>ERZ724512.132-NODE-132-length-29433-cov-8.075941_pt1 | contig 29433 bp, 27 predicted proteins | sample MGYA00376045_ERZ724512 | MGnify/ENA primary metagenome ERZ724512 (study PRJEB28724, sample SAMN07190883) | activated sludge metagenome | isolation source: activated sludge of sewage treatment plant in Hong Hong | place: Hong Kong | collected 2016-03-17 ... | reverse complement strand
AGCCCGACGCTGGACGGCGCCGCGGGGACTTCCAGCCGGGCCCGGCTGGCGCTGACCGGGACCGGCGTGCCGGAATCGGTGTTCGTCAAGATGCCGGCCGCCGACGCCGGTATCCGGATGCTCGGCGAACTGGCCGGGCTGGGGGAGACCGAGGCTCAGTTCTACCGGCACCTGGCCGGTGAACTCGACGGCGTGACTCCGGTCTCCTACGGCGCCGACTTCGACCCGCTGACCGGGCGCTACGTCGTCGTCCTCGAGGACATGACACTCTCGCCGTGCCAGTTCCCGGACACCCTGCACCCGCTGGAGCCCGACCAGATGTCGCAACTGGTCGAGTGTTTCGCGCAGCTGCACGGCACGTTCTGGGGTCGGCTGCCCGAAAGTCACACGGGTACAGGGCGATTCGGTTGGCTGATGGCGCCGTCGTGGGATCCGTCGAACCCGATCACCCCGTCGGTGATGAAGATGTCGGCGCGCAAGCTGGCCGGGCGAACCGATGTGGGCGACGGCGAGTTCCTCTGGCAGAACCTGCGCGCGATCACCGAGGTGAACGACGCCGGACCGCACACCGTGCTGCACGGGGACGCCCATCCCGGCAACACCTTTTTCCGCAACGGCCGCGCCGGCCTGCTGGACTGGCAGGTGGTGCGCCGCGGGCACCCGGCCCGCGACCTGGCCTACACCATGGTGCTCGGGATGCCGCCCGAGCAGCGCCGCGCCGCCCAGCACGATCTGCTGGACACCTACCGCAAGGCGTTGGCCGCGGCAGGCGGCCCCGAACTGGACCGCGAGGACCTGTTCACCCGGTACCGGCAGGCCGTCGTGCACCCCTACATCTCGGGGTTGAGCACCGCAGGGCTCGGCGGCATGCAGGACGACGACGTCGCACTGGAGGGCCTGCGCCGCGCGGTTGCCGCGCTCGAGGACCTCGACACCGTGGGCGCGCTGAAAGCGGCGCTGGCTACCGGGGTTTGAGGCCGAGGCGACGGACGCCGTGCGCCGAGAAGGCGCGCATCGCCCCCAGCGCGATCGCCAGGCGCCGCTTCGACGACGGATACCACATCAGTTCGGACTTCTGCGTCGGGATCCGCGGTGCCGTGATCGCCTGCTGCCGACAGTATTTGATGATCCCGGCGGCACCGCCCGCGCGGTAGCCGACACCGGATTCCTTCCAGCCACCCATCGGCAGACCGGGTGAGAACACGTTGACCAACGCGTCGTTGATGTTGACCGCGCCGACCTCGAGGCGGCGCGCGATCCGTTCGCCGCGATGCGGGTCGGCGGTCCAGACGGTGGCCGAAAGCCCGTAGTTGGAGTCGTTGGCCAGCCGGATCGCCTCGTTCTCGTCGGCGACCTTGACGACCGGCAGCGTCGGCCCGAACGTCTCCTCGGCCATGCACGCCATCGACTGGTCGACGTCGGCGAGCACCGTCGGGGCGAAGAAGGTCCCGACGCCGGTGGGTTGACCGCCGGTGAGGACTCGGGCACCCGCCGCGGTGGCGGCGTCGACGTGCCGGGACACGATGTCGCGCTGACCTTCGGTGGCCATGGCGCCGGTGTCGCCGTTGACACCCTGACTCACCGAGCGGACCCGGTCGGCCAGCTTGGCCACGAACTCGTCGTAAACCGGCGCCTCGACGTACACCCGCTCGACCGACACACAGACCTGCCCGGAGTTGAACAGTCCGCCCCAGGCGATGCCGTTGGCGGCACGCTCGAGGTCGGCGTCGGCCAACACGATCGCCGGGTCCTTGCCGCCGAGTTCGAGACCGTAGGGGATGAGCCGCTGCGCGCAGGCCACCGCGACCTTGCGGCCGGTGGCCGTCGACCCGGTGAACTGGATGAAGTCGGCCTGCTCGATGAGCGCCGCGCCGGTTTCTCCGTAGCCGGTGGCGATGTCGAGCACCGGCGGGGCGCCGATCTCGGCCCAGCCGCGGACGAATTCGACCGCCGACAGCGGCGTCACCTCGGACGGCTTGAGCAGCACCGCCGCACCGGCGGCCAACGCGGGCGGCACGTCGAGACCCGGCATGGCCAACGGGAAGTTCCACGGCGTGATCACGCCGACCAGCGGGTACGGCCGGAAGGTGGTGGTGAAACGCTTGACCCGGTAGATCGGGCTGTGCGCCTTGGGGTGCCGGTCGGCCAGGAACGCCTCGGCGTTGGTCGCCCAGTAGCTGACGTTGTCGCCGGTGGCGACGGGTTCCAGGCTGGCATCACCGCGGGACTTACCGGTTTCGGAGATCAGCACCTCGGTCAGATGGTCGGCGTTGTCCAGCAGCCAGCCCTGGAAGTCCAGCATCCAGCGTTTGCGGCCGCGCGGGCCCATCGCCTCCCATTCCGGTTGGGCGGCACGCAGTTTCGCAGCCTTGGCGGCGACGGTGCCGGCGTCGTCGATGGGTACCGATCCCGAGACGGACCCGTTGGCCGGGTTGTGGACGGTGATCTCGGTGGTGGCGTTGGCTGAATCGACTGCGGTCATGCTGCCGAGTTTTCCACCGGACGGGACGAATGACCAGACCCGGGGGTCCGGATGTCGCGCAAGCCGGGGCGGATGCGTCCTACACCTGCAGCCTCGCCCCGATGATCACGGTGCGCTCCAGCGGCAGCCCGAAATAGGCCGCGGCATCGCCGGTGATGTAGGAGGTCGCGATGAACAGCCGCTTTCGCCACGGGGCCATGGTCGGCTGATCGCCCGCGACAAGATCCAGCTTGGACAGGAAGTACGACGCGCGGTCGAGGTCGATCGGGCCCTCACCGCTGAGTGGGTCGACCAGTCGCAGCGCACGCGGCACATCCGGTCGCTCCATGTAGCCGAACCGGGCCTGCACGTGGAAGATCCCGTCATCGCTGCGACCCAGGTCGTCCACCGAAATCCGTTCGGCGTCAGGAACTCTCGGGATCGGTTCGGTCTCCAGCGACAGGATCACCACATGCTCCTGCAACGCGCGCATGTGATCCACGCTGGTGCGAATGGACAGCGGCGCGGTGTCCTTGCCGCGGTTGAGGAACACCGCGGTGCCGGGGATACGGGCCAGGGGCGGGTCGGCTTCGGTGATCTGGTCTATGAACGCCGGCAGCGCACCCTCGATCCGCTCCCGTTCCACCGTGACGATGCGCCGGCCCTTCTGCCAGGTGGTCATCACCGTGAACGCGACGACCGCGATGAGCAACGGCAGCCAGGCGCCGTGAATCAGCTTGGTCATATTGGCCGCGAAGAACAGCAGGTCCACGGTCAGCAGCACGCCCCCTCCGACCAGCACCTGCCACAGTGGGGTGCGCCAGCGGGTGTGGGCCAGATAGAAGAACAGCAGCGTGGTGATGGTGATGGTGCCGGTGACGGCCATACCGTAGGCATAGGCCAGTGCGGCCGACGATCGGAACGCGAACACCAGCGTCAGCACGCACACCAGCAGTACGCCGTTGATCCACGGCACGTAGATCTGCCCGATGGTCGACGCCGAGGTGTGTGCGATCCGCAGCCGCGGCAGGTATCCGAGTTGGGCGGCCTGCGAGGCCACCGAGAACGCACCGGTGATCACCGCCTGGGAGGCGATCACCGTGGCCAGGGTTGCCAGCAGCACGATCGGGATGCGCGCCCACGGTGGCGCAAGCAGGAAAAACGGTGCCGTTGCGAGGTTTTCGTCGCCAATCAGGAGCGCGCCCTGACCCAGGTAACTCAGTGTCAGGGCCGGCAACACCAGCCCAAGCCAGCCCCACGTGATGGCCTTTCGCCCGAAATGTCCCATGTCGGCATACAGCGCCTCGGCGCCGGTGACCGAGAGCACCACTGCGGCGAGGGCGAAGAACGCGATGTGGAAGTTGCCCGCGGCGAAGGCCAGCGCGTAGGTGGGGGACAACGCGGCCAGGATCTGCGGGTGGTGCACGATGCCCCCGACGCCGAAGGCACCGATCGCCACGAACCACACGATCATCACCGGCCCGAAGTACCGTCCCACGGCCGCGGTGCCATGCCGTTGCACCGAGAACAGCGCGACGATGATCACCGCGGTGACCGGCACGATCCACTTGTCGAGCCCGGGCTCGACGACCTTGAGACCCTCCACCGCCGACAACACCGAGATCGCGGGCGTGATCATGCTGTCGCCGAAAAACAGTGCGGCACCGAAGATTCCGAGTGCGGCCAGGAAAGCCGCGGTACGACGGCCGCGGGCGACGGTCCACCGGCGCAGCATGGTGATGAGCGCCATGATGCCGCCCTCGCCGTTGTTGTCGGCCCGCATGACCAGGCTGACGTAGGTGAAGGTCACGATCACCATCACCGACCAGAAGATCAGCGAGACGATGCCGAAGATGTGGTCCCGGGAGATGGGCACCGGATGGGGGTCACCGGGGTTGAACACCGTTTGGACGGTGTAGATCGGGCTGGTGCCGATGTCGCCGAACACCACGCCGAGGGCTCCGACGATGACGGCCGACCGCAGCCCTGTGGGCGAATCAGATTGCACCGTCGTATTCTTGCGCCCGGCATCGCGTCAGGCTGCCGACTCGCCGACACGTTTGCGGTACGTTGACGGCGTCTCGCCGCAGAACTGGGTGAACGCCCGGGTGAAAGCGCTCAGGCTGTCGAAGCCGACCGCGATCGCGGTGTCGGCCACCGATTGGCCGGGGGCGGCCAGCAGCGCCATCGCGCGCAGCATGCGCGCGTGCAGCAGGTAGGTCCGCCACGGCAGCCCGATGGAGGTCTGGAACTGGCGGCGCAGTGTGCGCTCGGAGACGGCGACGGCGCGGCTGACGGTCTGCACGGTCGCCGTGTCGAGGTGTTCCTTGGTGTAGGCCATCGCGGCGGCCACGATCGGGTCATCGGACGTCGGCAGGCTCAGCGGGGCCTCGTGGTCGAGCGCCTCGGAGACCAGGTTGCCCAGGGTTCGGAAGAACGCATCGGAGACGTCATCCCCGGCGGCTCTGTCGATGGGCCAGCGCAGCGCGTAGATCATCATCTCCCGGATCAGGGGCGACACCGCGAGGATGCGGGCCCGGTCGCCGGGGTTGGCGATCACCGCCCGGTCGAACATCACCGCGACCGTCTTGACGTCGGGGTTCATCACCGCCTGGTGTTCCAGGCCGGCGGGGATCCAGGCGGCCTGCTGGGGCGGCAGCAGGTAATGCGCGGCGTCGGTCTCGACCTCGACGACGCCGTGCAGGGCGTACTCGATCTGGTGCACCTCGTGGAAATGCCAGCCGGTGATCAGGGCATCGCCCTCGTAGAGGTAGCTGCCGCCGAGGGCGCGGCCGCCCTTGCGCAGTTCGACGACCTTCCGGGCGGGCAGTTTGGCCGATTCGGTCAAGTCCTTGTCCGAAAGTGCAGAGACGGTCACGGAGATCCAGGGTACAACTGAGCGCATGAATGTCGACGACCTGATTCTGGTGAGCATCGATGACCATGTCGTCGAACCGCCCGACATGTTCCTCAACCACGTGCCGGCCAAGTACAAGCCGGAGGCACCGGTCGTCGTCACCGACGACAAGGGCGTCGACCAGTGGATGTACCAGGGCCGTCCGCAGGGCGTGAGCGGCCTGAACGCCGTGGTGTCGTGGCCGGCCGAGGAGTGGGGCCGCGACCCGGCCGGGTTCGCCGAGATGCGCCCGGGCGTTTACGACGTGCACGAGCGGGTCCGCGACATGAACCGCAACGGCATCCTGGCCTCGATGTGTTTCCCGACGTTCACCGGGTTCTCGGCCCGGCACCTCAACATGACCCGCGAAGACGTCACCCTGGTGATGGTGTCGGCCTACAACGACTGGCACATCGACGAGTGGGCCGGGTCGTATCCGGACCGGTTCATCCCGATCGCGATCCTGCCGACGTGGACGCCCGAGGGCATGTGCAACGAGATCCGCCGGGTGGCCGCCAAGGGTTGCCGGGCGGTCACCATGCCGGAACTGCCGCACTTGGAGGGCCTGCCCAGCTACCACGACGAGGAGTACTGGGGCCCGGTGTTCCGGACCCTCTCCGAGGAGAACGTGGTGATGTGCCTGCACATCGGCACCGGCTTCGGCGCGATCTCGATGGCGCCCAACGCACCCATCGACAACCTGATCATCCTGGCCACCCAGGTGTCAGCGATGTGCGCGCAGGATCTGCTGTGGGGGCCGGCGATGCGCAACTACCCGGACCTTAGGTTCGCCTTCTCCGAGGGCGGCATCGGCTGGATCCCGTTCTATCTGGACCGCTGCGACCGGCACTACACCAACCAGAAGTGGCTGCGCCGCGACTTCGGCGACAAGCTGCCGTCGGACGTGTTCCGCGACCACTCGCTGGCCTGCTACGTCACCGACAAGACGTCGCTGAAGCTGCGGCACGAGATCGGCATCGACATCATCGCCTGGGAGTGCGACTACCCGCACAGTGACTGCTTCTGGCCCGATGCCCCCGAGCAGGTGCTGGCCGAACTCAACGCCGCCGGTGCATCGGATTCGGACATCGACAAGATCACCTGGTCCAACGCATGCCGGTTCTTCAGCTGGGACCCGTTCGCCCGCACCCCGCGGGCGGAGGCCAACGTGAAGGCGTTGCGCGCGAAGGGCGCCGACGTGGACGTGTCGATCCGTCCGCGCGCCGAATGGGCCCGGCTCTACAACGAGAAGCACCTCGCGCATTCCTGACGAAGTCCGCCGAAAGTTGACTTGTTGACACGTTCTCCCAGGACGGGGTGCGAACAAGTCGACTCTCGGCGGTAGTTTGGCCCGATGCGTGTGCATCTGCAGGTCGACGGCGACCCCGCGAAAGTCTCCGACAGCGCCCGGGAGATCGTCGAACTCGGGGCCGACGGGCTGTTCACCTTCGAGGGCCCGCACGACGTCTTCTTCCCGCTGGTGGTAGCCGCCCGCGAAACCGACCTGCAGTTGATGACCAACGTCGCCATCGCGGGCCCGCGCAGCGCAGTGCACCTGGCGCATGCGGCCTACGACTTGCAGGTCTACAGCGAGGGCCGGTTCCGGCTCGGGCTGGGTACGCAGATCCGCCCGCACATCGAGAAGCGCTACGGCAGCACGTGGGGCCGGCCCGCCGCCCGCATCGCCGAAACGGTGTACGCCGTCAAGGCGGTCTTCGATGCGTGGGAAGGCAAGGCGCCGTTGAATTTTCGCGGCGAATTCACCACCCACACGCTGATGCCGCCGAACTTCAACCCCGGGCCGAACCCGTATGGACCGCCGCCGGTGCTGCTGGGCGCGCTGGGACCGGTGATGACGCGCACCGCGGCCCAGGTCGCCGACGAGGTGCTGGTGATGCCGTTCAACAGCGCTCGGCACTTCACCAACCGGACGCTGCCGGCGGTCACCGAGGGGTTGCAGAGGTCGGGAAGGCCGTCCGACGACCTCGGCCTGATCGTCGCGGCCATGGTGGCCGTCGGCCGGACCGACGAAGATCTGGCCGCGGCGATCGACGGGGTCGCGACACTGATCGCGTTCTACGGTTCCACACCCGCATATCTCCCGGTGCTCGAAGAGGAGGCCTGGGCCGAGTTGCAGCCCCGTCTGAACGCGCTGTCGAAGACGGGCGGCTATGCGGAGATGCGCGCGCTGATCACCCCGGAGATGGTGCGCACCATCGGGGTGGCCGGGACACCGGAGGAATGCGTGGCCGAGATCGGCCGCCGGTTCGGCGATCGTGCCCGGGAAATCTGTTGCTATTTCCCGGCTTACACGCCCAGGCCCGAGGACGTGGCAGACCTCGTCACGGCGCTGCAGCGGTTATGAGCCCCGTCACGGTCGAGGTTGCCGACGGGGTCGCCGTCCTCACCCTGAACCGCCCGGAGCGCCGCAACGCCTACACCGCCGAGATGGGCGCGTTGTTGAGCCGGGCCTATCGGGACTGCGACGCCGACGACGCCGTGCGCGCGATCGTGCTTACCGGCGCGGGCTCGGCGTTCTGTGCGGGCGCCGACGTCAGCGGTGATCCGTTTGCGGCGCCGCAGGATTCGGCGGCATTCACCGCATCGCCGATCGACCCGGCGGCCTTCGAGTTGCGCACGCCGGTGATCGCGGCGGTCAACGGGCACGCGATCGGCATCGGGTTGACCATCGCGCTGCAGGCCGACATCCGGATATTCGCCACCGACGCCAAATACGCTGTCGCACAAGCCCGTCTGGGTGTGCTGGGGGATTGCATGTCGCACTGGACGCTGCCGCACCTGGCCGGCACCGCGGTGGCCGCCGAACTGCTGCTGACCGGACGCACATTCGACGGAGCCGAGGCCGTCGCGATGGGCGTCGCGAATCATGCCCTGCCCGCGGGCGAGGTGCTAGAGCACGCGCGGAACATGGCCCGCGACATCGCGATTCAGGTCGCGCCCATGTCCGCGGCGCTGAGCAAGCGTCTGCTGTGGGACACGGTGACTCGTGGATACGGGCCGCGGCAGGTGGCAGAACTGGAGACCCAGGCGCATCTGCGGGTGATGGGTTCCGCCGATGCCGCCGAAGGGGTGGCGGCATACCGGGAGAAGCGGTCGCCGCACTGGACAGCGTCGGTGTCGAGGGAGTGGCACGAGTAGGGCTCTGGCGCAACGGCGGTGATGGTGGAAGCCTCGTCGGTATGGGAGCCTTCAGCGATCCGAGGATCAGGGACGCGGTGCGTGGCTTCAACAAGCGCGTCGTCAATCCGGCGATGCGCCACCTCGCCGGACGCCGATATTGGTACGCCTCGCTGATCCGGCACACCGGGCGCCGATCGGGAAGGAGCTACGCGACGCCCGTGGTCGCGGTGCCGATCCCAGCGGGACTTCTGATCCCGCTCCCATACGGCGTAGCCGTCGACTGGCTGCGCAATGTGCTTGCCGCCGGCACCGCGACGATCGTTTGCCGCGGTCGGGTCTACGCCGTGACAGATCCGCAAGTCGTCGACGCCACGACCGCTGAACCTATGCTCTCTGCGCGGCGTCGACGGGAGTTCCGGCGATTCGGAATCGACCGGTACGTGCGGTTCACGTTGCTTGAACCCGCAGATATGCACCGGGAACGCGACCCGGGGCGATCGGAACCGGCCGAAGCTCATTGAGTCCGGTAGGCGTCGGCACGGCTGAATACACCGACGACCGTGACGCGCCGGTGCTGGTCGTCGATGCGGTAAATCACGCGGTAGGTTCCTCGGCGCGCACTGTGACGGTCGTCGAGCGGTGGCCGCAATCGTTTGCCGACCCGGTGGGGGTTGTCCAGCAACGGTCCGGTGATGAACTCGTATGCCGCGAACGCCACCGCCTCCGGGAGGGTTTCGGCCAGTTGTCTTCGTACGGTCGGGGCGACGATCAACGCGTAGCGCTGATCGGTCACTTCCCAGCTCGACGAGCTTGCATCGCCGCGGCGAGATCGTCCATATTCTCGCCTTCGCCTCGGGCCAGTTCAGCGTCAGCTTCGCCGAGTGCGCGCAGCGCGGCAGAGTCGGATAGGACCGCAATGGTCTCCTCGAGTGACTCCAGATCGTCGACAGCGAGAATGACTGCGGCAGGACGCCCATGGACCGTAACGGTGATCCGTTCGTGTTGCTCTCCGACCCGAGCCACCAATTCGGACAGATGGGCTTTCGTCTCAGCCAGGGAACTGAGCTCCGTCATAGTCATAAGTATGACCATAAATTCGCACAGTGTCCAAGCCCTTCGGGGTCCGACCGTGTGGGGGCGTGAGCAGCTGTGCATATCTCCACGGACAACGCTCATCGCCGCTCGCTCTGAACGCGCGAGTCTCCCTAGGCCAGGCTCTGGTCGAGCCAGCTGCGCAACGCGTTGACCGGCGCCGCGCCAGACTTTCGGGCCAGCACGCGGCCCTTGTCGACGACCAGCAGGGTGGGCACCGCCTGCACCTGAAACTGTTGCGACAGGCCCGGCGCGGTGTCCACGTCGACCTTGACCAGCTTCAGGGAACCGGCACGTTCGGTGGCCAACTGTTCCAGGGCGGGGCTGACCTGGCGGCACGGACCGCACCAGGTGGCCCACAGGTCGACCAACACCGGCACCGGCGCGGTCTCGACGACGTCGTGGTAGTCGCCGTCGTCGGCCGCGGCGATCCACGGCAACCACTGCTTGCACTTCCCACAGCGAGGTTTGCCCGTGGCTGCGGCCGGCGTTCGATTGCGCTGCCCGCAGTGCGGACATGTCACGGTCATGACCGCCAGCCTAAACGGGTCGTCGTCCTCCTCGAGGAAACACCGTCGAGCTGGTGAAACGGAGTGAATAGCGCCGTGCGCAGATCGGGCTAGGATTTGCTGGTGGCTTCCGATGGTCGGTTGAATGTCGACCCTGCCGTGTTGGCAGGGGCATGCGAGTCGCTTTCGGCGGCAACAGAGCATTTGCTGAAGGAATTGAAGTCCCTGGACCGCACGGTTTCGGGAATGTTGTCCGGTTGGCGAGGTAGTTCGGGCGGGGCTTACGGGCAGGCCTGGGGGCAGTGGCTTTCCGGTGCGCAGGAGGTCGAACAGGCGTTGTCCGCGATGGCGCGACTACTCGGGGATGCGGGCCGGGGCTATGACCACGGCGACCAGCGCTCGGCGGAAGGTCTGGGAGGACTGGGCAATGGCTGAGGCCTTCAGCGTGGATCCCGAAGCACTATCGGATGCACTGATGCGGATGGACAATTTTCAACGGACGTCGGCGGCGTTACTCGCCGAGATCGACAACGTCGTCAAGAACCTGCACGTGAGTTGGGACGGCGCCGGTGCCACCGCGCATGCCCAGGCCCATCAGGAGTGGGCGCAGGGCGCCGCACAGATGGACGAGGCGTTGCGCACTTTGCACACGACCGGCGCTGGGGCCCACCACAACTACACCCAGGCGGCGGAGACCAATCGGGGAATGTGGTCCTGACGTGAAGTGGTCATGGCGCCGATAACTGTCGACTCGGCGGTGCTCTCGGGCGCCGGGATTTCGGTGGCGACTGCCGGCGACGGACTCGCGGCGGCGCTGGGGTCGCTGAGCGGTTCGATCAATGCCAATACCGGCTACGATGCCGCAGGTATTGCCTTCGGTCGTCAATACGTCTCTGCCGCAGGCGAATTGCTCAAAGCAATTACCTCCGGCGTCAACGCGTGCCGCAACACCGGCTACGGCGTGCAGCTGAGTGCGGCGAATTACTCACGGGCCGAGGCGGCCTCCGACATCAGCGGGCGCAGTCAGGGGTTGTCCGCACCGCCGTGTCCGGCCCCGATGTCGGCACCGGGTGAGCCGAGTAGCGGGGGTGCGTCGGTGCCTCCGCCCTTCCTGTGGTCAGTGGTTCAGCAGTTCGTCGGAAGTGCTTGGCCCGACGGCAATCCGGCGGAGTTGCGCTCGGCGGCGGCGGCATGGCGCTCGATAGCGGGCCCGCTGAACAACGCCGGGGCCGAGGTATCGGGTGCGCGCGCTCCGATCTCGGGGCAGCGCATCGACGAGGGTCCCCTGATGACGGCGCAGATCGACGGCCTCGGGACGGGCTTGTCCAGCGTCGCCAGCGCTTGCACGGAACTGGCCGGCTCCGTCGAGCAGTACGCCGCGCGGGTGGAGAAGACGCAAGAGGCGATTCGCGACCTGTGCGATCGGCTGGGTTCGATCGGTGGGATCGTCGGCACGTTCTTCGAATTCGTCAAGGGCCACGGCCTGGACGAGGTGCATGAGATCGCCGACGAGATCAAGACGGTGATCGCCCATTTCGGCTCGGAGACCGACGCCACGTTGCAATTGCTGGAGTCTGCGAAGCAGAGCGTTGACACGTGGGTTCTGGATCTCGAGAAGTCGGCGAAGAAGCAGTTCGTGGAGTTCTTTGGCGAGCCGGTAGGAGCCGGGCTGTCATCCCAATTCAATTCGGTCGCCGACAGCGCGGAGGGCGTATTCCGATGGGGCACAGGCTTCGTCGAGGGTATTGCGGCACTGGATCCGACGCGGTTCGCCTCTGATCCTGAGGGTGCCCGCCAAACGTGGGAGGGGCTGGACAAGTTCGCCCGGCTGCTGAGCAATCCTGCCCTGCAGGTGCTCAGCGACCCACGGGGGAGCCTCGAAACGGTCAAGGGTCTGGTACACGCCGAGGACTGGAGCAAGGACCGCCCGATGCTCGGCGCGACGGAAGTCGGACTCGATGTTGCCAGCGCGGTGTTTCCGTTCACCAAAGCCGGCGCTCTCGGAAAGGCCGGCGGTGCTTCACATGTCGTGGAGGGAACTGAAGAGAGCAACACCGCAATACGTGCCGGCAGCCAGGCTGGGGGCGCATCGCCGCTGAGCGATATCACCAAGAATGCAGCGGGTGTTACCGAGAAGCTCGATGGCCTTGCCAAGGAACCGATCTCACCGACACCACCGGCCGGCGGGCGGCCGGTGTCACTGCCTGGCGATGCGGAGCGCGGCCCGACGCGAGAGGTCACGCAGGTCCAGCCCGCTGCCGGTAAGGCTCCCGAAACGAGTCCGCATCCCGCGAGCACTGCCCAGCCGCCAACACGCGAACCCGTGCCCGCTGCTGGAGGTACGGAGAAGCCGCAGGCCGTCGCGACCGGGGGAGCCGGAAAGATTCCCACGGCCCATGGCGCACTCGCCGACACCCCCAAGCCCGTCGAAAGCATCACTGCCGCGCGGGACCAGGGTTTGACGGGCATCGCCAAGGAAAAGGTTGGCGCGGCCCACGTTTTGGACACCTCGGCACATGGACCGCGACCAACCGAACCACCCTCGGGTTGGAGCACCGCTCACGAGAGCGGCCACGGGGCCGAACCACTCCGATCCCACAGCGGCCCCACTGGGGCTCCTACACCCCAATTGCGCGCCGCCGAGCTGCACCCGGGGCATGAAGTGCCCGAACCTGCGGCACACGGCGGACAACCGCACGGAGCGAACGCACACCACGGCAGCGAAGCCGCTTCAACCCACCACCACGACACCCACGATGCCCAACCGAGCGGCCACGGTGACACCTCCTGGGACGGTCCGGCCGGCGAGCACGCCGCGCAGTCGCTGCCCGTGGACGACTCCGGCTACCGGATACAGCCCCGCGATTGCGACTTCCTGGACATCTCACCGGAGCAGGTCGAAGCCTGGGCGAACCGGCAGGCTCCGTTGGGCATGACACCGGCGCAGTTCAGCGAGTTCCGCGAGACGTTGTTCGACGCGTTGCAGCGAGAAGGTTTCCGTCCGGAAGATGTCGACGTCCGCCTGCAGGGTTCGTCGGCGCGCTTCTTCTCCGGTGAACACAAGTCGTTGCCACTGGCCTCGGACATCCACGGCAATCCCGAAGCGAGCGCCCGCATGGAGCAGTGGTTCGGAGACGACCCGGATCGTCCGCTGCGCAGGCCGTTCGACTCCATGCACCGCCTCGGCCTCGAGACCGCGCCCAGCGATTACGACATTCAGATATCGTCTGACGCGATGACCGAGGCCAGCCGACGGCAGTGGGAACGCGACGGATCGGCTGGCGATTTCATCAACCCAAAGTACGGTTTCATCAACAAAAAGACGTTCAGGGAAATGTTTCCGAGCCTGCGGGAGTGGGCCGCCTATTGGAAGGCGCAAACCGGCCGGCCCGTGGAGCCCGCGCTGTTCCCGGGCTTGGGCCCGCCCGACACCTCGGCGGCCGGGGTCTCCTCTCATTTCCGTGAATCTGACTGGCGAATTCATCCCGAAGGGAGACAACGACAGTGATGCATCGTGCCCTGGTGATCGACCTTGACGGCACCGTGGATCAGGAGGGTCTAGACCGACTACGAGCCCACCTGAATCTCGTCAAGGATGGTCGACTCACCGACGACTGGGACCAAGCGTTCGGCGACCGCAAGATCGAGCGTTCCGCGGGACACTATTTGATGATCGACCTGTATCGAAATTTCGACGAGACCTGGGAGGTGTCGGTGTCCGATACCGACGAGCGTGATCCCAATGACCCCGAACTCATTGCTCTGCGAGACGAATTGGTCGACGGGATCACTGCCGCGGGATACCAGGCCACCGTGCGGGCCAAACCCACCGGCGGCACTCGACCATCAAGTTGACGGATCGCGCTGTTCTCGGGCGTGGGTCCGCCCGACACGTCTGCGGGCGGGATCTCCTCGCATTTCCGTGAATCCGACTGGCGAATTCATCCCCAAGGGAGACAATGACAATGACTTATGACGTCCTCGACATCGACATCGACGGCACCATGGACGAAGCTGGCCTAAACCGACTGCGCGCCCACCTGAACCTCACAAGCGAAGGGCGCCTCACTGATGACTGGGACCAAGCATTCGGCAACCGAATGATCAAGCGAACAGCGGATCGATACAAAAACATCAACTTGTTTCGCAATGACGATGGCTCCTGGAAGGTCTCCGTGTGCGACACCGAAAAGCGTGATCCCAACGACCCCGAACTAACGGCTCTATGTGCCGAACTGGTCGACGGGATCACCGCTGCGGGATACCAGGCCACCGTGCGGGCCAAACCAAGCTACGGCTCTCGACCACCGACTTGACGAATCATCTGACACATGACTGAGGCCAACCGACACAGTGGGAGCTTGATAGTTCGCGGTGACTTCATCAAACCCACCTGCGGATTCATCAGCAATAGGAGGTTCGAGAAAATGTTTCCGAGCCTGTGGGACTGGGCCGGGGTCTCCTCGCATTTCCGTGAATCTGACTAGCGAATCCATCCCGAAGGAAGACAACGACCGTGATTCATACCATCCTCGAAATCGACATCGGCGGCACCGTGGAGCAGGCAGGCCTGGACCGACTGCGCGCCCATCTGAACCTCACGAAGAGCGGGCGACTCACCGACGACTGGGACTACACATTCGGCCACCGAATGATCAAGCGAACAACGGACCAATACACAAACATCCACTTGTTTCGTGATGACGATGGCTCATGGGAAGTGTCGGTGTCCGATACCGACGAGCGTGATCCCAACGACCCCGAACTGACGTCCCTGCGAGACGAATTGGTCGACGGCATCACCGCCGCGGGATACCAGCCCACCGTTCGGGCCAAACCCACCTACGGCACTCGACCACCGGGTTGACCGTCCTCGGTTCCACGCCGAAGGGAAACGGCGACGCTACACCCGGCAACTCAACTCCATCGTGTCATCACCCTTGCCCGGAAAGTTCAGGCTGACGTAGCCATTGGCGGGGTCACGGACCCGATCCAGGTACGGCTGGGTGTCGGCGCGGGAAGTGTTGTCGGCCACCACGATCGAACCGGCGACCAGTTTGGGCTCCAGCACGCCGAGTACCGGCAGATACATCTCCTTCCAGCCGTCCATCAGCACCACACCGACCGGGGCGTCGACGCCGCGCAGCGTCTCCAGCGCATCCCCCTCAAGCACGGAAATGACGTCGGAGAGCCCGAGTTCGGTGAACGTCGCGGTTGCGGCGGCGATCTTCTTGGCGCTCAACTCCGTGGTGTAGACGTGCCCACTGCCGTTATCGCGCACGGCAGCGGCCAGGTGGATGGTCGACACCCCGTAGGACATCCCGAACTCGACCACCGCCTCCGGCTTGGCCGCCCGGATCAGCGAATACATCAGCTTGCCGGCATCGGGGGAGATGGGCATGTAGATCTCGTCGGCGGCATCGGCCCGCTCCTGGGCAGTGCCGTTCGCGAACACGCTGCGATCGATGCCAGCCCAGGCGCCTCGCTGTTCGGCCGACTCGGCATACATGCGTTCCAGTGCGGTGGCCACGGCGGTCTCGGTCAGTGTTGACGTCATACCGCCACCGTAGCGATTGAAGCTATGGCTGCGGTGTGTAGCTTGCCGTGCTTTCCGCGGCGCGTTGCACCGCGTTGACGATGCCCTGATACCCGGTGCACCGGCAGAAGTTGCCGGACAGCCCCTCGCGGATCTCGGTGTCGGTGGGCTGCGGGTTGTCCCTAAGCAGCGCGGTGATCGACATGACGAAACCCGGTGTGCAGAAACCGCATTGCAGCCCGTGGCACTCGCGCATCGCCGCCTGCACGGGGGAGAGCTCACCGTCCTCGCCGGCCACCCCCTCGATGGTCTCGACGTCGGCGTCGTGAGCCTGCACCGCGAACACCAGGCAGCCGCGCACGGCCTCACCGTCGAGCAGCACCGTGCAGGCACCGCAGGCGCCGTGCTCACAGCCCAGGTGTGTCCCGGTCAGGCCGCACTTCTCCCGGAGGAAGTCGGCCAGCGTCATCCGGGGTTCGACCACCGCCTCGACGTGCCGCCCGTTGACGGTCATCTCGATCGGCAACTCATACATGTTCTGCTCCAGTCGCTTCGGTCACGGCGTCGGCGAAGGCGCGGGCGACCATCGCCGCGCCCACGCGTTTGCGGTACTGCGCCGAGCCCTGCTGATCGACCGGCACCTCGTCGAGGGCCGCCATCGCGAGCCGGCCGATCTCCTCGGCGTCCAGTTCGGCGACCGGCCGTCCGGTGATCTCGGCTTCGGCCGGCGCGGCGCGCAGCGGAGTGGATCCGAGACCCAGCAGGCCGATGCCGCAGCGGCTGATCGTGTTGTCGTCGTCGAGCTGGAGCGCGACGGTGGCACCGGCGATCGCGAAATCACCGTGCCGCCTGGCGAATTCGTGGAACCCGAATCCGCTCCGGGGTCCCCAGACCGGGAAGCCCACCGCGGTCAGCACCTCGCCGGGCGCCAGGGCGGTCTCCCACAGTCCGGTGAAGAAGTCGGTCGCCGGAATGGTGCGGGTTCCCGACGTCGAGGCGGCCTCGATCTCGGCGCCCAAAGTCAATGCCACGGTGGGGAATTCGCCGGCCGGATCGCCGTGTGCGACGGCGCCGCCGAGGGTGCCGCGATTGCGGATCTGGAAATGCCCGATGTGCGGGGTCACCCGCGTCAACAACGGCACCGCGCGAGCGATGTCGGCGTCCTTGCCGACGGCGGCATGGGTGGTGGCCGCCTTGACCCAGACGGTGTCGTCGCGCACGTCGACGCCCTTGAGTTCATCGACCTTGGAGATGTCCACCAGGTTCTCGAAATGAGTGATCCGCAGCGCCAGCAACGCGGCCAGGCTCTGCCCGCCGGCCAGGATCTTGCCGTCGTCGCCGTAGTAGGCCAGCGTCTCGCAGGCCTCCGCCACCGTGTCGGGCCGGTGGTACGCGAACGGCGCCGGCTTCACGGGCGCACCATGTGGGTGGCGCCGTCGGCCACCCGCTCGACCAGGATGTAGCGCGGCGTGCCGCCGCGACGTCCGCGCAGCAGCCAGCCGAGCAGCATGCCGACCAGCAGTCCGCCGGCGACCGGCAGCGCGCGCTTGGCCAGCGGCGCGGCTACCACCGACAGCAGGTTCAGGTCCGCGCCGGCTGGCTCAGAAGACGCTGCCGCGGGCTGCGGGCTGAAGGCGGTACCCGGTGTCGGGGCCGCGGCGCCGTCGGCCCGCAGGTCGGCCTCGAGCCGTTGGGCGAACTGGCCGATCAGCTTGGCGGACACGTCCGCGAGCACGCCGCGGCCGAACTGCGCGGCCTTACCGGAGACGGTCAGGTCGGTGGTGATCACGCAGCCCGTCTCGGTGCCCGCGTCCTTCAGTTCGCAGGTGATGACGGCCGCGGCATTGCCGGCACCGCGGGTCTCCTTGGCCGTGCCCCTGATGACGGCGCGGTGCGCGGCGGCGTCCTTCTCCAGGAAGGTGCCGTTGCCCTGGTAGGCCACCGAGATCGGGCCGACCTTGACCTTCACCTTGCCGGTGAAGTCGTCGCCGTCGACGCTGAGCAACTCGGCTCCCGGGATGCAGGGCGCGATGCGCTCTACGTCGGTGAGCACCTCCCAGGCCTTGCCGATGGGCACGGGCACGCGAAATTCGTTGACCAACTCCACTTTCAGGATTCCTTCTGTGCCGCTTCGATCAGTTCGACAATGTGCGCCGGGCTGGCCGGCAGGGTGGTGACGGTGACGCCGAGTGGCGCCAGTGCGTCGTTGATGGCGTTGATGACCGCCGGGGTGGAGCCGATCGCGCCGCCCTCGCCGGCGCCCTTGTAGCCGCCCACTCCCGGCCCGGGGATCTCGACGTGACCGAATTCGATCGGCGGCACCTCGGTGGCGGTCGGCAGCAGGTAGTCGACGAAGGTGGACGACAACGGGTTTCCCTCGGCGTCATAGGCCAGCTTCTCCAGCAGGGCGCCGCCGATGCCCTGCACGGTCCCACCGGCCACCTGGCCTTCGACCACGTTCGGGTTGATCATCGGGCCGACGTCCTCGCTGACGATGTAGCGGGTCAGCGTGACCTGCCCGGTGACGACGTCCACCTCGCAGGTGCAGGCGTGAGTTGCGTTGGCCCAGTGGATCATCGCCGTCATCGGCGAGGCGAACCGGGCGGTGGCCTCCAGCGTCGGGGAGATGTCCGGGCCGAGCATCGCGGGCTCGTAGTACGCCCGGTAGGCGATATCGGCAAAGCTCACTTCTTTCGAAGCATCCTCGCGGACAACGGCTTTCGATCCGCCCAGCTCGATGGCGTCCTCGTCGACACCCAGGTGCTGCGCGGCCATCGTGAGGATCTGCTTGCGCAGGATGGTGCCCGCCTCGTTGACCGCGCCCGCCGTCATCGGCCCGCTGCGGCTGCCCTGCGTGCCGGCGCCGTACGGAGTGACCGCGGTGTCGCCCTGGATGGTGGACACGTCGTCGATGTCGGCGCCGAGCGCGTCGGCGGTCAGTTGCACGACCGTCGTCTCGATGCTGTTGCCGCTCGACCCGCCGTTGACGTAGACGTTGATCTTTCCGGTCGGCTCCATCCGGATGGTGCAACCCTCGGTGCCCAGGTGGCCGGTGGCCGCGCCGGTCGGCTCGATGTAGGCGGAGAATCCCAGTCCGATGTAGCGGCCCTGCTCCAGCGCCTCGGCCTGCTCCTTGCGGAACCCTTCGTGGTCGAGGATCTTGACGGCCTGCTCGAACGTGTCCGCCGGTGCGACATGGTCGTACGGCATGCCGTTGGGGTTGACGTAGGGCATCTCGTCGCCGCGCAGGATGTTGCGGCGGCGCAGTTCGACCGGGTCGATGTCCATCTGGCGGGCGGCGATGTCGAGCAGGATCTCCCGGCTCAGCGTCTCGTACTGCCACGGCCCGCGGTAGGCGGCCAGGCCGGCGGTGTTGGAGAACACCGTCTTGTAGTTGAAGCTGCACTTGGGCACCCGGTAGGGGCCGGGGAAGAACATGCCGATGGCGGCCGTGGTCAGCACCGGGTACGGCGTGGGGTAGGAGCCGACGTCCTGGGTGAAGTCGATGTCGGCGGCCAGGATGGTGCCGTCGGCGTCGAACGCCATCCGGACGTCGCCGTCGACGTGGCGGGCCTGCCCGGCCGACATCAGGTTCTCGCGGCGGTCCTCGATCCACTTCAACGGGCCGTGCACCTTGCGGGCGGCCAGCATGATGCACATGTCCTCGCGCATCGGGACGACCTTCTGCCCGAACCCGCCGCCGGTGTCCCGGGTGATCACCCGGACCTTCTGCGCGGGCAGGCCCAGCAGCCGGGCGCAGAACGCCCGGAGCTCATGCGGCGTCTGGGTGGAGGCCCACATCGTCAGCTCCGCCGACGCCGGTTCCCACTCGACGACCATGCCGCGGGTCTCCATCGGCACGGGCACGTACATCTGTTGGTAGACATGGGCTTTCGCCACATGAGCGGCGCCGGCGAAGGTCTCCTCGTCGGGCGGGGCGCCGCCCATGCCGCCGGCGACGTTGTCGGGGTAGGCCTCGTGCACCACCACGCCGTCCTGGGCGGCCGCGCCGGCCTTGGTGAAGTCGGCGAGGACGGGCAGCGGCTCGTACTGGACGTCGACGGCGTCGACCGCGTCCTCGGCCAGATAGCGGCTCTCGGCGATCACCAGGGCGACCGGGTCCCCGACGAACTTCACCTCGCCCTCGGCCAGCGGCGGGCGCGGGGTGTCGGGGACGTCCTTGCCGGCGACGGCGTGCCACGCCTCCTTGACGTCGGGGTTGAGGTCGGCGGCGGTGAACACCGCGTGCACACCGGGCATGGCCAGGGCGGCCGAGGTGTCGATGCCAGCGATCCGGGCGCGGGCGTACTGGCTGCGCACGAAGCAGGCATGCAGCATGCCGGGCCGGATGATGTCGTCGACGTAGGTGCCGTGCCCGGTGAGCAGGCGGGTGTCCTCGACGCGGGGCATCCGGGTTCCGGCGTACCGGGTCGTCACACTCTCCGTCATCGGCGAAAACTCCAGTTCGTCGGTAGGGCTGCCCGGTGGGCTGCTAAGCAGTCGCTCAGCGCAGCGTACTAGGGGGCGTGACGCTAGTCACGCGAGCCGCCCGTAGTTTGTCGTAGATGGCCGAGGCAAACCGCACGCTCAGTGCGTGGATCGCGGCGGAGCCCGCTGTCGTGCGGGCGTTCTACGTCGACCTCGACAACATCACCGCACTGCATCCGCTGGTGGTGTCGGTGCACAGCACCGGACGTCGGGACACCGCCGACGGATACGCGCAGACCTACCGGATCCGCGACCGCATCCCGGTCGGACCGCTGGCGCTGCAGATCCGCTACACCGCACGCCTGACGGTGCCGCGCACCGGCGACGTGATCGCCGACGCCTGGCAGTTTCCGCGGGTCCGGTTGCACACGGTCGTCTCGTTCGACTCCGACGGCACCGGCACCCTGCTGACCGAGCGGATCCGATTCTCGGTGCCACGCCCGCTGGCCGGCATCACGGTGCGGCAGGGGGTCGCCGCACACCGGGAGATGCTGGCCGGGATCGCCGCGCACTTCGCCTGACGGCGCTTACTTCTTGATGCCGACGGCGAGGCGGAGCTGGTCGAGGAACTGGTCCTCGTCGTCGCTGCGGACGATGTAGTGCGAGACGGCGACCCGGACGGCGGTGGCGGCGGCCACCGCGGCCCGCGGGCCGGAGATCAACCGCTGCAGGCGCTCGCGCATGACCGGGATGACGGTGGTCATCTGACCGATCACATGCCCGGGCTCGATGTCGATCATCCGTACCCCGGAATAGGACTGCTGATAGCTGACGATGAAACGCAGTGCGGCGTCCAGCCTTTCGTTGCCCCGCAGGCCGGCGGTGGCGCGGCTCACGCCGCTGTCGAACTGCCGGCGTTCCCAGGCGCCGAACGCGTCGAGCAGTTCCTCCTTGGAGGAGAACCACCGGTACAGCGTCGGACGCGACACCCCGGCCTGCAGCGCGACCTCCGACAGGCTGAGCTTCGTCATGCCGTTGCGGCTGAGCACCTCCGCGGTCGCGGCCAGGATCCGGTCGCTCGTGCTCGCGTCGGCGGCCCCTCGTTCCTGAAGCATTGCCGAATGCTAATCGCCGGGTGCGGAGTCGGCGGGTCGGCCGCCGGGCGGATTGGCGAACCAGATCATCTCCTCGCGCAGGTCGCGGCTGCGCCAGCCGTCCGGTGTGCGGCGCAGTTGGTGGTGGTAGTAGCCGCCGCAGAAGCTGAGGTCCGACATACCCGGCAGCCGCATCGGGTTGTAGAACATCGCCCGCACCGCGGCGGTGTCCCCGTCCTGGGTCAGGACCTCGATGTTGGTGATGTAGTGCATGCTCATCGGCAGCGCGGCGAAGTTGGCGGCCATCCAGGCGGTCACTTCGTCGAGCCCGCCGGCCACCACCGAGGCCCCGTAGTCGATGTGCGCGTCGGCTGTGAACACCGACCGGTACAACTCCCAGTCGTGGCTGTCGACGGCGCGGGCGTACCGGTGCAGCAGCGCCGCCACCTCGACGTCGATCACTCGGGCATGCCGATCGTCTTGATGTGCAGGTACTCCAGGTAGCCCTGATCTCCGTTGCGGTAGCCCAGCCCGCTCTGCTTGGTGCCGCCGAACGGGCTGTCGATGCCGAAGTGGCTCTTGCCGTTGATCGTGACGTTGCCGGTCCGGATGCGCTTGGCGACGTCCAGCGCCCGGTCCAGGTCTGCGCCGCTGACCTCACCGGACAGCCCGTAGATGCTGTTGTTGGCGATCGCGACGGCGTCGTCGACCGTCTCGTACGGCGTCACCGTGAGCACCGGGCCGAAGATCTCCTCCTGGGCGATCGTCGAGGCGGGATCGACGTCGGCCAGCAGCGTCGGCTGGGTGTAGTAGCCGACCGGCAGGCTCTCCGGGATGCCGCCGCCGGTGACCAGCCGGGCCCCGGAGTCGATGCCGGACCGGATCAGGCCGAGCACCTTCTGCCGTTGGGTTTCGCTGATCTGCGGGCCCTGCATGTTGCCCGGCGTCCACGGGTCGCCGACCGGGAAGTTCTCCATGCTGGCTTTCAGGACCGCGAGCCCTTCGTCATATCGGCTGCGCGGCAACAGAATTCGGGATGGCAACACGCAGCTCTGGCCGGACATGACGCAGGCCATCATCGCCGCGATGGGCAGAGCGGAGGTGAAGTCGGCGTCGTCGAGCACGATGTGGGCCGACTTGCCGCCGAGTTCGAGCAGCGCCTTCTTCACCGTCGGCGCGCCGGCGGCCAGGATCGCCCGGCCGGTGCCCGTCGAGCCGGTGAAGGTGATCATGTCCACCCGCGGGTCGGCCGACAGGGCGGCGCCGACCTCGTTGGCGTTGCCGACGACCACGTTGAACACCCCCGCCGGGATGTCGGTCTCCTCGGCGACGATGCGGCCCAGTTCGGTGCCCGACCACGGCGTGAGCTGCGCGGGTTTGAGGACGACGGTGTTTCCGGCCATCAGCGCGGGCACCGTCTCGGCGACGTTGAGGTAGAACGGCACGTTCCACGGGGTGATCGCGCCGACGACGCCCTGCGCTTCGTAGTGGAGTTTGCGCCGGGCCGGCCCCAGCGGGGTGTCGTGCAGGCCGGTGTCCACCAGGTAGTCGAAGTTGCGACCGTGTTCGGCCCAGTGCTTGACCTCGGCGATTGGGCTTTCGATCTGGCTGCCGGTGACGGTCACCGGGCAGCCGACCTCGGTGATCAGCACGCGCCGCAGCCGTTCCTTGTTGCGCTCGAGCGCATCGTGCAACTGCATCAGGCAGTGGAACCGGAATTCGACGTCGCGCGACCAGTCGGTGCTGTCGAAGGCCCGCCGGGCCGCGCCCACGGCGCGTTCGATGTCGCCGACGGTGCCGTCGGTGGCCTGCCCGGCGACCTGTTCGGTCGCGGGGTGGATCACGTCGAAGGTCGCTCCGCTGGCGGTGTGCTGCAGTTCGCCGTCGATCAGCATCCGTTCGTCGCCGGCCAGCACGCCGGTGTCACTCTGCACGGTCGTCATGGTTTCAGCTTTACAGACCCGCGCCCAAGTGTCAGCCGGTTCGGCAGCCCGTACGGTGAAGTGCATGAGCTCCGTGCCAGACATCACCCTCAACGACGACACCGTCATCCCGCAGCTGGGCTTCGGCGTCTTCCAGATCCCACCCGGCGACACCGCGGAGGCGGTGCGGACCGCGCTCGAGATCGGCTACCGTCACATCGACACCGCGCAGATGTACGGCAACGAGGCCGGGGTCGGACAAGGGATCCGCGACGCCGGACTGCCCCGCGACCAGGTGTACGTCACCAGCAAGCTGAACAACGGCAAGCACCGGCCGGACGACGCCCGCCGCGCGTTCGACGCCACGCTGGCCGCGCTGGGATCCGACTACGTCGACCTCTTCCTGATCCACTGGCCGCTGCCGACCCGCTATGACGGCGACTTCGTGTCCACCTGGAACGTGTTGGAGGAGTTCGCCGCGCAGGGCCGGGCGCGCAGCATCGGCGTCTCGAATTTCACTGCGGCACAGTTGGATACGCTGGCCGCCGGGTCGGCGACGGTTCCGTCGGTCAACCAGATCGAGGTGCATCCGCAGTTTCCCAACGACGAGGTGCGGGCCTACGGCCAAGCCCACGGGATCGCCACCGAGGCCTGGTCACCGATCGCCCAGGGCCGCGTGCTCGCCGATCCGGTGATCACGGCGGTCGCGGCGGATCTCGGCCGCACCCCGGCCCAGGTGGTGCTGCGCTGGCACATCCAGCGCGGTGACATCGTGTTCCCGAAATCCGTTTCGCCGCAACGGATGCGGGAGAACTTCGCGTTGTTCGACTTCGAACTGGACGCGGATCGGATGGCCGCGATCTCGGGACTCGACCGCGGGCCGGCCGGCCGGCTCGGGCCGGACCCGGAGACGTTCGACTGGATCCCCTGACGCCTGCTCCGCGCCGTCAGCGCGGCAGCCGCAACTGCGGCAACGTCGCGTGAACCCGCAACGACCCGGGCCGGCAGTGCACGCGGGTGACCTCGATGCCCGGCGGCAACCGGTCCAGTGCCAGTTGGTAGTTCGCCAACCGGCGCCTTGCGACGGCCGGAACCGGCAGCCGACGGCCCGCGACGACCAGAGCCTGCGGGCTGACCCTCAGAATCGGGCCGGCGGCACTGTCCGCGATGCCGAGTTCGCACTCGACATGTCCCCAGTCGGGCCGCCGCGCCCAGCGCACCCGCGCGACACCGTCGTCGCCGATGTCGGCGGACATGCCCGGCCGGACGTCGCGCAGCATCGCGTCCAGGGTGGCACTCGGCACGTCCAGCCGGACCTCGACGGGCTCGGCCGACAGCACCGGCGGTGCGCCGGACCGCAGTGCCACCTGGCGCAGCACCACCTCGGAAGGGTCGAAATCGTATACGCCCCAACGGATTTCGGTCAGCGAGAGCCGAACGTCGAGTCGGCCGCGGATCAGGCGCAGCGGGTCGAGCAGCGACACGATCTCACTGACGGTGACCTCCAACCCCGCCCCGGCGACCTCCGCGGTGAACGTGCGGCCCAGCGCCACCCGGCGCAGCGCGAGGAACATCGTCTGGTACGCCGCCCCGGTGCCTGGGCGAAGCGGGAGGTGTTCGGCGGCGGACCACACGGCCGTCATCACATCCATCGGATGGCGGGGCGTCCACCAGCGCTGACGCTCGGGGGTGCTCATCACCGTCCAGAGTCTCACTTCCCCTACATCGCCGCCAGCGTGTCCGTGGCAGGATGCGCCGCATGACAGAGGATCTGCTGGCCCGCCGCCGCGCCGTGGTCGTCGGCGGCAGTCGCGGCATCGGCCGCGAGGTGGCGCATCTGCTGGCGGCGCTCGGCGCCGGTGTGGTGGTCAACGGCCGCGACGGGGACGCGGTCGCGGCGGTGGTCGCGGAGATCACCGATACCGGCGGGCGGGCCGCCGGTTTCACCGGATCACCGTCGGACGCGGACACCGCCGCGGCGCTGATCGGCCGGTGCACCGAGACGTTCGGCGCCCCGGACGTCCTGGTGAACTGCGCGGGCATCCCGGAGCCGGCTGGCTCGTCGATCCTGACCGTCACGGCCGAGCAATTCCAGGCACAGCTGGACAGCCACCTGATGACGGTGTTCCACACCTGCCGCGCCGCGGCGCCGATCATGGTCGATCAGGGTCGCGGCGCGATCGTCAACACCAGTTCGTTCGCCTTCCTGGGCGACTACGGCGGCACCGGCTACCCGGCCGGCAAGGGGGCGGTCAACGGCCTGACCCTGGCGATCGCCGCCGAACTGCGCGAGCACGGCATCCGGGCCAACGTGGTCTGTCCCGGCGCGAAGACCCGGATCTCGTCCGGCCCCGACTACGAGGAGCAGATCGAAGCGTTGCGGCGACGCGGCCTGCTCGACGAGGCCACCGCCCGCGCCTCATTGGATGCGCCACCACCGGAATACGCCGCGCCGCTGTACGCCTATCTGGCTAGCGACCTGGCCGAGGGGATCACCGGGCAGATCCTGGTCGCCGCGGGCGGGTTCGCCGGCCGGTTCGACCGGCCGGCACCGGCGCTGCTGGGCTACCGCGACCACGCCGATTCGCCGCCGTGGACGCTGCCCGAGATCGACGCGATGATCCGGCGCTGAGGACGCTCAGCCGATCGGCACCGGTGTGACGGTGACGGTTCCGGCCCCTGGGGTGGGCCTTGGACCACCACCGGCGCCGCCCGCACCGCCGGCCGAACCGCCGGGCGGCACCATTGAGCGGGTTCCCGGCGCGGCCGGCTTCTCCTGGCCCGGATGCAGGTTGCAGTCCAGCCGCAGCTTCATCGCGCCGCCGCCGCCCATCGGGTTCCACGGCGTCGACCAGACGTTGCCGAGCTGGCCCTTCTGCTCGATCACGATGCACTGGGACTGGGGAAGGTCGCTGCCCACCGAGCCGCCGAACACCGCGGTGTAGCCCTGCGCCTGCAGGATCGCCACGGCGCGGGCGTACGGCTCGCCGACCACGTAGGGCGCGTCCGCGCTGGCCTGCGCCGAGCCGATGAGGGCGGCCGCCACCGCCGCGCCCACTCCGGGAACCAGAAGAGCGACGTTTTTCGCCTTCACGCGGGACCTCCGTCTTTGACCAGGTGCGACGATATCGCAGTTCAGCGTTGGTGGAGAACTCAGCGAACCTGCTGGCTCATCGCCCCGGCCGCCGGAAACGTTTCAGTCAGGGCCGCAGTTCGGCACGCAGCACCTCGCACAGCGCCGCGGCCCGGGCGTCGGTGAACACGTCCTCCAGCAGCATCAACCGGCCGTCCGGACCGGTCAGCGGAACCCGCCAGTTCGGGTGTTCGTCGGTGGTGCCCGGCTGGTTCTGGGTCCGGCGGTCGCCCACGGCATCGGTGAGCGCCAGCGCCACCAACCGCGACGGGGTGCGGGCCAGGAAGCGGTACAGCGCGGTGATCACCTGTTCAGTGTCGGGCTCGCCCTCGGAGAGCAGGCCGGACCGGCGCAGCTCGCCGATCCAGGCCGCCTTCTCGCGCTCGTCGTCGGCGATCTCCTCGGCGACCGGGCGGGTCAGCAGGCCGAGCGAATCGCGCAGCCGCACGTGGTCCCCGGCGAGGTAGCCGGCCGTGGGCGGCAGGTCGTGGGTGGTGACCGAGGACAGGCAGTACTCCCGCCAGTACCGGGCCGGTCGCGGTGCGCGACTGTTTTCGTCGCGCTCGAACCACAGGATCGAGGTGCCCAGCAGGCCTCGCTCACGCAGATGGTCCCGCACCCAGGGTTCGACCGTGCCGAGGTCCTCACCGACCACCACCGCCCCGGCGCGATGCGCCTCCAGGGCCAGGATGCCGATCATCGCCTCGTGGTCGTAGCGCACGTAGGTGCCTGCGGTCGGCGGCGCGCCGCGGGGGATCCACCACAGCCGGAACAGCCCGATGATGTGGTCGATGCGCACCCCGCCGGCGTGCCGCAGCACCGCGGCGATCAACGCCCGGAACGGCGCGTATTCGGTCGACTCGAGCCGGTCGGGCCGCCACGGCGGCTGCGACCAGTCCTGGCCGAGCTGGTTGAACTCGTCCGGCGGCGCCCCGGCCGTCACGCCGAGCGCCAGCACGTCCTGCATGGCCCACGCGTCGGCGCCGTCGGGATGCACCCCGACCGCGAGGTCGGCCATGATGCCCAACGGCATGCCCGCACCCAGCGCCGCGGTCTGCGCGGCCGCGCACTGCTCGTCGAGCTGCCACTGCATCCACCGGTGAAAGTCGACGTCGCGCCCGTGCTTCGCGACGAACCTGGCCACGCCGTCGGCGTCCGGGTGGCGCAGCTCGTCGGGCCAGACATGCCAGTCGGCGCCGAACCGGTCGGCCAGCGCGCACCAGGTGGCGAAGGCGTCCAGCGCGGCGCCCTCGCGGGACCGGTAGGCGGCGTAGGCCAGGTCCCGGCCGGCGGAGCGCCGCACCCGATACACCTTCTTCAGCGCCCGCCGCTTGGCCTTCCACGAGGCGTCGCGGTCGATGCCGTCCAACCCGCCGACCCGGCGCAGCAGGGCGGCGTGCAGCTTGCGCACGCCGCCGCGGGTGGGCAGGTCGGCGTACTCGGGGATCGCCTCGACGCGCAGGTAGAGCGGGCTGAGGTAGCGCCGCGAGGTGGGCAGGTACGGCGACGGCTCGATCGGGGTGGTCGGGGCGGTGGCGTGCAGCGGGTTGACCAGCAGGTAGCCGGCGCCGTGCCGCGCGGCCGACCACACCGCCAGATCGGTCAGGTCGGTCAGGTCGCCGATGCCCCAGGACCGGGCCGACCGCACGCTGTAGAGCTGGGTGGCCAGTCCCCAGAGCCGGCGCTGGCCGAGCCGCTCCGGCAGGCCCAACCAGGCCGGTGTGACGATCAGCGCGGCATTGGACTCCTCGGCACCGCTGTGCGCGTACACCCGGTGATAACCCAGCGGCAGGTCGGCCGGCAGCGCGAAGCTGGCCTCACCGACCAGCCGGCCGTCGAGATCGTATGGGGGAGTGAAGTTCTCCAGCTGCCGGACCATGGGCCGCACGGTGCCGTCCTCCAGCCGGACCCACACCCGCACGTCGGCGCCGTGGGTGACATGCACCCAGAACGCGATCTCGGCGCCTTGGCGACCCACGATGGCCGGCGGCAGCATCCGGCCCCAGTGGGCGCGGTCGTGCTCCGTCAGCGACGCGGCCCGCTCCTCGGGGCTGCCGGCCGGCACCCCGAGCGCGCCGAGCACGGCCACCAGGGTGTCTTCGGCGACGGGGACCCGCCGGCCGATCCAGTCGTCGAACTCCGTGGCCACCCCGAACCGCCGGGCCAGTTCGGCCAGCATCTGCTCCGCCATGCCCGCAATCTTGCTAGTTCGACGCCGATCCGTCGCGTGCGGACCAATCGTCCCAGGCCATGGCTCACTTAAGGTGATGGTCTGCCGTCCATGCTGCCCACGCCTCCAGGATGACCGCGCCCGTGACACCGACATCCGCCGATCCGCGCGACCGCCGGGCCCGCGCCGCCGTCGGGTTGCTGTTCCTGTCCAACGGGACGCTGTTCGCCGGGCTGCTGCCGCGCTATCCGGAGATCAAAGCCCAACTGGCACTGTCGAATACGGCCTTCGGTCTGTCGGTCGGGGCCTTCGCCGCCGGGGCCCTGCTGTCGGGTCTGACCGCGGGCGCCCTGATCCGGCGGATCGGCTCGGCGCGGGTCGCGGTGGCCACCAGCCTGTTGGTGGCGCTGTGCACGTTCGCCGCCGCGGTCGCCACGGTGCCGGCCGCCTTCGCCGCGGCGTTGTTCGCCGCCGGTGCCGCCGACGCGGTGACCGACGTCGCCCAGAACGCGCACGGGCTGCGGGTGCAGCGCAACTACGGGCGGTCGATCATCAATTCACTGCACGCGGTGTGGTCGGCCGGTGCGGTGCTGGGCGGCCTGCTGGGCGCCGGGGCCATCGCGCTCGGGGTGTCCCGCGCCGCGCAACTGGGGATGACCGGGATCGTGTTCGCGACGGCCTGCCTGGTCGGCTACCGATTCCTGCTGCGCGGGCCCGACGAGCCGGAGACGCCCGCCTCCGACACGGCCGGGGCGGGCCGTCCGACGTCGCGGACCTGGGCGCTGATCGGGATGCTGGCACTTCTGGCCATCGCCGGCGCCGCGGTCGAGGACGCCGGAAGTTCCTGGGCCAGCCTGTATCTGAGCGCCGAACTGCACGCGCCGGTGGCGCTGGCCGCCTTCGGTTACGTCGCGCTGGTCGGGTTCCAGTTCGTCGGCCGGCTGGTGGGGGACCGGCTGGTGGACCGGTTCGGTGAGCGGGCCGTGGTCCGATGCGGCGGCCTGCTGGCCGGGGCCGGCATGGCCGCGGCGCTGGCGGCTCCCGCCCCGGT
>ERZ724512.131-NODE-131-length-29460-cov-4.067744_pt1 | contig 29460 bp, 57 predicted proteins | sample MGYA00376045_ERZ724512 | MGnify/ENA primary metagenome ERZ724512 (study PRJEB28724, sample SAMN07190883) | activated sludge metagenome | isolation source: activated sludge of sewage treatment plant in Hong Hong | place: Hong Kong | collected 2016-03-17 ... | reverse complement strand
AGTTGACGCCGGAAGTGACGCGATGACCGATATCACGACGACCGAGACGATCACGATCACCGAGCCGGACGGGACGGCTGTCGAAGTCGCAGGGCTTCGAGGACCGCAAGGCATACAAGGGCCGCAAGGCGCGGACGGCGACGCGGCGGCGGGCGCACTCCTGGCGGCGAGCAACCTGTCCGATGTTGCCAGCGCCTCGACCGCCCGGACGAACCTCGGCCTCGGGACGGCGGCGGTCGTCAACACGGGTACGGGGCCGTCGAACGCGATCCTCGGCAACGATGCCCGCCTGACAGACGCCCGCACGCCCACAGCACACGCCGCCAGTCACGCGAGCGCGGGAAGCGACCCGCTGACACTCGCACAGTCACAAGTCGCCGACCTGACGACCGATCTCGCCGCGAAGGCCGCGAAGTCCGCGAACCTGTCCGACCTCGCCTCGGCAAGCGCAGCGAGGACGAACCTCGGCCTCGGCACAGCCGCAGTGGCAGCGACCGGCGACTTCGACGCGGCAGGCGCGGCGACGACAGCGCAGAGCGCCGCCCAGTCCTACGCCGCCGCTCTCGTCGACGACCTGTCGGGCGTGTCTAACGCGGCAACGGCGAGGACGAACCTCGGGCTCGGCAACGCGGCGACGAAAGACGTCGGGACAGGCTCGACGAACGTCTCGGCGGGCGACCATACGCACGCGATCGACGGGCTACTACCAACGCAAACGGGCAACTCGGGCAAGTACCTGACCACCAACGGCTCAGCGGCGTCGTGGCAGACCGTTGGGGTGACACCGTTCGACCCGAGCAGCGTCACTGGCCTCACGGCATGGTTCGACCCATCCGACACCGGCTCGATCACCGACAGCGGCGGCATCGTGTCGCAACTCAACGACCTGTCAGGCCACGGCAACCACGTGACCAATGCCAGCGGCAAAGGCCCCGTCACCGGCACGCGCAGTCACAACGGACTCAACGTCTTGGACTACTACGCGACGGAACGCAACTGGCTACGCAAGACCTCGTTCACTCAACCGTCACCATGCACCGTCTTCGTCGTCGCGAAATCCGACACCATCACGAATGACGGGAACGGGCAGCGCGCACTTATCGGGTGGAACACGGCAGGCGGCGCGACGGGTTGCGCGTTTGTGCAGATCAGCGGGGCCATGGCGATCACGTCCGGCGGGGCGTACCCGTTCAAACCTGATACGACGCACACAACATCCGTCGCGAACCAGTGGACCGGCGTATTCAACGGGGCATCTAGCTACGTCGTGCGTGACGGTCTCGCCGGTTCACCGGATAACCCCGGCTCCGATGGGTGGTCATCCTCGCCGCTCATCTTCGGGGAAGTTTGGAAAGCGACCACGGAGATTGGCTACTCCGTCGCGTGGGATGGGTGGATCGGAGAAGTCTTGATCTACAACGGCGTGGTGAGCCCCGGCGACCGGCTCGCTATTGAGGCGTACCTCAAGGCAAAGTGGGCGACTGGATGAGCTGGCTCACTCCAGGCGCGCTGGCGACAGTGTTGGCCTTCTCCACGTCGTTTATCACCCTCGGGCCGATGCCGAGCGGCGCGGTCAAAGCGTGTACGCAGATAGCGGTCATGGCTGACCATCGCGTGATCGTTGCCGACTGTGAGGGGCCACGGTAATGGCCGCCATCCTCACGCTCGAATCTGATTGGGTGGTTGCACTCTTGGGGGTCTTGGTGACGATGTTCTCAGCCCTTGCATGGTTTGTGCGGCAGACCGTGTCCAACGGTGTCAAAGAGCTAGAGACGCGCATGAGTCGCGACCTTGACGAAATCAAGACCCACATGGCCAATGACCTCACCGAGATCAAAGCACACGTCCAAGACGTGGGCGAGCGCGTGAAACGCCTTGAACGGAAGGTCGATCGTGACGATTCGTGACGCCACCAACACCGGATGCGCGACCCTGCAACGCATCGACGGCAACTACGTCGTCACCACCGCGAACACAGTCGTGGAGAAAGTCGACATTCACGGCACCCTGATCATCAAAGCCCCCGGTGTACGCATGGGCCACTTCATCGCCCGTGGCGGAACACCGGTTACCCAAGGTCAAACGGCGTGCATCAACATCACGCACCCGGACGCGAAAGACTGCGTCCTCGAAGACTTCACGATCACCCCGAAGTTCCCTAACTCGCGGCTCAACGGCATCTACGTCAACCAACCGACAACGTTCCGTCGCGCCGACATCTCCGGCACCGTCGACGGAATCGTCATCTACGGAGACAAGGTCAGCGTCGAGGCGTCCTGGCTTCACGACTTCGTGCGCTACCCGTCCACCGACCACGCGGACGGCTACACCCACAACGACTGCGTCCAGATCCAAAAGGGCATCGGTGTGCGGCTCGTGGGGAACTCGATGGACGGGGCATACAACGCCGCGGTGATGGTCACCCAAGACGCGGGCCCTGTCGCGGATCTCCTCATCGCAGACAACTACCTCGACGGCGGGGGAGCGACGGTCAACTTCGGATCCGAGGGCCTGATCAAACGGAACCTTGTTGTCGCGAACAACAGGTTTGGTCGCAACCAGCGCAATCCGGGTATGGCGATCATCCGCAATCCCGATAAGTCGCAGCTCACCGCGTTCGGCAACGTGTGGGACGACTCCGGTTTACCTGTTTCAGTGACACGCGGCGCATAGACCAACTCCCAACGTTCTCCACATTTGGTGGGGAGTAGGAGTTCCAACCACAAGACCCTCACTTCGGTGGGGGTCTTTCCTATTAGGAGGCACCAGTGGACTTCTGGAAACGCGAACCCGTGCGAACGGCGGTCTACCCGACCATCGTCATCGTCGCGGCGTTCCTTGTGCAGCGCGGAATCATCGACGCTGACACGCAAGCGTTCGTCCTGGCGCTGGCCACCCTCATCGTCGGCGCTCTCGGTGCTGAGGTCGCACGCTCCAAAGTCTCACCAGTGGGCAAGCCGTGAAACGCCCACCGCACCACTCGGTCATCCTCGTGTTCGTCGTCGCCCTCGGGTTGCTTGTCGCGGGCGTCGTCTGGGCCGCGTGGCCGCCGGAACAGCCACCAGGTCCGGCACCGGTTGCTGTTCCGGCACCGCTGCCACCGGCCACCGGTGTCGATGGTGAAGGCCTCGCGGTCGCACCGTCCGACGCTCAACCCGATGGCCTACCTGTCGATCCTGAGCAACTCCCGGCAGATGTGCAAGCGCAACCGGACGCAGGCTCACCCGCCGTCGTCCTACCCGGTCAAGGGACCGGCGGGGAAGTGTTCGTGCGGTCACCGGCATGGGTCGGAGCGCAGAGATTGAACGCCGGATTCCGCTACCCGTCCGGAACGCTTCATGGTGCGTGGGATATCGGCATCGACCGGGGAACGAAAGTGTTCGCCGCCCGTGACGGGGTGATTGTGGGCCGCAATGATGGGGTGCGGAATCATCCCAGCGGCTCGCAGTACGCGGTGTCGGGTAGCCCGTCGAACTGGGTGCTGCTCTGCGCGAACGTCGCCGGTAAGCCATCCGTCCTCTACTACCAGCACCTATCGCCAGGACTGAAAGTGAAGCGTGGCCAGGTCGTCAAGAAAGGCGCATGGCTCGCACGCTCCGGCAACACGGGCAACTCGACCGGGGACCATCTGCATGTCTCGGCGAGTACGTCGCCGTGGGCCTGCAACAAGATCACGCAGTCCCGTGCCGATTCCATTCGTTACCGCTACCTGTCCCAACCGTCCGCACGAATCTTCGCACCGTCGAAGTTCTGGGCCGTCCCAGCGAAGCCGAAGCCCCGCCCTGTTGTGGACGCCTCCGCTGTCGCAGCAGCATGCCGACGTAACGGCAAAGCTGCGAATGTCCATGTTGTCCGGGGTGCGCTGAAGTTGAACACAAACACGGACGGCTGCGGGCCACTCATGCGCCGCACCTACGCCAAGTTCCAGCGCTCCCTCGGGTTCAAGGGTGCAGCCGCGAACGGCATCCCCGGCTACTACTCGCTGACGGTCCTTGGGAAGCGGGGCGGATTCAAGGTCATCCGATGACCCCGCCAGGCGTCGAATCCGGTCTGCTCATCTGGGACCTGACGAAACTCGCCGCTGAGGGCGTCGCCAAAGGCGGCGTGTGGATCGTGCGCCAGGGCGTGGACTACGCCAAGAAATGCCACTGGTGGATCTAACTTGTACGCCTGACCGCAACTAACCCGACCATACAAAGACTGACCCCCTACCTGTTCCCCGCTAAGCGGGTTGAGCGGGTAGGGGGTCTTTCGTCGTCTAGCGGTAGAACGACTTAGACGTGGCGTGGCCGTCCTCAAACATGACCGACCCGCCGTACCTGGCCCGGTTCGACGTGCGCCAGTAGTAGATCTTCGTCGTGTGCCTCACGCCCCCGGCATACTCAACACAGGCCGTGTAGGAGTAGTTCCAGCGCTTGCAATACCGATCCTCATACCACGTTGACACGTATCCGAGGGTGCCCTTGCCGCCCACCCAATACCGCACCTCGCTGAGAGTGTCCCCATACGACTTGTCAAGAAATACATAGTTGAACTCGGTCTTCGTCATCCACGTCTTCGGTGTCCTCGCCTGCGACGGCGCGGCGACGACGACCCCGCCGACAAGCAACCCGGTCGTTACAAGCGTCACCGCGAGCACGCGTTTCATGTTGATCATCTTGCTCTCGTTAGATCAAACCTTCAATATGCGGTAACTCTTCTGCCACCGCCGAGGCATCCGAGTTGGTCACCTGCGTGTAGATCTGGGTGGAGCTGAGCGACTTGTGGCGTAGCAGCTCCTGAACGATCCTCACATTGCCGGACTGATGCAGCGCAGTCGTCGCGTACCAGTGACGCAAAGAATGTGGTGTCGCCCCCGGCTCAATCGACGCCAGGAGGTAACTGATTCGGTGGATCATCGTCTCGTAGGACGCGCCGATCGGGAAGTAGTCCCGTGTCCGTTCAACAAGCCACGACGGCACCGGGACCGTTTGCGTCCCGCCGCCTTTCGGTTTCGTGATCCTCAGCCGCCAAGCGTCCCCTGAGCGGTAGAAGTCCCTGGCCTGCACATTGCACGCCTCCGCGCCACGTAGCCCGCAGTACGCCATGAGGGAGACAACGGCGCGTGTCTCACCAGTCGCCAGGTCAAGCAGTGCCGCCAACGTCTTGTCGGCGACGGGCCGGGGGAGAGTGCGGGGCACTTTCACCTTGGGGATCATCAAGGACGGGTCCTTCTCGACCTGGGAGAACATGACGGCCCAGGTGTAGAAGGCACGCAACGCTGACCGGTACGAGTGCCGGGTGGCCGGTGACGGAAACCGGGCCAGCCACCCAATGAGGTCGGAGGCTGAGCATTCCAGCGGGTTGAGCCCCGACGCGCACAGACGTTTGATCGTCTGCGTCCGGTGTCGGATCGTGGCCGGTGAGGCCCCGGACACGTAGAGGTACGCCGCGAATGAGTCGGTGATCGTTTGCATGTTCGTATTCATTGCAGCGACCTCAGACCGTGCTTCATGCTGCTTGCTGCAAGGGGATGAAATCGGGTGCTCGGAATCGCCTGACTGGCCGCTGCCAGATGGACAGGGCGGGCGCGGTGTGGCTCGACAGATACTGACGGGTAACGGTGATAACCGACGGATCAGGCGTCCAACCTTCGGGCGCGGTCCCGCCCACCAGTTCTGCCGGATGACACCCAACCATGACGGCGACACAGACGAGGTCGCTGTAACTCATGGGTGATTCACCGGATAGACGCCGCGTCCAATAGGACTTCGCTCCACCGAACCGACGCGCAACATCGGATGCGTTGTAACGGCTCGCGGCAAGTTTCGCCCGAGCGAACGGGGCGGGGTCGATCCCAATATCCGGCGCTGTAACGGTGCTCTGCCTCATAGGGTCACTGTACGTCATACGCACATCTAGATCTAGTTACGCTCACAAGTTTCTGAACACGCGGCGTGTCATTACGCCGAATGACTGACAAACGTTGCGACGACTGCTAAACATATGCACATGACGCAACTCGCACCTGATTACACGTCGGAGATACGCGCTGAACTCGCCCGCAAGAATATCTCCAAAGCCGCTGTGGCACAGGCACTCGGCAAGTCTCGGGCGACCGCTAGCCGCAAACTCTCCGGCGCAATCCCGCTAACCCTCGATGAGCTGTATTCGCTGGCCGAGTTGATCGGCGTTTCGCCCTCTGACCTCATTCCCGCCGACACGAAGGCGTCGGCGTGAACGTCGATTCATTCGGTCCATCGACCGACCGTGAAATGACCATTGAGGATTACAAGGCCGAGGTCCGCCGACTACTTGCACTCAGTCAGAAAGACCTTGCGATCGCTGAACAACTTGAGAACGAAGCCCGCCATCGGTTCCCCGGTTGGGGTGATGTCAAGTGACTTCCGACCAGTTCCTTCTGACCCTCCTCCTCACCGCCTCCGGGTACGCGGCACTGCTGTGGACCCGACTACGGGATGCCCGCGAAGCCCGTGACTGTGCCCGCGCTGAAGCGAACCTGGCGAACGCGCACTGGGACGCGCAGCGGGCGAAAGCCGAACGCCTGGCCGATGACCTCATTGCCGCGCATCTGCTTGTGGAGATCGCTAACGGACGGCAGAAGGCAGCCGCGTCCTACGCCGCCGACATGCAAGCCCAACGCGATGCCATGCAACGCAAACTCGCCCGCCAGACCTGGCCCGTCTCATGATCGGGGGAATCCTGGCCGCGATCTTCGCCGGTATCGGATACGCCGGGTGGTCGATCGCCTGGAACAAGGCGAAGTTGGCCGCCGATAAGGCCGAACTGTTGGCGGAGAAGTTGAAGGCCGAACGGCAACGCCGCCTCGTCGCTGAGCAGCAGACGGAATGGTATCGCTCCCGGTTCTCTCACCCGACGTTCAGGAGTGCCAAGTGATCGCGCGCAGGGCGGCGTCGGTGGCCGCGTTCATTACCTGCGTTGTATTGGCCAACTACCTCACCGCGACGTTCGGTCTGATCCCGGTGGGATTCGGGCTGATGGCGACCGCTGGCACCTATGCGGCGGGTCTTACGTTCGTATTCCGCGACCTCATTCACGAGGCCGGTGGCAGGTGGCTGGCAGTCACAGCCATCGCCACGGGTGCAGTCCTGTCATGGTTCGTCGCTAGCCCCGCGCTAGCGGTGGCATCCGGTGTGACATTCCTTGTCGCCGAACTCGCCGACCTTGCGGTGTATGTGCCGCTGCGTGAACGTGGGCTGCTGACAGCCGTACTCGTATCCAACATTGTCGGATTCACACTCGACACGTTCCTGTTTCTGTACCTGGCGGGGTTCCCAATTACGGGACCGGTTGTGGCGGGTCAGTTAGTCGCTAAGGCGACGATGACCGCGCTAGGCCTCGCCGTGTTGTGGCTCGTGGGCAAGCGGCAGGCGGTAGGTGTCGCATGATCTACCTCGCCACCGCCAATTCTCCAACGATCCGGCAACACATGGCTGACGGTTCGCTCGGGATGATGACGACACCGAAGGACGGGCGCTCACCGGCGCACGCGCAAGTGTGGGCAGCAGATAACGGATGCTTCGGCAAGGGCTACCCCGGCGATGAGGCATACCTTGCATGGCTCGCCAAGCACTCCGAACATGCCTCGCGCTGCCTGTTCGCCACCGCGCCTGATGTGGTCGGTGATGCCGACGCGACGCTGACACGCTCGGCCCCGTTCTATGCACCCATCAGGGCGCTCGGTTATCCCGTGGCCCTTGTCGCACAGGACGGTCTCACCCCTGACCGTGTTCCGTGGGCAGACATTGACGCGCTATTCATCGGCGGATCAACTGACTGGAAACTAGGGGCCGCCGCCCGGTTACTAATTGCGCAAGCGAAGGCGCGCGGGCTGTTCGTTCACGTCGGACGGGTGAATAGCCACCGCCGAATGCGTTACGCGCACTTCGTCGGGGCCGATTCTGTCGATGGCACGTTCCTGGCGTTCGGTCCCGACACAAACCTGCCGAAGTTGCGCGGGTGGCTTCGCGACATCCGCGACCAAGCGACCCTGCTGGCGGTGGCCAAGTGATCGAACTACGCGCCTCCTATGACCGCCAGACCAACCTCTGGTCATGCGTCTGCGACTGCGGCTGGGAACTGGAACTGCACACCTACCCGACGATGCGGATCTACCGCCGCCTGCACGTCTCCACGCATGCCGCGAAACGCCAGAAGGTGGTCTGCTCATGACCCGCGTCGATGTCGCCGCGAAAGCGATCCACGGATTCTGTAAGCACACCGGGGCACACGGATGGGCGATCCACCGCGACGAAGCGAAAGCCGCGCTCGAAGCGATCAACATTGACGCGATGGACCGGGCGAAACGATCCCTCGCCCTCGACGCGGAACGACGCAAAACGGCTACCGCGATTGCCGAGCGTATGGCATCGGAGGCACGCCACCAGCGGGCCGTCGCGCACGCGAAGCACTACCAGCGCCAAGCAGACCAATACCTCATCACGATCAACCGGCTGGAGCAGGAACTAGAACTCCACCGCATCGGGTCGCTGCACACCGCACGCGCCCTCCAAGAAGCAACCCCCGACCTGTTCGCGCAGGCCGGGGGTCAGGAATAACCAAAACAACAGGGAAAGGCTACCAAGTGGGATTCAATCTCAGTGATTACGAACCGGTCGAAGATCGGCTAAGACAGTTCTGGGAGGAATGCGAAACCGGGCGAGTTAGTACCGACCTCGTCTCGCATACCGACACGCAATACATCGTCAAGGCCGACGTGTGGCGCGACATCAACGATCCGGCACCGGCAGCGACCGGGTACGCGCACGAAACCGTGTCGCAGCGCGGCGTGAACTCCACCAGCGCCCTAGAGAACTGCGAAACATCCGCCATCGGACGCGCCCTAGCAAACCTCGGGTACGCGCCGAAAGGCAAACGACCGTCACGGGAAGAAATGAGCAAGGCCCGACCCGAACCGACCACCGACCCCGACTGGCTGCGTGACGCCGCCATCGGCATCAGCGAAGCCAAAACCACCGACGACCTCGCCACCGTCGCCGCATTCATCAAAGACGGGGTGAGTGACGGCAAATGCTCCGACGATTCCCGCACCGACCTCCTCGTCAAGTGGAAGCAGAAGGAACAGGAGCTGACCAATGACAATGCCTGACCACGTCCTCCGGTCACTGAAACGTGACGCCCTTGAAGAGATCCGCATTGAAGAGGACCAGCGGCACGCCGACTACCTCAAACAGTTCCCGACCCCTGTGCATCAACTCATCGACCTAGCCGAAGTCAACGAGCGCATCCGTGACGCACGCGAAGAACTCGATGCCAACCAGTGGCAGATTCAGAACCTGCGGGCGAAGGCCGACAAGTTGAGCCGCGCCAACGCCGCCATCCGCGCCGAACTCGACGAACTGCACGACCGGCGACGTGGACTGGAGCGCACCCAATGAGCGACCCACTATCCATGACCCCGAACGAGGCCAGCGCGAAACTCATCGCCGCCTCCAACACGCTCTGGTCACTCATCGGTGACCTCGACGAGCTGGAGCGTGCGCACCTGAAAGCGAAACGCATCTACGACGTTGCGTTCGCCCACGCCTTCAAGACCGCTGAAGGCTCCGTCGACCAACGCAAATACACGGCGACGATCGACACCGACTACGAACGGGAACTGATGGACATCGCTTACGCCGATCACAAGAAACTGTTGGAGCAGGTCCGGTGGACACGGTCCGCGATGGACGCCTGGCGAACCATCAGCGCATCCGTTCGCGACGAGTGGAAAGCGACGGCCAGCGCATGAGCCTTCCCAGAATCGAACTCGAAGGCAACCTTGTTGCAGATCCGGAACTGCGCTTCACCGCATCCGGCAAGGCCGTCGCCAACTTCCGCATCGCCACATCCGAACGCAAGAAACAGGGCAACGACTGGATCGACGGTGACGAATGTTTCCTGGAATGCACTGTGTGGGATCAGATGGCCGAGAACGTCTGCGAGTCCCTCAGCAAGGGACAGAAGGTCATCGTCACGGGCCGACTCAAGCAGCGCAGTTACGAAACCAACAGCGGCGAGAAACGAACCGTGTACGAGGTCAAAGCCGACTCGGTTGGCCCATCCCTGCGTAACGCGATCGCGAAGGCCAACAAGGTCGAACGCACCCAGGCCACCGGCCGTGTCACTGACGATCCCTGGGCGGGAGGTGTCACCGATGACATTCCTCCGTTCTAGATCGAAGGCTCACGGGATCGACACGACGACCCGACTGAACGTCATGGCACGGGCCGATAACTGCTGTGAACGCTGCGGCATATCGGTTATCAACACCCCCGGCTCTATTCATCACCGCAAGACGCGCGGTATGGGTGGTAACCGGAATGCGAACCGGCCCGAGAACCTGACTCTGTTATGTGGTGACGGCGTGAGTGGCTGTCACGGATGGGTCACGGCGAACCCGAAAGACGCCGCTACGACCGGGTGGTATGTCCGCCAGTGGGACGACCCGGAAACCGTACCGATGGTGAACATCTACGGGCACCGGTTCATCTTCGACGGGGATGGGCGGGTGGACCTGTGAGCGACTACTCCGAATTCCTCGCCTCCAAAGATCACACGTTCACCGGAGTCGGAATCCCCTGCACTATCGATGATGTCAATCCTGACCTATTCGAGTTCCAGCGCCACATTGTGGCCTGGGCCGTGCGGAAGGGTTGCGCCGCGATCTGGGCTGACACCGGCCTAGGCAAGACCCGCATGCAAGTCGAATGGGCGCGTCTACTCACTGAGCAAGGCGGACGGGCGCTGATCCTCGCCCCGCTCGCTGTGGCGCATCAGACGATCCGTGAGGCGTCAGCCATCGGCGTACATGTGGAGTACGTGCGAAACGCGCAAGAGGTCACCGACTCGCCTTCACGAATCGTGATCTGCAACTACGACCGGCTCGACTCACTCGACCCGTCAGCGTTCACCGCCGTCGTCCTCGACGAGTCCTCCATTCTCAAGGCGTTCTCAGGAGTGACGAAGAAGGCGCTGGTCGAGTCGTTCAAGGCGACCCCGTACCGGCTGTCATGTTCGGCGACACCGGCACCGAATGACATCGAGGAGCTGTGCAACCACGCCGACTTTCTCGGAGTTATGGCACCCCAAGAAATGCGCTCCACGTTCTTCATCGCTGACAGTCGCGGCCAGTTCATGCGCTGGCGGCTCAAAGGCCACGCCGAGTCCGCGTTCTATTCGTGGCTCGCATCGTGGGCGATCGCCTGCCGCACTCCCTCGGATCTCGGCTTCGACGACTCCGGCTACATCCTGCCGCCGTTGCACATCGAACCGCACTTCGTCGAATCCGGATGGACGCCGGAAGGTGAACTGTTCACCGCACGGCTGAACGGCATCACGGAACGATCCCAAGTGCGTAAGGCAACCCTCGATGAGCGGGTAGCGAAGGCCGTGGAACTCGTCGAATCCGAAGCCGATGAGCAGTGGTTGATCTGGTGCGGAATGAACGCCGAATCAACCGCGCTCGCACAAGGTATCGACGGGGCCGTGGAAGTTGTCGGGTCGGACTCCTCCGACGTGAAAGCCGAACGCCTCGCCGACTTCGCGGAAGGTCGCACCCGCTATCTGGTCACCAAGACCTCGATTGCTGGGATGGGATTGAACTTCCAGTCCTGCGCCCGCATGGTGTTCGTCGGCCTGTCCGATTCCTATGAGCAGTATTACCAGGCCATCCGCCGCTGCTACCGGTTCGGTCAAGCCCGCGAAGTCCACGCACACATCGTCCTCGCCGACGTTGAAGAGTCCATCTACCTCAACGTCCTGGACAAGGAGCACACGGCGAAAGCCACCTCGACAGGACTCATCGCCGCTGTTGCCTCCGACAACCGGGCGCAACTGTTCAAGGGCACAGCGAAGGCCGACAACTTCGAACCCACCATTCCCGCACTCATCCCCTCATGGCTTACAGGAGCAGCATCATGACCGAATCAGTAATGGATCAAAGCAACGGGGCGAACTGGTCGCTGTTCAACGGTGACTCAGCCGAAGTCCTGCCGAACCTTCCCTCGAACTCGGTGGACCTGGCGCTGTTCTCCCCGCCGTTCTCATCCACCTACACGTACTCGCCGTCCATTCGCGATCTCGGGAACGTCAAGGACGACGAACAGTTCTGGGAGCAGTTCCGGTTCATCACCCGCGAACTCCTTCGCGTCGTGAAACCGGGCCGACTGGTGGCCATGCACGTCGCGAACCTTCCCGCGTATGAGAACACCCACGGGGCATCCGGCCGCCGTGACTTTCGCGGGGACACGATCCGCCACTTCGAGTCCGAAGGGTTCGTGTACCACTCCGAAATCTGCATAGACAAGAACCCGCAAGCCCAAGCGATCCGCACCCACTCCAAAGGACTCCTATTCGTCCAGTTGCAGCGCGACGCCGCCGCAATGTGGCAGGCATGGGCCGACTACGTGGTAGTCATGCGAACACCGGGCAAGAACACTGAACCCGTCCAAACCGACCTGACACAAGAGGAATGGATCGAGTACGCGCGGCCGGTCTGGTACGGCATCCGTGAGACCGACGTACTCGGAGTCTCTGAGGCCCGCGAACATGACGACGAACGCCACCTGTGCCCCTTACAGCTACCCGTCATTGAACGCTGCGTGCGACTGTGGACCGGACCTGGTGAAGTCGTCCTCAGCCCGTTCACGGGCATCGGCTCCGAGGGTGTCATCTCGGTACGACTGGGCCGCAAGTTCGTCGGAGTCGAACTGAAACCGAGTTACTACCGGGTTGCTGCCCGCAACCTGAAAGCCGCCGAGTCCTCCAACGACCAGTTCACCCTGTTTGACGAGGTGGACGCATGAACCGCACCGACTTCTACCGCGCCAACATCTACAAAGCCATCGACGACGAACGTGACAGGCAGTCGGAGATGTGGTCGAAACCCCACGCATGGGGTCAAGGCGACGCCTCATCCCCGGACGTGGCACCGATGACGAAGGTCGCCATCTTGACCGAGGAACTCGGAGAAGTCGCCCGCGCAGCCCTCGAACTCGACAACAACCAGCTCCAGGTCGAACTAGTGCAACTCGCTGCGGTCGCTGTCGCATGGTTGGAGGGGATGTAGTGGCGCACCAGTGGATCAGACTCGACACGAACCTACCGACGCACGACAAGATCATGCGCCTCACCTCGTCCGGTAACTACCGCGCCGCGTTTGCCTATGTGTGCGCTCTCGCATGGTCAGGCGGGAATGGCACGCATGGACGAATCCCGACCTACGTTCTGGCACTCCTACACGCACGCAAGACCGACGCCGATGCACTCGTGGAAGTCGGACTCTTCGACCCGACAAATGACGGGTGGGAGATCCACAACTGGAGAGAACGCCAGACGCCACACAGCGGCAAAAAGGGTGCATGTAAGCGGTGGCATGACGCCAACTGTGAATGCTGGAGGGACTCCGATGAGTAATGCGCCAACGATGCGACCGCATAGCGACCGCATAAGCGGAACGATGCCGCGCGTAGATGCTAAGCACCATGCACATACAGACAGACATACAAACAAACAAACTACTTATGGTTCCGTAGATCATCATCCATCGGTCGTATCGCGCGAGGTGGCCGGATGATGAACGAAACGACACCCAAAATCCGAGCGTTAGCGTTCACCATTCACGCCATCCGACCGTCCTGGCCGCTGAAACTCATCGAGTCCTCGCTGGCGAAGTCAACGAAACCGTTCGACGTGTTGGCCGATGATGCGATCGACGCGGCGCGGAATCCGTCCCTGCGGTCCCCGGCTGTCCTGACATCCCACCGCCGACCGGATCGGCCACTCGGTGACGGTTCCCAACCTCCACCGATCACCCGCTGCGAAACCTGCGGGCGGGTGACGGACCTGGAGCATTCCTGCCGACCGGCGAAGCCCGACTGGTGGCCGAAAGCGCAACAGGTGACCGCGCAATATTCGGCCGCGATCCGTGCCGCCCGAAACGTCGGCGCCCACCAGACCGCGAACCAGCTCGCGCACCGCCAACGCGACGAACTGCGGGAGGTGATGGCATGAAGTGGATGGAATCAGCCGTCTGCGCGGAGATCGGCGTGGAGGTGTTCTTCCCCGTCAAGGGCGATACCAAGACCTCGCACCGGGCGAAGGCGATCTGCCGAACGTGCCCGGTCATCACCGATTGCCTGGATCACGTCCTGTCCCTGCCACTAGCGGGCGGATTCCATCCCCTCGGAGTGTGGGGCGGAACGACGGAAGCCGAACGCCGACTCATCCGGAGGCAGGCGTCATGACCGAATACACGATCCCCCCGATCATCCCCACCGACCTGCCCCTACGGGTGGAGTTGACCGACGACCAGGTGGAGCAACTCACCGACGCCTACACCCTGCGTGACCGGATCAACCTCCTCGAATCGTGGGGCGGCTCCTGGGATTCCGGGGAGCGGGAACGGTTCGCGGAATGGTTCACACAAACGGGAGGAATCCATGACTGACCTAGTAACCGATGCGGCCGAGATTGCCGCTGCACACGTTATGGATGACCCGCATCAGATTGAGATAGCGCTACGCGCCGCAGCCCCGCACATCGGCGCTGAGGCATTACGGCAAGCCGCTTCAGCGCAGCGGAAGGACTACGCGGGAGGTCTCACGTCAACGATCACGGCGACGTGGCTAGAAGCCCGTGCCGACGAATTGGAGCGTGAGTGATGGCCGACTGTCCAATGGATCACCTCCACTCGGGGGCCGTGTTCGTGGCAACGTCGGTGCAACGCGACTACTGCGGCGGCCACTGGGAGATAGATGGGGTCAACGTCTCCAAGACGCACGTACAGCGCAAATGTCCCGGCTGTGGCCTCTACAAGATCTGGGAGAAGAAGCGATGAATAAGAAGTGGAAGTTAGTGAACGTGGCGAACCTGAAACCCGGTGACAGGTTCAAGGCTGTCAGCCGGAGCACGACGGTCACAGGTGTTATCCACGAGTGGGGAGTCGGGGCGATCCGAGACGCAGTCGGGAACGATTGGCCCGTCGCATCCTTCTCCGATTGGTACACCCGCACACCCAAGAAACCGAAGCCGCTGACCCGACCCGAAGAACCGCCCGTTGGTTCGTTCTTCCGCGTTGATCGGACAGGCGATGCGTTCCAGCGGTGCGTAGGTGACGGCGACTGGTGCTACCTGATACTCGGTGACTCCGACCGCGCAAGCGACCTCGAAACCTGGGGCGACATCACCGAACCGGGCGATACCATCACCAAACTTCGCTTAGTTGAGGTTCCCGATTGGAGTTGGGTTGCCGATGAGTAGCCGACTCGATGAGATCAAGGCGCGGGCGGCTGCGGCAACCGGTGGGCCGTGGAAGTGGGATAACCGGCGAGTCCCAACACTGAACGGGATGGCTGGCAGCCGTGACGTTTACCGCTATGAGACGGAAGTGATCGAAGCGGATCACAACGGTGAATGCGGTTGCCGAAGCGCATGTCAACTAGATCTAACTGTTGGCCCGGCCGACGCTGAGTTCATCGCTCACGCACGCACCGATGTTCCTGCCCTTGTCGCCGCGCTTGAGCGGGTATCGCTGCATGTACCCACGGCAGACACGACAGGGAACGTGTGCTGCGTGATACGTGGAGCCGACAGCTACCAGGACTGCCCAATGTTCAAGCTGGGAGACGAATGGTCTGACCACATCGCAGACGTCGTCGCGCGCGCACTAGGGGAGGACAACACATGAAGCGCTTTCAATCAGTGGGCGACGACGTGCCACCCACACCCAAGATCCGCTGGGTCAGTGTGAAGCAAGCATGTGCAGCCATAGACGCGGTCCAAAAAATGCGGCCCATCACCAACCCCTGTCGGACGTTGGACGAATGGGAAGAGGGCTACAACGAGGCACTCGACCAGGTGAAACACAAGATTCGCACCGCACTCGGGGAGGAACAGTGAACGGCCTACCAGCCCCATACGGAAACGGCGCGCTCGAACCCCCCGACGACGACCTGGAGATGTACGAACCGGTCGATCCTGGCGGGCATCCGGAGGAACACCGTCCGGAAACGATCAACCTTGTGCCACGCTGCGTGATCTGCGGGGACACGTGGCCATGCGAAACCGTGGAGGACGCATGAGGTTCCTATGTTCCAAGTGCGAATGGGTGACGGAAGTCGAGTTGAACGTGGCACCGCACCCTTACCTGCACGACTTCACGATCCAACTCAACGAAGGTGCGCGGCAGCGGCTAGGCGAACACATGGAACAGCACGAGGACTGGCCCATGTTTCCGCAGTTAGGGGAAACCAAACCTAGTCAACCTCCACGCGAGGACCGCTCGACCTGCGCCTGGTGGTGCCACCAATACACCCACTGCGAATGCGGCGGGAACGCACCAGAGGAGGACAGGTGAACCGATGCCCTGCACTCCACGACCCCGCCAACCACCACACGCAATGCTTCAGGGATGCCAACCACGACGGCAACCACTTGCGCTACGGCGACCCCACCGCACCGCCTATCGAATGGAGCGCACCCGTTGTCGTCTCCCTCGCGGATCGGATCATCGGAAGGATCGGGCTATGACCTGGAAATGCGCCATCGAAGACGACCACCTCGGCTACGGAGTCAAGATCGCCCTCGCCGACACCCATGAGCACGTCAGCACCCTGCTCCACTTCGACCCGGTCGCCCAGTCGGAATACGACACCGCCACGCAACTACCCGACGACGCATGGCTCCGGTTACCCCGTGACGCAGCTGTCGCTCTCATGCTTGAACTGCAACAGAAACTCGCACCAGATAGGCGCTTAGTGGATCGTGAAGTGTTGGAACGCACCGATGAGGCATTAGCGATCGAACGTGCGCGGGTAGACATGATCCTCGACCGCGACTCGCGAGCCATCATCGTTGACGGCACAGGAGCACAACAATGATCGAATGCGCCATCTGCACAAAGCACCCGCACGACCCGGCCGATAACTGCACGCCATTCTGTATCGAAGTCCCTCAACCTAAAGGCAAGACGAAAGTCCTGCATCGCCACCTCCCCGATGCCGACTGCACCGCCGAATGCCGTAGTCGCGAGGCCGACCTCGGGGCGATCTGTACCCCGTGCGCGCAACGCATCCGCGACGACCTTGACACCCTCGTCGATTCGTGGGCCGCAACCGCCGACCCCGCGTTCCCCGGTGGATCATCCGGTGACGGCCGCGCCAAATCCTCACCACTACCCGGTGGGACGGACTGGATGGACTGGAGGCATGGCGCGGACCTGTTCGGCGTTCTCACGACGTGGGTCCGGGACTGGTGCGACATCTACGCGCTCGCGGGACCACGACGCGGGGACCTCACCTCGATCACCGGATGGTTACGCGCGCACCTGGACCACGCCGCCAACTCACACCCCGCGATTGACGACTTCGCCGATGAGATCCGCAAACTGGCGCAACGTGGACGACGGCTTGCCGGTGAAGTACCCGACCACGGCCAACGCGTGCCCTGCCCCACCGACGACTGCGGGCGAACCCTGCGGGTCAGGACCGCCGACCTGGAGGAAGTAGTCCGGTGCAAGCGCTGCGGGATCGAACGCACCAGCGCGCAGATCCTCGCCATCGCCTCACGCCAGGATGCGTGGGTGCCCGAAGAAACCGCCGCCGATGTCGCACGCGTCTCCGTGTCCACCCTCAAACGATGGGCCAAGGCAGGACACGTTCAACGTGAGCACGGGCGATACTGGCTGCCAAGTGTGCGGGAATACAAGGCCGAACGACGCGCGGGCTAGATGCTTGACAATGTGTGAGCCTTGCGAGACTGTATGTTTGCGTTTCAACGCATCCCAGATTCAATCAGGCCCGTCCAACCATCACCGGTTCGGCGGGCCTTTCCTATTTGCAAAAGTGCCCCGCCAGTGCGCTAACACTGACGAGGCTGTCCGACTGGTTGGAGTCGAACGCCATGCAGACTATCGGCAATGCCCGCACAAGCACGGATCTCGTTCACACGAACTGGCGCACCCGTAAGCGTCGCGAAGCCCTCGCAGAGTTAGAGCCTGTCGTCTACTACGTCCTGCACTTCGGTGCTATCAAGATAGGGACGACGACCAGACTCCAGAGCCGTCTCGCCCAGCTCGGCTGCGATTGGAGCGACGTGCTCGTCATTGAGCGCGGTGGCAAAGACCTCGAAGCGCAGATGCATGAACGCTTCGCCCACCTAAGGATCAACGGTCCCGGCATGGGAGTCGAGCACTTCCGATACTGCCCCGAACTCGTGGACTACATCAACGGCAAACGCTCCGAGATGCAGCTCCCGCCGATCTAGGGAGTGACCAATGGCCGACCAATGGCAAGCCGCCCTCGACCGGATCAAAGCCGACCGCATCCGCGCCAACAAGCTCGCCCTGCAGAAACGGCTACGCCGTGCCGCGATGAAACGTGAAGCCGAGCTCGCCGCGATCCGTGGACTGATGAGGCCCGGATGATTCCGCCCGGCCTGTACCAGGCGTTGCAGTTCGCCCGCGAGACGCTGGCAACATGCGCGGAGAAGGATCGCGAGGCGGCGCTGAACTACCTCGACAGTCTGCTTGACCGTGTCAGGAAGTAGGGCGGGCGTATGGGCTTCAGCGTTCAGCTTCGATACGGCGAACTCGCGGCCACTATGAGTACCGACGAGGACTACTCCCCGCTACTAGCTGACGACCTGGCCGGTATCTGCCGACGTGAACTCGTCGCGGCCGAGGCCGAGCTTCTGTCCCTTCACGCTGTCGCCGAGGCGATCAACACGGAAGCCGAGGCCTCGCGCTCGAACCTCACGCACGCCGAGGCGATGCGTCGAGACTATCTGCTCGACGATGACGACTAGGCCGAAGCTGCGCGTCTGCTCGGTCCCCGGCTGTCCGACCCTGACCACGTCGAGCAGATGCCAGACGCACGACCGACAGGCGGACCGAGCGAGAGGCTCGGCGACACAGCGCGGCTACACGTCGGCCGGGCATCGCTACTTCCGCGAGGTCGTGCTGACTCGCGACCCTGTCTGTGTCTGCGACGCTGGCTGTCCGTGGCACATAGGCGCGAGCGAGTGTCTCGCCCTTGCCACGGTCGCCGACCACTACCCGCACTCTCGACGAGACCTTCTCGCTACTGGCGAGGATCCGAACGACCCAGCCCGAGGGCGTGGCGTCTGCGAGCGCTGTCATAACGCCTCGACAGCTCGCGCCCAGCCTGGCGGCTGGAACGCCTAACCCTCGCGAGTGCTCGCCTATCTTCGGCGGGGGTCGTCGATCGACGGGGGATGACCCCTTCTCGCGAAACTTCGGCGAACCGCCGGAGAGGGGGCAAAGTTGTCAGCCTCTTTCAGAAGATCGACTTCTCGGCTCGACGCCGACCACTAACTCGCGCGACGCGGGGAAGGATCCACAAATGGCAAAGGGTGGAGCACGACTGAACACGGGGCGAGTTCCCAGCCCCGACGCACTACGTCCGAACCGAGCCGCTAACGCCCACTGGCGTGATCTTCCCGCCGCCGGATATCAGGGCGCGGTCCCGCCGTGGCCGTTCGAGGACTCCGAGCCTCGCGAGCTCCTGATCTGGGCGAAGATCTGGCGCACGCCCCAGGCGGCGGCCTGGATCGACGACGGAGTCTGGGCGGGCGATATCGCCTCACTCGTTCGTCTCATGCTCAAGGCCGAGCGCGGCGATATGAAGGCCGCCGCCGAGTACCGCCAGTGGAACGACCGCCTCGGGCTGAACCCCGACGCGATGCTTCGCAAGCGCTGGCGTCTAACCGACGAGGCGGTCGCGGCGACCGCTGTCGTCGCCCCCGTCAAGCGTTCCTCGTCCCGCTCACGGCTGAAGGTCGTCAGTGGCGGCGACGCCTGACGACTGGGTCGTCGACTTCCCGACGCTGGGCTTCCTCGTCGCCGACTGGATCGAAGCCCACTGCATTATTCCGGACGGCTTCCGTAAGGGTGAACCGTTCCGCCCGTATACCTGGCAACTCTGGGCGACGGTCAACCACTACCGCGTGAAGCCGACCGCGACGGTCGGTCAGCTTGCGCCCGCCTTCTATAACCGGCGTTCGCAGATCGTCGCCCCGCAGAAGACCGGCAAGGGACCGTGGTCGGCGACGATCGTCGCGGCCGAGGGTCTCGGTCCGGTCGTCTTCGCGGGCTGGGCGTCCGGCGGCGAGGTCTTCGACTGTCGCGCGTATGGCTGTGGCTGTGGCTTCGTCTATGTCTACGAGCCGGGCGAGCCTATGGGGCGGCCGTGGCCGACCCCGCTCGCGCAGCTTCTCGCCACATCCGAAGATCAGGTCGCGAACGTATACCGACCGCTTCAGAGCATGGCAAAGAACGGACCGCTCGCCGAGCGTATGCGCGTCGGCGAAGAGTTCATCCGACTACCGAACGACGGACGGATCGACGTCGTCACGTCCTCGGCGCGGGCTCGCCTCGGTAACCCGATCACCTTCGCCCTTCAGGACGAGACCGGGCTCTATACCCGCTCGAATAAGCTCGTCGGGATCGCCCAGACGATGCGTCGAGGTGCGGCCGGTATGGGCGGGCGCTCGATCGAGACGTCTAACGCCTGGGATCCGTCCGAGGACTCGACAGCACAGCAGACCGCGAGCTCGCAACGCCCCGATATCTTCCGCTTCCACCGGATCCCGCCCGCCTCGCTGTCGTACCGAAACAAGGCCGACCGCCGCAAGATTCACCGCTACGTCTACTCCGGCTCCGAGCACGTCGACCTCGACTCGATCGAGGCCGAGGCCGCCGAGCTCCTAGAGACCGATCCCGCCCAGGCCGAGCGCTTCTTCGGGAATCGGATCGTTCACGGTCACGGCTCCTGGCTTCCCGAAGGTCTCTGGGAACGCACGACGGCGGCGGCGTGAAGACCCGCGTCGCCCTCGGCTTCGACGGATCCACGTCCGACGACTGGACGGCGATCCGCGCCGAACGCTTCGACCACTGGGCGTTCACTCCGACTTACGGTCCCGAGACGCGTCCGACGATCTGGAACCCGTCCGAGTGGGGCGGGTCGATCCCTCGCTCGGAAGTGTCGGCGGCTGTCGCCGAACTGTTCGACCGTTACGACGTCGCCCGCTTCTACTGCGACCCGCCTGGCTGGCAGACCGAGATAGAGACGTGGTCGTCGCAGTTCGGAGCCGACCGCGTGGTCGAGTGGGCGACCTACCGGACCTCACAGATGCACGCCGCCCTCGACCGCTTCGTCTCCGACCTGGCGTCGGGGTCGCTGACACATGACGCCTGTCCGATCACCGCGACGCACGTCGCGAACGCCCGCAAGCTCGCGAAGCCGGGCGACAAATACATTCTCGGCAAGCCGAATCAGACGCAGAAGATAGACGTCGCTATGGCGTCCGTCCTCGCGCACGAGGCCGCCGCCGATGCTCACGCTTCGGGCTGGGGCGTCGAGACCACGTCTTACGCCTATGTCTTCTAAAGGGAGCCTCTATGCTCGACGATCTGGCGGCGCTGCGCCTGACCAATAGGCTTTACGCCCGCCTGACCGATCGCCGTTACGACGTCGAGAAGTTCGAGCGTTACTTCCGTGGCGATCAGCCGCTCGCCTACGCCTCGTCAGAGTGGCGGGCGTTCCACGAGCGCCGCTTCGAGAAGTTCTCTGATAACTGGTGCGGCGTCGTCGCCTCGTCACCGGCCGAGCGCCTGAAGCTTGACGGGATCCGGATCGGCGACGGCGTCGAAGTCTTCGACGACGCCGAGCGCCTTCTTATGCGCGACTGGCACGTCAACGAGCTCGATACGCAGTCGTCGCAGGGCTTCCTTCACTCGATCGTCGCTGGCCGCTCGTTTGTCAACGTCTGGCACTCCGGCGACGATGCGGATCCCGTTAGCGTCGAGTGGGAGCGCGCCGACGACGTTATCGTCGCCTACGCCCCAGGCTCGCGGCGTCAGCGTCTCTACGCGCTGAAGTCCTGGGTCGACGACGACCACGAATACGCGACGCTTTACACGCCCTCGGAGATCTGGAAGTTCGAGCGTGAACGTTCCGAGGTAACCGAGCGTCGGGGGCGTACCGAGACCGGCCTTTACGTCTCGACGGAGTCGACGACGAACGAGACCGGCGGCTGGCTCCCCCGCGACGTCGACGGCGAAACGTGGCCGATGCCGAACCCGCTCGGCGAAGTCCCGATCGTCGAGTTCCCGAACCGCCCGATCCTCGGCGGGGAACCCGTGAGCGATATCGCCGGAACCGTCGCGATGCAAGACGCCGTAAACCTCTTGTGGGCGTATCTGTTCGCGGCGGCCGACTATGCCTCGATGCCCGCCCGCGTCGTTATGGGCCAGGAGCCGCCGAAGATCCCGATCCTCGACAGTAACGGCGTCAAGATCGGCGAGAAGCCGGTCGATAGTGACGAACTGAAGCGCGGCCGGATGCTGTGGCTCACCGGCCAGAATACGAAGGTCGGCCAGTGGGAACCGGCCAGGCTCGACGGCTTCGCCGATATCGTGAACCGCTGCGTTCGCCATATCGCCGCCCAGACGCGCACTCCGATTCATTACATCGTCGGCGAGATGACGAACGTCAACGGCGAGACGCTTCTCGCGGGAGAGTCCGGCCTCGTGAACAAGGTCGTCGAGTCTCATCTGTCCTACGGTCCGGCGGCGCGCGATATGTTCCGCCTCGCCGCCCTCGTCCGCAACGATCAAGCGCTGGCGTCGAGTGTGAAGACCGCGACGATCCTCTGGCGCGATCCGGCGACGCATACACTCGCGCAAGTTTCAGACGCGGCGATCAAAGATAAGGCGGTCGGCTTCCCGTTCGAGTGGATCGCGGCGCGGCGTTACGGGATGACTCCCGACGAGGTCTCCCAGCTTCTCGCGATGCGAGACTCGGAAGCCGAGCGCGTCCTCGGCGGGGATATTGCCGCCCTTATGGGACCGAAGCCCGATCCGTCGACGGTCTAGGCGATGGATCTCGATCGCGTTACCCGCGAGGCGAGACGCCACTATCGGCGACAGGCCGCGCTTAGTAAACGAACCGCGCAGTCGGTCTCGCGCCTCTGGGACGAGATCGACGCGGCGAACATCTCGGCGACGTGGCGTCCGCGTGCTCTTATGGCCGCGCAGGTCGTCGCCGCCGGTCAAGCCGCCGCCGCCGCCGACGCCGACGACTACCTGAAACGCCAGGCACGCGCGCAGTCAGCGGCTCCGGGCGGATCCGACGTCGTCGCGTCCGCCTTCGCCGGTCGCACAGCCAGCGGGGACAGCCTGTCCACCCTGACCGAGCTACCGGCGATCACGTCGAAACTTCGGATCGCCCAGGGGGCGACCACGTCTGAGGCGCTCCTGTCCGGCAAGACACAGCTCGCGCTTATGGCAGCCAACGAGGTCGCCCAGGCGGGGCGCAACGCGGCGAGTGTCGGCATCTGGGCGAACAAGGCATACGCGGGCTATATCCGCATGTTGACCGCCCCGTCTTGCTCCCGTTGCGCGATCCTCGCGGGCAAGTTCTACCGCTACTCGACCGGCTTCCAACGTCACCCGCGCTGCGACTGTGTCCACGTCCCCGCCGCCGAGGCGGGCGTGAAAGACCTACGCACGAACCCGCGCGACTACTTCTCGTCACTGTCCACAGCCGCACAAGATAAGACCTTCGGCAAGGCCGGAGCCGCCGCGATCCGCGAGGGCGCGGATATGTCGCAGGTCGTCAACATCTCACGCAATAGCGGGCTCTACACGTTCGAGACCGGCGGCGTCGTCAAGCAAGCCACCCTCGAAGGAACGAACGTCCTCGAAGGTATGGCCGGACGTCGCCTCGCGATGCGCGACGGCCAGTTCTATAACCGCGACGGCTCGATCCGGATCCCTGACCTCTTCGACCGCTCACGCCCGCGCCTGACGCCGAAACAGATCTTCGCCGACTCCCGCACGCGCGACGAGGCGATCTCGAAGCTCCACGAATACGGATATCTCGAACCGACCCCGATCCGACGCAGTCACCGCGAACTCTTCCGAGACCTCGGAGCAGACCGCCACGGCGTCAAGAACGGGCTCGCCCCGAGCTACCCGAGATAAGCCAGCCAGCGCCGCGAGGGCGAGGGCGATAAAGGAAGAGGCACGATGCCGAACGACGACGCGCAAGCGACCGCCGATCAAGTGACCGACGAGACGTCGATCGACGTCGAGACCCCCGAAACGCCAGACGATCCGCCGCTCGGACCGAACGGCGAGAAGGCTCTCGCCGCCGAGCGAGAGAACCGCCGAGCCGAGCAAGCGAAGCGGCGGGCGGCCGAAGCCGAACTCCGCGAGCTTCGGGCGAAGATGGACGCGAAGCCAGACGACGAGCCGGATCTCGGAGCTCTTCGCGCACAGATCGAAGCCGAGGCGGCGGCGAAAGTCGCCGAGCGCGTGATCGCCCTCGAACTGAAGGCGGCGGCGGCGGGCAAGCTCGCCGACCCCGCAGACGCTCACCGCTTTATCGACCTCGCGAACTTCGAGGTCGGTCCGGACGGGACCGTCGACAGCCAGGACGTCGCCGACGCGATCGCCGGTCTTCTGGACAGCAAGCCATACCTCGCCGCGCGAAGCGGTAACGCAACACGACCGGGAAGCTCCGACGCCGGAGTCCGGCAAGAGAACCGACCCACACAACTAACCCGAGAACAGGTTAGGGCTATGGGCAACGACTCCGACGCGATTCTTCGCGCGAAGTCCGAAGGCCGCCTAAACCAGATTCTCGGGATAACTAACTAAGGAGAAGCCATCATGGCTATTACTAACTTCATCCCCGAGGTATGGTCCGCTGACCTTCTTTCCAGCCTCAAGAAGAGCCTCGTCTTCGGAGCGCCCGGAGTCGCTAACCGCGACTACGAAGGTGAAATTGCCGACTCCGGTGACACCGTGAAGATCACGTCGATCTCTCGGCCAACGATCGGGACGTACACGAAGAACTCGACGACGATCACAGCTGAGACGTTGACTGACGCTCAGCGCTCACTTCTGATCGACCAGTCGAAGTACTTCGCGTTCGAGGTCGACGACATCGACCTCCGTCAGTCGAAGAACGGTGGTGCCCTCATGACCGAGGCAGCCACCGAAGCCGCCTATGGGCTGGCTGACGTCGCCGACCAGTACATCGCCGGTCTCTACACCGGCGTTGACGCGGGCAACGCCATCAGCACCACCAGTGTCACGTCAGCAGCGCTGGCCGTCACCGGCCTGATCAACCTGAAGGTGAAGCTGGACAGCGCGAACGTGCCCACGCAAGGTCGGTATGTCATCGTGCCGCCGTGGTATCACGGGCTGCTGCTCGGTTCGGACCTGTTCGTCCGCGTCGATGCATCCGGCAATGACCAGGGTTTGCGCAATGGTGTTGTCGGTCGCGCGTTCGGATTCGACGTCATGGTGAGTAACAACTGCATCAACGTCACCGGCGACGACTACATCGTGCAGGCCGGATACCCCGGCGCGGTGTCCTTCGCCGAGCAGATCGTGAAGGTCGAGGCTTACCGCCCCGAGTCGGCGTTCTCTGACGCACTCAAGGGCCTGCACGTCTACGGGGCCAAGCTGGTTCGCCCCACGGGCATCGCCACCCTCACCGCGTCCATCACATAGACCGCCACCTAGCGCACCTGCCCAACCCAGGTGCGCTAGGTGAACGGCCACCGACTTCCATCCGAACTACCTCCCGAAGGAGAGCCTCATGGCACGCACCGCTGTCACCGTCAACGCCGTCGCCCTCAACACTGCGCTGGCAGACCCCACCGACACGACCGCTGACGCGACAAACGATCACGTCATCACACCCACGAAGCCGATCAGCAAGATCCTGCTCCGCGTCACGCACACGGCTTCGGCAACGAAGACGTTCACTGTCAAGGCGGGCGACAACCCGCCCGCCGTCGCCGCCGGACAAGGCGACTTCGTGACCAGCTTCGCGGCTGGCAACGTGACACCCGTCGTCAAGTTCTTCGTCCTATCCTCGGATCGATTCCAGCAAGACGACGGCACCATCAACATCGACCTCGAGTCGGGTTTCACCGGCACCATCGGTGCCTTCTCCATGCCCGCAGGTGCCTAATGGCCCTGTACAAAGGTCAAGGCGGAGCAGTCTTCGACATCACCCCGCCTAACGAAGGAACGAATCAGCGGGAACGATTCGACGCGCAGCTTGCCAACGGCGACCTCGTCCCCGTCGAGCCACCAGCGAAGCCAGCCGTGAAGGCTGCGGCGAAGCCAGCGGCAGCGAAGCCCGAGTAAATGGCCTTCGCCAGCACGACCCAGCTTGCGACTCGTCTCGGTCGTACTTTCACGACGGCCGAGACGAGCCAGGCGCGCGCCCTTCTCGACGACGCGACGGCGTTCCTTCAGTCCGAACTCGGCGGCCAGCTTGTCGAGTCCGGCTCGCTGACGTTCACCGCGCTCGTCGACCCGCACGAGACGCGGATCCGGCTCCCGCAGTGGCCGCTTCGGTCTCTGACGTCGGTCACGCTGAACGGCGAGACCGTCACGACCGAGATCGAGCACAGGGACGGGTACTTGACCCGCCCCGGCGGCTGGCCGAGTCAGGCGGGAGCGGAGTTCGCCGAGGTCGTCATCGCTTACGACTACGGACTCGACGAGATCCCCGCCGAGCTCGTCTCGTGGTGCTGCGTTCTCGCCGCTGGCGCTCTCGCGCAGGTTCAGCGCGGCGGATCGCTCGGGGCGTCCGGCGTCTCGTCGGAACGGATCGACGACTACGCAGTCTCCTACCGTGACGACTCGACCGTCTTCGAGATCCCCGAACGTGTCCTCTCACGTCTGCGCGCCAGCTACGGCGCGGGCGCATCGGTCACGAGCTCGCGGTGAAGCATCTACTCCCCGCAGCGAAGGCGGCGCAGGAGCGGCTTATGGTCGACACTTGCACGATCTCGCGCGTCGAGAAGGGCTCCTTCGACGACTCGACAGGGAAACGTGTCGAGATCTCCCGCGAGATCTACTCCGGACCGTGTCGGGTGAGGGCGTCCGACGTCGGCCAGCGCGAGGCGGGCGAGCGATCGAACGTCGTCGTCGCCCCGACTCTCGTCCTCCCTGGCGACGACGTCTCTGATATCCGCGAGCGTGACGTCGTCGAGATCACAGACTCGTCGAGCCCGATCCTGATCGGGCGACTCTTCGCGATCATCGGCGCGGACTCGGCGACGACAGCGTCGGCGCGACGCTTCCTGATCGAAGGCCGGGCGTGAAGTTCGTCGCCGATACCGGCGAACTCGTCGCCCTGGCCGCCGATCTCGGCAAGGTGAAGGGCGACAGTGTGAAGCCGGTCATCGCGAAGTCGGCCGCCTCGATTCAGAAGCTCTGGCGGGCGAACGCGAAGGCGTCGTCCGGTCGCCACGCGCGCCAGTACCCGTCGTTCATCTCCTTCGACATCGTCGACCGTGGCTTCGGCGCGGAGATCGGTCCGACGAAGCGCGGGCAAGGAAACCTCGGCGCGATCCTCGAATATGGCTCCGTTCATAACCCGCCGCACCACGACGGCAAGCGCGCCTGGCGAGCCGAAGAGCCGAAGCTTCTCGCCGCTCTCGGCGAGGCGATCGGGAAGGAGCTCGGAGCGTGACGATCTCCATCCGGCAACACGTCGACGCTGTCGCCGCCCTCCTGACCGCCGCAGGTCTACCGACGACGATCGCCGAGGCCAGCGACGACGCCGAGCCGCCGTTCGTTGTGCTGTGGCCGACCCCAGGGCTGACGCACGCGGTCACCCTCAACTCGCCTAACAGCGACGTAACCCTCGACTTTCAGATGACCTGTGTCGGCGAGACCGCCGAACAAGCACTCTGGACGCACGACAAGGCGCGGGCGGCTATTGACCGCGTCACGCCTACGGTCAGCGGTCGATCCGCTCGACCAATCTTCTCGGAGTTTCAGCCCCAGCCGGTCCGTCGCGACGACGCCGTGAACCCTCCCCTCTTCGTTGCGATCTCCGAGTGGTCGCTTCGGACTTCACCTAGCTAACAAGGAAGGCTTGTTATGGCTTTACAGACGACGCAGACGATCTCGCCGAGCGCGGGAACCCGTCCGACATACGCGAGCGCCGCGAGTGGTCCGCACACGATCGACTGCTCGAACGGTCGGACTTGGGCGGCGATTATCAACGGGAGCGGCGGCGATATCACCGTAACCGTGACGACCCCAGGGACCGACGCGAACGGGAACGCGATCGCCGATGCGGCCTTTACGGTCACGAACTCGACGACCCCGTTCCTGATCCCGCTGAACCCGTCCATCTATGGGGCGACCGCGACTGTGACCTTCTCCGGCTCGTCGTCGGTCACCTTCGCCGCCGTGTCCCTGCCATAAGCGAAGGAGTCCCTATGCCTACGAACGATCACGTCGTCGTCGAGGATCCGACCGGCGCACGCGCAACAGTCGGAGAAGCCGCCGTCGAACTCCACAAGCTGAAGGGCTTTCGCGTCCTCGGTCCGGCGGTCGCCCCTGGCGTCCCCGTCACCCAGGACGAGCAAGACGAGCTCGACGCAGCACCGCCCGCCCCAGCCCCTAAGAGCGGCACTCCCGCCGCGACCCCGAAGAAGGAGAAGTAGCTATGTCCGCTCGCCTCAACGACAATAATATTAAGGTCTGGTGGGTTACGACCCTGTCGTCGACCACGTCCCCGACCGCGACGCAGATCAGCGCCGGAGTCTCACTCGAAGGCTTCATTACGAACGACGGACTCGACGTCTCGCAAGATCAGAACTTCGTCGACGTGTCCGTTCTGAACTCGTCGAGCGAGCTTCAGGAGTTCGGCAAGAGCAAGCTCGACGCCTCGCTGACAATGAAGCGCGACAGCACCGATACGGCCTGGACCACGTTCGCGAGCCAGCCGTCCGGATATCTCGTCGTTCGTCGCGGCGTTGCCAACACGACCGCCGCGACCGCCGCTCAGAAGGTCGAGGTCTATCCCGTGAAGGCGTCCATCCGTATGCCGATTAAGCCAGCGTCAAACGATATGGAGAAGTTCCAGGTCAAGTTCGCGCTAAACGCTGACTTCGTCGGCGAAGCGACCGTCGCCTAACCGTGAGCGACTTCGCGGCGCTGAAGGCGTCAATCGCTCGGCCTCGGTCGTCGGTTCGGTTATGCCTTCGCGGTGATCTGTTCGCCGAACGCGACCGCGTCGTTCAGGAGCTCGCTAGGGAAGCGGCCGAGTCCGCTTCCCTGGCGGGGTCTCCTGTCGTTACGGAGCTACGCGATCGCCTGACCGACCTAGAACTTCAGATGGACAAGGCGACGCACGTCTTCACGTTCGAGGCGGTCCCGCGCTCGGTCTTCGCCGACCTCGAAGACTCTTACCCGCCGAACGACGAAGGCGGTCCGTCTAAGGGCTTCTTCGTCGCCCTCGTGGCGGCGACCCTCGTCGAGCCTGACCTGACCGCCGATCAGGTCGGCGAACTGTTCGACGATCTGTCAGACGGTCAAGTCGACGTCTTGGAGTCGGCCGCCTGGGAGGTCAATAGGGAGGGCGGCACGCTCCC
>ERZ724512.128-NODE-128-length-29678-cov-5.306451_pt1 | contig 29678 bp, 34 predicted proteins | sample MGYA00376045_ERZ724512 | MGnify/ENA primary metagenome ERZ724512 (study PRJEB28724, sample SAMN07190883) | activated sludge metagenome | isolation source: activated sludge of sewage treatment plant in Hong Hong | place: Hong Kong | collected 2016-03-17 ... | reverse complement strand
GGAGGGTATCGAGGCTGATGGTCACGCGATTCAGACCGGCGAACGAGAGATCGGCAGCCTGGTCCGCCATGAGCACGCCGTTGCTGGTGAGGGCAATCTCGGTAATCCGGCGATTCTCTGACAGCTGCCTGACAAATCGCGGGAGGTCTCGCCGCAACAGCGGCTCCCCGCCCGTGAGACGAACCTTGTCCACGCCTAACTCGGTAAAAACTGCTGTGAGCTCGGCCATCTCCTCGAAGGTCAGAATGGTATCGCGCGGCAACCAGGCGTAATCATCCTCCGGCATACAATACTTACACCGAAGATTGCAGCGGTCCGTCACGGACAGGCGCAGGCTGCGGAGCGGACGTCCCAGCCGGTCGTATATCGTAGGAACGGGTGTATCGGGCGTGTGGTCCATAATATGTCGAGGACGCGGGCCTCTTTCCCTATTGCTGTCGGGATAGGCTAAGGGTGCTCCTCGACCCACACCTCGCCTTCCGGAGTGTGCTCGAGTTTCCAGATCGGGGTGATTTGCTTCAATTCATCAATGGCCCACTTACAGGCCTGAAAGGCCTCGGCTCGATGCTCCGCACCGGCAATAATCAATACAATGTTATCGCCGATGCCGATCTCGCCATATCGGTGCAAGATCGACAGTTCGATGATCCCGAAATCCTTCAGCGCGCGTTCACGAATCTCCCGCAATTTTTTCTGCGCCATGCCCTCGTAATGCTCGAAGGTAATGCCGTCGACATCTTTTCCCTTCGACCGGTCTCTGGCAGTCCCCAGAAAGATCGCAATGCCGCCGATGCGCTTGGAACGAGCGCGGACACGGCGGAGTTCTTCGTCGATCGAGAAATCTTCTCGCTGCACCCGAACCAGCATCGCCTCGTCGCCGGTAACGGGCTGGTCGGCTTTCGTGACCTGTTCAAGACTCATCGATTCTCTCCCTCCGGTTTCCCGTTGGCTCTGCGGAAAGGATGCTCAACAAGCCTGTCCGGCAAGGCCGCAGCGCGCACGGAGGCGAGGCGTACCTTTGAGTACGTCGAGCCGACGCGCAAAGCGAGCACGCCGCTGGCAGGCTTGTTCAGCATCCGCCACTCCCACCGGCAAACGGCGGCAGCAAAGCAATTTCATCCCCGTCACGCACTTCAAGATCCTCATGCGCGATATCCTGATTGACCGAAACGAGCACTTTTTTCTTGTGGAGCAACTCACCGATCTTCGGGTAGGCGGCTTCGATCACAGACACCAGGTCTTTCACCCGTCGGCCTTCCGGCAGGGCCAGAGACAAGGCACCTTGGTTTCCCGCCAACATTTTCGTCATGCCGAAGAGTCGAACCGTTACCATGTCACGCCCTTACACTGGAACCGGACGTTGATAGGTGCCGGACTTGCCGCCCGACTTCGTCAGCAGACAGATGTCGCCGAAGCTCATGCCCCGATCGACCGCCTTGCACATATCATATATCGTCAACGCGGCCACCGAAGCGGCCGTCATGGCTTCCATTTCAACGCCCGTCGGGCCCGTAGTCTTGGCGGTAGCACTGATCACGATCGAGCAGCGCCCCTCACGGTCCCGTTGAGCGATTTCCTGGAACGAAATATCGACGCTCGTCAACAAAATGGGGTGACACATCGGAATGAGATCCGGGGTCTTCTTGGCCCCCATGACGCCGGCCACCTGGGCGACAGACAACACATCGCCCTTTGCGATCTTTCCTTGCTGAATTTTTTCAAGGGTTTCCGGTTGCAGGAAGACGATGGCCTGCGCGGTGGCCAGGCGCTCGGTCGAGGCCTTTGCCCCGACATCGACCATCCGCGCCCGCCCCGATTCGTTGAAATGCGTAAAGTCGGCCATTCTTTATGCCAAATCAGCTGGTTGTCGCATCAAAACCGCCAAATTATAGGAGCCGGGGAAAATGGGAGTCAAGCGACATCCGGCCGATGCCCGCGCCTCGTCAACGAAATCGAGCGCGTTGAACGGCAGGCGAGTATCTGGTCCGAGCGGGATCAAGGAGGAAGGAACCGAATTCAGTCAGACAAAGGACTGCGTGAGGGAAAACACCGCTGACAGACACGAAACCGGGAGATTGCTAGCGCAACCTATCTCCTGGACGCCCAGGACCGGCCGACGAGGGCCGAAAGAAACATGGCGAAGGCGGTAAAATAGCAACGCATTCCGAGAGACTGGCGCATGCTTCACTCCTCAGGCCGTCATCGCTGACAGCCTTGGCCGAATGAATGTCACCTCGCGTTACAACAACGGCAATTACTGACGCAACAGTCGTGCCTATAATTTACAGAAGGAGAAATGGGTGACTTACTGATGCCTTGCTCAGAGGCGATGCGATTTCCCTGAATCCTTCCATACGATTGGACCGGTGCGATCGTTTTCCCCAGGCCATTTGTCCGAATCGAAATGGCACCTTTCCCGTCATCCCTGTGACGACCCGTCAATCGCAGCCATGACACGGTGACGATTCCAGATAATCAGTGTGACAAGCCATGAATCGTTTGACGGATTCAGGCTCACCTCTTCATTGAGACAAGAATGATTTCGACCATGCAAACGCGCGGCAGAATCGAGTAGAGTGGGCGTTACTCGTTTGCCATTTGGGAGGACGCATGCCGATATCGAGACGACCGGAACTGGAGAAGGATAATCCCGTGGCCCCGCAGATCTATGTCGGGCCGAGAAGAAAGCGGGCACTGGCTCGCAAGACTTCGTCCGAACTCCAGGCACCGTCAGACGAAATGGCTACAAGGCTGCAACGCTTGGTGGAGGCGGCAGAACAATTCGTGCACAGCATGCCGCCGGTGCAGGAGACGGACAGGGAGCGGCATGCGCTGCTCGAGGCAATTTCTCAAGCCCAAGGTTGCCTGCCTATTGAAGACACCGCCGCCAGCCGTTTGCGGCAGGCATCACATACACGCTAACCAAAGAACAACGGGGGCAGCCACCGGTGTGACTACCCCAAGGAACAATACCGATCCATTCGCAATTCACGAGGCCCGCGGGATGTTCAAAAATCCCGTCCAGCAAGGCCGCAACGAGGGAAGAGGTGAGACGTACTCGAGCCGTACGTTGATCCTCTGAACGACGTGAGAACGAAGCTGGCGGGATTTTTCAACATTCCGCTATGACACTTGCTGAATGGCTGACAAAAGCCACTTCCCGGCTCCAAACCGCATGAAGGTCCATACCTCCGTTGTTTCGATCGGCAGCTCAGCGTTGCCCTCCACAATGTAGCCCTGTTCGCCCGGCTGCTTCGCCAGAGAGATGGTGTAGTCCTTGGCTCTCCAGCAGAGACTGACCGTCGCATATTGCGTCGCACCTTCACTCCACGATTCACGGACTTCCGCCTGTCCTAAGACCACATCTTCCACGCGATTCGCGACACCCTCACTGGCCTGCTCGGCCAGACCGGTGCTGAAATAATCCAGCATTTCCGGCGTCACGAGGCGACGCAAGCCGGCGAGGTCCTGGTGACTCCAGGCGGTTTGAATATCGATCAGCGCTTGTTGAAACGCCGCCTTGTCTGTTGACGTCATCTCCTCCTCAACAGCGGCCGCCCCGAATCCTGCACGCGATGATTCGGCCAGCAATGAGCCGCTCGCGACACTGGTTCGCGAAAGCCCAGAAAAATTCGGCGCCGGTGTACGTCGCGACCGCATATACCACCAGAGTGCACCGCCACCCATCACCATCAACAGCAGCAACATGCCGCTTGAGCCTGCCCCTGCGGCGGCCTGTTCGCCCTCACCACCTTCCGTCGTGCGGGCACTCGTGTCGGTCGCACCAAAAATCATGTGCCCGAGCCACGTTCCGGCAAGACCTCCGACAATGCCGGCCAGAAGGGGGTTGCGTTGAAACCATGACGGTTGCGCAGCGGGAGCGGGCCTAGATGCAGTCGAAGGATTGCCCGCCATCGAAGGCGGCGGGGTGGCGGAAGGCCTGGCTGTCGTGGATTGTTCGATGGGCTTGGCCCCATTGTCCTGATAGGTGCGCGATCCACGACTGCCCATGCTTCCTGAAGATCCGCTTCGTGACCCGCTGGAAAATCCTCCCCCTGATCCCCCTCGCGCCTTCGCAAAAGAAATCGTCGGCACGCCGACCAACACAAGCACGAGAAATGCGGCTATGAGTTTGGTTGTATGCAAGTGACTATCCTTTCCTTGGACGATCGAATCGTACTGATGATTGTGTCATCCTACCAGGCCTGGACGGCGAACACCAACCGGTCATCCTGCCTCTCAACGAAGACATGACGGCTGATCGTTCGATACAGTAGCCTGCCCGTAGGGCCTCTCGTCAATAGCATCTGCCTGCGAAATGCGCAGAGAAAGGTCGTGGTCGTGAAACAAGGGTATCGGCTGATCGTCGTGGATAAAGATGGGGTGCTGGTCTCTGAATTCCAACTGACTGCGCAGGCCCTCGCCGCACCGGAAACATTTGTGGCTGCGATCAAGGAGTCAATCGAAGAAATCGAGGAGGAGGACACCTAATCATGTGGTTCATCGCCACATCTCGTCCCGATCCATGAGCGTCACCGGACGGCCACAATACCAGTATTTCCCACGAAGGTCCGTTGACAGATTTCCTTGTAACGATTACCGTACCGCCATCATTTGCTCTTCATCCGAACCTATCAAGACATGGAGCCAGCCGACCAAGGAGGTACGTATGGCCAAAACCACCACAACATCCGCTGCAAAGCCGAAAGCCCTCTCGTTACACATCGGCCTCAACGCCGTGAGTCCCGCCGCCTATGGCGGCTGGAGCGGTGAACTGGCCGCCTGTGAGTTCGATGCCAAAGACATGGCCGCCATCGCCAAATCGCAGGGCATGAAATCCACCGTGCTGCTGACCAAACAAGGCACCCGCGCCAAAATGCTGGCTGCGATGCGAAAAGCCGCGAAGCAGCTCAAACAAGGCGATCTGTTTTTTCTGACCTATTCCGGCCATGGCGGTCAGGTGCCCGACGTGACAGGAGAAGAAATCGACAAGCAGGATGAGACCTGGTGTCTGTACGACGGTCAACTCATCGACGATGAATTGTACTTCGAACTCAGCCGCTTTGCGGCGGGCGTGCGAATCCTTGTGTTGTCGGACAGCTGCCATAGCGGTACGGTCACCCGCGCCGTCCCACCGCCGATTGATCGGACGAAAGTGACGGGACGCTCGAAAATGATGCCCCCTGCCGTCGCCATTCGGACGTATCGGGAACATCAGGCGTTCTACAACAAATTGCAGCATGACGTGGCGAAAGCCGCCGGCAAGGCCGGGACGACGGATCCGGACAGCGTGCTGGCCCAACTGGCCGTGAGCCCCCGCCTCACGGCCATCGCCAAAGAATTTCATCCTGCCGTGATTCTCATTTCAGGCTGCCAGGACAACCAGACGTCCATGGACGGCGACCACAATGGCGCCTTTACCGAACAGGTGCTGAAGGCGTGGAACCACGGGAACTATCGGGGGAACTATGCCAAATTCCATGCGGCAGTGAAGGCGGGGCTGCCCGCCAGCCAGTCGCCCAATCTGTTTACGCTCGGGGCGGCGGCGCGCTTTCTCCGGCAACAGCCATTCAAAGTATAAGAGAGCTCGGCGCGCGACCGGCCATCGCACAGGAGGGTAGGCTCATGACTATGAGACACTTCGTGCACATCGCAGCGATCATCGGCGTCCTGGCCGTATCCGGCTCCACTGAGGCCGCGGAATTGGCCGGCGCGTGGAAAGGGGTCCTGAGCAGCCCAGACGGCAGCCGGGCTGAAGTCCAAATCGACTTCAGTCCGCAGGGCCTCCCTCTCTACTCCTATACCAACAACAAGGGCGTAACACGCCAGGTGGAATTGTCACACGTCGGGCAAACGATTGAATACGTGCCACCAGGTGGCGGTGTGCAACGGATGGCTGTGAAGCGTTTCGAACAGGGCCCGGGGCGTGTGTCGATCAGTATTATCGGCTCGTTCGAACGCGCCAGTCAGGGGTATATGGACCAACGCCAGGAAGCCGCCTTGTTTGAGTACACGCTGGTCCCCGAGGGAATGAAGATGCGCGTGACGACGCGGACCGCCTCCCATTTCGGTGATAAGGATTTGATTGTCGGTGGCGATCCGAGCTCCGTTGTCGCCGAAGGCGTGCTGCATCGGCTCCACTGAATTGAAAGCCACGGCGGGCACGTCGATTCGTGTCTCACCTGCCCGCCGCCGACGTTGCTGGACATGACAACCTTCGTTCGCGCTACACATCGTATATCTGGCATACGCCCGCAGCAGAATGATCGATAAGCCCACTCTCTCGTTCTCTGAATCGCTCACCCCTGAGCGACGCACGGCCTTTTACGAAGGCCATAAACCCATCGCCGTCGTGATGATCTTCATCGTCTTCCTGCTGCCCTTCGCCGGGCTGTTTGTGTACGGTCTGATCGGCGCAGCGGCGAGCGTGGTGATCTCCGCCTTAGGGTATTACCTCACGCCCTATCTGACGAAGCGTCTGGGCCTGCTCGCAGGTCGTTAAGCGACCAGAATTCATACGGGTAAAACTACCGAGTCGACACCCGCAGAAATTCCGTCTTTTCTATTCTGATTGTGCAACCTGTCCTACAATGCCTCCTGAAAGATGTCGTTCACTACTGGAGGTACCCGGAATGTTTCTCCCCGCGCGAGTCTTCACCTCGAAAAACCGACGCACGTCCCTGCAAAGCATACCCCGCCGGTTCAACGGTCAATCGATAGACGAACAGATCCGCGCCGTACAATCGGCATGGGCTGATGTGTTGACGCTGCCCCTCTGCCTGACCGTGCTGGCATTCTATGAATGGTGGCGGTGGTTGTTCTCCATCCCCTCGAATCCCTTGCTGTTGACCGTTGTCGCGGCCGTGGCGATTCATGCCACACGCCGCCGCCGCAAAGCCTACAAGGCCGAATTGAAGCAGCTTCATCTGAACCGTACCCCACAACCGACAGTCAGTGACGTGACCGAGTTTCTGTACAGGGGTGCGAGACGGATGGTGCAAGACTTCACGGCGAAGTGTTCTCCTGCGACGATCGTCGCCTCTGCCCGCCGGTTCGCCTCGCCCGCCAATTGGCTCACGAAGCGTCTCTTCGCACGCTCCTAGCTCAATGGCGCGCCCGCTTTGCTTGACAGTCTGAAAGCCCATCTACGACAATGCCGCCATGGCAGAGCGGATTGTCATCGAACGCCTGGAGTTCTACGGCCGCTGCGGCGTGACGGAGGAAGAACGCCGCAAACCCCAGCTGATCGTCGTCGACCTCGAACTGGACGCCGCCGTGGAAGCCGCCGCGGTTTCGGATCGCTTGAGTGAAACGATCGATTATGCTCAAGTAGCGGAACGAATCGTCGCACTCAGCACGAGCCTCACCTGCCAGCTTCTTGAAACCCTGGCCGAGCAATTGGTCGGCATGTTATTCGCGGAATTTCCGGCTGATCGGGTCCGCATCTGGATTCGAAAAGTCCATGCCCCGCTGGCCATGGTCGCCGGGTCAGTCGGCATCCGGTTTGAACGCACGCGTGCCGCCCATCAGTCAACACACCAGGCACTGAGCGCCGCACCGTTTCTCATCCAACAACTTGCGCGTCTCCCCAAGGGACACATCCTCGACGTCGCCGCTGGACGCGGACGGAATGCCCTGTACCTCCTGGCCCAGGGGTCACAGGTGGAGGCCATCGATCGAGACACCGACGCCCTCTCCGCATTGGAAGCCGCTGCGGGCAGACAGCGTCTCTCCGGTCTCACGACACGCGTCCTCGACCTGGAAGCCTCTGCGGATCACCCGCCCAGCTTGGGCCACGAATGTTATGATGCCATCGTCGTCTTTTTTTACCTGCATCGGCCTCTGTTCCCTGTCATCATTGACGCCCTGAAACCCAATGGCATCCTCCTCTACGAAACATTTACCATCGACAATTATTTTCGCCATCAGCATCCGCGGCGATGGGAGTTTTGCCTGGCGCAGAACGAACTCCTCCGCCTCACCTCGCCCCTGCGCGTCCTTCACTATGACGAGGGCGAACACGACGGAGGTCATGGCAGCGGGCCATGCTACACCGCGCGACTGGTCGCGCAGAAAACGGGGCCAGAGACATCACCATGAGCCGCATTGATCTCCATCTGCACACCACGCACTCCGACGGCAGTTGCTCCACGGCCGAGGTCATGGCCTTTGCCAAGCAGGCCGGCCTCACGGCGCTGGCGATCACGGATCACGACATTGTCGACGGCATTCCCGAAGCGACAGCTATCGGAAAAGAACTCGGCATCGAGGTGGTTCCCGGCGTCGAAATCAGTTCGCGGCTCGGAGAGAGCGAACTGCATATCCTCGGATATTTTTTGAATTGGACCGATCCGTTATTAGCGCAACGCCTGAGCACATTGCGCGACAGCCGACATCTTCGTAATCCTAAGATTGTTCAACGCCTCAACGAATTGGGCATTCCGATTACTTATGAAGAAGTGCGGGCCCTGGCAGGCACGGAATCCGTGGGGCGCCCCCACATCGCCCGTCTTTTGATGGAGAAAAAGTTCGTGACCTCGGCGAAAGAGGCCTTCGATCGATACCTGGCAAACGGCCGCCCGGCCTTTGTCGACCGGGAATTACCGGAACCGGCCGAAGCCGTGCGATGGATTCGCGAAGCCGGCGGCGTGCCGGTGCTCGCCCACCCGACGTGGGTCAGAACATCCGCCGAAGGGTTGCGGGTACTTGTGAGAGACCTCAAGGCTGCCGGATTGGGAGGAATGGAGGTTCATTACAGCACCCATACGCCCAGTCAAACGACCGAATACCTGGATCTGGCCAGGCAATGCGATCTCCTGGTCACCGGCGGCAGCGATTTCCACGGCGTTACCAAGCCGGATATTGACGTCGGGATCGGCCGCGGCCAGCTCAAAGTCTCACAGAAATTGCTCGATCCACTCAGAAAAGCCGCCACCTCGTCCTGAGCCCTTTTCTCCCAAACACGCCTCCTCTGTCCTCATCCGGATGCCGCGAGACTCTGCCCCGGCGGTGCGTGATTCCCTCGTTTCGTTGACACAGTACGACCTTCCGTTACACTGGCTACAACGACGTACCGCGCCAACACATGACCACATCTTGGGGCTGGATCGGCCCGTATTTCATCGTCATTCTCCTTGCGGTTCTGGTCGGGCCATTTCTCGCGACCCTCCCGCTGTTTACGCACACCTACCTCCGGCCGTTGGGCATGAACGTCGCGCAAGTCGTTCGGTTCATTGCAGACGGCATCTGCCTGCTCATGATCTGGTCTGCGGCCTCGCGAGCCAGACGAGACCTGAAGGACAACGGCAAGGGTCAAACCTTTCTCCGCGCCATTCTTTTCCCGTCCGCCTCCCTTCTGATCGTCATTGCCGCATTCCAGGCCTATGAAGCACACGGCATATCTGTGCTCGGCCCGCCTAGACAGCCGCTCTATACCTGGTTGGTCACCGGCGGCCTCATCGGCTCAGCGACCTGGCTGACGTTTGCCTGGGTCCGTCATGTCGATGCCCTGACCAGCATGTTTGCCTGGCGTCCACGCCGCCGGGCGGTTGCCGAAGAACCGGTGCGAGCGGAGAAGCCCGACGAGGTGCGTGCGGCAGACGAAGCCATTCCCGCCGCCCCCCCCCGCCCGACAGCCGGCATAGCCGTGCGCAACGGAAACGGCGTGCCGTCTACGCTGGGACGATACCAGGTGCTCAAGGAACTGGGGCGCGGTGCCATGGGAGTCGTCTACCTGGGAAAAGATCCGACGATCCAGCGATTTGTGGCCATTAAAACCATGCGGCTGGACGACATCGACAAGGAAGAAGACCTGAAAGAGTTTCGAGACCGGTTCTTTCGCGAAGCCGAATCCACCGGGCGCCTGTCCCATCCGAATATCATCACGGTCTACGACGCCGGCGAGCAGGACGGCCTGGCCTATATCGCCATGGAGTATCTCGAGGGAGTCCTCCTCAACTGTTACTGCCAGAAATCGACGCTGGTCCCAGCCAAACAGGCGCTGCAGATCGTGGCCACCGTTGCCGAAGCGCTGGACTATGCGCATAGTCAGGGCGTCATTCACCGTGACGTGAAACCGCCGAACATCATGATCCTCAAGCAACGCCTGGTGAAGGTGATGGACTTCGGCATCGCCAAGATGGCGAGCGCTTCAAAAACACAGAGCAGCATGATCGTCGGGACGCCGCGGTACATGTCGCCTGAACAGGCGACAGGAAAAGACGTGGACGGACGCTCAGATGTCTTTTCACTCGGTATTGTGCTCTTCGAACTTTTGACGGGAGAACGGCCCTTTGATGCCGAGAATATGCCGGCGCTGGTCATGCGTATCGCCAAGTCTCCACATGCCCCGTTGATGAAGTACCGCCGCGACCTGCCGACGCGCGTCCAAAGCATCCTGGACCGGGCGCTGCAGAAAGAGATTCAGAACCGCTACCGGTACGCGGGGGACATGGCGCAAGACCTCCGTGACGTCTTCCAGGTCATGCCGAGATAACCACGCCCATGCACGCCTGGCACGTCACACATGGAGCCGCTTCGGACGTCGGCCTGGTCCGCCGCCTCAACGAAGACCGCTATCATGCCGATCCGGCCGCCGGAATTTTTGTCGTATGCGACGGGATGGGCGGGCATCGGGCCGGGGAAATCGCCAGCAGCCGCACGGTTGAGACTATTGCTCACCATCTTGCGGAGGCGGAGACAGACCGGTCCCTCCCGTTGATAGGCATTTCCCGTCCAGAGTTTTCTTCGGCCACCAATCGATTGGCGAGCGCGGTGCGCCTCGCCAATCACCGGGTGCATCAGGAAGCGGCACGACGCACCGAATATGCCGGGATGGGGACGACGGTCGTCGCAGTCCGGCTTACTGGAGCCGTTCTGTCGATCGCTCACGTCGGCGATAGCCGACTGTATCTGATTCGTGACGGCGCAGTGCAGTTGCTGACGGTCGACCATTCGCTCGTTCAAGAGCAAATGCAATCCGGACTCTTGGCCGCTGCAGACATGGCGCGCGCCCCGCATCGACATGTGCTGACCCGTGCGGTGGGTGTGCATCCCCTGGTGGACGTCGAGTTAGGGGAGATGCCGGTACTGCCCGACGATATCCTGTTACTCTGCTCCGATGGATTGACCGCTGGAGTGACGGCCGATGTCATCCTGCGAGTGAGTCAGGAATCCATCGATCCTCAGGCTATGGCAGACCGTCTCATCGCTCTCTCGAATGCCGCCGGCGGCACCGACAACGCGACCGTCATCGTGGCGCTGGTGACGCAACGGCCCACCAGCCTCTGGGACCGCATTTACACCCAATTGGTTTCGCCCCCAGCCTAGATAGACTTTGAAGGAGCCTCCATGTCTCAGCACTCGATACCACCCCTCCTGCTCGTGAGATCCCCTCATGGCGGCACGAGAGAATGTGAAATTAGGCGCACCCCCTTCACCATCGGTCGCAAGCCGGATAACGATCTCTGCCTGGAAGATCCGGCGGTTTCTGCGCACCATGCCCGCATCGTCCAAGTTCAAGGTGTGCTGTTTCTCGAGGACCTCAGCAGCACCAACGGAAGTTTCGTGAACGAACACCCCATCGATCGGCGTCAATTGCAGGATGCCGATGCGCTCCGGTTTGGAACTCATCGGGTGATTTTTCGCGAGAAGCCAGGACTGGCAGCAGAACCCATCATCCCCGCAGACATGCTCGTGGCCGACAAGACCATGGTGGTGCCATCTCAGGCGCCACGCGAGTCACCGGCTCCCGCACGCAAGGTGGGAATCGTGGAAATTCTTTCTGGCCGGACCGGTCAATCGCACTATCCTTTGACGAGACAGGTCTCACTGATCGGCGCGCAGGATGATGCCGTCATCACTCTCACCGGCTGGTTTGCACCGAAAACCGCCGCGATGATCAGCCGCCGCGGAGAGGCCTATGTGGTCAGCCAGACGGAAAGCGGGAAACGCATTCTGGTCAACGGCCGGCCGGTTCAGCGAGAACATGCCCTGCGGCATGGAGACGTGGTGGAAGTCGCGGGAATTACGATGCGCTTTGTGTTGCGAGACGAACGGAGCCACGCCGCCTGACTAATTGAGCAGACGACCGCGCTTCGGAAGGAATTGAAAGCACTGATCGGACACTTCTTGCGCATGCGATTCCAAGCACTGAAGCAACAATTCGCCGCCCGCTGACGGCACCTCACGACAAAACTGCCGTCGATCCGCTTCGCACGCCACTCGAAGTTGCTGCCAATTTTCTTTCATTCGAGCAAGCTTGTCGCGCAGCATCGGGCGACAAGGCTGAGACATCTGGGCTGCCTTCCGTTGCAAACAGGCCCGCCGGTCCCCTTCCTCTTCAGGACAGAGCGCATCCATCTCCAGCGCGCATTTGACCTCCCGTCCGATGGGCATGCGCGCGGCCTCGGCAACAGGCGGAACGGAAGGTTGCGGCACGACGACTGGAGGCTCAGCATTCGCCACGCCGGGGCGAGCAGCATCATCGATCATAGGGCGGTCTGGGGGCTGCGTCGCGGCAGGAACCGGAAGCGGAGGCGTGGGAACGGACACCGGCAGGGCCTCGGGAGGAGACTCGCTTTGCGGAAGGACAAACAGGACGACTCCCCAGATACCGCCTAACACCAGACAACTGAGGAGGGTCACCAGCACGACAGCGCCGATTCGCGATGAGCCAGCCAAGAAACTCCTCTATGAGAGTATCCAACTCGATCGGCAAACGGAACAGCGGCCGTCAGTTTTCGGGCGCTTCGACGATGTGGTTCTCGAAGCGGGTGCAGCCCTCGGCGAGCAGACGATTCGTCAGCATTTCGCCCGGCCACTCGATCGGCAGGTCGGCCGTGAACACCCACACATCCGGTGAAGTCCACACCGGACCATGGTCCTCCGGCAACTCGGGATCAAAGAGATCTGTCCAGACCGGCATATACACCCCGTTCCCGCACTGCGTGTGCAGGTGGACGATCGTGCGAGCCCGCACCATCGGATCGAGGTCACGCCAGACAGCGGCGGTTTCGTCGGCCAGGCGATGCAGCCGCACGGCATTCTGGGCATCGAACAGGGCATACGACGCGTACACCGGCACCTCCAGCGTGTCCGGGGCCAGCGCCAGTTCGGAACATTGGGTCACCAGGCCCTCGAGCAAGGCGCGACGTTCCGGCTCTTCCAATGAGTCGGGCAATCCGGGATCCGGCATCCCGATCAGCTGGAAAAAGAGGAAGGCCGTATTTTCAACCGGAGGATAGAGCCGGGAGGCAATGGCCTGCGTGCGTTGGGAATCGGCGATACTTGCGAGGTGCTCGTTGAGTGTTTGGAGCGTCAGCCCTTCGAGTGTCGCATCGGTCAGCAACCGCGGCTCGACACGCACGACCACGCCTGCGGGAATGTGAAGATGCCGGTGAAGGAGATCGGCCGTCGCCACGGGGTCGATCTTTAATCCGAGGGGCTGGCCCAGATTGGCCTGAAGGGGCAACTCCAGTGCCGCCATCAACGCATAGGCGTTTTTCTCTTCATCAGGTCCGTCCATGATCACGGCACAGGAGGCCTCCGCGACCAGGTCGAACATCCATTCCGCCATCTCCTCGTCGAGTGCGGCCAGCACGGTCAACAGATCCTGCTCCCGCCCCTGCTCAATGAAGGCTTGCAGGGTATCGATCGCCGCGTCGGTATCACCGTGATCGTGGCGTCGGGCGTTAATGAGATGGATCAGATCTCGCGTCAGCGGGTCCGGTCGTGACCAACTCAACATGGCTGGCCTCCCAGGTCGATGCGCGTTCGTGTTGCGAGGTAGTCGTCGTTCATCCTGTTGTCCATGTTGCCAAACTTTCCCATACGTGGCAAGCGCGAATGCGGTTCCTTATCGCTCCGGCCGACGCAGCGTCTCCGTACAAGGATCGCGTCGTCATTCTCCGATGACTTTTACCAGTACGCGCTTGCGCCGTCGCCCGTCAAACTCACCATAAAAAATTTGTTCCCAGGGACCGAAGTCCAGCTTACCATCCGTGATCGCGACCACGACCTCCCGCCCCATCAACTGCCGTTTGATGTGCGCATCACCATTGTCCTCGCCCGTGTTATTGTGACGATAGGTCGCGTCGTGCGGCGCAAGCCGTTCCAGAAACGTGTCATAATCCTGGAGCAGTCCGGCTTCGTCGTCGTTGATATAGACGCTCGCCGTGATATGCATGGCATTCACCAACACCAGTCCTTCACGCACGCCGCTCTTTCGCACGGCGGCTTCAACCTGGGCCGTGATGTTCAGATACGCGCGCCTGGTTTTCGTCTCGAACCAGAGCTCTTCTCGGTAGGATCTCATCGGTCTCCGTGCACAGGTGGTGCGCGATTCTGCAACGGGGAAGTTCGAACTTGCAAGCCCTTGTGCATGTGCGCGATGACCCGGCGAATGCCCCATCGGAATGATCGTGTATTCGCCTGCGCGGCTGACTCATCAGGCGTCGTGAGCTCCGCTCGCGAGGCGCACCGTGCCCGGAAAGTCATGTCGTCGTTTTCTCGAACAAAATTGACAGGTCGGAGAACGGGTGATAAGTACCTACGATTAGACAGACTCTCGCCATGATTCCGAATGAGGAGGTCCTCCGATGGTGTCATCTACGGGCATTCCTGCGATAGGCAGTGTGTGGACAGACTGGCGTCTGCTGTTCGCAAGCCAGCCCGAGCCTGATTTGGAATTCACTGAAGACGATTTGGATGAAGCCGTGCCGCCACCGGCCCCGCCGATGAATGCGCCCAAGCGATCCAAGAAGGGTCCCTTCCTCTGGATACTGCTGCTCCTTCTGGTAGGAGGCATCGGCTATGTGGCCATGGATCCTGACGCAGCCATGCAGATGATCCAGCCGTATCTGGATGGTGGCACGGAGACCAGCCAACCCGTGGCCCAGCGACCGCCGGCGCCGGCCCCGAAACCGGCTCCGCCCGCCGTACAGGCACCTGCGGCACCGATACCTGCGCCGGCACCTGCGCCATCGATGGCTCCGCCCGCCGTGGTCGATAGCGTGCCACCGCCGCCCGCGGAAGCCCCGACTCCAATGCCGGCACCAGCACCCGCTGCTGTGGTCCCTGCTCCCGTTCCTGCGATGAAACCGGCTTCGGCGCCCGTCAGAGTGGCGGGTCCGTTGTATGCGGAAGGTCAGCGGGTGATGGTGATCGCTGATCCCAGCAGGCCCAAGTCTCCGATGCCTTTATTTGCCGATTCCATCGGCACGAAAACCAGCACCACCGTGCCGGCCAGCACCACGCTGACGATTCTTGACGGGGAATACCAGAAAAACGGCTGGATCTACTCAGTGCGCACCCAGGACGGCAAGAAAGGTTGGATTTCTGAACGCAGTCTCAGGCTGAAACGCTAAGTACATTCCTGCTTTTCGCTTCGCGAACGACGGCCCGTTTCCCTTGGAACGGGCCGTCGTCTTTTTTTGCCACGCCACCCTTGCTATAATGCCGCGCCCGCATAATCGGCAAACCGGTCTCAGACGATCTCCGCATAAGGATAGGCCCGGACACCATGAGCGAATTACGCGCCATCATTTTTGATTTCGACGGAGTAATTGCCGACACCGAGCCGCTGCATTTCGCGGCCCTTCGACAGGTTCTGGCCGGCATCGATATTTCCCTGACAGAACAAGAGTACTACACCGATTATCTCGGCTTTGACGATCGCGGGTGTTTCCTGGCCGCATTACAGTCGCATCAGCGGCAGGCGTTGCCCACACTCCTGGGTGAATTGATGGACCGTAAGGCTCAGGCGTATCTGTCCGCGGTCAGAGAACATCTGGCGATTTTCCCTGGCGTGCGCGAGTTGGTTCATGACGCTGCCGCCCGGTATCCACTCGCCATTGCTTCGGGAGCGCTGCGGAACGAAATCGAATTGATTCTCGAGGAAGCCGGGCTCCGAAAAGCCTTTCTCCATATCACCAGCGCTGAGGACGTGACTCGGGGGAAACCTGCGCCAGAGCCATTCCTCCATGCCATGGCCGCCCTGAAGCGGGAGCCGTCGCAACTGGCATTACCTCCAGACGACTGCCTGGTCATTGAAGATGCCCTGCCCGGGATCAGGGCCGCGCGAGCGGCAGGCATGAAAATCCTTGCAGTCGCCAACACCCACACAGTACAGGATCTCGGCGAGGCAGACGCCATCACGCATTCATTGGCGGACACCAGACTCTCGGACCTCCGATCGCGCCTCTGGGGACCGGCTCAAGGCCGTTTATGAGAATTTGTTCGCTGGTACCCGGAGCCACGGAAGTCGTTGCGGCGCTGGGTCTCGCCGATCAACTGGTCGGCATCAGCCATGAATGTGATTTCCCTCCGCAGCTGAGCCACGTCCCCGTCATGGTCCGCGCTCGCATCGAAAGCCGGTCACTATCCAGTGCGCAGATTGATGCGCAAGTCAGCACCATGCTCTCGGCCGGTGAAGGCCTCTACGAACTGGACGAACGAGGGCTTCTGGCAGCCAAGCCCGAGGTGCTCATCACGCAGAATTTGTGCGATGTCTGTGCGATCACTCCGACACAGCTAACGGGGATCTTGCGCAAGCTGGCGCCGGCTCCGCGCCTGGTGACTCTTAACCCGCGACGGCTCGACGATATCCTGTTGGACATTGCCACGCTTGGCAACGCGTTGGGCCAGGCTGAACCCGCAACCCGGTTTCTGAGCCAACTTCGTGGCAGGCTCGACGCGGTGCACGCGCGGATAGAGAAAGAATCACTGCGCCCGAGGGTAGCCTGCCTCGAATGGCTGTCCCCGTTATACACGGCCGGTCATTGGGTACCCGACATGGTGGCAGCGGCAGGCGGTATCGACGCCCTGGCAGAGGCCGGTGCCGCCTCTCACAAAATTGACTGGGACGTCTTCGCTGCCTCCGAACCGGACGTGATCGTGCTGATGCCGTGCGGGTTTACTGTTGCCCGCACCAAAATGGAACTGGCTTCCCTCACGAGCCGCCCTGAATGGAAGGACCTTCCGGCTGTCCGACGGGGACAGGTGTATCTGGTCGATGCGCTCTCGTACTTCAGTCGACCAGGTCCGAGACTCATCGATGGCGTGGAACAGCTGGCGGCCATCTTCCATCCGGCCTGTTTCAATCATGGTCTGCCCGAGGCCGTCGAGCAACTCACCTCCGATGACATTCCGACGTCAATGACACGATGATGACACCGACCGAAGCGCAAACCTATTGCACGACCCTGACTAAAAAAAGTGGCAGCAATTTTTACTATTCCTTTCTCTTCCTGCCAAAGGCGCGTCGCGACGCCATGTATACCGTCTATGCCTTCTGCAAGGAGGTGGACAATGCCGTCGACGAACCACCCCCCGGTAGCCATCCGCAAGAGGAGTTGGCTCGCTGGCGCCGCGAACTGAGCGCAGCCTATGAGGGGACGCCGACGTTGCCGGTGACCATCAGCCTCGCCCGACACGTGCGCGAATTGTCCATTCCGCAGGCGTATTTCGAAGAATTGATCAAGGGCGTCGAGATGGACCTCACGACCACCCGATATGCCACGTTCGAGCAACTCTCGCTCTATTGTTATCGCGTAGCCTCGGTCGTGGGTTTGATCTGCCTGCACGTGTTTGGCACTACGTCTCCGCGCGCCCAGGATTATGCGGTGAATCTCGGCATGGCCTTTCAACTGACCAACATTCTGCGCGACCTGGGCAACGACGCCGAGTGCGGACGCGTGTATCTGCCGCAGGAGGATTTCACGCGCTTCGGCTACCGGGAAGACGATCTTCTGCACCGCCGGTATAAGCCGGAGTTCACCGAACTCATGATCTATGAGGTCGGACGCGCGAAGGAATTTTATGCCAAAGCCGCGCGCGCGCTCGAGTCACTGCCACGCGAAGAACGCCAGGCTCTGACCGTAGCCGAAATCATGCGCGGTGTGTACAGCCGTATTTTGCAGCGCATCGAGCAATCCGGTTACCGCGTGCTCGGAGATCGGGTGACCCTCACCCCTAGCCACCGGTTAGCGGTGGCAGCCGGAGTCTGGCTGCGCTCCCGCCTTCCCTCCTCCGCCCCATGAGCCGATCGGTGCTCATCCTGGGCGGCGGCATCGCCGGTCTGACCGCGGCCCGTTCCCTCGCCGCCAAAGGCCACGCCGTCACCGTGATCGAGCAAGGCGCTCACCTTGGAGGCCGGATGTGGCATGCGCCGCCACCCATTCTCCTCGAAGCGCATGGAGCCACCTGGTCATTGCTCAAGACTCTCGGCCAGGACGCAGTGACCCGACCGCTCCGGCATACTCCGTTGGAATTTTTGCAATCGACCGGCGCCCGCATCCAGTTCCTGCATCTTCCTCTCCCCTCTCCATTAAATACGTTGCTCGGGACGACCTTATTCCAGGGCCTGTCCATGCGTGACCGCTGGCACCTGCTCTCGTTTCTCGAGCGGACCTGGGAACAGGACCCGCCGCTGCCGAACGATCTCGACTCGCGTGTGGCCGACGAATGGCTCACGAGCATCGGCCAGTCGGAAACCGCCCGTCACGGTGTGTGGAACAGTCTCGCCAGGCTGTTGTTGGGAGCCGCGCTGGAAGACATTTCTGCCGGCCTGTTTATGCGTACCTTGCGGCGGTGTTTCTTGACCGGTGCCCGGGCAACGAAGCTGATCGTGCCGCCTCAAGGAGTGGATTCATTTTTGCTGGCGCCCCTGACGAGAGAACTCGACCGGCTCGGCGTTCGAGTGAAACTGAATGCCACAGCCACTCAAGTGCGCTTCTCACACAACCGAGTCACAGAAGTTGAGTTAGCCGATCGGACCAGGCTCACTGCCGACTGGTACCTGTCCGCGCTGCCGCCCCAGCGTCTCACACCGCTTCTCCCGGAACGCGTGGTGACTCACTATGCCTATTTCCAGCAACTCAGCCGTCTCAGCGAATCCCCGCTCGTGATGGTTCGCCTGCACCTCGACCAGCCGGTTCGACAAACACAGCTCGTCCTCCTCGAAGGAAAGACTTTCCACTGGATCATCCGTCATCCCGATGAAGAGCGACACGAGCAGACGTCGGTCCTCTGGGCTCAGGCGGTGGGCGAGCCGAGTCTGTTGCCACAGTCGACGGAAGAACTCGTTCGCCTTGCCGCGGATGCCATGGCGGCCGCATTTCCGACGACGTCGCCGCCGCGCATTCTCGACTTCGACGTCATGCGCCTCGCCTCCGCCATGCTGGCCAGCAAACCGGGCACGCATCAGTATCGACCGATCTCGACCAGCCCCTTTACCAATTTTTTCGTGGCGGGAGCGTGGACGGACACGGGATGGCCGGCCAATCTGGAATCAGCCATTCTCAGCGGCCACCGTTGTGCCGAGGCCATCTCTACCCGTCCCTCATAACGACTCGCACCGGTGCGCGCCAACGCGCAGCGCAGCGTTGACAAGCCCCGATGGCGCGACTAAGATTTGGCGCTCCACGCGAGATGTCACGTCCATGTCTTCACCGCATATCGCCCTGCAGGAACTCGCCGACTCGCTTCACGACTGCCAACGATGCCCGCTCGCCAAACTAGGCCGGCGTCAGGTGGTATTCGGCGTGGGCAATCCGCAGGCCTCCGTCATGTTTGTGGGGGAAGCACCGGGCTTTCACGAGGATCAAAAAGGTGAGCCGTTCGTAGGCGCGGCGGGGCAATTGCTGAATGAACTGCTGCAGTCGGTCGGACTATCCCGCGCAGATATCTACATTGCCAACGTCATCAAATGTCGGCCGCCCAATAATCGCGACCCGGAACCGCCGGAAGTCGACACCTGCAAACCGTTCCTCCTGAAACAGATCGCTCTGATTCGACCGAAGTTGGTCTGCTCGCTCGGCAACTGGGCGACACAAACGCTGCTGGAACGTAAGGTAGGCATTACGCGAGTCCGCGGGCAGGCTTTTTACATGAAAGACTTTGTGCTCTTTCCTTTGCTTCATCCTGCCGCAGCCCTGCATCAAAGCAGCATGCTGCAGCCCTTGCGGGAAGATTTTCAGAAGCTCAAGGAGTTTTTGGACCGGCACAATCAGCCAGCCCCGGCGAAGGAACAAGAAGTTGCCAGTGCTGCACGGACACTTGAGATCGAGCGTCCGTCTTCGCCCGCCCAGCAAATGGATTTATTCGGATCTTAGCAACGCCGCCTGGCCTGGCCGCCTCACCAACAGGCGAAGCAGCCAGACAGCGCGTTCGTTCACGTACGGGCAGGATGACTCTCGGCAGCGGTTTCGGACGGAGATTCCTCCTCCGTTGCCTCAGTCGCTTCTTCATCTTCGGGAGCACCAAACCAGGCAACCAGCATGTCTTCCCACCAGGCTTCATCAACATCCGGGCCCGGATCAACACCGAGGAACGCGACGTCCTCAGCCGTGATTCCCTGCCCCACCAAGTGCGGTTGAAACTTCGCCCGATCGATGACTTCCTTCGTGGCGTATCCGCCTAAGATCCAGTCGTCGGGGTCCGCCCGCCTGGATTTGTACGCCTTCAAATTCAGCTTCAGATAGAGAAACATCTGCTGCTGGCGCTCGTCGCCGACTCCGCTCTGCGGCAAACTGAGCGTCTTCTCGATCTTCTTGCGCCAATGCCGATCCTCGTATCGCGAGGTGATCAGCTGCAGCATGATTTTTCCCTGTTCGGCATCAAGAGCCATGGTGTGTTCCTTACTCTGTTCTGATGATTGCCTGCTTATCGTCCATATAACCCGGTGACCGATGCTTTTCCGAGGGCATTCTGATTGAGGTAATACCCGACCATCGCGCCGGAGGCGTCTTTCTTCAGCGGCAATTGGTCCACCTTCAACGCAAAGACCGTAAAGATATACCGATGCGGCTTGTCTCCCGGGGGAGGGCATGGCCCCCCGAAGCCGGGCTGTCCAAAATCGGTCATGCTTTGAATGCTGCCCGCCGGAGCGCCGGCGCTGTCCGGATTTCCTGCACCAGCCGACAAACCGGTGGTACCCGGCGGAAGGTTGAAGATGAGCCAATGCCACCAGCCGCTTCCGGTGGGAGCATCGGGATCGTACACCGTCACAGCAAAACTTTTCGTGTCCTTCGGGGCATGCTCCCATTGCAGGGCAGGTGAAACGTTTTTGCCCGTACAGCCAAAGCCGTTGAACACGTGTTCATTGCCGATCGTGCTCTGATCCTTAATCGTCGGACTGGTCACGTGAAACTCTGCCGCCATGCCGATCGCAGGGATCGTCAGTAGGGCGCCGAGCATTGAGGCCATCAATCGTTGCATCACCCATCCCCCCTTTGTCGCTAGTTCCCTGCGACCATCATTTCGGCAATCTTCACCGTCGGGCTGGCGATGCGTCCGCGGAACACCAGATCCGAGCCGATTGTCTCAATGGCTGAATACATCTGCTTCAAATTGCTCGCGATGGTGATTTCTTCGACCGGATAGGCTAACTCGCCGTTTTCAATCCAGAACCCGCTCGCCCCGCGGGAATAATCTCCGGTGACCATGTTGATGCCGAAGCCGATCAGATCCGTCACGTACAATCCTTGTTTCACCGACGCCAGAATGTCTTCCGGTCTGGTCGTGCCCGGCACCATATAAAAGTTCGTCGGGCCGGCAGAGGGACTTTCGCCGATGCTGCGCGCCGCGTTTCCGGTCGAAGGCAATCCCAACTTTTTCCCGGAGTACGTGTCCAGCAAATAACTGGTCAACCGGCCGCGTTCAACCACGGCCTGTTTTCTTGTCGGCAATCCCTCGCCGTCAAACGGGCGCGTGCCCAGACCGCCAGGCATCCGGCCGTCGTCATAAATGGTCACAAAGTCCGGAGCGATCTGCTGGCCGAGTTGCCCGATGAGAAATGAGGCCCCCTTGTACAGGGCGTAACCAGACAGCGCACTGCAGAGATGACTCAGCAGACTGCCCGCCACTTCGGGATCAAAGATCACCGACACCCGGCCAGTCGCTGCCTTGAGGGCGCCCAACTTGCTGACCGTGCGCCTGGTGGCCTCTTGTCCGATGGCTTCCGGGCTTTCCAGTTTGGCAAACGATCGGTTCACGCCATACCAATAATCCCGCTGCATCCCGGCCGCATCCGAGGCGATCGGCGAGACCGACAGGGAAAAACTGCTGTTGGCGTAGTGCCCGAGAAACCCATGGCTGTTGGCTAAAATGATCCGGCCGGAGGACGAGTCGCATTCGCCCCCTTCCGAGTTCGTAATGCGAGGATCCGCGGCAAACGCCGCGCGTTCAGCGCGAAGGGCCAAGGCAATCTGCTCATCTGTCTGCAGTTTCGTGCTATCGTGGATGTGCAACTCGGGCAATTCGGTAGCGAACTGCCCCGGTTCGGGAAGGCCGGAGACAGGATCCTCCACCACCGCTTGAGCCAAGGCACAGGTTTCCTGGACAAACCGTTCCAGCGAGTCGCGAGAAAAGTCGGAGGTGGACGCACTGGCTGACCGCTGGCCGAAGAAGACCCGCAACCCCAATCGCTTCTCACGCGCTTTCGTCAAGCGATCGACGGCCCCCATTCGGACCTGTACCGAGAGAGTTTCTCCGTCGGCCACCATGACGTCCGCCGCCGTCGCGCCCTGTTTCGAAGCTCGCGTCAGCAAATCCTGCGCGACCGTCGTATAGTCTTGCTCTCCGATCATACGTATCATGATGATGCTTTCGTTCCGCCGACGGTGATTTCGTCGATGCGGATGGTGGGGAGTCCGACGCCAACCGGGACTGACTGCCCTTCCTTTCCACAGGTGCCAATACCTTCATCGAGCTTCAAATCGTGCCCCACCATGGAGACCTGCTTCAAAATGTCCGGTCCGCTGCCGATCAACGTGGCGCCCTTCACGGGCCGGGTAATTTTCCCGTCCTCGATGAGGTAGGCCTCGCTGGCGGAAAACACGAATTTGCCATTGGTGATATCAACCTGCCCGCCGCCAAATGACACGGCGTAGAGGCCCTTCTTGACCGATTTGATGATGTCCTGCGGATCGGATTCACCGGCCAGCATGAAGGTATTCGTCATCCGCGGCAACACCACACTCTGATAACTTTCGCGCCGCCCGTTGCCGGTCACCGGAATGCCCATGAGCCTGGCATTCAGTTTGTCGGTGATATAACCACGTAGAATGCCCTTTTCGATCAAGACCGTACGGCTGGTTGGCGTCCCTTCATCGTCGACATTCAACGAACCGCGCCGGAACGGAAGCGTACCGTCATCGACGATGGTGCAGACCTCGGACGCCACCTTTTTCCCCATCAAGGTCGAGAACGCTGAGGTTTTCTTACGATTGAAATCCGCTTCCAACCCGTGGCCGATGGCTTCGTGGAGCAAAATGCCCGGCCAACCACCGCCCAGCACAACCGGCATGACACCGGCCGGGGCATCGACGGCGCTCAGATTCAGAATGGCTTCCCGCGCCGCTTCCCGCGCAAAGTGCAGATACCGCTGATCGTTTTGAAAATATTCCAGCCCGATCCGGCCGCCCCCGCCGAATGTACCGACCTGCCGGTTACCGTTTTCTTCCGCGATACAGGTCACCTGTAGCCTGGACAACGGCTGAATATCTCCGACCATGAGTCCGTCGGACGTCGCGACTAACATCACTTTATATTCGGTGTTATAGGCCGCCATGACGTTCTTGATCCGGGGATCATAGCGCCTGGCTTCCGCATCGATGGCGTTCAACAGCGTCACCCGGTCCCGGGTCGCCACTTCGATCGTAGCGCGGTCGTGAGGATACAGATTACGAGCCAGAGGTGGCCGATGGGTGACGGGAACCGGGGCCGTGCCTTGCACAGAATTGGCGATATAGCGTGCCGTATCGGCGGCAATGTTCAAATCCTTGGCGGTGAGTTCATCGGAATAGGCAAACCCGGTTTTTTCACCGGCCGTCGCCCGCACCCCAACACCCTGCCCGACACTTTTTGTCGCGCGTTTGACGATCCCCTCTTCCATGGAGACCGATTCCGACTGGCAATATTCGAAATACAGGTCGGCATAGTCGACAGCGGAGACCTTCACCCGTCCCAGCGCCTGCTCGATATCTCGATCGGTGACCCCGAAACGCGCCAGCGCGCCGGTCTCGTTATTGGTCATGGATTACTCCTCTCATACGGTGCGTGAGTATAACGTACTCTTTTCTGGAGGCGCAATGTAAACACTGCCGAACCACCTGCAAATACAGCGAAATTGGGAAATATAGTTTGACTTTCCCACACCCCACCGCTAGACTCGCGTTACCTGTCTAAGGATTCACGTCGTCACAAGAAAAGGTGCCTACGCCGTTCCATGAGCGATCCTCGATCCCGCGATATCGAGCCTGCACCCGACTCCGACCTGCTCTCGCAACTCGACCCTGATCTGCTGCCGAAACATTTGGCCGTCATCATGGATGGCAATGGCCGATGGGCCGAATTGCGTGGACTGCCCCGTATTGCCGGTCACCAGGAAGGCATTAAGTCCGTCCGGGAATTGATCTCGCTGTCGCTCGACCTCGGCATCAAGGTGCTCACCATCTATGCGTTTTCCCAGGAAAATTGGAATCGGCCGGCCCAGGAAATCACGGCCTTGATGGGATTGCTGGAACACTATCTCTCCACCGAGCGTTCCAGCCTGGTCGAAAAGGGCGTGCGCTTCCAGACCATCGGCCGGGTCACTGCGCTGCCGCCATCGGCACTGCGCTGGGTGCGCACGACCGAACAGGAAACGGCGCATCTGGACAAGTTAATCCTGAACGTCGCGCTCAGCTACGGCGGGCGCGCGGAACTGGCCGATGCCGCGAAGGAGCTTGCGCGGTCTGTGCAGGAGGGGCGCCTGTCTTTGGAGCAGATCGATGAACGCGCCATGCAACAGGCCCTGTATACGCACGACCTGCCCGACCCGGATCTGTTGATCCGCACGAGCGGCGAAACCCGCATCAGCAATTTTCTGTTATGGCAACTGGCCTATACGGAACTCTACTTCACCCCGACTCTCTGGCCGGATTTCCGTCGGCGCGAAACCTTGGTCGCGTTGATCGAATACCAGCGGCGCGAGCGCCGTTTCGGCCGAGTGTTCAGTAGCGTCTCCTCCTAGTCTTCCCGTGGTGAAACCGGGAGCATGCCAGTGCGAGGAGATGTCACCCACGGTGGACAAGGCTCGACCACGCAGCTCCTCGGAAACCGTTCGCCGGGTGATGGCCGCGGTTGTTTTTCTGCCGATTTTCTATATCCTGGTGCACGACCTCGGGCCGATCGCCTTCTTCGGATTGGTTGCCCTCTCCGGCATGCTGGCGGTCGCAGAATTCTATCGGCTTCATTTGGCCCAAGCGCCTTGGCCCTGGTGGAGTTGGGCAGGAGTCGTCGCAACGGGGTTACTGTTGAGCAGCATCCAGTGGCCGACAATCGTGGCAGACCGTACTGTCTTGATCGCGACCGTGGTGATGGCGCTCTGTATGCCCCTGCTCTCAGGCAAAGCGCTGCGCGATTCGCTGAACGATGGCATGGTGCTGGTGATGGGCGTCCTGTATATCGGACTCTTGCTCGGCTACCTGCTGCTCATTCGAGCCATGCCTGACGGGGCCTTACTGATTTTCTTTGTCGTGCTGGTGACCTGGGCAGCGGATACCGGCGCCTACATCGCAGGAAAGTCCGTTGGACGACACCCATTGGCCCCGGTGGTCAGCCCGAAAAAAACCTATGAGGGCTTGGCGGGAGGCATTCTTCTGGCCTGCCTGGGAGCGGTCGCGGCACGCGCCTGGTTCCTTCCCAGCATCTCACTCGTCGATTGTCTGGTGCTTGGCGTGATCCTCACCCTCGCCGGCCTCATCGGCGACCTGGCTGAATCGGCCATGAAACGCAGCACGGGATTCAAGGATTCCGGCGCCCTGATTCCAGGCCACGGCGGGATGCTGGACCGTCTGGATAGCCTCTTGTTCACTGGACCGGCCTTCTACTACTATGTCGCGATCGTCACGACCGTGTAACGGGTGATCGGTCGCCTGCTCTGGAGTATGCCATGAAGAACATCGTGATTTTGGGTTCGACCGGCTCGATCGGCACGAACACCCTCGATATCGTGGAACGGTTTCCCCAAGAGTTTCGCGTCATCGGTCTGACCGCTGGCTCGAATGACGAGAAACTTGAAGCGCAAATCCGGCGTTTCCGGCCGGCCTTTGCCGCCCTGGCCAGCGAACCGGCCGCCGCGAAGTTGCGACAACGGTGCGCAGACCTGCCGGTAAAAATTCTCTCCGGCAACGAAGGCGTGGCCCAGGTCGCACAATCCCCGGACGCTGAATTGGTGATTTCAGCGATCGTGGGCGGCGCGGGATTGCTGCCCACGCTGGCTGCAATCAAGGCCGGCAAACAAATCGCCCTGGCGAATAAGGAACCGATGGTGATGGCCGGCGCCTTGATGCAGGCAGAAGCCCACAAACATCAGGTTCGCATTTTCCCCATCGATAGTGAACATAGCGCGATCTTCCAATCCCTTGAAGGGCACCGGCGTGAGGACGTCAAACGCATTATCCTCACGGCATCCGGCGGACCGCTCTGGGGCTTTTCCCGGGAGCAGTTGCAAGACGTCAGCCCTGAACGAGCGTTGCAACACCCGAACTGGAAAATGGGATCGAAAATCACCATCGATTCGGCAACCTTAATGAATAAGGGATTGGAGGTTATTGAGGCGCGTTGGCTCTTTGATATTCCGGAAACCCAGATCGAGGTCTTGGTGCATCGGGAGAGCATTATCCATTCTCTGGTAGAATACAGAGATCGGTCGATGATCGCGCAATTGGGCCTGCCCGATATGCGAACCCCTATTTCTTACGCCATGCGGTATCCTGAACGGATGCCGTTGGATCTTCCCTCTCTGGATTTGACCGAAGTGAGCACCTTGACCTTCTTCAAGCCGGATCATGATCGCTTTCCGTGCCTGCAACTGGGCTACGACGCCCTGCGGATCGGCGGCAGTATGCCGGCCACGATGAACGCCGCCAATGAAGTGGCGGTGGAAGCCTTCCTGCAGAACGGTATTCGTTTTCTCGATATTCCGGACATTATTCGGAGTACAATGGACGCTCACCAGCCGAGACCCATCGATGGTTTGGATGATGCGCTGGAAGCGGATCGCTGGGCTCGGGAAAAAGCCGAGTCCCTCGTGCATGCCTTGACGCGGTAATACCCTGAACCTAAGGAGTGTTGTTGTGGGAACAACCTTTGCCTGGTCCCCTGACGTGGTGTCGATGCTGACTCACTGGGCCCTTCCGTTCCTGGTGGTCCTGGGCGTACTCGTCGCCTTCCATGAAGCGGGGCATTTCCTAGCGGCACGCTGGGTCGGCGTGAAGGTTCTGAAGTTTTCACTCGGGTTCGGGCCCAAGATCTTCGGACGACAGATCGGTGAAACCGAATACCTCCTGTCGATCGTGCCGCTCGGCGGCTACGTCAAGCTGTTCGGAGAAGACGAGCATGAACCGCTGACTCCGGAAGACAAAAAGCGGGCCTTCGTTCATCAATCTCTCTGGGGGAAGACCCTGATTGTGGCGGCGGGACCGATTTTCAACTTCATCCTGGCCTATCTCATCTATACGGCCTACATCGGGCTTGGCTACACCCTTCCCGTGCCAAGCTTCAAAGACATCATTCCTGAAATTGAAGCCGTGCTCCCGGGGTCGCCAGCCGATCAGGCAGGATTGAAACCAGGTGACCGGGTCATCCGGGTGAATGAGAAAGAAATTTCGACGAATGCGGAACTGCTGAAGTACATCGCCCAGAGCAATGGGAAGCAACTCACCTTGGACCTGACGCGCGGGCAGCAGATCAAAACGGTGCTCGTCACCCCCAATAAGACCACCGTCCAAGACAACGGCAAAGCCACGACCCTGTTCCAGCTCGGGATTGAGGAACGCGCGCCGGTTATTACGGCCGTCATCCCGGGATCGCGCGCACAAGCCGCTGGGCTTGTAGCCGGCGACCGTGTCCTTCGCATTGATGGGCATGACATCTTCACCTGGTCGCAGATGACCGCGCTGGTGCGGGAAAATCCGAATCACGCCTTGCAGTTTGAGATCCAACGAAACGGAAGCGCCCAATCGGTTTCCGTAACGCCGATGGGTGAAAAGGCCACGGTAGACGGAAAGCCGGCCGAGATCGGAAAAATCGGCATCTCTGCCCAGAACCAGACTATTTTACAAACCAACGAACCCTTGAAAGCCCCGTTATTGGGCGCCCAGGCGACGTGGGGATGGACCGAACTCACGGTGGTCGGAATTTACAAGATCATCACCGGAGATATTTCCCGCAAGAATATCGGCGGCCCGCTCACCATCGCCAAAACCGCCGGCGATGCGGCCGAACAGGGCACCTCCAGTCTGGTCTTCCTCATGGCGATGCTGAGCATCAACCTGGGTGTCCTCAATCTTCTACCCATCCCAATTCTCGACGGCGGCCATCTGTTATTCTTTTTTATTGAAGCGATTCGACGAAAACCACTTGAAGATCGGCAGCGAGAACTGGCACAACAGGTGGGGTTGGTACTTCTGGTCGGTATTATGATTTTCGCCTTTTGGAATGACATCGAGCGATTGATTTCCCCATAGCCCCACATGCGCGTCTCCGAAACTCTCATTCCAACATTACGTGAGGATCCGGGCGAGGCTGAAACGGTCAGTCATCGCCTCATGCTGCGCGCCGGCCTCATCCGGAAAGTTGCCGCCGGCATCTATACCTATCTTCCGCTTGGGTTGCGCGTTCTACGGAAAATCGAACGCATCGTCCGCGAGGAAATGAACCGGGCCGGCGCACAGGAAGTCCTCATGCCGGTCGCATCGCCGGCCGAACTGTGGCGTGAAACCGGCCGGTGGGACTTCTATGGCAAAGAGCTCCTCCGGTTCAAAGACCGGCATGAGCGCGATTTCTGCCTGGGCCCGACCCACGAGGAAGTCATTACTGATCTCTTCCGCCGCGAAGTCCGTTCCTATCGGCAGATGCCACTGAACTTCTATCAGATCCAGACGAAGTTCCGTGACGAAATCCGTCCGCGTTTCGGCTTGATGCGCGGCCGCGAGTTCATCATGAAGGATGCGTACAGCTTTGATCGGGACGAAGCGGGAGCCAGGCTGAACTATCAGAAAATGTATGACGCCTATAACCGCATCTTCGCTCGCTGCGGATTGACCTTCCGTCCCGTGGAAGCAGACACCGGATTGATCGGAGGAAGTTCCTCCCACGAGTTTATGGTGCTGGCAGAAACCGGTGAGGAAACTATCGTCTACGCCGAGGGAGGCACCTACGCCGCCAACGTCGAACGGGCCGAGGTCCTTCCACCCGACGTATCCCCGCTGCCGGCCTTACGACCCCTCACCGCCGTCTCCACCCCGGGGCGACGGACGGTAGAAGAGGTCACCAAGTTCTTAACCATTGCTCCCTCGCAACTCGTCAAAACGCTGCTCTACACCACCGGCAAGGAAACCGTCGCCGTCCTGGTTCGAGGCGATCATGAGGTGAACGAAATCAAGCTCAAGCGCCTGCTCGGGGCAACTGATATCGAGCTCGTCGCGCCGGAGTTGATACCCAAGCTGACCGGTGCACCAGTCGGCTTTGCAGGGCCAGTCGGCTTGAAACAGATCCGAATCCTCGCCGATTGGTCCGTAAAGGCCATGGCGAACTTTGTCGTCGGCGGCAACCAGGTCGATACCCATTTCACCGACGTGAACTGGGAACGCGATTTCACAGTCGCCCAATTCTCGGACCTCCGCAATGCGCAA
>ERZ724512.123-NODE-123-length-29813-cov-8.454466_pt1 | contig 29813 bp, 29 predicted proteins | sample MGYA00376045_ERZ724512 | MGnify/ENA primary metagenome ERZ724512 (study PRJEB28724, sample SAMN07190883) | activated sludge metagenome | isolation source: activated sludge of sewage treatment plant in Hong Hong | place: Hong Kong | collected 2016-03-17 ... | reverse complement strand
GGCGGCGCCTCGGCCTCCACTTCAGCCAGGGCTAGCGCGGCGACAGCCTCGGGCGGCGCGGGCCGGCCGTCCAGCTCCGCCAACCCAACGACGGCGACCGGGTTCTCCGGCGACAGCGCCAAAGCGCGCTCATAGGCGGCGCGCTTCTCGCCCGCGTCGCCCACCACGCGCGCCAGACCCAGCCAGGCCTCTTCGGCCTCCGGGGCCGCGCTGAGGATGTCGCGGTACATTGACTCAGCGGCGGCATTCTTGCCATAGTCGGCATTGCGGCCGGCCTGGGCCAGCAGCGCACGCAGTCGTGGTTCCTTTATCTCCATGCGTGGTTCACTCCAAGAGTGTTCGTCCAATATGATTGGGCTGGATTGTCGCCCGGCTTCATAAGCAACGGACAAGAAGATGATGAACGGCAACTAAGGAGTTGCCGGGCGACCGGGGCCGGGGTCCAGGTGGGGCCAGCTAAAGCCGAGCCGGCCCATCAGGCGGCGGTAGAAGAAGCCCGTGCTCTCGACCCGCGCGAAGAGGCAGGGCTGCTCGTGCTTGGTGATCACCACCGTGTCGCCGCTCTCGACGTTGACGCTCTTCTGGCCGTCGGCGGTCAGGTAAGCCTCGTGGCTCATATCGACCTGGATGGCGATGCGGGCGTTCTCATGCAGCACCAGCGGCCGGTTAAGGCTCAGATGGGCGGCCACGGGCACGACGACGAAGTTCTGCAACTGCGGCGGCAACAGCGGCCCGCCCGCGGCCATGGCGTAGGCGGTCGAGCCGGTCGGCGTGGCCACAATGAGCGCGTCGGCGATGTAGGTCGTCACCAGGTCGTCGTCGACGCGCAAGTGAAGGCGGATGACGCGCGCCTGCGCCCCCCGGCCGATGACGACCTCGTTGAGGGCCATAAAGGGCTGCACCAGGCCATTGTCGCGCCACAACTCGGCGTGCAGCAGCAGACGGCGCTCCAGCCAGAAGTCGCCTTCCAGCACCCGCGCCAGCTTGTCGCGCCAACTCTCCGGCGTGGCTTCGCTCAGGAAGCCGACGCGGCCGACGTTGATGCCGAAGATGGGCACGTTGAAGGGCACCGTCCAGCGCGCGGCCCGCAACGTTGAGCCGTCGCCGCCCAGGACGATGACCAGGTCGGTCTCGTTCAGCGGCGCGGCGATAGGTTCGTCGTCCCAGGGCGCGGCCGTCCACGAGGCCACGCCGCGCTCGGCCAGCCAGCGGCGCACCTCGTCGCCCAGAGCGGCTGATTCGTGGATGCGCGGTTGCTGCAGGATGCCAACGCGGTTCATAGGCCCTTACTCGTCCAGCCGCGCCCGCGCCCAGGCGACCAGTTCGCCAGCCGGCACGCGCGTCTGCTCCCCGCCGGCCAGCGGCCGCGCCGTCACCTGCCCCTGGGTCAGCTCGTCTTCGCCGACGATGAGGACATACCGCGCGCCGAGGTGGTCGGCCTCGCGCATCTGGCTCTTGAGGCTGCGTCCGCGGCGCGAGAAAGCCAGCCGCGCCGGAATGCCCGCCGCCCGCAGGCGGAAGGCCAGTTGTGTCGCCGCCATCTTCGTCGCCCCGCCGAAGTGGGCCAGATAGAAGGGCACAGGCGGGGCCGGCGGCAGGGCGATGCCCTGCTCCTTCATGCCCAGGACGATCCGCTCGACACCGCTGCCGAAGCCGACGCCGGGCGTGGGCGGGCCGCCGATGTCCTCAGCCAGCCCGTCGTAGCGGCCGCCGCCGCATAGCGCCGCCTGCGCGCCGATGCCCTCCTGCCACACCTCGAAGACGGTCTTGGTGTAGTAGTCGATGCCGCGCACCAGGCGGAAGTTGATCGTGTAGGTCTGATCCAGCTCGTCGAGCAGGCCGCGCACTTCGGCGAAGTGCTCGCGGCAGTCGTCGCAGAGGTGGTCGGCGATGCGCGGCGCGCCGGCCAGCAGCGCGTCCATGCCCTTCTCCTTGCTGTCGAGGACGCGCAGCGGGTTCTTGCTCAGCCGCTCCTTGTCGATGTCGGCCAACTGCTCGCGGTAGCCGTCCAGGTAGGCCACCAGGGCCTTGATGTAGACCGGCTTGCAGACCGGGCAGCCGGTGCTGTTGAGTTGGAAGGTCAGGCCGGTGTAGCCCAACTCGCGGTAGAGGCTCATGGCCAGCATCATGACCTCAACGTCGGCCGCCGGGTCGTCCTCGCCCAGGACTTCGCAATTGAATTGGCTGTGCTGGCGCAGGCGGCCGGCCTGGGGGCGCTCGCGCCGGAAGCTGGGGCCGATGGTGTAGAGCTTGACCGGCTGCGTCCAGTTGCTCATGCCGTTCTGAATGTAGGCGCGCATGAAGCCGGCGGTGAATTCCGGGCGCAGGGTGATGCGCGAGCCGTCCGGCTCGGTCAGGGTGTACATCTCCTTCTGGACGAAGAAGTCCGACCCTTCACCCACGCCACGGCTGAACAGTTCCTCGGCCTCGATGATCGGCAGTTCCATGCGCTGGAAGCCGAAGCGCCCGGCGACGCGCTCGGCCGCGGCGATGACGGCGTCCCAATAGCGGCGGTCCTCCGGCAAGACATCCTGCATGCCGGTGACGCGCTGGATTTGTTTCGACACAGTGCCTCCACAACGGGCTGGCGCCCATTGGGCAGCCCATTCATGACATCGCGCCAATTATAGCCGCAAACGGGGATTCAGTGAAAGGGGATCAGGCCAGCCGCCGGTCGCAAGCGGCGCGCAGGCCACAGGCGAGGCAGCGCCGCGGGTCGCCGTGGTCGGGGTCGGGGTCATCCTCGCCGCGGGCGGCGCGCATCTCGTCGAGCACGGCCAGCAGGTCGGCCTCCAGGTCGGCGCTGTAGTCGATGGCGAAGGCCTGGTCGCGGTATTGCAGGATGCCGTAGGGCGGGCGCACGCCGAAGTTCTCCTCGACCAGCAGACAGTAGGCCGCCAGCTGCAAGACCTGCCCCTCGTGGGGGCGCTCCGGCGCGCGCGATGACTTGACCTCAACGGGGATGATCGCGCCGTTGTCCTGCTCCACGAGGTAATCGGGCTTACCGACCAGCCGCAGGTGGGCAGCGTGGAGGACGTCGTTGTTGGCCCGCCACGTCTCGGTGTCGCTGTAGAAGACGCGGCCGTCGGGCAGCCCGCTGTCCTCGCGCATCTGCCGGCCGCCGATCCAGAAGGCCGCGGCCACGAACAGCAGCGCCAGCACCAACAACAGCGGCAATCCACCCAGAAACATAGCGACTCTCGCGCTCCCCGGCTGCTAGGCCCCCAGCAGCCGGTAGACCAGCATGGCCACAGCCAGGAACAGGGCCACATAGGCCACACGCTGCGCCCAGATCGAGCGGCGGACGAGGCGGCCGTGGCGCTCGTGGTGGCGCACGCCGGCCCGCAACTGGGCGGTGTTGGCCGACGCCGCGCCGCGCACCCGCCGCAGCCACCAGGCGCGCCGGCAATAGACGTATTCGCCAATCTCGCTGGCTCGAATCCAGGGGTAGCTCATACGTTCTATTTTATGGATAATAGACGGTGAGTCAAGAGGCGCGCTGCTCGCTGGCGTAGCGGTTGAATAGCGCGCCGAAGAGCAGGATCAGGCTGCTGACGTAGGTCCAGGTGAGGAAGGCGATGATGACGGCCACGGAACCGTAGACGAGATTGGATCGGGAGAGATAAGCGCCGATGAACAGCAGGAAAAACTGTTTGGCCCCCTGCCACAGCACACCGGCCAGGATCGCCCCGGCGATGATGTCGCGCCAGGCCAGGCGGACGTGGGGCATGTATCGGTACAGGATGGCGAACAGGATCACGTTGAGCGTCACCGCCCAGAAGCCGTCGGTGAAGGGGCCAATGCGGCTGAGGCTGTCGGGCAGCAGGCTGTTGATCATCGTCAGCACCGTGCCCTCGGCCATCGACGCGGCCAGCAGCAGGACGGTGATGAGCAGCACGGTGATGACCGCCAGCGTGCGGTGTCGCCAGATGGAGCGCCGGTGGTTAATGTCCGTACCCCAGATGCGGTCCATGGCCCGGGTGATGACGTTGAAGGCGCTGGAAGCCGACCAGAGCAGGGTCAGCGCGGCGAGGCCCGTCACCGGGCCGCGGGCCTGCACCAGGCTCTCCAAATTGGCCCCCAGCAGCGCGTCCAGCCCCGGCACGACGAACTCCAACTCAGCGACGATGCGCTCCTCGGCCAGGATGGGATCGAGCCAGTTGCTGGCCAGGGCCACGACCAGCAGCGCCAGCGGGAAGACGGAGAAGAGGGTAAAGAAGCCGATGGACGAAGCCACAAGCTGCGATTCGGGCGCGATGGCTGTCCGCGCCGCCCGCCAACAGAGCCGCGCCCAACGCGCCGCGGTCGAGACCAGTTCCGCGCCGGTCTGCCGGATGCGCTCGCCTGTCAGTTGTCCCCGCCTGGGCGACAATCCGCCCACGTCCTTGTTATCCGCCATGTTGGCGACCGAGTATAGTCGCATGTGGTTGGCCATACCACTACTCTCTACTGGCCGTCCGGCGTCGGCCGCGCGGCCTCTTTGAGGAATCCTGATGAGCGTGCTACCATTGACTTCTATGAACCGGCCCGAATCCCTGCGCGAGTACCACTGGCGCATCGCCCCGGAGATGCCCGCCGACTCGCCTTTGCAGTCGGCCGGCGATGCCGTGCATCCGGTTCTGGCCCGTATTCTCCACAACCGAGGTCTGGCCCAGCCGGCGCAGGTGCAGGCCTTCCTGTCGCACCACTACCTGCTCTCGCGCGATCCCTACCAGTTAGCCGACATGGCCCGCGCCGTCGATCGTCTGGTTCGCGCCGTGCGCGAGGGGGAGACCATCGCCGTCTATGGCGACTTCGACGCCGACGGCGTGACGGCGACGGTGTTGCTGACCGAGGCGCTGCGGGCCATGAGCGACGAGCGCCGGCTGGTGATCCCTTACATTCCCGACCGCGTCGATGAGGGCTACGGCCTGAACATGGACGCGCTGACCAAGCTGCGAGAGAAAGGCGTCGATGTCGTCATCAGCGTTGACTGCGGCATCCGGTCGCCCATCGAGGCGGCCCACGCCCGCGCCATCGGCCTGGACATGATCATCACCGACCACCACAGCCTGGGGCCGGAGCTGCCCCCCGCCCTGGCGGTCATCAACCCCAAGCGCGACGACTCCACCTACCCGGAGCGGATGCTGGCCGGCGTGGGCATCGCTTTCAAGCTGGCCCAGGCGCTGCGGCTGGCCCTGCCGGGGCGGGCCAACTGGGACGAGTCGAACCTGCTCGATCTGGTCTCCATCGGCACGGTGGCCGACCTGGCCCCGCTGATGGGCGAGAACCGCAAGCTGGTGGCCGAGGGGCTGGCCGTGCTGAACGAGGTGCGCCGGCCGGGCATCGCCGCGCTGATGGCCGTCAGCGGCCTCCAGCCGCGCCAGATGACGGCCGAGAGCATCGGCTTCGCCCTGGGGCCGCGCATCAATGCCGCCGGCCGGCTGGCCCACGCCTACGACGCCGCCCGGCTGCTCATCGCCGGCAACAACCAGACCGCCCAGGAGCAGGCGCGGCTGCTGGACGAGCTAAACCGCAAGCGCCAGAGCCTGACCCGCCAACTCAGCGCCCGCGCCGAGCAGCTGATCGACCCCACCGCGCCGATCATCATCGCCGCCGACGCCGCGTTCAAGTCGGGCATCGTCGGCCTGGTGGCCAGCCGCCTGGCCGAGAAGCACTACCGGCCAACCATCGTCATGGAGAGCGGCGAGCACGAGAGCCGCGGCTCCTGCCGGTCGATCCCGGAGTTCCATATCACCGACGCGCTCGATCAGGTGGCCGACCTGCTGGTGCGCCACGGCGGCCACGCCCAGGCGGCCGGCTTCACCATCCGCAACGAAGACGTGCCCGCCTTCGTCGAGCGCCTGACGGCCATCGCCGCGGAACAACTCGCCGGCGCGGAGCTGCTGCCGGCGCTGGACATCGATGCCGAACTGCCGCTCAGCCAGGTGGATTGGGCGCTGCAAGAGACGATGGCCCGGCTGGAGCCAACCGGCTATGGCAACTCCGCGCCGCTGCTGGTCAGCCGTGGCGTGCAGGTGATGGGCCACCGCGTTGTCGGCTCCGACGGCGGCCATTTGCAGATGCACCTGGCCGACGGCCGCGCCAACGGCGCCGGCTCCAGCCGCTACGGCCGGTCGCCGGTGACGACCGTGGCCGCCATCGCCTTCCGACAGGGGGCGTGGGCGGGCAACTTGCCGCCGCTGATCGACGTTGCCTATCGCGTCGGCGTCAATCAGTGGCAGGGCGCGTCTAACTTGCAACTCGTCATCGAAGACATGCGTCCAACAGAGAGAGAGAGTATTCAGTTATGAGGATTCTTGTCACCGGCGCGGCCGGCTTCATCGGCAGTCACCTCGCCGAGCATCTCTGTCGTCGCGGCGACGAAGTAGTCGGCCTGGACAACTTCAACGACTACTATGACCCGGCGCGCAAGCGGGCCAACGAGCAGCGGCTGTGCGCCTACCCCAACTTCCGCATGGTCGAGGCCGACGTGCGCGACCGGGCGACGCTGTTCCGCCTCTTCGAGGACGCGCGCTTCGACGCCGTGGGCCATCTGGCGGCGATGGCCGGCGTGCGCGACGCGGTGAAGCAGCCCGATCTGTACGTCAACGTCGACCTGAACGGCACGCAGAACTTGCTCGACGCGGCGCGGGCGGCCGGCAACGTGGGCAACTTCGTCATGGCCTCGACCTCGTCGGTCTATGGCAACACGACGCGCCTGCCATTTATCGAGACCGACCCGTGCGACCGGCCCTTGCAGCCCTACGCCGCGGCCAAGCGCGCCGCCGAAATCCTGGGCCACACCTACCACTATCTCTTCGGCCAGAACTTCACCGCCCTGCGCTTCTTCACCGTCTACGGCCCCAACGGCCGGCCGGACATGATGGCCTATCTGGTGGCCGACAGCATCACTAAGGGCAAGCAGATCCCGCTCTACGACGGCGGGCGCATGTACCGCAACTGGACGTATGTCGATGACACCGTTGCCGGCGTCGCTGCCGCGCTGGATCGGCCGCTGGGCTACGAGATCATCAACCTGGGCCAGGACCAGCCGGTGCTGCTGGCCGATTTCGTCGGCATGATGGAAGAACTGAGCGGGCGCAAGGCCAACGTCGTCGCCACGCCGCGCCTGCCGGCCGACGTGACCAGCAACGAGGCCGACATCAGCAAGGCCCGCCGCCTGCTGGACTACGATCCCCGCGTGCCCGTGGCCGAAGGCGTGCGCCGCTTCTGGGAATGGTATCGCCGGTATGACCTCCACGAGTCATAAGCCGGGCGCCGACACGCCGTTGGCTCCGTTCCGCCTCGTGGCCGACGCCGCCGCCTGGGACGCCTGTCTGGCCGACCTGCGCGGCATGTCGCGTCTGGCCATCGACCTGGAAGCCAACAGCATGTTCGCCTATACCGAGCGGGCCTGCCTCATCCAGCTATCGACGGCCACGGCCGACTACATCATCGACCCGCTGGCCGGCCTCGACCTGAGCGGGCTGGGCGCGGCGCTGGCCGACCCGACCGTGGAGAAGATCTTCCACGCCGCCGAGTATGATCTCATCCTGCTGCGGCGCGACTACGATTGGAGCCTGGTCAACCTGTTCGACACGATGTGGGCGGCGCGCATTCTCGGCTACCGGCAGATGGGGCTGGCCGGGCTGCTGGAGGCGTTCTACGGCGTGCGGCTGAGTAAGCGCTACCAGAAGGCCAACTGGTGTCACCGGCCGCTCTCGGCTCCGGAATTGGCCTACGCCCAGAAGGACACCCACTATCTGCCGGCCCTGCGCGACCGGCTGGCGGCCGAGCTGGAGGAGCGCGACCTGATGGCTGAGGCGCTGGAGACCTTCGCCGAGCAGGCGCGCGTGCGGCTGCCCAACAACGGCTTCGACCCCGATGCGTTCTGGAACATCAACGGCGTGCAGGACATGACGCCGACGCAGCAGGCGGTCATGAAGGCGCTCTACCTCTTCCGCGACCGCGAGGCCCGCCGCCGCAACGCCCCCCACTTCAAGGTGCTCAGCGACCGGACGCTGCTGGAGATCGCCACAACCCTGCCGGCGCGCATGTCGGAACTGGATACCCTCCACGGCATGACCGCCGGCCAGCAGCAGCGCTACGGCCGGCAACTGCTGGAGGCCGTGGCCGAAGCGCGCCAGGCGCCGCCGCCACAGCCACCCAAGCGCCTGCCGCGCCTGCCCGACGCCGTCCTCATCCGCTATGACCGGCTGCACCGCTGGCGCAAGGCTCGCGCCCTGGCCCGTGGCGTCGAGTCGGACGTGATCATCAGCCGCGACGCCCTGTGGGCCATCGCCCACGCCGCCCCGCGCACGCTGGAGGAACTGGCCGCGCTGGACGCGCTGGGGCCGTGGCGGCTGGCGACGTATGGCCAGGAGATACTACGAGAATTAGGAATTAGGAATTAGGAATATGGAAATCACGTTTTATGGCGCGGCGCAGACGGTGACGGGATCGCAGCATCTGCTGGAGGTGAACGGCCGGCGCATCCTGCTCGATTGTGGCCTCTACCAGGGGCCACGCGACGAGAGCAAAGACCGCAACCGCCATCTGCCCTTCGACGCGGCGTCGGTGGACACGCTCGTCCTCTCCCATGCCCACATCGACCACAGCGGCAACATCCCCAACCTGGTCAAGAGCGGCTTCCGTGGCGACATCATCACCACCTCGGCCACGCGCGACCTGTGCAGCGTGATGCTGCGCGATAGCGCCAAGATTCAGGAATCGGACATCGCCTACCTGAACAAGCGACGCCTGCGCGAGAAGCTGCCGCCGCTGGAACCCATCTACACGATGGCGGACGCGCTGGCCAGCCTGAAGCAGTTCATCGGCATCAACTACGAGCGCCCCTATCAGATCGCGCCGGGCATCACCCTGACCCTCTACGACGCCGGCCACGTGCTCGGCTCGGCCCTGGTGGCGCTCGACGTGGAGGACGACGGTCGGGCCATGCGCGTCGTCTTCACCGGCGACCTAGGCCGCGCCCACCGGCCCATCCTCAACGACCCCGTCTTCCTCGACCGGGCCGACATCCTGATCATGGAGAGCACCTACGGCAACCGCGAGCACCCCAACGACGAGGACACCGATCACCTGATGGAGGATGTCATCCGCGACACGGTTAAGCAGGGCGGCAAGGTCGTCGTGCCCGCCTTCGCCATCGGCCGCACCCAGGAGCTTGTCTACCGCCTCAACAACCTCGTCGAGCGGCGCGACCTGCCGGCTAATCTGCACGTCTACGTCGATAGCCCGCTGGCCATCGACGCCACGGCCGTCTTCCGCGCCCACCCGGAGGCCTACGACAGCGAGATGGCCGACGTGCTACTGACCGACCGCGACCACGATCCGTTCGGCTTCGGGCTGATGCGCTATACGCGCTCGCCGGAGGAGTCGAAGGAGTTGAATTTCCTCAAGGAGCCGGCGGTCATCATCAGCGCCAGCGGCATGGCCGAGACAGGGCGCATCCTCCACCACTTGAAGAACAACATCGAGGATCCGCGCAGCGTCATCCTCATCACCGGCTTCCAGGCCCCGGAAACGCTCGGCCGCCGGCTGGTGGAGGGGCAGAAGCGCGTCAAGATTTTCGGCGAGAGCTACGACGTGCGCGCCCGCGTCGTCACGCTCAACGGGCTGAGCGGCCACGCCGACCGCTCCGAGCTACTGGCCTGGGCGGGCAGGCTGAAGCCGGCCCCCCGCGAAACCTTCCTCGTCCACGGCGAGCCGGACGCCGCCTTCGCCCTGGCCGACAGCCTGCGCGGGCAACTGGGCTTCGGCAGCGTCCACGTGCCGGAGATGGGTCAGCGATTCACTTTCTAGAAGGATGAAGGATGATTCTTTTCATCCTTCATCCCTCATCCCTCATCCTTACGAGATAACGCCCAGTTCGCGGCCGACCTTGCTGAACGTCTCCAGGGCGATCTCGATGTCGCTGTGGTTGTGGGCGGCCGAGTTCATCACGCGGATGCGCGCCTTGCCCTGGGCCACGGTCGGGTAACCGATGGCCATGGCAAAGACGCCTTCCTCGAATAGGCGGCGGCTGAACTGCTGCGCTAGCTGCGCCTCGCCCAGCATGACCGGCACGATGGGCGTCTGGCTGTGGCCGGTGTTGAAGCCCAGCGCCTTCATCTCGCGGCGGAACAGCTCGGCGTTCGACCACAGACGGTCGATCAACTCGGTCGATTCGGACAGGATGGCCACAGCCTCGATGCAGGCGGCGGCGTCGGGCGCGGTCATGGCGCTGCTGAACAGGAAGGGCCGGCCGCGCTGCCGCAGCCACTCGATGATGATGCCCTTGCCGGCCACCAGCCCACCGACGACGCCAAACGCCTTGCTCAGCGTGCCCACCTCGACATCGACGCGGCCGTGCAGGCCGAAGTGATCGACGATGCCGCGCCCACCCTGGCCGAGCACGCCCTCGCCGTGGGCGTCATCGACCATCAGCATGATGCCGTGCTCCTCGGCCACCTCGCAAATAGCATCCAGCGGGGCGATGTCGCCGTCCATGCTGAAGACACCGTCGCTGACGATCAGCCGCCGGCGGAAGTCGCCGCGGTTGTCGATCTGGCGGCGCAGGTCGGCCACGTCGTTGTGGGCATAGCGCACCGTCTCCGCCCGGCTCAGGCGGCAGGCATCGATGATGCTGGCGTGGTTGAGTTCGTCGGAGAAGATGAGGTCGCCGGGGCCAACGAGGGCGGGGATGGTGGCCAGGTTGGCCGTGAAGCCGCTCTGGAAGGTGATGCAGGCCTCGGCGTGCTTGAACTCGGCCAGGCGGCGCTCCAACTCGACGTGGAGCGACGTCGTCCCGGCGATGCTGCGCACTGCGCCGGGGCCAACGCCATAGCGGTCGATGGCCCCTTGGGCGGCGGCGCGCACGCGCGGGTGGTTGGCCAGGCCGAGGTAGTTGTTGGCGCAAAAGTTCAGCAAGCGCCGACCGTCGATGGTCACCCAGGCGTCCATCGGCGAGTCGAGGGTGCGGATGTGGTTATAGAGCCCTTTGGCCTTTAGGTCATCGATCTCCGCCTGTAGCCAGGCGGTCGTTCCGTCCTGCATCTTGCGTCTCCCTTGGATCGCGGCGCGATCCGCTAAAGTGTGGATTGACGAACGTCTTGCCCCTCAGTATACTCAGGCGCGTATGAGCAGAGATGGCCTACTAGAGGAGCCAGTGCTCATCCTGAACGTGACGTTTGAACCCATACACGTCTGTAGCACGAAGCGGGCTCTGGCTCTGGTACTATCCGGTAAAGCTGAGATCGTGGTGAATGGTCGGGGGACCATTCACAGTGCTGTCTCATCCTTCGCAATCCCCTCCGTCATCAAGCTAAGCAACCTGGTGCGCCGGCCGCGCGCGCGGGTCGCCCTGTCGAAGCGCGAGATCTTGCGGCGCGACGAGTACACCTGCCAGTACTGCGGCCGCAAGATGCGCACGCTGACGCTCGATCACGTTGTGCCGCGGCGCTCGGGCGGCCCGCACACGTGGACGAACCTCGTCGCCGCCTGCTCCACCTGCAACCGCCGCAAGGGCGGCAAGCTGCCGGACGAGGCGAACATGATCCTCCGGCGGCTGCCGTTTGAGCCTAACCCCACGGCCGCCTATCGCTTCGGCACACACCTGGAGCAACGCCAGGAGTGGGCGCAGTTCATCGAAGGTTGGTAAGCTGAGGCGCGGCCCTAGCGCCGCTCATTCTGCCGGGCCAGGGCGATGATGCGCTCCATGCCGCCGTCGATCACCACCACCAGTTCGTCGTACATCTCCTGATAACCCGCCTCCGGGCCGCCGTAAGGGTCGGGGATGTTGTAGCCGCGGCCGATCATCTCGGTCAGCAAGTAGACCTTGTGGGCCTGGGCGGGGAACTCGGCCCGCAGCGCCTCGGCGTGGCCGTCTTCCATCGTCAGGGCCAGGTCGGCGTCGCGCAGGTGGCGCTCTTCGACCATCGTCGCGCGGTGGTCGGTGATGTTGAAGCCGTGGCGACCCATCACATTGACGCTGTAGCGCGAGGCCGGCCGGGCGTCCATCGCCCACGTGCCGGCTGAGCCGACCGTCCAGCCGTCCAGCCCGCGCTGGCGCAGCCGGTCGCGCAGTAGCGCCGCGGCCACCGGCGACCGGCAGATGTTGGCCGTACAGATGACGAGAATGCGCGCCATGCTATCCGCCGGCCTAGCCCATTTCCGGCTGCAAGAGGCCAAAGGTGCCGTCGCGGCGGCGATAGACGACGTTCACGGCGTCGTCCTCGGCGTTGAAGAAGACGTAGAAGTCATGGCCCAGCAGCTCCATCTGGTCGATGGCCTCTTCGGGCGACATGGGGTGCAGAGCGAAGCGCTTGTTGCGGACGATGGCGTGGTCTTCCTCGTAGGCTTCCTCGGGGATGGGCAACGGTTCGCCCATGTCGATCTCTTCGACCTTGCCGCGCGTCTTGGTGCGGTTCTTGCCGCGGTAGCGCTCAATCTGGCGATAGAGCTTGTCGATGACGGCGTCGATGGCGGCGAACATGTCGCTGTTGCGCTCCTCGGCGCGCAGGATGGTGCCGCGTTCGTCGCGGATGGTGATCTCGGCCACGTGCCGCTGGACGGCGCTGCGCGTGTTCTCCATCGCCAGCACGACCTGGATGCTGGACAACTTGGGGAGGTAGCGATCGAGGCGCGCCGTTTTCTTTTCCACGTAGTCGCGCAGACGTGGGGTGATGTCCATATTGTTCGAGAGGATTTGCAGTTCCATATTGACCTCTACTCCTTTCACGTGAATGTGGTGCGTTATTAGCCGGCCCGCCGGCCGAAAGGTATCAAGCTGGGATAAGCGGATTATCCCATGACTAGGACACGCGCGCCAAACAATAAGCCGAGACAGTGGCCGCGCCGGCAGCCAGCAGCGCCCCGGCCGCGGCGGTCATCGTCGCCCCGGTGGTCAGCACGTCGTCGATGAGAACGATGGCGCGGCCGTGCGCCTCGGCCGGCGCGGCCGTGAACGCGCCCTGCACGTTGGCGGCGCGCGCCTCCGGCCCCAGTCCGACCTGGGGCGGGGTGTGGCGCGTGCGTTGCAGGGCTGTGGCGCTATAGCCCACGCCGACGGCCGCGGCCAGCGGCCGGGCCAGCAGTTCCGACTGGTTGTAGCCGCGCTGCCGCCGGCGGCGCGGATGCAACGGAATGGGCACGATGAGGTCGGGCGGCGACGGCCAGCGCGGCCACCCGTCAATGAGCACGCCCGCCAGCGCCGGCCCCAGGGCAAAGCAGCCCTCGTATTTGAGGCGGTGGATGAGACTGCTGGCCGGTTCGGCATAGCGCAGGGGGGCGCGCATCTGCGCCAGGAGCGGCGGCGTCGCGGCGCAGTCGCGGCAGAGGCCGCCGGCAATGTCGGCCGCGCGGTCGAGGGCGCGCCCGCAGCAGAGACAAATCGGCCCGGCCACGGGCACAAGACGGACCACGCAGGCCGGGCAGAGCAACACGCCGACCCGCCCACAGCCGCCGCAGACGGGCGGAAAGAGCACGTCCAGGCAGAACGCCCCGACGCGCCGCCAGGCAGCGCCGGGGGAGCCTGGTGAAACGGTGGTAGTCGCCATCGGCGCTTAGATGCGTGACTGGGAAAGCTCGGCGACGATCGCCTCAAGCAGTTGTCGTTTCTCGCCGCGGTTCAGGACAATGCGACGTTCATCCAGCAGAGCGTCGAGCCGGTCGTGGACAAACGGCCGAATCTGGGCGCGGTCGCTGAAGTCCAGGGCCGGATCGCGCATGGCCAGAATATGGCGGCAGAGTTGATTCTTTAGCTCCAGGAAGGCATCGCGCGTGCCAACAGCGGGTGAGTCGCGGCGCACGCGGATTTCGCTCAGTTCCGATTCCAGTTTTTTGTCGTTGTCGCTCGTTGTCCGGTCTGTCACGTTTGCTCCCGCCACATCCGCCGGCGGCCAGGCAGCACTAGCTGCTCAGCGCCTGCCGGAACCATTCGCCGGCGTTGCTGAGCCACTGGCTGATAGAGGGGCCAAGCAGGGCCAAAATGGCGATGACCACGACGGCGACCAATACCAGCACCAGGGCATATTCCACCAGCCCCTGACCATCTTCGCCTCTCAAGAAGCGCATACGTTCGTTCCTCCGCAGCTAACCGTTACTGGGCCGCTATTGGCTCGGCGGCCGGGCCGCCTCCAGGCGCACCCAGCCATGTCGCAAGGCATAGACCGCGGCCTGCGTGCGATCATCCACGCGCAGCTTGCGCAGGACGGCGGTCATGTGGTTCTTCACTGTCTGCTCGCTGATCGTCAACCGGTGGGCAATTTCCTTGTTGCTGGCCCCGCGCGTCACCAGTTCCAGAATTTCCATCTCGCGTGGCGAGAGGGGAGTGACGGCCGCCGTGGACGCGGACGTGCCGGCCGGTTGGCCCTCGGCCCCTTCGGCTGCCTCCGTCGGGTACGTGCCATAGCGCGTCGCCCGCCGCTGGAACCAGGCCTGAAGCTCCTCGTCGGTCATGATCTGGTTGTTGATCACGTAAGCGCCCTCGCAGACGGCGTGGATTGTGTCCAACAGCTCATCCGGGGGCACGTCCTTGGCGCAATAGGCCACCGCGCCCAGCCGCAAGGCATGATAGACCTGCTCGGCGTCGTCGTAGCCCGTCAGAATGACGACCTTCATCGCCGAATTCTGACTGACAACACGCCGCGTCACCTGCAAGCCATTCATCTTGGGCAGGTTGACATCCATCAGGATGATGTCGGGTTCCAGTTCGGCGGCGCGCTCGACGGCGGACTCGCCATCGGCGGCCTCCCCCACAACCAGCATGCTGGGGTCTGTCTCTAGGACATCGACCAGCCCTTGCCGGAAGAGGGGGTGATCATCAACGATGAGTAGCTTGATAGGCTCCATTGACGTCTCCCAAGCTCCTTGGTTTATGGCAGTATAGCATGAAGTTGCCCAAGATTCTACCGTGCTTAGAATGGCCTTTGCCCAATGCAGGTGATCAGGTCGCCGAAGTTGACCGGCACGGCGGCCTCATGCAGCCCCAGACCATCCACAACCGCCCCGGCCAGCCGGCCCAGGCCCGCGTTCAGCCCGCCGACGCGCGTGGCCAGATAGCCCAGCCGCAGGTAACGCCCCTGTGTCCCCTGCCAGACAACGCGCAGGCCGTTGGCCGTGAACATGGCCGGCAGCGTCCGCCGGTCGAAGTAGTAGATGTGCATATCCATCAGCCACGGCCAGCGCGGGCCCATGATCCGGGCCAGCGGGGCGCTGATGTCCATCGTGTGGGCCACCAGCCAGCCGCCCGGCCGCAGCAGCCGCCGCGCGCGGGCCAGCTCGGCCGCCGGGTCGGACAGGTGCTCGATGACATCCCACATGGTGATGAGGTCAAACGATTCCGGCGGCAGATCGACCGAGTCAAGCGTGCCGGTATGGACGGCCAGGCCGCGGCGTTGGGCCTCGGCCGCCGCCCACGACGACGGCTCGACGCCCTGCGCCCGCCAGCCGGCGGCCGCGGCCACTTCGACGAAGACGCCGATGTAGGCCCCCACGTCCAGCAGCGCCCGCCCCGCGGCCGGGCCGACGATGCGCTCGATGCGGCGCAGATGGTGGCGGAAGGTTAACTCCCGGCCGTGGCGCTCCTCGACATAGGTCTCGTCCTCGACGGAGGTATACGCCTCCAGGACGGTATCGGTTGGCCAGCGCGGGTTGGCGTAGACGAGACCGCAATGGCGGCACTCGACGATCTGCGGGTGGTGGCCATAGCCGGCGTGGGTGCAGCGGAAGGCATCAACGCGCAGGGCATCCGGCTCTGTGGTCGCCGGGAAGCGCACGCGGTAGTCGTCCCGGCCGCACAGATTACAGGGGACGGTGATCATTATCGATAGCGGGGGTAACGGAGATAGCCGGCCGGCGCGGTTCGCCGCCGCGCAGCCGGCGCAGGAACAGGCGCAAGACGGTGTATTGGGCCTTGAAGATCTCCTGACGGGAGATTTTGGTCGCGCCCTTGCGCCGATCCTCGAAGATGATGGGCACTTCGCCGATCTGCCAGCCGCGCCGCTGGCAGAGGAAGAGCATCTCGATGAGGAAGGAGTAGCCACTGGAAAAGATGTCGTCCAGCGGAATCGACAACAGCACCTCGCGCCGGTAGAGGCGGAAGCCGGCCGTGGCGTCGCGCGCGCGCAGTCCCAACAGCGTCCGCGCCACCGCGTTGGCCAGACGGCTCAGGAAGATGCGCTGCCAGGTGCAATTGCGCGCGCCGCCGCCGGGCACATAGCGCGAGCCGATGGCCACGTGGACGCGCTGGCTCAGGGCGATCAGGTCGGGGACGTAGCGCGGGTTGTGGGAGAAGTCGGCGTCCATGGTCAGCACCCGCTCAGCGTTCAGGTCGAAGAGAGCCTTCTTGAAGCCGGCGATGTAGGCCGTGCCCAGGCCCAGCTTGGCCGGGCGATGGACGACGGCGACGCGGCCCGGCTGCGACGCGGCCCAGCGGTCGGCCAGCGCGCCCGTGCCATCGGGCGAGTTGTCGTCCACGACCACCGCGCCCAGCGCCACCGGCAGGGCCAGCAGTTGGCTCAGCAGATCATCCAGATTGTCGGCCTCGTTGTAGGTGGGCACGATCACGAAGGTATCAATGGGCATGGACGGCGCTCCAAAGGTGGATTGTAGCGAGTTGGGCAGGATGGGGCAAAACCTCTAGAAACCGACCTCTAGAAACCGAGTTTCTTCTGAGAAACTCGGTTTCTAACGTAGAATACCCTCATGCGCATCGGCATCCTCTCCCGCAACCCCGCGCTCTACAGCACGCGCCGGCTGGCCCAGGCCATCTGGGCGCGCGGCCATCAGGCGCAAATCATCGACACGACCGCCATCGCCGTCCACCTGGGGGCCGCGGCCACGCCGGCCGGCGCGCCCCAGGTGCTGACCGCCAACGCCGTCGGCCTGGCGTCCACGTCGCCGCTGCCGCCGCTCGACGCCGTCATCCCCCGCATCGGCACGTCGGTGACATTCTATGGGCTGGCCGTCGTGCGCCAGTTCGAGACGGCCGGCGTCTTCAGCGCGGCCTCATCCGACGCCATCGCCCGCTCGCGCGACAAGCTCCACAGCCTGCAAGTGATGGCCCAGGCCGGCCTGCCCATCCCGCGCACGGCCGTCGTCGCCCGGCCAGAGGCCCTGCTGGCCGCCGTGCAGGCCGTCGGCGGGCTGCCGGCCGTGGTCAAGCTCATTCGCGGCACACAGGGGCGCGGCGTTTTGCTGGCCGACCACGTCGCTACCATCGCCGCCATGCTGCGGCGGGCGGAGGAGCTAAACCAGCAGGCCATCATCCAGGAATACATCGCCGAGGCCGCCGGGCGCGACCTGCGCATCATCGTCGTCGGCAACCGGCCGGTGGCGGCGATGGAGCGCCACGCCCCGCCGGGCGACTTCCGCGCCAACCTCCACCAGGGCGGTTCGGCCGAGCCGGTGACGCTCGACCGGCCCACGGCGGCGCTGGCCGTGGCTGCCGCGCGCGCCCACGGGTTGGCCGTCGCCGGGGTAGACGTGTTGCTGTCGCGGCGGGGGCCGCTGCTGCTGGAGGTGAACTCCTCGCCGGGTCTGGAGGGGATCGAGAAGACGACCGGCGTCGATGTGGCCGAGGCCATCGTCGCCTACGTGGAGAGCGCCGCCGGCCGGTCGCGCCGCGGCTAGTTGACGGCTTGCCCGGCCGCGCGCTGGCCCTTCTTCGCGGCGATGTTGGCCGCGGTCAGTTTGCTGTCGCTGCGGTCGCCGACCTCCAGCCAGTGGCAGGCGGCGTAGTGGCCGCCGCCATAGTCCTTCAGTGGCGGCTCTTCCTGCGAGCAGAGGTCAAACGCCAGCGGGCAGCGCGTGTGGAAGCGGCAACCGCTGGGCGGATTGAGCGGGCTGGGCACATCGCCTTCCAGCAGGATGCGCTGCCGCCGGACGGTCGGGTCGGGTACGGGGATGGCCGACATGAGCGCCTGGGTATAGGGGTGCAGGGGGTCGGAGTAGAGGGCGTTGCGCGGGGCCATCTCGACCATCTTGCCCAGGTACATGACGCCGACGCGCTCGCTGAAGTGCTCGACTACGCTCAGGTTGTGGGCAATGAACAGGTAGGTCAGGCCAAAGTCGCGCTGTAACTCGCGCAGGATGTTGAGCACCTGGGCCTGGATAGACACATCCAGGGCCGATACCGGCTCGTCGCAGACGATGAATTTTGGCCGTAGCGCCAGGGCGCGGGCGATGCCGATGCGCTGCCGCTGGCCGCCGGAGAACTCGTGCGGGTAGCGGCGGGCGTGATCGGCGCGCATGCCGACGCGGGTCAGCATCTCGGCCACGGTCTCATAGCGTTCCTGGCCGCCCATGTCGGTGTGAACGCGCAGCCCTTCGCTGATGCTCTCGCCGATGGGCAGGCGCGGGTCGAGCGAGGAGTAGGGGTCCTGGAAGATGATCTGCATGTCGCGGCGCAGGGCCTTCAGGTCGCCGCCCTCGATCTCGAAGACGTTGCGCCCCTCGAACAACACCTCGCCCGACGTGCTGGGGATGAGGCGCAGGATGCTGCGGCCGACCGTCGTCTTGCCGCAACCCGACTCGCCCACCAGGCCGAACGTCTCGCCCTCGTTGATGAAGAAGCTGACGTCATCGACGGCCTTGACCCAGGCCTTGACGCGCTGCAACAGCCCGGCGCGCACCGGGAAGTACTTCACGAGGTGGTTGACCTCGACGAGCTTTTTGCGTTCGTGCGGCACGGCGGCGTTGCCGTTCGCGCCGGTCGGCTCGACCATCAGCGTCTCCTCATCGTGGCCCGCTCCCGCGGTAGGATGATCCTTACTCATAGAGCCAGCAGCGCACCGTGTGGTTGGGGGCAATGGGTTTGAGCGGCGGCTCTTCCTGGTTGCAGATCTCCAGGTTGTGCTGGATGCGGGCCGCGCAGCGCGGCCAGAACTTGCAACCCGTGGGCAGATCGACCAGATTGGGCACCGAGCCGGGGATCGTCGTCAGCGGTTTGTCGGTCTGCCCCAGCACCGGCGTGCTGCCGATGAGCGCCACCGTGTAGGGATGCTTGGGCGATTTGAACAACTCGACCACCGGCGCTTGCTCCACGATGCGGCCGGCATACATCACGTTGACCCGGTCGCACATCTCGGCGACGACACCGAGGTCGTGGGTGATGAGGATGATGGCCGTGTCCATCTTCGAGCGCATGTTGCGCATCAGGTCCAGGATTTGGGCCTGGATGGTCACGTCCAGCGCCGTGGTCGGCTCGTCGGCAATGAGCAACTCCGGCACGCAGGCCAGGGCCATGGCGATCATCACGCGCTGGGCCATGCCGCCCGATAGCTCGTGGGGGAAGGCCTTGGCGCGCGACTCCGGGTCGGGCACGCCCACCAGCGTCAACAGCTCGATGGCCCGCTTCTCACCGACTTCCTTGCTGACGTCCTGATGGATCTGCAAGACCTCCGAGAGTTGCTCGCCGACGCGGAAGACCGGGTTCAGGCTGCTCTGCGGCTGCTGGAAGATCATCGAGATGCGGTTGCCGCGGATGGCGGTCATGCGCGACTCCGGCAAATTGACCAGGTCCTGATTGTCGAAGAGGATCTCCCCATCGACGATGCGGCCGGGTTGGCTCAGCAGGCGCATGATCGACAGCGACGTAACGCTCTTGCCGCAGCCGGACTCGCCCACCAGGCCGACGACCTCGCCGCGCCGGACGCTGAAGTCGATGCCATCCACGGCCCGCACGACGCCGCCTTCGGTGAAGAACTGCGTGTGCAGGTTGTGGATGTCGAGCAGGGTGTTATCGCCGTTGTCCCCGGAGGCTCGGCTCTCTTTGGGCGCGCCGCGCTTAGTGGTCATGCCAATCATCGCCACGCTGTTTCTTGCGCTCCTTGCCCACGTACAACGCCACGCCCAGCACGGTCACAAAGATGCCGACGGTCGAAGTCGTGTAGGCCAGAAAGTTGAGGAGGAACGTCGATGGCACGTAGCGCAGGACGATCAGGAACGGCAACACGGCCCCGATGACCACCAGGATGAACCCCACACCGATGAGTCGGTTGAATGACATGGTTATCCCTTTGCGGAATCGTCATATAACCAGCAGGCCACACGGTGATGCTCCTCGACGACGAATTGTGGCGGCACCTTCACATTGCACAGCCCCTCCATGAAATGGGGGCAGCGCGGGTGGAAGCGGCACGCCGGCGGTGGGTTCACCAGGCTCGGCGGCTCGCCCTTGGGAATCTCGCGCATCACCAGAGCATTGTCGGCATTGGGGTCCGACGACGCCTCCAGCAAGGCGTGGGTGTAAGGGTGCTTGGGGTTGTTCAGCAGGTCTTCCATCCGCGCGAACTCGACGATCTCGCCGGCGTACATGACAAAGATGTACTCGGAGAAGTAGCGCACGGTGGAGAGGTCATGGGTGATGTAGATGACGGCCAGGTTGTGGCTCTCCTGCAGCTTGCGCAGCAGGCGTAGGATTTCCACGCGCACCGAGGCGTCGAGCATGGACACCGGTTCGTCGGCCACCAACAGTTTCGGCTCCATGACCATCGCCCGGGCGATGACGACGCGCTGCTGCTGCCCACCGCTGAGCATGTGGGGGTACTTGGGCAGCACCTCGTTCACCGGCGTCAGCTTGACCTCTTCGAGGATTTTGGTAATGCGCACCCGGCGCTGTTCCTTGTCGGTCATGCCGTTGATGATCAGCGGCTCCTCCAGGATGCGCTCGATGGTCATGAACGGCGGCAGCGCGCCGAAGGGGTCTTGCTGCACGTAGCCGATCTTGGAGCGGTACTGGCGCAGGTCTTCGCCGCGGGTTTCGCTGAGCGGGGTGTCATCGAAGATGACGTCGCCGCTGGTGGGCATGTTCAGGCCGAGGATGGTCTTCATCAGGCTCGACTTGCCGCAGCCGCTTTCGCCCACGCAGGCGATGGCCTCGCCCTGCTGCAAATCGAAGCGGACGCCATCCACGGCGCGCACGTAGCCGGCATGGCCGAAGCCGAAGCGCTTCAGCTCGTACCAGACGTGCAGGTCGTCGATGCGCAGCAGCGGCAGGCCGTTGCCGTTCGTGTGAGTCGTCCCGTTTGCTTTGCCTTTGTCGTTACTCATGGTGTGGACTCCCTCATGCGGACGGCTGCTCATACAGCCAGCACTTCACCAGGCGGTCGCCTTCGCGGGTATACATCGGCGGCTCCTGGTCACACTTCTCAAAGCGCCGCGGGCAGCGGTCCTTGAAGCGGCAGCCGGTCGGCGGGTTCAGGAGGCTGGGCGGCTGGCCGGTGATGAACTCCGGCTCAATCGTCTCGCGCAGCCGGGGCACGCTGGCCATGAGGGCGTGGGAGTAGGGATGCAGCGGCTTGGGGAAGAAGCGGCGCGCGTCGCCCACCTCGACGATCTGCCCGGCGTACATCACGGCCACGTTGTCGGCCAGCTCGCTGGAGGTGGCGATGTCGTGGGTGATAAGGATGAAGCTGGTTTCCAGCTCGTGCTTCATGCGCTTCATCAGATTCATGATGCTCGCCTGTGTCAGCACGTCCAGGGCCGAGGTCGGCTCGTCGAGGATGACCACGTCGGGCAGGGTGACAAGGGCCATGGCCAGCGCCGAGCGCTGGCGCATGCCGCCGCTCAGCTCGAAGGCGTAGCGGTGGAGGAAGTCGATGGGCACGCCGACGTGCTCCAGCATGCGCACGGCGCTCTTCATGGCATCTTCTTCATCCATGTTCAGGTGAACCATCGCCGGCTCAGCCACCTGGTCGCCGATCTTCATGACCGGGTTGAGGGCGTTCATGGCCGCCTGGGGCACCATCGAGATGCGCCGCCAACGAATCTCCTTGCGGAAGGACTCGTCGTTGAGGGCCATGATGTTCTGGTCGTGGAGCCAGATCTCGCCGTCGTAGCGGCCGGCGTTGCGGGGCAGCAGGCGCAGGATGGCTTTGGCCAGCGAGCTTTTGCCACAGCCGGACTCGCCGATGATGACCGTGGCCTCATTCTTGCGCAGGTCGAAATCGACGCCATCGACAGCCTGCACCGGGCCGCCGCGCGTCTGGAAGTATAAGCGCAGGTTTCTCACCCGCAGGACAGTCTCGTTCTCTTGGGCCATGATTTACACTTCACGCAGACGAGGATTGAAGACACGGTCGAGGGCAAAGCCCACCATTGCGAAGGCCAACCCGGCAATCATCAGCAGCACCGAGGGCAAAAGAATCCAGTAGTAGTAGCCGTTGAACAGCGCGCCCTGGGTGGCCGCGTCGTTGATCAGCTTGCCCCAGGTCGGCAGGACGGGGTCGCCCAGGCCCAGCACGGCCAGCGACGCCTCAAGGAAGACGAAGCCGGGCACGAGCGTGACGATGGCCGGAATGACCAGGGGCAGAATGCGCGGAACCAGATAGCGGAAGACGATACGCATGTTGCCGGCCCCGTAGGCGCGGGCGGCGTCGATGTAGGGCGACTCCTTCACTTGCAGGAAGATGGCCCGGTACTGCTTGATCTGGATACCGAAGATGCTGAGAACGATGACCAGGCCGAGCATCAGCCAGATGCTGCGTGAGTACAGCGTGCCGACCATGATCAGGATGGGTAAGAGGGGAATGATGGCATTCACCTCGGTAATGCGTTGAATGGCCGCGTCCATCCAGCCCCCGTACCACACGCCGACGGCGGCGATCGTCATGGTGATGACGGTGGTGGCCAGGGCAGCCAGCAGGCCGAAGGCCATAGCGATGGGCGTGCCCCACAGCAGGGCCACGCTCAGGTCGCGCCGGCGGTGGTCGGTCCCGGCGATACCGTGGACTTCGCCATAGCTGACGAAGGCCAGGTCAACTTTGGAGTCTGGCTCAAAGAGCAAGGCGGTGGCGTCCAGGCGGTACGTCCCCTGGAGGACTTGCAGCCCCTCCTGGTTCGGGTCGTCGAAGAGCGCCTCGACCACCGGAACGCCGTCAATGCCCGTCTCCCGCTCCAGCCGGCGCTGCAAGCGTTCGTCCTGGTCAAAGCGGAAGGAGCTATTGGCCGTGGCTGTGAACTCGCCCGCCCGAATCTCGCGCCCGTCGGGCGTGATCCAGGTCAACTCGACGAAGGGCTGTTTGGAGGCATATTGAGCCGTGCTAAACAGCGTCACTTCGGGCGGAAAGGTGTCGTAGGGGAAATCGAATTCGAAGGAGAAGCGGCTCTCGCGTGTGTCGGCCGAGATCTGTTCGGTCGGCACGTCGATATCGCCCTCAGCGCTATCGATGATGATCGTGTTCGACAGGTCGGTGCTGGTAAACCAGTTCTGCCAGGCCGGCGCGGCATTGCGCGGGTAGCGCCCCCAGATATCCTCGCCGCCGCGCCACAAACGAATCGCTTCGTTATAGGGCATGATGAAGGGCGTGATAATGGAGACGACCAACAGCAGGACAATGATGACCATCCCGATGACGGCGGTCGGATAGCGGCCCAATTGGCGCAGGCGTTCGAGTTGGGTTTTCATGACTTGCGACCTCCCTCACCAACGCGCACGCGCGGATCAACCAGGGCATAGACGAAGTCGAGCACGAAGACGGTCAGCGCTAACAGGTAGGCGTAGATGACCACGTTGGCCACGATGACCGGCGTGTCGAACGCGCCAATGGCCCGGGCGTAGAGTTGGCCAATGCCCGGCCAGTTGAAAACCGTCTCGGTGATGATGGCCCCTGTCCATAGCGTGATGAGCAGCAGGGCGAAGCTGGTGATGATGTTGGGCAACGTCGGCCGCAGGATGTAGCGGCGCTCGATCATGCCGTCGGGCAGACCCTTGGCCTTGGCCATTTCGACGTAGTCCTCGCTGGCGTAAATCAGGAAGAAGGTGCGCCAGTTGTAGATGGTCAGGAAGATGGCCGACAGGAGCCAGGCCGAGACCGGCAAGATCATGTGCTCCAGCAGGCTCAGGGCATACTCAAGGCCGTTCTCCGGCGGCGGCGCGCTGACCATGCCGCCAAAAGGCAGCAAGCCCAGCAGCGCGGCGAAGATCAGGATGAGGAAGATGCCATAGAACCAGGGCGGCGCGGCCGAAGTCGGGGCCAGGGCCAGCACCACCTTGTCGGCCCAGCTGCCGTAGCGCCGCGACAGGCTTAGCCCGGCAAAGAGAGCGACGAAGAATAAGAGCAGGTTCGCCGTGCCGAACAAGACCAGGGTAGACGGCAACCGCTCCAGGATGATGTTTCTGACCAGACGTGAGCCGCTGTCGCTGACGAGCTGCTGGGCAAAGCCCAGGTTCAGCGTCATGGCGTCTTTCAGATACTCGAAGCTGCGCAGGATGAAAGGTCGATCCAGACCGTAGCGCTTGGCTTCCAACTCCACGCGCTCATTGATCACCGCGATGCGCTCTTCAGAAGTCAGGTTCTTGAATGATGGATCGGCCGTGGCCGCCAGGGCGACCGTTTCGCGAATGGTGGCCATGCGGATCTTATCCACTTCGCCGCCCATGTTGGCCACGATCACAGTGATGTAGACGCCAATGGCCACCGTAATAACCAGGGCCACCAGTTTCAGAAGCGTGTAGCGCAGCAATCGCCTGATGCTTTGCGCGCGCGCTTTGCGAGCCGTAGCCTCAATGGATTTGACGTCTACCTCGGCATTGATGTTGAAGTCGCCAGTGACAACGTCTGTAGCCACAGTCTCACCTCACTTACCCATGCGGATGACAGCGGAATGATGGTAAGTAGGGAGAGGTGACTCGAAAGTCACCTCCCCCACTTCAAGCTTTCAGACAGATATTAGCACAGACAGTTGACTGTGCTACCGATAGAGAACTGTGGACTACGGCGCGGTTACGAACTCGTAGCTGGCCAGGGTCGGGATGGCCACCAGTTTAGACACGGCGACGATGTCCAGGCGGTTGGAACCTTCCGCCAGGGCGCCGGTCACGTCGGAGCCGAGCACCACCTGCCAGGCGCCGTCTTCGACGCCCTCGGCCGTGCCCTGGGCCACCAACGCGCCACTGGCGTCGAACACCAGATAGTTGATGGCGTCAATGTCGGCCATCGGGTACGGGCCGTCAGCGAGGTCAACGAAGACATCGAAGGCAGCTTCCTCACCGATGGTGACGCGCGCCGGGCCATCAACCTCGACGACCGGCGTGGCCGGAGCGGCGAAGCTGGAGAAGCGGCTGGCCAGGTCGGGGTGGGCCGCATACTGGCTCAGGACGGCCTGTCCCTCGACCGGGAAGACGCCGGACAGGAAGTATGGGCCGGTGCTGATGTAGTAGTGGCCGTAACGGCGGGCGAACTCAGCCAGATTGGTGTAGCGCGCGGCCGCGTCCTCGGCGGTCACGTACTGACCCAGCGTCGGCGCGTAGGGGATGAAGCCCTCTTCGGTGGCCGCAGCGAGTTCGGTGGCGAACACTTCCAGCGACGGGCCGGAGATCAGGTTGGTCTGCTCGATCTCGCTGGCCGCGGCCTTGTCAGCCGTGAAGGCGAAGCTGCCGGCGGCCTCGCCGCGCAGCATCAGGGCCATGTTGTGCCAGGCGGCGTCGGAGTAGGAGTACGTCGTCGCCGGCCACCAGGTGGAGACCGCGTTCTCGGCGTCCAGGCTGGCCGCGTCGCTCCAGGTCTCGATCACCAGCGGATCGACGGAGGCGATGCGCACACCCTTGATGGACGACAGGAACTGATCGCGCGTGGGCACCAGGGCTTCGTCGTAGTACGGGCTGGCGGGATCGCCCAGGTCGAAGCTGGTGATGATCCCCATGATAAAGTCAGCCACGCTGATGGGGCTGCCATCGTGCCAGGTCGTCGCGGTGTAGAGGTCTTCCGGGTAGTACACGGTCGACTTGCGCAGCGCGGTCTGGGTCTCGGTGTAGACATCGGCAGCCGTCAGGAAGACCTGATTCTCGGCATCCCAGCCGGCCCAGGCGTCGTCGGGCACAACCACTTCCGGCTCGAAGGTGAGGGTCACCCAGTCGGACTGAGAAGACATCGGGTAGCCTTCGCGAACCGTCAGTTCCGCCCGCTCGATGCGGCCGGGGATACCCAGGCCGGTATTCGGGTCGAAGTAGATGCCATACTCGCCAACGCCACGCATGATCATCTGGTCGAATACCCAGTTGGAACCGCCAATCGGGTTCCACGGCTCGGTGAAGACGCTCGGCAGGCCGATGTTCATGGAGCCGCCAACCTGGTCGGCGAAGCGGATCGTCTTAGACCACAGGCCATTGCCGCTGACGCCGCCGGCCAGGTCGGTCGTGACCTGAACTTCATTGCGGAACGGCACAACGGTGGTGCGGCTGGTGATCCAGTCGCGGGTGGCGTATTCCATGGATATCGGCAGCGCCGTGCGGATCAGCTCGGCCCGCTCCTCGAGCGAGGTGAAGTCATTGTTGAAGATGCGCAGCGAGGCGTCGTCCAGCTCGGCCGGCGGAGCGTACAAGGCCCACAGCGGCCACGGCAGAACGCGGTTGGTGTAGTACTGCTCGAAGGCATACTCCGAACCACGATCAACCGAGGTCTGGCTCCAGGCGCCGGTATAGAGGTTCCACTCGCAGAGGGTGGGGTCGCCGGCGTTCCAGATGGGGCTAAGCTCGCCCGAGGTGCGCTCGACGCGCTCGACGGCGAAGCCCAACTCTTCCAGCTGAGTGGCAATGTACTCGCCGATCAGCAGGCGGGTGTCCTCGGTGCGGATCAGGAAGATGAGCGTGATGGGTTGATCGTTGAACGTCCACTTGCCGTCGACAAGCGTCGCGCCCATAGCCTCCATCTCAGTCGTGATGACGCCGCGGGCCGTTTCCAGGTTATAGGCGTACTTCGCTTCGAGGGTGCGGATCTCGGCCGCAAAGCGGGCGCGGTCGGCGCTGGCTTCGGCCAGGGTCACGTACTTGGGCACGGCCAGACCGTTGTAGAGTTCCTGGGCGACGTAGTTCCGGTCGATGGCGTAGTTCATCGCCTCGCGGATCTTGGCGCTCGTGAACGGGTTGAGCAGGGCCGCGTCCTGGCAGGTGCCGATGTTGAACATGAGCTCGTCAAACAGACCGTACTGGGTGCGCGTCTGCAGGTTCTCCGATTCGATCGCCTGGATGGCGGCCTCGCCGGCGATGTCGTCGGCGTACATATCCAGGTCGCCGGCTTCCAAACGAGCGACGGCGGAGTTGGAGTCCGGCTCCTGCACGACAACGATGGTGTCGAGCCAGCCGCCGGTGCGGGTCTGTTCCTCGGGGTTCTCGGCTTCCACTTCGACCACGCGGGTGACTTCAACAGTCTCCGGCGTGTTCTCGACCTCGACGACGCGGGTCACTTCGACAGTCTCCGGCTCGGCCTCGACCGTCTCGGAGACAATGCGGGTCACTTCGACGACGGTCTCCGTGCCCCCGGTGCAGGCCACAAGGGCCACGCTACCAATCAGTACCAACAGTGCTACAAGCGCCCATGCTTTCTTCGACATGATAGGATTGTCCTCCTCAGCAAGGTATTCAATGCTGGGCCATGACCCGGAATATCCAGCAGCACATTCGGGGTCTCGCCCTTCCGGCGTCTTCTCTCTTAACAATATCGGACAGACTGTTCAAGATCGGACAGACTGTTCAAGCCTAAACGGTGGACGTTTCAGGCAGATGCATCACCCCCTTCTTCTGAGGTCGGCCACTGGAAAAAACGCAGCCGGACACACGCGAATGCGCGGTCCGGCTGAGGTTGCTGAGTTACCAAGTAGCCCCTACGTTGTTATTCACAGTGATCCGGCGCTTCAATATGAAAGGACGCTTAAAACTGTAAACTAGATTATAGTGGCAGGATCGGGGCATGTCAAATTAGGGCGCAAATAGGACAGAGAGAGTGTCCACTTGGTGACAAAATGGTGTCCACCCTCTCATCCACCGTTCACCGGGTCAGATCGATCTCGTAGAGGTTGTACAGTTCCGAGTTTTGCGTCGGGTCAAGGCTGAAATTGAGCACATCCGGCTGCGTGGCGCTGACCTTCAGGCCCAGGAAGAGCGGCAACACGGGCAACTCCTGGGCGAAGAGGCGCTGGGCTTCCATGTGGGCGGCGGCGTATTCCGGCGTGCCCGGCAACGTGCCCAGAGCCGTCTGGCAGGCGGCGTCGTAGGCCGCGTTGGCCCAGCCGGTCTGGTTGAGGTTATCGCCGCCCCAGCCGGTGTAGGGCGCGCCGGTCGCCTCGAAGACCTCGCCCACCGGCCCGGGCACGCGCGAACCCATGTAGAGGTCGCACGGCGGCCGCACGCCCGTCAGCCAGGCGAACAGACCCAGGTCATAACGGCGGCCGAACAGCGCCCCCTCCGGCCCGGCGGCGAAGAAGGCGCTCGGCGGCAGATAGGTTAACGCCACGTCGATGCCGCAGGCGGCCATGTTCTCGCGGAAGATCTGCGACACCTGTAGCCGCAGGGCGTTGCCGGCCGTTGTGCCCAGCGCCGGCGCAAAGCGCGCCCCGCTGGGGTCAAGGCGGATACCGTCCGCGCCGCGCTGGCCATAGCCGGCCTCGTCCAGCAGGGTATTGCCGGCGGCCGGGTCGTAAGCCCACTGGGTGATGTCCTCGCCGGGGTAGAGCGGATGGACGGTGGGCACGTAGGTGTGGATCACTTCCGAGCGGCCGTAGAGGATGTCGTCGATCATGCGCTGGCGGTCGGTACACAGCATCATCGCCTGGCGCACACGAGCATCCTCGAACCAATCGTAGCGCGTCTCGGCGTAGTCACCATAGGGGTTGACGTTGAAGGCGATCTGCTGGTAGGTCGTGCCCGTCTGGAAGTATGGTATCAGCAGGCCCGACGCCTCTGCCTCCAGCAGCAACGGCACGGCGTCAGCGTTCAGGCCGTCCTGCGTGCCAATGTCGCATTGGCCGTTGAGCAGTTGGGCCAGAAGTTGATTGGTGTCGGGGATGAAGCGGATGGTGACGCGGTCGAGGTAGGGCAGCCCCTCGTCGGCGCGGTAGTAGTGCTCGTTGCGCGTCAGGCGGATGCTTTCACCCGGCGTCCACTGGAGGATGCGAAACGGCCCGTCGCCGACGGGCAGCCGGTTCGACTCGTCGGCCTGCATCAGTTCGGCGGCGCTGAACTGACCCCAGAGGTGCTCCGGCAAGGGCTGCCAGAAGTTGAGGAAATAGGTGCTGTCGGTGAAGCCGGGCAGGCCTGTCCAGCGGACGCTCAGCTCACCGGTGGCCTCGTAGGCGGCGGTGCGCTCGATGGTGTACTTGGGTGCGGTCGTCTCCGGTTGGGAGGCGACGTTGAAGCTGTAGACCGAATCGGCGGCGCTGACCGGCCTGCCGTCGGACCAGACCGTCGGTTTCATGGTGAAATCGACGACCATTTGTCCCACGCTGACCGGCGCGCCCGTGAAGGCGACCGTCGCGCCGCCGGCATCGACGACGGCGTCGCCCACGGCCAGCGGGCCGACGGTGTCATCCGCGCGCCGCACGATGTCGCCCGCGCCGACTTGCACCGTCTCGATGACCGCGTCGCCGTCGGCCAGGCTGGGAATCTTCTCCAGCCCGTCGGCCTGGTAGTCATAGGCCAGATTGGTGATGTAGTTGGTGTAAAGCGCGTGGCGGATGGCGCGGGCGGTCAACATCGCCTCGCCGTAGATGTAGATGCTGGCCGGCTCCTGGGCCATGCAAATGACCATCTCCTTGGGGCGGGCGGGAGCGGCCGCGGGCGGCGGCGCGGTCACTTCGACCACGGTTGTCACGACGCGCGTCACTTCCACGGGCGGCGGCGCTTCTGCCCTTTGCCGCGCGCAGCCGGCCAGCGCGGCGACAGCGAACAGAACGATGAGCGCCAGGGTGTGTCTCGACATGGTGATTTGCTCCGGAACCCTTTGGCGCACCATTATGCCCCGAGTATGGCCGCGCAGGCCAACAACAGCCCCCTGTGGCGCGATTCTCCGAATCGCAGGCTGCGCAGGTTGCGATTCGGAGAATCACACCACAGCTTG
>ERZ724512.121-NODE-121-length-29921-cov-16.152916_pt1 | contig 29921 bp, 28 predicted proteins | sample MGYA00376045_ERZ724512 | MGnify/ENA primary metagenome ERZ724512 (study PRJEB28724, sample SAMN07190883) | activated sludge metagenome | isolation source: activated sludge of sewage treatment plant in Hong Hong | place: Hong Kong | collected 2016-03-17 ... | reverse complement strand
CGCTGCTGGCTCTGGCCGCCCGCCTTGGTCCGGCCCTGGACGTGCCGCTGGCCCACCTTGCTCTCGACGAGCTCCGGGCCGTGCAGCCGGGCGATCGCGAACCCGCCCTTGCGCACCAGCAGGACGCCCCAGTCGTCCGGCGCCACGAGCGAGCCCGCGAACGCAGCGGCATCGGCCGGGCCGGCGTACGACCCGTCGAACGGCAGGCGCGCCGTGAACCTGCTGCCGTCCTCGGCGCGGCCGGTCAGGGCGCCGTCAGCGACGGTCAGCGTGGCCGGGCCGTGGCGACCGGCGAAGTTCTCGACCCAGCGCTCGACCCGCTCGGCGGGCACGAGCACGAGGGTCATGGTGCCGAGCCTAGGACCCGTTGAGTCGTGACTTCCGACGGTCGAGTCCGGAGTTTCGACCAGTCGAGTCGAGAGCATCGACCAGTCGAGTCGGGAGTTGCGACCAATGCACCGCGGCCAGACCCCGCGGGTGGGAGTTCAAGGTCGAGGAACCAGGTTTCGAGCCGCCCGACCTCGACCTCTTCGCATTCGTGCTCGGGTTGTTCCGGTCGTCCGGTGCGTGCGATCGCAAGGCGGGGGCGCGAAGGCGACCTTGGAGCGAAGCGGGTCGTCGAGCGCCCCCAACGCCGCGAGCGTGCGTACCGGGCGGGCGGAATCAGACGTTGAAGCCGAGGGCGCGTAATTGCTCCCGGCCGTCCTCGGTGATCTTGTCCGGACCCCACGGCGGCATCCAGACCCAGTTGATGGCGACGTCGTTGACCAGGCCCTCGAGGGCGGTGTTCGTCTGGTCCTGGATCACGTCGGTCAGGGGGCAGGCCGCCGAGGTCAGGGTCATGTCGAGGACGCAGTTGGAGCCCTCGTCGAGGTGGACGTCGTAGACGAGGCCGAGGTCGACGACGTTGATGCCGAGCTCGGGGTCGACGACGTCCTTCATCGCCTCGGTGACGTCGTCGACCGTCACCGTGGACGTGCCGACGCCGCCGGTCGCCTCCGGGACCTCCGGCAGGTCGCTGTGGTCAGCCATGGCTCTCCTCCAGGGATCGGGCCGTGGCGTCCTTCCAGGCCATCCACGACAGCAGGGCGCACTTCACGCGCGCCGGGAACTTGGCGACACCGGCGAACGCGATGCCGTCCTCCAGGACGTCCTCGTCGGGCTCCACGGTGCCCTTGCCCTGCATGAGGGTCAGGAAGTTCTCGTGGATCGACATCGCCTCGTCGACCGGCTTGCCGATGACGAGGTCGGCCAGGACCGACGCCGACGCCTGCGAGATCGAGCAGCCGACGGCGTCGTACGACACGTCCTCCACGACCCCCTGGGCGACGTGCACGCGCAGCGTGACCTCGTCACCGCAGGTCGGGTTGACGTGGTGCACCTCCGCCTCGAAGGGCTCGCGCAGGCCCTGGTGGTGCGGGTTCTTGTAGTGGTCCAGGATGATCTCCTGGTACAGCGCGTCGAGCTCCTGGGACATCGCTCACCCCAACTTGAAGTAGGAGCGGGTGTATTCCAGGCCGTCGACCAGCGCGTCGATCTCGGCTGGCGTCGTGTAGAGGTACGACGACATCCGGGTCGAGCTCTGCACGCCGAACCGTGCGTGCGCCGGCTTCGCGCAGTGGTGGCCCGCACGGACCGCGACGCCGCGCGAGTCCAGCACCTGGGCCACGTCGTGGGGGTGCACGCCCTCGATCTCGAAGGAGACCGCTCCCCCGCGCTCGGCAGCATCGAGGGGACCGAGGACCGTCAGGCCGGGCACCGTGGCCAGGCCCTCGAGCGCGTACGCCGTGATCGTCTGCTCGTGGCGGTGGATCGCCTCCATGCCGATGTGCGACAGGTAGTCGACCGCGGCCCCGAGGCCGACCGCCTCGACGATCGGCGGGGTGCCGGCCTCGAACCGGTGCGGGGCCCGGGCGTAGGTCGACCGGGCCATCGTGACGGTCTCGATCATCTCGCCGCCGCCGTGGAAGGGCGGCAGCTCGTTGAGCAGCTCCTCGCGTCCCCACAGCGCGCCGACGCCGGTCGGGCCGACGACCTTGTGTCCGGTGAAGACCAGGAAGTCGCACCCGGCGGACGAGACGTCGACCGGCAGCTGCGGCGCGGCCTGCGACGCGTCGACGACGGAGTAGGCGCCCACGGCGCGCGCCCGGGCAGCCAGGTCGCTCACCGGGTTGACCGTGCCGAGCATGTTGGAGACCCAGGTGAAGGCGACCACCTTGGTGTGCTCGTCGACGAGCCGGTCGGCGTCCGACAGGTCCAGGCGACCGTCCTCGGTGAGCCCGAACCACCGCAGCTCGGCACCGGAGCGCTCGCAGGCCAGCTGCCAGGGCACCAGGTTGGAGTGGTGCTCCATCTCGGTGATCACGACGTTGTCGCCGGGACCGAGGTCGATGGTCCGGGCCAGGAGGTTGAGCGCCTCCGTGGCGTTCTTGGTGAAGACGACCTCGTTGCGCGAGGGCGCACCGATGAACGCGGCGACCTTGTCGCGGGCCGCCTCGAACGCCTCGGACGCCTCCGCACCCAGCTGGTGCATCGCCCGGGCGACGTTGGCGTTGTGCCGCTCGAGGTGGTCGACCATCGTGTCGATGACGACCTGCGGCTTCTGCGAGGTGTTGGCGCTGTCGAGGTAGACCAGCGGCAGGCCGCCCGCGAGGGTCCGCTCGAGGATGGGGAAGTCGGCGCGGATCACCTCCAGCTCGGGGAGGAGTCCGGGCAGCTGCGTGGTGGTCATGTCAGCTCCTGGGATGTGTCAGGTGGATGCTGGGCAAGGCGGAGGAGCGAAGGCGACCTTGGAGCGGAGCGGGTCGTCGAGCGACGACAACGCAGCCCAGCGCCGCCTGGCGCATCTCAGACCGCCGCCGTGAGGTACTTCTCGTATCCGTTCGCCTCGAGGGCGTCCGCGAGCTCGGGTCCGCCGGACTCGGCGACGCGACCGTTGACGAAGACGTGGACGTGGTCGGGCTGGATGTAGCGCAGGATCCGCGTGTAGTGCGTGATGAGCAGGACGCCCTTGCCCTCCTGCTGGCGGAACCGGTTCACGCCCTCGGAGACGACCTTGAGCGCGTCGATGTCGAGGCCGGAGTCGGTCTCGTCGAGGATCGCGACCTTCGGGTCGAGCAGCTCGAGCTGCGCGATCTCGTGCCGCTTCTTCTCGCCGCCGGAGAAACCCTCGTTGACCGAGCGCTGCGAGAAGGTCGGGTCGAGGTCGAGGTTGCCGAGCGCGGCGTTGACGTCCTTGACCCAGGTGCGCAGCTTGGGCGCCTCGCCGTCGATGGCGGTCTTGGCGGTGCGCAGGAAGTTCGCCACCGAGACGCCGGGCACCTCGACGGGGTACTGCATCGCCAGGAAGAGCCCGGCCCGGGCCCGCTCGTCGACCGACATCGCGAGGACGTCCTGGCCGTCGAGGGTCACCGATCCGCCGGTGATCGTGTACTTCGGGTGCCCGGCGATGGAGTAGGCCAGCGTCGACTTGCCCGACCCGTTGGGACCCATGATCGCGTGGGTCTCGCCGTCGCCGATCGTCAGCGTGACGCCCTTGAGGATCTCCTTGGGACCGTCCTCGGTGTCGACCGACACCTGCAGGTCCTTGATCTCCAGCTTGCTCATGAAGGGGTCACTCCGTTCAGGGTGGTGGTGGTGTCCACGAAGATGTCGCTGCCGCGGACCTCCAGCGGGAAGGTCGCGACGGGTTCGGTGGCCGGGAGGCCGGTGGGCTTGCCTGTGCGCAGATCGAACCTGGATCCGTGGAGCCAGCACTCGACCGTGCAGTCGCTGACCTCGCCCTCGCTCAGGGCGACCGCGGCATGGGAGCAGAGATCCTGGACGGCGAAGAACTCGTCGCCGTCACGGGCCACCGCGACGTCGTACGCCCCGATCGTGACCCCCAGGGCCTCGTCGGACGGGACGTCGGCGACCGCGCAGGCGCGCTCGAAGCTCATGAATCGCCCTCTCGCAGGAGGTTCTTGGAGAGCTCGGCCTCCACGGTCGCGAGCAGCTGCTCCTCGACCGAGGGGATGCCGACGCGCCGGATCAGGTCGTTGAAGAAGCCGTGCACGACGAGCCGGTGAGCCTCCTTCTCCGAGATCCCGCGCGAGCGCAGGTAGAACAGCTGCTCGTCGTCGAACCGCGCGGTCGCCGACGCGTGGCCCGCGCCCTCGATCTCGCCGGTCTCGATCTCCAGGTTGGGCACGGAGTCCGCCTGGCAGCCGTCGGAGAGGACCAGGTTGCGGTTCTCCTCGTAGGTCTCGATGCCCTCGGCGACCTTGCGGATCAGCACGTTGCCGATCCAGACGGTGTGGGCGCCCTCACCCTGGAGCGCACCCTTGTACTTGACGTGGCTCTTGGTCCTCGGCGCGTTGTGGTCGGCGAACAGGCGGTGCTCGAGGTGCTGCCCCGCGTCGGCGAAGTAGAGGCCGAGCAGCTCGGCGTCGCCGCCCGGGCCGGCGTACTCGACGTTGGCGTGCATGCGGACGACGTCGCCCCCGAAGGAGATCGAGGTGTGCTTGACCGTCGCGTCACGGCCGACCCGGATCGCGTCGCGGCCCAGGTGGACCGCGTCGTCGTCCCAGTCCTGCAAGGACAAGACGTTCGCGGACGCACCGTCGCCGACCAGCACCGTGGTGATCGCGGAGTAGCGCGCCGAGCCGGTGTGGACGATCGCCACCGTCGCCTGGGCGTGGCGACCGACCCGGACCAGCAGCCGGCCCCAGACCAGGTCGTCGACCGAGCTGCCGTGCAGGCGCAGCACGATCGGCTCGGAGACCTCGGCCTCGGCCGGGACGTCGAGCAGGAGCGCGGCGCCGGCCCGGGCCGCGGCGAGCGCGGACGGCCGGTCGTTGGGCGCCAGCTCACCGATCTCGCGCGCCTGCGCGTCGCTGATCTCGGTGAGTGTGACGCCGTCGGGCAGCGTCGTCTCCCACGTCAGGGCCGCCTCGGACTCCTCGCCGTCCAGGATCCCGCGGAGCCGCTTGATCGGCGTGAAGCGCCAGATCTCCTCGCGGCCGGTCGGCACCGGGTGGTCGGCCAGGTCGTAGGACGGGGGCGGGTTGAGGTGGCTCTCCACCCGCTCCAGCTCCAGGCTCGACTCCACGCTCTCGCGTGCAGCATCAGTGACAGTCACTAGGTCTGCTTTCTACGTTCGGGGTGGGACACGGTGGTTGAGGTGCGAGGAGCGCCAGCGACGAGCCTCGAAACCACCGTCAGCCCACGGCCCCCTCCATCTGCAGCTCGATCAGGCGGTTCAGCTCGAGGGCGTACTCCATCGGGAGCTCCTTGGCGATCGGCTCGACGAAGCCGCGGACGATCATCGCCATCGCCTCGTCCTCCTCCATGCCGCGCGACATCAGGTAGAAGAGCTGGTCGTCGGAGACCTTCGAGACGCTGGCCTCGTGACCCATGGACACGTCGTCCTCACGGATGTCGACGTAGGGGTAGGTGTCCGAGCGGCTGACCTGGTCGACCAGGAGCGCGTCGCACAGCACGTTGGACTTCGAGCCGTGCGCCCCCTCGTTGACCTGGATCAGGCCGCGGTACGACGTCCGTCCGCCGCCTCGCGCGACCGACTTCGACAGGATCGAGGATGAGGTGTGCGGCGCCGCGTGCACCATCTTGGCGCCGGCGTCCTGGTGCTGGCCCTCGCCGGCGAACGCGATCGACAGCGTCTCGCCCTTGGCGTGCTCACCCATGAGGTAGATCGCGGGGTACTTCATCGTCACCTTGGAGCCGATGTTGCCGTCGACCCACTCCATCGTGGCGCCCGCCTCGCAGGTGGCCCGCTTGGTCACGAGGTTGTAGACGTTGTTCGACCAGTTCTGGATGGTCGTGTAGCGGCAGCGGCCGCCCTTCTTGACGATGATCTCCACGACCGCGGAGTGCAGCGAGTCGGAGGAGTAGATCGGAGCGGTGCAGCCCTCGACGTAGTGCACGTAGGCGTCCTCGTCGACGATGATCAGCGTCCGCTCGAACTGGCCCATGTTCTCGGTGTTGATCCGGAAGTAGGCCTGCAGCGGGATGTCGACGTGCACGCCCTTCGGCACGTAGATGAACGAGCCGCCCGACCAGACCGAGGTGTTGAGCGCGGCGAACTTGTTGTCACCGACCGGGATGACGGTGCCGAAGTACTCCTTGAAGAGCTCCTCGTGCTCCTTCAGGGCGGTGTCGGTGTCGACGAACACGACGCCCTTCTCCTCGAGGTCCTCACGGATCGAGTGGTAGACGACCTCGGACTCGTACTGCGCGGCGACGCCGGCGACCAGGCGCTGCTTCTCCGCCTCCGGGATGCCGAGCTTGTCGTAGGTGTTCTTGATGTCCTCGGGCAGGTCCTCCCACGAGGCCGCCTGCTTCTCGCTGGACCGCACGAAGTACTTGATGTTGTCGAAGTCGATCGCCGAGAGGTCCGACCCCCAGGTCGGCATCGGCTTGCGGTGGAAGAGCTTGAGGCCCTTCAGCCGCAGGTCGAGCATCCACTGCGGCTCGCTCTTCTTCGCCGAGATGTCGCGGACGACCGCCTCGTTGAGGCCACGCTGGGCGGCGGCGCCGGCGGCGTCGGAGTCGGCCCAGCCGAACTCGTAGCGACCGATGCCCTTGAGCTCGGGGTTGAGCTCCTCGATGGAGGTCATGAGCTGACCCGCTCCTTCGTGTCGGTGGGTGTGGTGGTCTGGGGCGTGCTGGGGATGCAGGTGGTGCAGACCCCGTCGCCGTGGGCGATCGTGGCCAGGCGCTGCACGTGACGGCCGAGGACCAGGCTGATCGCCTGGGTCTCGGCCTCGCACAGCTGCGGGAACTCGTGGGCGACGTGGGAGACCGGGCAGTGCTGCTGGCACAGCTGCTCCCCCACGGGGACGTCGCGGACCGCTGCGGCGTACCCCTCGTCGGTGAAGACCTTGGCCAGGACCTCGGCCGACCCCAGCTCGGGGTGCTCGGCGCGGACGCCCTCGAACCGCTCCGAGATGAACGACGCACGTCGCGCCGCGAATTCCCGCACGGCCACGTCACCGCCGGTCTCGCGCAGGAAGCGGAGCGCCTGGACGGCGAGGTCGTCGTACTGCTGGTCGAAGCGGTCGCGACCGGCCTCGGTCAGCGCGAACACCTTGGCCGGACGGCCGCGCCCGCGGACCGCCGTGCTGCGGGGGTCGCGCGCCTCGACGGCTCCGTCGTCGAGCAGCTGGTCGAGGTGGCGCCGGACGGCGGCCGGGGTGAGGTCGAGCCGCTCGGCGAGTGCGGCGGCGGTCGACGGCCCGTTGACGAGGATCGACCGCGCCACGCGCTCGCGCGTCGGCTGGTCGTGCCCGGGCTGGCTCGCCCGGGAAGCACCCTCGTCGAATTCCACAACGCCAGTGTGCCGTTAATGGAAGCGGTGCTTCAAGTAAGGCCCGCCTTACCTCGCGAGGTCCTGCAGGTGCCAGCCGCAGGCCTGGACAGGTGTGGACAGGTCGGGCGCCGGATTCCGGAGATGTTGTCACCTTCTGCGACACTTCCTGCAGCATGATCGATCGCCTCCGCGCCGTCCTCCGCTCCCGCACCCTGCTCGCGCTGGGGGTGGTCGTGAGCGTCCTCGTGCCGGTCGTGACCCTGCCGAGACTCCCCCAGGTCACCCTGTGGCCGGTCCTGCTCGGGCTCGCGCCCTGGGTCATCGGCAAGTACCTGCTCTGCCCGCTGCGGTGGCGTGCGCTGACCGACGCCGAAATGAGCCGTCGCTGGTTCCTGCGGGCGTACGCCGAGTCCGAGCTGCTCGGCCTGCTGACCCCCGGGCACGTGGGCGCCGACCTGTGGCGGCTCAAGCGGCTGACCGGTGCCGGGCTGGGCCGGGGTGACGCGGTCCTCAGCGTGGGCACGGACCGTCTGGTGGGCGCCCTCGGCCTCACCGCGTTCGTGGCCTTCGCCGGGACCGAGCTCCCGGTCCGCATGCTGCTCGTGGTCGCGGGCGTCTCCCTCGCGGCGATCCTGGTCGTCCTCGTGCTGCGCCGGGTGCGACCCGGGATCCTGCCGAGCCGTCCGCTCCCCCCGCCCCGGGCACTCGCCCACGGCCTGCTGCTCTCCGCGGGCTACCAGCTCTCCATCGCCGCGCTGCTCCTCGGCGCGGTGGGCGCCACCGGGCACTCGCTGTCGCCGCTGGCCGTCCTCGGCGCCTTCGGGGCCAGCCAGCTGGCGGGCGCCGTCCCCGGACCGAACGGGGCCAGCCCGCGCGACGGCGCGCTCGTCGTCGGACTGGTCGCCGCCGGGGTCCCCTGGGCCGCCGCGGTCGCCGCGGTGTCCATCAAGGCCGCCGTCGCCTGGCTGCCGGCCCTGGCCCTGGGCGGCAGCAGCCTGCTGCACCACCGCCGCACCGCCGTCGTCGCCGCCGTCTGACGACCCGACCCGGGTCTGGCTGGGACGTCCGGCGCGCGGCTTCGGGACGTTCGCCCCGCGCCACCGGCACCGCGGCAGCGGAGGATCGATCGTGAGGACCTCTGGGGGTCGTCATGCTCATGCCGCGTCGCACTCCCCGCTTGCGCAGCCGACTGCCGTGGGTCGCCGGCCAGGCCGTCGTCGTCGCTCTGGGCGTCTTCTGCTACTTCCAGGTCCGCGGGCTGACCGCGGCCACCCCCGGCGTCGCCTTTGCGCACGCCCGCGACGTCGTGGCGTTCGAGCAGGGCCTGCACCTGGACGTCGAGGCCGACGTCCAGGCGCCGTTCGTGAGCTCGGCGAGCCTCCAGACGCTCGCGAACTGGGTCTACATCTGGGGCCACTGGCCGGTCATCATCGCCACCATGGTCTGGCTCGCCTGCCTGCACCGCCGCCAGTTCCTGCGGCTCCGGGACGCCATGCTCGTCTCCGGGGCGATCGGCCTGGTCGTCTTCGTGACCTACCCGCTGGCCCCACCCCGCCTCGTCGACGCCGCCCTGGTCGACACCGTGACCGAGTCGTCGCACGCCTACCGCGTGCTCCAGCCGCCGAACTTCGTCAACCAGTACGCCGCCATGCCGAGCCTGCACGCCGGCTGGGACCTGCTCGTGGGCATCTCCATCGCGACCGCCGCCACCTGGTGGGGCCTGCGGGCCGTCGGCTGGGTGCTCCCGCTCGTCATGGCTGTCGCCGTGGTCGCCACCGCCAACCACTACGTCGTCGACGTCGTCGCCGGCATCGCGCTGGCGCTGCTCGGCTACGCCGCCGCCGTCGCGCTCGAACGGCGGCGGGACGCCCGGGAGGCACCGCCGTGACCGCCGACACCGCCCTGGCGATCGCCCACCGGGCGGGGAACTCGCTCGACGGGCTGCACCAGGCCAACCTGCTCGACGTCGACGTCGTCGAGTGCGACGTGCACGCCCACCGGGGCCGCCTCGAGGTGCGCCACCTCAAGACCGCCGGGCCGCTGCCGTTCCTCTGGGACCGCTGGGAGCTGGCGTCGGCGCGAGCACCACGGCTCGGTCTGGAGGAGCTCCTGGCGGCCGACCGGCGCGGCGCGGTCTTCATGCTCGACCTCAAGGGCCGTCGCGAGTCCACCGGGCGGGCGGTGGCCGACCTGGTGCACGAGCACGCTCCGGGTCACCGGGTCATCGTGTGCGGGCGGCACTGGCCCGCGGTCGAGCGGGTCGGAGCAGCGCTCCCGTACGCCGACCCGGTGCTGTCGGCCCGCACCCGTGGTGAGCTGGCTGCGTTGGTCCGGCGGGTCGCCGACGAGTCGCGGCCGGCGCCGTACGGCACCTCGATCCACGTCTCGCTGCTCGACCGGGCGCTGGTCACCACCCTGCGCCGCCGGGTGTCGGTCGTGATGACCTGGCCGGTCAACGACGCCGACCGGCTCGAGGCGGTGCTGGCCCTGGGCGCGAACGGCGTGATCAGCGACGAGACCGACGTGCTCCGCGAGGTGGTGAACCGGAGACCCTGTCCACCTGCCTCGTAGGGTCGGTCCCATGCCGGGATCGATCTTGGGAACCATGGTCCGCCGCGTCGAGGACCCCGACCTGCTCGTCGGGCGGTCGACGTTCGTCGACAACCACCGCGAGGACGGTCTGCTCCACGGGGTCTTCGTGCGCAGCCCGTTCGCCCACGCCCGGATCACCGGCGTCGACACCACCGAGGCGGCCGCGGCTCCCGGGGTCGTCGCCGTGCTGACCGGTGCCGACGTCGGCGACCGGCCCTTCCCGCCGTTCGCGGCCGTCAACCCGCGCGTCGAGCGTCGGCCGCTCGCGGTCGACAAGGTCCGCTACGTCGGCGACCCCGTCGCGCTCGTCGTGGCCGAGTCGCGGACCGCCGCTGTGGACGCGGCCGAGCTCGTCGACGTCGACTACGACCCGCTGCCCGCCGTCATCGACATGGAGGCGGCACTCGAGCCGGGCGCCCCCCTGCAGTTCGAGGAGCTCGGGAGCAACATCGCCGGGTCGCGCAAGGACGACGACCTGTCCGACCCCTGGGGTGACGCCGCCCACGTCGTCAGGGTCCGGATGGCGAACCAGCGCGTCGCGACCGCGCCGATGGAGGGGCACACGATCGTCGTCCAGCCCGACGACGACGGCCTGACCGTGCTGCTCGCGACGCAGCAGCCGCACGGCGCACGCGACCAGCTGGCGACCTTCACCGGCCTCCCGCCGGAGCGGGTGCGCGTGGTCACGCCGCACGTGGGTGGCGCCTTCGGCGGCAAGGCCGGAGCGGTCGCCGAGCACGGGGCCATGGTCGCCGCCGCGCGCCGCCTCGGCCGGCCGGTCGCGTGGACCGAGACCCGCAGCGAGACGATGCTCTCGATGCACAGCCGGGGCCAGGTGCAGTACGCCGAGATGGGGCTCGACGGCACCGGCCGGATCCTCGGCGTGCGGCTGCGCCTGGTCGGTGACTGCGGCGCCTACGGCGGCTTCGGCGGGTCGTTCGTCCTCGGCGGCACCTACCTGATGTCCCAGGGTGTCTACGAGGTCCCCGCGATCCGGTACGCCGCCATCGCGGCGCTGACCAACACCACGCCCATGGGTGCCTTCCGCGGCGCCGGGCGGCCCGAGGCCGCCGCGCTGGTCGAGCGGCTGATCGACGTCGCCGCGGACGAGCTCGGGCTGGCGCCGGAGGAGATCCGGCGGCGCAACCTGGTCCCGCCGGACGCCTTCCCGTACCGCACCCGCACGGGTGCGCGGTACGACGTCGGCGACTTCGACCTCCCGCTGCGCGAGGCGCTGCGGATCGCCGACGTCGACGGCCTGCGCGCCGAGCAGCACCGGCGACGAGAGGCGGGTGAGCCGCGGCTGCTGGGCATCGGGCTGTCGACGTACGTGGAGATCACCGGCTTCGGCGGCACCGAGTTCGGCTCGGTCGAGATCCACGAGGACGGCTCGGCGACCGTCGTGGCCGGCACCTCCGCGCACGGGCAGGGTCATGCCACGGCGTTCGCCATGATCGTCTCCGACCGGCTCGGGATCCCGATGGACCAGATCTCCTTCGTCCAGTCCGACACCGCCCGGGTCCGCAGCGGGGGCGGCACCGGCGGCTCGCGGTCGCTCCAGCTCGGCGGCAGCGCGGTGGGCGGTGCCGCCGACGAGGTCCTCGAGCGGGCACGCGAGGTCGCGGCCGAGCTGCTCGAGGCGTCGGCGGCCGACGTCGAGGTCGTCGACGGCGGCCTCGGCGTCCGCGGCACCGGGGCCACCGTCACCTGGGCCGAAGTGGCCGGGCGAGCCGGCGGGCTGACCGGCACGCACGACTTCACCAGCCACGGCGCGACGTACCCCTTCGGCGCCCACGTCTCGGTCGTCGAGGTCGACACCGAGACCGGGCACGTCACCCCGCTGCGGCACGTCGCCGTCGACGACTGCGGGACCGTGCTCAACCCGCTGCTGGTGGAGGGCCAGCAGCACGGCGGCGCGCTGCAGGGCATCTCGCAGGCGCTCTGGGAGCACATGCAGTACGACGAGGAGGGCACCCCGGTCACCGCGTCCTTCGTCGACTACGCGATCCCGACCTCCGCCGACGCGATCGCCCTGGAGGTCTCGACGACCCAGACGCCGACCCCGCTGAACCCGTTGGGGGCCAAGGGGATCGGGGAGTCGGCGACGATCGGCGCCACACCGGCGGTCCAGAACGCCGTCGTCGACGCACTGAGCCACCTCGGGGTCCGCCACATCGACCTGCCGTGCACCCCCGAGCGCGTCTGGCGGGCGGTCGAGCAGGCGCGGAGCGGCACCCTGCCCGATCTCTGGCGCGAGCCGCCCGCGGCCTTCGACCGGATCCCCTCGGACTCGGCGGGGACCTCGGTCACCGAGGGTGCGGAGGTGTGAGCCCCGGCGCAGTGTGACCCAAACCTCGTTCCTAGACTCGGGACGTGCCCGGAGGTCCTGATCCCGCCGTCGTCGTCGACGGCCTGGTGATGCGCTACGGCGACAAGGTCGCCGTCGACGGGCTCTCGCTCACGGTGGAGCGGGCGACGGTGACCGCGGTCCTCGGTCCCAACGGCGCCGGCAAGACGACGACGCTGGAGACCTGCGAGGGCTACCGCAAGCCGCACCAGGGGCGGGTCCGCGTGCTCGGGCTCGACCCGGTCCGCGAGCGGCAGCAGCTGCTCCCGCGCATCGGCGTGATGCTGCAGGCCGGGGGCGCCTGGAGCGGGGTGCGTGCCCTGGAGATGCTCGAGCACGTCGCCCGCCTGCACGCCCACCCGCTCGACACCGCGATGCTGGCCGACCGACTGGGCCTGGCCGACTGCGGGCGGACGCCGTACCGCCGCCTCAGCGGCGGCCAGCAGCAGCGCCTCGGCCTGGCGATGGCGATCGTCGGCCGCCCCGAGATCGTCTTCGTCGACGAGCCGACGGCGGGGATGGACCCGCAGGCGCGACGCACCACCTGGGCACTGCTGGAGGAGCTCCGCGGGGACGGCGTGACGGTCGTGCTCACGACGCACTACATGGACGAGGCCGAGCGGCTCGCCGACCACATCCACATCATCGACCGGGGCCGGCTGATCGCCTCGGGATCACCGCTGGAGCTGACCCGCGGCGGCACCCACGCGACGATCCGGCTGGTCGTGACCCGGCCGTTCCCCCCGGGCTCGCCCGACTCGCTGCGGGCGTCGCTCGGCGACGCGACCGAGGTGACCCAGCTCGACGAGCTCAGCCTGCTCGTCACCGGGCCGGCCGACGCCTCGACGCTGGCCCGTGTCTCGCGGTGGTGCGAGGCCAACGACGTGCTGCCGGAGTCGCTGACGCTCGGTCAGCGCAACCTGGAGGACGTGTTCCTCCAGCTCACCGGACGGGACCTCACGCCGTGACCGGCACGTTCACACCGCTCCCGGGCGCGGCCCCGCTGCCCCGCCAGGTCCTCGCCCAGGCCCGCATGGAGGCGCGGCTGATGCTGCGCAACGGCGAGCAGCTGCTGCTCGCCGTGGTGATCCCGGTGATCGTGCTGATCGGCGGCGTCACCGGGTCCGAGCACCTCGGGCTCTCGCTGGAGCACGACCCGATCGACGTCTTCGCCCCCGGCGTGCTGGCGCTGGCGATCATGTCCACGGCGTTCACGTCCCTGGCGATCGCCACCGGCTTCGAGCGGCGGTACGGCGTCATCAAGCGCCTCGGCGCCTCCCCCCTGCCGCGCTCGGGCCTGCTCATGGGCAAGGTCGGCGCGCTGCTGCTGGTCGAGGCCCTCCAGGTGGTCGTCATCGGCGCGGTCGCGTTCGCGTTCGGCTGGGACCCGTCCCCCGACGTGCTCGGCTTCCTCCTCGCGGTGGTGACCGGGACCGCCGCGTTCGCCTCGCTGGGACTCTTCCTCGCCGGTGTGCTCCGCGCCGAGGCCACCCTGGCCGCGGCGAACCTCGTCTACCTGCTGCTGCTCGCCGGCGGCGCCGTCGTCCTGCCGATCTCGGCGTACGGCGCGTTCGGCGACGTGGTGCGGTGGCTGCCCTCGGGGGCGCTCGGCAGCGCGATGCGCGCTGCGCTCATCGACGGCGTCACCTCGTGGCGCGACCTGCTCGTGCTGTGCGGCTGGGCCGCGGTCGGCACGACCCTGACGGCAAGGACCTTCAAGTGGGAGTGACGGCGCGCCTGCGGCGCCAGGACGAGTGGCTGACGGGCTGGGCCTGGGCCTCGATCGTCGCCAACTGCGTGATCGTGGTGACGGGCGGGGTCGTGCGGCTCACCGGGTCGGGGCTGGGCTGCCCCACCTGGCCCCGGTGCACCGAGGAGTCCTTCACGCCCCACGGCGCCTACGACGTCCACCAGGCCATCGAGTTCGGCAACCGGATGCTCACCTATGTCCTCGTGGCGGTGGCCGTCGGCACCTTCGTCGCCGCCTGGCAGTCGGGTCGCCGCGACCTTCGACGACTGGCGCTGGTGATGGCGCTCGGCATCCCGGCGCAGGCGGTCATCGGCGGCATCACGGTGCTGACCGACCTCAACCCCTGGATCGTCTCCCTGCACCTGCTCTGCTCCCTGGTCATCATCGGGGTGGCCGTGCTGTTCCTGCAGCGCATCGACCGACCCGCCCCGACGGACCCCCAGCAGGGCCCGGTGGTGTGGCTGGCGTGGGCGACGTTCGCCGCCGCGTGGGCGGTGCTGTACGTCGGGACCGTCGTCACCGGCTCGGGTCCGCACGCGGGTGACGCGAGCTCGGACCGCAACGGGCTCTCCCCGCTCCAGATGAGCCAGCTCCACGCCGACCTGGTGTTCCTCTTCGTCGGGCTCACCCTGGGACTGCTCTTCGCGGTCCTGGCCGGCGGCTGGCCCCGTGCGACGCGCCAGGCGGTCGTGCTGCTGCTCGCCGTCGAGGTCGCCCAGGGTGCGGTGGGCTTCGTGCAGTACTTCACCGAGCTGCCCGTGGTGCTGGTCGCCCTCCACATGCTCGGCGCGGCCCTCATCTCCGCCGCGGTGACCTGGGCGCTGATCCAGGTCCGCGAGCCCGCCCGCCTCGAGGTCAGCAGCCGCCGGGTCGACGCCCTCGTCGGCTGAGGCACCGCCGGGCCGAGAAGGCCGGGGATGCGTCGCGCCGGCCAGGGCGGGACGACGAACTCCGTGCCGGGACGACGAAGCTTTGTCGTCCCGGCTCGGGTTTTGTCGGCCGGCCGACAAAACTCGCCGCCGACCCGCCCGACCGGTGCCGGCGGACGCACGTGGCGACGGCAGCCGCCCGTCCCCCGTGGCCGGGCTGGCCGCCGTCACCCACGTAGACGTGCGGGGGTCCGGATCGGTTGCCTCCGCGGTCGAGATTTCTCGCGGAACGGGATCAGCGGCTGATCAGCGGCTGATCAGCGGGTCGAGCGCGACCGCGACGAACAGCAGCGAGAGGTAGAGGTTGGAGGCGTGGAACAGCCGCATCGGCTGGATCACCGACAGGCTCTCGGTGCCGCGCGCACGCGCCCACATGCGGTGCGCCTCGAGCAGGAAGACGGCGCCGAGCACCGCGGCCGCGATCGGGTAGAACAGGCCCGTGTCGGCGACCGGCCACAGCAGCAGCGAGGTGGCGACCATCAGCCAGCTGTAGACGACGACCTGGCGGCCGACCCGCTCGGCCGACGCGACCACCGGCAGCATCGGCACGTCGACGTTCGCGTAGTCCTCGCGGTAGCGCAGCGCCAGCGCCCAGGTGTGCGGGGGCGTCCAGAAGAACACGACGAGGAACAGCACGACCGGCGTCCACGACAACGACCCGGTGACCGCCGTCCAGCCGATGAGGGTCGGGAAGCAGCCGGCGATCCCGCCCCAGACGATGTTCTGCGTCGTGCGCCGCTTGAGCAGCATCGTGTAGCCGAAGACGTAGAACGCGTTGGCCAGCACCGAGAGCAGCGCCGACAGCGGGTTCACCCACACGTAGAGGATGACGGTCGAGAGGATGCCGAGGACGAAACCGAAGACCAGGGCGGAGCGGGGCGACACGATGTGCCGCGGCAGCGCCCGTCGTCGGGTCCGCCGCATCTGCTCGTCGATGTCGCGGTCGTAGACGCAGTTGAAGACCGACGCCGACCCCGCCGAGAAGGTCCCGCCCACGACCGTCGCGACGACCAGGCCCAGGTCGGGCACACCGCGTGCCGCGTAGAACATGACCGGCACCGTCGTCAGCAGCAGCAGCTCGATGACCCGCGGCTTGGTCAGGCCCACGTACGCCGCCACGACGTCCCTCGCGGTCGCCCGCTGCACCGCTGGCTGCTGGGCAGCAGCGGCCGGTTGGCCGACGTACGTCACGGGGTTCCTCGGGCGGGGAATGCGGGTACCGGATCACGGCATTGGACGGATGGGAGTCTAGCCCCCGGGATGAGTACGCTCAGGGCTGCCCGCCCCGCGAAAGGAAACCTGTGACCGAGACCGCTCGACTGGACTGGACCGACCTCGACGAGAAGGCGGTGGACACGGTCCGCGTGCTGGCGATGGACGCCGTCCAGAAGGTCGGCAACGGCCACCCCGGCACGGCGATGAGCCTGGCCCCCGTCGCGTACCTGCTGTTCCAGAAGGTCATGCGGCACAACCCCGCGGACCCGCACTGGGCCGGCCGCGACCGTTTCGTGCTCTCGGCCGGGCACTCCTCCATCACGCTCTACAACCAGCTGTTCCTCGGTGGGTGGGGCCTCGAGCTCGACGACCTCCGGTCGCTGCGCACCTGGGGCTCGAAGACCCCGGGCCACCCCGAGCACGGGCACACCGCCGGCGTCGAGACGACCACGGGCCCCCTGGGCCAGGGTGTCGGCAACGCGATCGGGATGGCGATGGCCGCCCGCCGCGAGCGCGGGCTGCTCGACCCGGGCAGCGCCGACGGCGACTCGGTCTTCGACCACCACATCTACTGCATCTGCAGCGACGGCGACCTCGAGGAGGGCGTGAGCGCGGAGGCGTCGTCCATCGCCGGCGTGCAGCAGCTCGGCAACCTGACGGTGATCTACGACGCCAACCGGATCTCGATCGAGGGCAACACCGACGTCGCGTTCACCGAGGACGTCGGCAAGCGCTACGAGGCCTACGGCTGGCACGTCCAGACCGTCGACTGGACCCACGACGGCACGGAGTACGTCGAGGACGTCCCGGCCCTCTACGACGCCATCCGGGCGGCCGAGGCGGTGACCGACCAGCCGAGCATGATCGTGCTGCGCACCGTCATCGCCTGGCCGGCACCCCACGCCCAGGGCACCGGCAAGGCCCACGGGTCCGCACTCGGCGAGGACGAGGTGCGCGCGACCAAGGAGATCCTCGGCTTCGACCCGGAGCGGCACTTCGAGGTCCCCGACGACGTCCTCGCGCACACCCGGTCGCTCGTCGACCGCGGCAAGCAGTGGCAGGCCGCCTGGGAGGAGGAGCTCGCCGCGTGGCAGGCCGCCGCCGACGAGTCGACGCTCGCGACCTGGGAGCGCATGCAGACCCGGGCCCTCCCCGCGGAGATCGACGACGTGCTGCCGGTCTTCGACGCCGACGCGAAGGGCGTCGCGACCCGCAAGGCGTCCGGTGCCGTGATCAACGCCGTCGCCGGCGTGATGCCCGAGCTGTGGGGCGGCTCCGCCGACCTCGCGGAGTCGAACAACACCACGATCGAGGACGCGCCGTCCTTCATCCCCAAGGACCGCTCGACCGACCAGTGGTCCGGTGACCCGTACGCCGGCCGGGTGCTGCACTTCGGGATCCGCGAGCACGGCATGGGCGCGATCCTCAACGGCATCACGCTCCACGGCGGGACCCGCGTCTTCGGTGGCACGTTCCTGACCTTCTCCGACTACATGCGTGGCTCGGTGCGGCTGGCAGCCCTGATGGGCCTCCCGGTCACCTACGTCTGGACCCACGACTCGATCGGTCTGGGTGAGGACGGCCCGACGCACCAGCCGATCGAGCACCTCGCCGCGCTGCGCGCGATCCCGGGGCTCGACGTCGTGCGACCCGCGGACGCCAACGAGACGGCGGCCGCCTGGCACGCCATCCTGCAGAACACCGACCGCCCCGCCGGCCTCGCGCTGACCCGGCAGAACGTCCCGGTGTTCCCCCGCGGGGTCGACGGCTACAGCGACACCAGCAACGTCCACCGCGGCGGCTACGTCCTGCTCGACGTCGAGGGGGGCGCGCCCGACGTGATCCTCGTCGGCACCGGTTCCGAGGTCCAGGTCGCGGTGGCGGCACGCGAGCTCCTCGCCGCGGACGGCATCCGGGCGCGCGTGGTCTCGATGCCCTGCCGGGAGTGGTTCGACCGGCAGGAGGAGTCCTACCGGGAGACCGTGCTCCCACCGACGGTCAAGGCCCGCGTCTCCGTCGAGGCCGGCGTCGCCCAGGGGTGGCGCGAGGTCGTCGGCGACCACGGCCGCATCGTCTCGATCGACCACTACGGGGCGTCGGCCGACTTCGCCCGGATCTACGAGGAGTTCGGCATCACCGGCGAGGCGGTCGCCAACGCGGCGCGCGACAGCGTCCGCTCGCTCCGCGACTGAGCGCCGCCACCGGCTGACACCAACTGACACCACCGACCGGCAGCACACCCACCAGGAGGAAGCATGAGCGACCGTCTCAAGGACCTGTCCGACGCGGGGGTGTCGATCTGGCTCGACGACCTCTCGCGTGAACGGATCGAGACCGGCAACCTCGCCGAGCTCGTCCGCGACAAGCACGTCGTCGGCGTGACGACCAACCCGACGATCTTCGCCGCCGCGATCGCCGACGGCGAGCGGTACGACGAGCAGGTCGCCCAGCTCGTCGACAAGGGCGAGCCGGTGGACAAGGTCGTCTTCGAACTGACCACCGAGGACGTCCGCAACGCCTGCGACATCATGCGCCCGGTGCACCAGGCGGCGCCGCACGACGGCCGGGTCTCGATCGAGGTCGAGCCCGACCTCGCCAACGACACCGAGGGGACGATCGCGTCGGCGCGCGCGCTGTGGGCCGCGGTCGACCGTCCGAACGCGCTCATCAAGATCCCCGCCACCCTCGAGGGCCTGCCGGCGATCACGACGGCGATCTCCGAGGGCATCAGCGTCAACGTCACGCTGATCTTCGGCGAGCAGCGCTACCGCGAGGTGATGGACGCCTACCTCACCGGGCTCGAGCTGGCCCGCGACGCGGGCCGCGACCTCTCCACGATCCACTCGGTCGCGTCGTTCTTCGTGTCCCGCGTGGACACCGAGGTCGACAAGCGGCTCGAGTCGATCGGGTCGGACGTCGCACTCGCGCTGCGTGGCAAGGCGGCCGTCGCCAACGCCCTGGTCGCCTACGGCGCCTTCGAGCAGGTGGTCGGCTCCGACCGCTGGCGGGACCTGGAGTCCGCCGGCGCCAACCGGCAGCGGCCCCTGTGGGCGTCGACCGGGGTCAAGAACCCCGACTACGACGACACGATGTACGTGCGCGACCTCGTGGTCCCCGAGACCGTCAACACGATGCCGGAGAAGACGCTCGAGGCGTTCGCCGACCACGGCGAGGTGCTGGGCGACGTCGTCACCGGCAAGTCCGGGGAGGGTCAGGCCATCCTGGACCGCCTCGAGGAGCTCGGCATCGACTTCGAGGACGTGCTCTGGGTGCTCGAGACCGAGGGCGTCGACAAGTTCAAGAAGTCGTGGACCGAGCTGGTCGAGACCGTCTCGGGCCAGATGGAGAAGGCCACGGCGTGACCACCTCGCCCGTCGACGCGACCGCCACGCCGGCCTGGGCGAGGCTGACCTCGATCGCCGGGGGCTTCGCCCCGGACCTGCGGCGCTGGTTCGCCGACGACGAGGGTCGGGTCGAGCGCCTGACCTTCGCCGCGGCGGACCTCCACGTCGACCTCTCGAAGGGGCTCGTGGACGACGAGGTGCTGTCCGCGCTCCTCGAGCTCGCCGACCAGGTCGGGGTCGCCGGGCGGCGCGACGCCATGTTCCGCGGCGACCACGTCAACGCCACCGAGGACCGGGCCGTCCTCCACACCGCGCTCCGGCTCCCACCGGACGCGGAGCTGGAGGTCGACGGCCAGGACGTGGTCGGTGACGTGCACGACGTCCTGCGACGGGTCTACGACTTCGCCGAGCGGGTCCGCTCGGGTGCGTGGACCGGCGTCACCGGTCAACGCATCCGCACCGTCGTCAACATCGGGATCGGCGGCTCCGACCTCGGCCCGGTGATGGCGTACGAGGCCCTGCGCCCCTACCACCAGGACGGCCTGGAGTGCCGTTTCATCAGCAACATCGACCCGACCGACGCCGCCACGACGCTGGCGGGGCTCGACCCGGCGACCACGCTGTTCATCGTCTCGAGCAAGACCTTCGGCACCCTCGAGACCCTGACCAACGCCCGCCTGTGCAAGGCGTGGCTGCTGGACGGGCTCGCCGGCAGCGACGAGGCCGAGGCCGTCGCGAAGCACTTCGTCGCGGTCTCGACCGCGCTCGACAAGGTCGCCGACTTCGGGATCGACCCGGACAACGCCTTCGGCTTCTGGGACTGGGTCGGTGGCCGCTACTCGGTGGACTCCGCGATCGGCACCTCGTTGGTCGTCGCCATCGGTCCAGACGGGTTCCGTGACTTCCTGGCCGGCTTCCACGCGATGGACGAGCACTTCCGCACGGCGCCGCTGGACCGCAACGTGCCGGTCCTGATGGGGCTGCTGAACGTGTGGTACGCGAACTTCCTCGGCGCCCAGACCCACGCCGTGCTGCCGTACTCCCAGCTGCTGCACCGCTTCCCGGCGTACCTCCAGCAGCTGACGATGGAGTCCAACGGCAAGGGCGTCCGGTGGGACGGGAGCGCCGTCACGACCGACACCGGCGAGGTGTTCTGGGGCGAGCCCGGCACCAACGGTCAGCACGCGTTCTACCAGCTGATCCACCAGGGCACCCGGCTCATCCCGGCGGACTTCATCGCGTTCGCCGAGCCGGCGTACCCCCTCCAGGACGTCCACGACGGCCAGACCGTCGACGTCCACGAGCTGTTCCTCGCCAACTTCTTCGCCCAGACCAGGGCGCTGGCGTTCGGCAAGACCGCCGACGAGGTGCGTGCGGAGGGTACGCCGGAACAGATCGTGCCGGCGCGGGTGTTCACCGGCAACCGGCCCACCGCCTCGATCATGGCGCCGCGGCTGACGCCGTCCGTGCTCGGTCAGCTGATCGCGCTCTACGAGCACATCACCTTCACCCAGGGCGCCGTGTGGGGCATCGACTCCTTCGACCAGTGGGGCGTCGAGCTCGGCAAACAGCTCGCCCAGCAGATCAGCCCGGCCGTGGCCGGGGACGCCGACGTGGCGGCCCGCCAGGACGCGTCCACGCAGTCCCTCATCGACTACTACCGGAGGCACCGCTCGTGATCGAGAACCCGCTGCGCGATCCACGCGACCGTCGACTACCGCGGATCGCGGGTCCCAGCGGGATGGTGCTCTTCGGCGTCACCGGCGACCTGTCGCGCAAGAAGATCATGCCGGCGATCTACGACCTGGCGAACCGCGGGCTCCTGCCGCCCGGGTTCAGCCTGACCGGTTTCGCCCGGCGCGACTGGGCCGACCAGGACTTCGCGCAGATCGTGCACGACTCGGTTAAGGAGCACGCGCGCACCGAGTTCCGCGAGGAGGTCTGGAACCAGCTGTCCGAGGGGTTCCGGTTCGTGCCGGGCAACTTCGACGACGACCACGCGTTCGAGCGGCTCAGGCGCACGATCGAGGAGCTCGACGAACTCCGCGGCACCGGCGGCAACCACGCGTTCTACCTCGCGATCCCGCCCGGGTTCTTCGGCGACGTCGTCAGCCAGCTCAAGGAGCACGGGCTGGCCGACGCCGGTCCCGAGTCCTGGCGCCGGGTCGTCATCGAGAAGCCCTTCGGGCACGACCTGCAGTCCGCGCGCGAGCTGCAGGCGGTGCTCGGCGACGTGTTCCCGTCGGGCTCGATCTTCCGGATCGACCACTACCTGGGCAAGGAGACGGTCCAGAACATCCTGGCGATGCGGTTCGCCAACGAGATGTTCGAGCCGATCTGGAACTCCAACTACGTCGACCACGTGCAGATCACCATGGCCGAGGACGTCGGCATCGGCGGGCGCGCCGGCTACTACGACGGCATCGGCGCCGCCCGCGACGTCATCCAGAACCACCTGCTGCAGCTGATGTCGCTCGTCGCGATGGAGGAGCCGACGTCGTTCGACGCCGACAGCCTGCGCATCGAGAAGCAGAAGGTGCTCGCCAGCGTCACCCTGCCCCGCCGGCTCGATCTGACCACCGCCCGAGGCCAGTACGCGCCGGGGTGGGCCGGCGGCGAGAAGGTCGCCGGGTTCCTGGAGGAGGAGGGCATCAAGAAGTCCTCCACGACCGAGACCTTCGCCGCGGTCACCCTCAACGTCGAGAACCGCCGGTGGGCGGGGGTGCCGTTCTACCTGCGCACCGGCAAGCGGCTCGGTCGCCGCGTGACCGAGGTGGCGATCGTGTTCAAGCGTGCCCCACACCTGCCGTTCGCGGCGTCGGCGACCGAGGAGCTCACGCAGAACGCCCTGGTGATCCGGGTCCAGCCCGACGAGGGCGTCACCCTGCGGTTCGGCTCCAAGGTCCCGGGCACCCAGATGGAGATCCGCGACGTCAACATGGACTTCGTGTACGGCGGCGCGTTCACCGAGTCCTCCCCCGAGGCCTACGAGCGGCTCATCCTCGACGTGCTGCTCGGCGACCCGCCGCTCTTCCCGCGCCACGAGGAGGTCGAGCTCTCGTGGAAGATCCTCGACCCGATCCTCGAGCACTGGGCCAAGCAGGACGCCGCCGGCAAGAGCAAGCCCGAGCAGTACCCCTCCGGCACCTGGGGCCCGGAGGCGGCCGACGCCATGCTGGCTCGCGACGGCCGGGTCTGGAGGCGACCGTGACCCCGACGTACTCCTGCGAGGAGATCCGATGATCGAGCTCCTGGACACCAACTCCTCCGAGATCGCCGCCGAGTTCCTCCGGGCGCGCACCCGGGCCGGCAGCCCGGCGATGGGGATGGTGATGACGCTGGTCATCGTCGTCGACGACGACGATGCCGAGGGTGCGATGGCGGCTGCCCGAGCGGCCTCGCACGAGCACCCCGCCCGCGTGCTCGGCGTGATCCTCGGCAGCAGCCGCGGTGCGGCACAGGTCAACGCCCAGGTCGGGACCGGCTCCGGCTGGACGGGCGAGACCGCGCTGATCCGGCTGCACGGCGAGGTGGTCAAGCACCCGGAGTCCGTGGTGCTGCCGCTGCTCCTCCCGGACTCCCCCGTCGCCGTGTGGTGGCCCAACCACCCGCCGGACGACCCGGCGGCGGACCCGATCGGCCGCCTCGGCCGGCGCCGCATCACCGACGCCGCCGCGGCGTCGCGCAGCAAGACCGGAGCGATCCACCGGCAGTGCGAGGCCTACACGGTCGGCAACACCGACCTGGCGTGGACCCGGATCACCCCGTGGCGGGCCCTCCTCGCCGCGGCCCTGGACCAGCAGCCGCTCAAGGTCGTCGGCGGCTCCGTCACGGCCGAGCGGATCAGCCCCAGTGCCGATCTCCTCGTCGCGTGGCTGGCCGGCCGGCTCAAGGTGCAGATCGAGCGGAAGAACTCCCGAGGCCCCGGCATCACCGAGGTGGTCCTCGACACGAAGGAGGGCCCGATCCGCATCTCGCGCACCGACGGCAAGCTGGCGACCTTCTCCTCCCCCGACCGGCCCGACCGGCCGGTCGCCCTCAAGCGCCGTGACCTGCCCGAGCTCCTCGCCGAGGAGCTGCGCCGGCTCGACGAGGACGACGTGTACGCCGAGACCGCCCGCAAGCTGGTCAAGCTCAGGAGCGGCTCGTGACCGCCGTACCCCGCGTGGAGGTCCACCCCGACGCCGGCACCCTCGCCACCGCCGTCGCCGGCGAGCTGCTCAGTCGGCTCGCCGACGCCCAGACCGCCGGCGGGACGCCCCAGGTGGCCCTGACCGGCGGCACGATCGCCGACGCGATCCACCGCGAGGTGGCTCGGCTCGCCGCCGGGTCGGAGGTCGACTGGTCGCGGGTCGGCTTCTGGTGGGGTGACGAGCGCTTCGTCGCCGCGGACTCCTCCGACCGCAACGCCCTCCAGGCCCGGCTCGCCCTGCTGGACGTCGTCGGCGCCGACCCCGCGCTGGTGCACGAGATGCCGGCCGCCGACCAGGCGGCCGACCCCGACACGGGCGCGGCGTCGTACGCCGACGCGCTCCGCACGCGCGGCGGCGGTGAGTTCGAGATCGTGATGCTGGGCGTCGGGCCGGACGGCCACGTGGCCTCCCTGTTCCCCGGCTTCCCCCAGCTGGACTCCACCGAGATCGCGGTCGGCGTCACGGACTCCCCGAAGCCCCCGCCCGAGCGGATCAGCCTCACCTTCCCCGCGCTCAACCGCGCCCGGTCGGTGTGGTTCCTCGTCAGCGGGGACGGCAAGGCCGAGGCGGTCGCCCGCGCCCTCGGCGGCGCCGACCTCCACGACGTCCCCGCTGCCGGCGTCACCGGCCACGAGGAGACCATCTGGTTCCTCGACCGCGCCGCCGCCAGCCAGCTGTAGCACCGCCGAGTCGGCGCATCTTGCCCGCCGCAGGATCCCGAGTCGGCGCATCTTGCCCGCTGCAGGAGCGCGAGTCGGCGCATCTTGCCCGCCGCAGGACCCCGAGTCGGCGCATCTTGCCCGCCTTCGGAGCCCCAGCCGGCGCCCCGGCAGCCGTTGTCCACAGATCCGAATCCCGGCGGTTCGGCGGGCCGGCCTCCGGCGAGGCTGCCGGCATGGACATCAACCAGATGACGTGGGCGGGACGCCTCACCGATGCGTTCCCGCTCCCATGTGACCAGCCGTTCACCCGCGCACTGGCGCGCGACGCAGGCGTGACGCGACGCCAGCTCGATCGCCTCCTTGCCGAGGGCCTGATCCGCCGACCGATCAAGGGCGTGTACCTCGGGACCCACGTCGGTGACTCGGTCGCGCTACGCGCTGCCTGCCTGCGACTCGTCACGCCAGCGGACTGTGTCGTGGTGGATCGCCACGCGGGCTGGCTGCACGGGGCACCGATGGTTCTTGCCCCCAACGAGCACCTCGAGCTGAGACCGTTGAGCATCTTCCGCCCGTCCGGTCACGGACGGCTCCGCAACGACATCTCACGCAGTGGCGAGCGGAACCTGTCGACCAGCGATGTGATCGAGGTCGACGGCATCGCCGTCACTACGCAGATTCGCACGGCGTGGGACCTCGGCCGTGTCCGATGGACCGACGAGGCCATCTCCGGCCTCGACGCGATGTTCCGCTTGAACTCGTTCAGCCGTGAGGAGTTCCTCGCCGGCATCGAACGATTCGCCGGGATGCGCTGGGTGACGACCTTGCGTGCGGTCGGCCCACTCGCCGACGGGCGCAGCGAGTCACCGGGTGAGTCCGTGCTGCGGCTTCGCTGCCACGAGGCGAACGTCCCCGTCGTGCCACAGGTGGAGGTCTGGCGAAATGAGATCCTCCTGGGACGGCTCGACCTCGGCATCGAGGACCTGCTTCAAGGGTTCGAGTACGACGGCGACGAGTGGCACAGCAGTCCCGAGCAGCGCAAGCACGATCGCGAGCGCCGCCGGGAGATCTCCGACAACGGCTGGACGATCGCAGCCCTCGGGTGCGAAGAGGTCTTCGGGCGGGCGCGCGAATGCGACCGCATCATCCGTCAGGCGGCCCACGCCGCTCGGGTCAAGCGAGGCTCGCGGCCGGCTTGAGGTGAGAACTCGCGCCGAGTGCCGGCGCGGCGCCCACATGCGTACAAGACGCGCCGACTCGAGCCTCCCTGTCGAGCAAGACGCGCCGACTCGAGCCTTTCAGCCGGGCAGGACGCGCCGACTCGAGCTAGAAGATGATGTCGCCGGACTTGCGGCGCGAGCGGAGCAGCTCGAGGGCCTCGTCGAGGATGTCGGCCGCCTCCTTGTCGGAGCGCCGCTCCTTCACGTAGGCCAGGTGCGTCTTGTAGGGCTCGATCTTCGGCGCCGGGGGCGGGTTCTCGGAGTCCAGGCTCGCCGGGAGACCGCACTTGGGGCAGTCCCACATGTCCGGCACCTGGGCCTCGGTCGAGAACGTGACCACCGAACGGTGCTCGTTGGCGCAGAAGTAGGTCACGGCCTGACGTGGCGCAGCCTCGCCCCGCTCGGCCTCACCCATCGGGCCGGCCCCGACCCGACTACCGCGAATAGCGTTTCCTCCACCAGCCACGGAATGGTTCCCTTTCTCGATCTGTCTGTCAGTAAGCCAGCAGCAGCCCGAGGGCGATGACGCAGGCGAACCAGATGACGCCGATCCCGACCGTGAGCCGGTCGAGGTTGCGCTCCGCGACGGAGGACCCGCCGAGAGAGCTGGAGACGCCGCCACCGAACATGTCCGAGAGACCTCCACCACGCCCCTTGTGCAGGAGCACGAGGAGGATCAGCAGTCCGCTGGTGATCATGAGCACGATGGTGAAGAGCAGTTCCACGGTCGGAAGCCTACGTCAGGTGTTCCGAGATCAGATGATCGGCATGTCGTAGTAGCGGCAGATGCCCCCGAACTCGTCGGCCTGCAGGCTCGCGCCACCGACCAGACAGCCGTCGACGTCGGCCTGCGCCATGATGCCGCCGACGTTCGACGCCTTCACCGAGCCGCCGTAGAGAACCCGTACGCCGTCAGCCGCGGCGTCCCCGTGGACCTCCCGGATCCGCGCCCGGATCGCCGCACAGACCTCCTGGGCGTCCTCGGGTGTCGCCACCTCGCCGGTGCCGATGGCCCAGACCGGCTCGTAGGCGACGACGAGGCCCGCGACCTGCTCCGCGGTGAAGCCCGCCAGGGAGCCGTCCACCTGCGCGAGGACGTGGGGGACCTGCTCACCGGCCTGGCGGACGTCGAGGCCCTCCCCGACGCACACGATCGGGGTCATGCCGCCTGCGAGCGCCTGGTGGGCCTTGGCGCTGATCAGGTCGTCGCCCTCGCTGTGGTACTCGCGACGCTCGCTGTGACCCACCACGACGTAGGAGCACCCGAGCTTGGCCAGCATGCCGGCCGAGATCTCGCCCGTGTAGGCGCCCGAGTCGTGGGTCGAGACGTCCTGCGCGCCGTACTTCACCAGCAGCCGGTCGCCGTCGACCAGGGTCTGCACCGACCGCAGGTCGGTGAAGGGCGGCACGACGCACACCTCGACCCGGCCGTAGTCGTGCTTCTTGTCCGCCAGGGTCCAGGCGAGCTTCTGGACCAGGACCACCGCTTCCTGGTGGTTGAGGTTCATCTTCCAGTTGCCGGCCATCAGCGGGGTCCGCTTGCCGGTCGATCCAGTGGCTGCCATCAGTCCTCCAGCACTGCGATGCCCGGGAGCGTCTTGCCCTCGAGGTACTCGAGGCTCGCGCCGCCACCGGTCGAGATGTGACCGAACGCCGACTCGTCGAAGCCCAGCGTCCGCACTGCCGCGGCGGAGTCGCCGCCCCCGACGACGGAGAGCCCGTCGATCCGGGTCAACGCCTCTGCGACCGCGCGCGTGCCGTCGGCGAAGGCGGGCGTCTCGAAGACACCCATCGGTCCGTTCCAGAACACGGTGCGCGCGTCCGCCAGGGCCGCGGCGAACGCGCGGCCGGAGTCGGGCCCGATGTCGAGGCCGAGCGCGTCGGACGGGATCGCGGACGCGGCGACCACCTGGGGCTGGGGATCCCGGTCTCCGGAGGGGAACTCGGTGTCGACGACGACGTCGGTCGGCAGCAGGATCTCCACGCCGGTCTCGGCGGCCCGCTCGAGGTAGCCGCGGCAGGTGTCGACCTGGTCGGCCTCGAGCAGGCTCTTGCCCACCTCGTGGCCCTGCGCCTTGAGGAAGGTGAAGACCATGCCGCCACCGATCAGCAGCCGGTCGGCCTTCCCAAGCAGGTTGTCGATCACGCCGAGCTTGTCGGACACCTTGGACCCGCCGAGCACGACGACGAAGGGCCGCTCCGGGTCCTCGGTGAGGCGGCGCAGCACGCCGACCTCGGTCGCGACCAGCTGACCCATCGCGTGCGGCAGCCGCTGCGCGACGTCGTAGACGGACGCCTGCTTGCGGTGCACCACGCCGAACCCGTCGGACACGAACGCGTCCGCGAGCGCGGCCAGCTGGTCGGCGAACGCCGCCCGCTCGGCCTCGTCCTTGCTGGTCTCGCCGGCGTTGAACCGCACGTTCTCGAGTACGGCGACCTGCCCGTCGGTCAGCCCGGCGACCGTCTCGCGGGCGCTGTCACCGACCGTGTCGGTCGCGAAAGCGACGTCGCGGCCCAGCAGCTCCCCGAGCCGGGCGGCGACCGGACGCAGCGTGTAGCGCTCGTCCGGTGCCCCCTTGGGCCGTCCGAGGTGGGCGACGACGACCACCCGGGCGCCGGCGTCCGCCAGCGCCTGGATGGTCGGGACGCTGGCGCGCACCCGCCCGTCGTCGGTGATCGTCTGGCCGTCGAGCGGGACGTTGAGGTCGGAGCGGACCAGGACGCGCTTGCCCTGGACGTCCCCCAGCCCGGAGTAGTCGCCCACGGTCAGAGCGTCGCGCCGACGTAGTCGACGAGGTCGACCAGCCGGTTCGAGTAGCCCCACTCGTTGTCGTACCAGCCGACGACCTTGACCTGGTTGCCGATCACCTTGGTCAGCGGCGCGTCGAAGATGCACGACGCCGGGTCGGTGGTGATGTCGCTGGAGACGATCGGGTCCTCGCTGTAGCGCAGGTACTTGCCGTCGGCGGCTGCCTTCATCGCCGCGTTGACCTCCTCGACCGTGGTCTCGCGACCGGCCTCGAAGGTCAGGTCGGTCGCCGAGCCGGTCGGGACCGGCACGCGCAGGGCGTAGCCGTCGAGCTTGCCCTTGAGATCGGGCAGGACCAGGGCGATCGCCTTTGCGGCACCGGTCGAGGTCGGGACGATGTTGGTCGCCGCGGACCGGGCCCGGCGCAGGTCCCTGTGGGGACCATCGAGCAGGTTCTGGTCGCCGGTGTAGGCGTGCACGGTCGTCATCAGGCCCCTGACGATGCCGAACTCGTCGTGGAGCGCCTTGGCCATGGGGGCCAGGCAGTTGGTCGTGCACGAGGCGTTGGAGATGATCGTGTGCGTGGCCGGGTCGTAGTCGCCCTCGTTGACGCCCATCACGATGGTGACGTCCTCGTTCTTGGCCGGCGCCGAGATGATGACCTTCTTGGCGCCACCGTCGATGTGGGCCTTGGCCTTGGTCGCGTCGGTGAAGAAGCCGGTCGACTCGATGACGATGTCGGCTCCGACGCCGCTCCAGTCGAGGGCGGCGGGGTCGCGCTCCTCGAAGACCTTGAAGGTGTGGCCGGCCGCGGTGATGTCGGTGTCGGTGTGGGACACCTCTCCGTCGAGCCGCCCGAGGATCGAGTCGTACTTGAGCAGCGTCGCGAGCGTCTTGTTGTCGGTCAGGTCGTTGACCGCGACGATCTCGATGTCGGCGCCGGCGGCGACGGCCGCGCGGAAGAAGTTGCGGCCGATCCGGCCGAACCCGTTGATACCTACTCGAACGGTCACTGCGGGGCTCCTCTGTAGCGGTAGCTGGTGGGGGTTCCGTGGTCAGTGCGGGGTGAGTTGCGCACGGCGAACCCGCGTCGACCTGACCCTATCGCCCGGTCCGCCACCCTCAGCCTGCCGTCCCGCGCTACGTGCGGGTAACGACCGAAGGTCCCGCCCCTCGGGGCCTTCGGCCTCCCGAGGACCGAAGTCGGGGAACGGAACGCCTGCTAGGCGTCCTCGGCCAGCATCTCCGGGGTCAGCGACGCCTCGGTGTCCGGGATGCCGAGCTCCTCGGCCCGCTTGTCGGCCATGGCGAGCAGGCGCCGGATGCGGCCCGCGATCGCGTCCTTGGTCAGCACCGGGTCGTGGAGCTGACCGAGCTCCTCCAAGGAGGCCTGCTTGTGCTCGAGCCGCAGCTCGCCGGCCATCCGCAGGTGGTCGGGGACGTCCTCCCCCAGGATCTCCATGGCGCGGCCGACCCGCGCGCCGGCGGCGACCGCGGCGCGCGCGGAACGTCGCAGGTTGGCGTCGTCGAAGTTCGCGAGCCGGTTGGCGGTCGCCCGGACCTCGCGCCGCATCCGGCGCTCCTCCCACGCCATCAGCGACTCGTGGGCGCCCA
>ERZ724512.120-NODE-120-length-30007-cov-13.547543_pt1 | contig 30007 bp, 30 predicted proteins | sample MGYA00376045_ERZ724512 | MGnify/ENA primary metagenome ERZ724512 (study PRJEB28724, sample SAMN07190883) | activated sludge metagenome | isolation source: activated sludge of sewage treatment plant in Hong Hong | place: Hong Kong | collected 2016-03-17 ... | reverse complement strand
CTGATCCCCGGGTCGCTTCGCTCCTGCCCGCCGGGGGTGCACCATGGTGGGGTGCAGGATCTGCTTCAGGCCTGGGCAACACTGCTCGCCCGGCACAGCACCGACCCCGATGCGGACGGGGTGGGGGCGCGGTTGCTGGCCTCCTGGTCGGAACCGCATCGGCGCTACCACTCCATCGGGCACCTGCGTGACATCCTCGAGCACGTCGAAGAGCTCGCCGGATATGCCGACGACGCCGACGCGGTCCGGCTGGCCGCCTGGTTTCACGACTCGGTATATGCCGGTCGGCCCGACGACGAGGAACTCAGCGCCCGGCGGGCCGAGCACGACCTGTCCCGGCTCGGGGTAGCGCCGCAGTTGGTCGACGAGGTGGCACGGCTGGTGCGGTTGACCGTCAGCCACCATCCCGCGCCGGGTGACCACAACGGCGAGGTGCTGTCCGACGCCGACCTGGCCGCGCTGGCCGTGCCCAGGGAGCGTTACGTGCAGAACACCGCGGCCATCCGCGCCGAGTACGCGCACATCCCGGACGACGCCTTCCGCAAGGGTCGCCAACAGGTACTGGTGTCGTTGTTGGAGGGGCCGGGGGTGTTTCGCACCGACTACGCCCGCCGGGAGTGGGAGGCCGCCGCCCGGGACAACCTGCGCGCCGAGTTCGCGGCGCTGGCCGACTGACGTTCAGCTCTCGCCGAGAGTCCGCCGCTTCTGCTGTGCGAACTCCTCGTCGGTGATCAGGCCTCGGTCCTGCAACGCAGCCAACCGCTCGAGCCGGTCCACGGGATCAGCGGCCTGCGCCTGGGCCGCGGCCGGTTCGACTAAGGGAGCAGGGCGTGCACCATCGCGTCGAAGGGAGGCGCGGACTCCGGCAGCACCCGCAGTTGCAGTCTCCAGCGAATCTCCGTGTTGTCCAACAGGTTCGGATTGCCCACGGTGATCGGCCGGCACGTCGGCGTAGGCGCGCACGCCCACTTTGCGAAGACTACGGCCGGCGCGTAGATCGTAGGCGGGTCTAGTGCGAGGCCTTGTCCTGCGGGGTGGCGACCATGACCGGCCCGCTCTCGCTGCCGTCCATCGCTGTCTTGTAGCTGCCCTGGGTGCCGTCGGTGTCGACCGCCGCGCCGTCCGCGCCGCTGCCGCCGTCCTGCACGCTGATGGTGCTCGACGGGCTGCCTGCGGCGGCGACGGCTGTGCCGCCGAACGCGCCCGCGAGCACGATGGCTGCCACGACGACCGCTCCCTGGAGAACTCGCTTCACGGGTCCGCCCCTTTCCGTATGTCGGATGTGAAATTACCGACACTCCCTGTGAAGTAGCTGGCAGTGAACATGGGGCGAGCGGGGCTTCGCCGGCTTGGCCCGGGAAGGGCCGTTCGGCCCTTGCGAACCGGTGGTTGCCGGGGCAATCTCTGCACATGGCAGACGAACAGGGCCCGATCACGGTACTCAGCGACGACGAGAGTTGGAATCGGCTGAAGAGCGTTTCGCTGGGTCGACTGGTGACGCGTGTCGGCGATCAGCTGGAGCTCTTCCCGGTGAACTTCGTCACCCAGGATGGCACGGTGCTGTTCCGGACCGCCGAGGGCACCAAGTTGTTCAGCACCGTCATGAACGACAAGGTCCTGTTCGAGGCCGACGACCACACCGTCGCCGACGGCTGGAGCGTCATCATTCGTGGCACCGCCCGGGTACTCACCGCATCCGCAGACATCCACGAGGCAGAGCGGGCGCAGCTACTTCCCTGGGTGCCCACCGAGAAGCTGCGCTTCGTCCGAATCACGCCGTCGGAAGTCTCGGGTCGGCGCTTCCAGTTCGGGCCCGAGCCCGAGCACGGGTCGTACCCCGGCTAGAACGGCGCAGCTCTACTACGTTCCGCGACTCGGGAGTCATTAAGCGCCCGTTCGCATTTGACGCGGTGCATGCGCTGGGCTGCCCGGGTCCGTCGCCGCGTCGGCATCATCACGCCGGTCGCATGCGGTGGTTCACCGGTCGGTCGGGGTAGCTCGGCGGTGGTGGTGTCCCACTGCGGGACGAGCAGGCGGCTACCGGGATGCGTCACATACCTCCTGCCCGCCGGCGAGGTCCAGACGACGGCCCCGTCGGGCAGCTGCTGATCGGACCAGCCGTGCCAGAAAGTCTTGAGCAAGTGGTGCTTTCGGCAGACGGCTTTGAGATTCGACGCATGCGTCGGTCCCCAGGGCCACGGAATCGTGTGGTCGATGTCGCAGACCTCGGCCGGTACGTCGCAGTTCGGGAACCGGCAGGTCAGGTCCCGCAGTCGGACGAACTCGTCCAGCGCCGTGGACGGCCGGTAGCCGGGTTCGGGCTTCTCGCCGGGCCGTCGCACGTGGCGCACCCTGGCCCCGGAACGGATCAACTCCGCCAGCAGCGGTGGCGGCAAGATACCGCTTCGGCCCGCGACGACCGCGGTGGCCGGCGCGGCGGTCGGTGCGGGCTCCGGGCTGGGCGCCAGTGCCTCGGCCAGCGTCATGTCCGCGGTGACAGAAGGAGATTCGGGCGATCCCGACATGGCGGGATCGGGTTCGGCGGCAAGCGCGTCCGGCTCGGCCAGCACATGGATGACGACGTTCGAGCCCCGCCCGTCGTCGTCGGCCGCGGGGCACTCCGGTGATCCGCACCGGCAGGCCAGCCGGTCGGAGCCGGTCGCGAGCGCGCCGAGCGCGTCCGCACGGCGTTGGGCGATCGTTCGCGGGTCGTCCTCGCACACACCGTGCGCCATCTGGGTGAGCTTGCGGTCGACCGCCGCGGCGTCCGTCGAGTACAGCCTGCCCCAAACAGAGGTGGTGCCGTCGCCGTCGTCCCGTGATCCGATGTGGAGGTCGCGGCTGCGGGCGCTCGCGCGGGTCCGCCGCAACGCACCGGGATCGAATCGGTCCACCCACACATCGATGGCTTGCTCGAGCTTGTGGTCAGAGAGCGGCCCCCACGTCACCGCGGCCCGGGCCACCGCACCGTCGATGCGGGCGAGAGCTTCGCGGTCCGTGACCAGATCGGTACGCCAGGAAATGGCCTGGCAGACCCGATGGCTCAGCCGCCCGGCCATGAACAACGCGGCGACATCGGGCAGGCGATGACGCAGAGTCTGGCTCAAGTGCATCTCACCGGAGGCCCGGCCGTGGGTTATACCGAGTGCCGCCGACACTTCGGCAGCTGCCGCGTCCCAGGAATCGCAGGTCCAATGTGCGTGCTCGCCGTCGCTGCAGCGCCTGCGGACAAGCTCGCCGATCGCCGCGATCCTGCGGGCCGCGGCGCGGGCCTCAGTGGCCGCCCACTCCTCGATGGCAGCCACCACGGCGGCCTCGTCGGCGGAAACCAGCTCAGTATCGAACATGTGTTCGAGTATACCACCGGCGTCCGACAAGAACTCGACGGGAACCTAGACCCAGTACGGCACCCGCGCCCGGTACTGCCGCAACGCCAGCGCAGCCACCAGCCAGCCGAGCACGGTCAGCGCCACCACCACGATCCAGTGCCGCAGCTCCTGGTGTGCGCCCAGCAGCGGGGCCCGCAGGATGTCGAGGTAATGCAGCAGCGGGTTGAGTTCGATGATCTTGGCCCACCGGCCGGCGCCCTGCTGGCGCAGGGTGTCGTCGTTCCAGATGATCGGCGTCATGAAGAACAGCAGCTGTACGACCGAGAACAGCAGCGGGCCGATGTCGCGGTAACGGGTGGCCAGGATGCCGAAGCAGAACGACACCCACACGCAGTTCAGCATGATCAGCAGCAGCGCCGGGATCACCGACAGGTCGGCCCAGGACCACGGCTTGGGAAAGATGAACGCGATCACGACGTAGATGACGATGTTGTGGGCGAACAGGATCATCTGCCGCCACACCAGCCGGTACACGTGCACGCTCAGCGGCGTCGGAAGCTGTTTGATCAAGCCCTCATTGGCGATGAACACGTCGGCGCCCTCGAGGATCGAGGCGTTGATCATGTTCCAGATGATCAGTCCCAGCGTCACATACGGCAGATGCTCGGAGAGTTCCAGGTGGAACAGCTTGGAGTACAGCCCGCCCATCGCGACCGCGGTGGTTCCGGTGGCGATGGTGATCCAGAACGGGCCCAGCACAGAGCGGCGGTACTTCTGCTTGATGTCCTGCCAGCCCAGGTGCAACCACAGCTCGCGTCTTCGGTAACCGTCGATCAGGTCACCCCACGCCCGGGTGAAGGTCTTCGACTGCGCGGCGGCGTCGGTGAACGTCACGTGGGAGGCCCTCCGAACTGTTCGCGACGGCCCATGCGGCGCAGCCGGAACCACTCCCGCAGGCCGGCGGGGTCGCGCCGGGTGACCAGGAAGTACCAGCCGAACCGCAGCCACTCCTGCGGCAGCAGCTTGCGCAGTCCGGGCTGCGCCAACAGATAGCCGCGGTTGCGGTAGGTGAAGAACCGCTTGGTCGGGTCGTCGGGGTACTGGGTGTGCATGCGGCCGCCGAGGATCGGCTTGAACTCCTCGGTGCCGTACGGGTGCAGGTACACCGCATTCAGGCAGGTGCCGAACGGCAGGCCACTGCGCACCAGCCTGCGGTGCACCTCGACCTCGTCCCCGCGGACGAACAGCCGAATATCCGGAACACCGACCACCGCAATGGTTTCCGCGCGGAACAGTGCCCCGTTGAACAGCGACGCGATGCCCGGCAGCAGATCACCGCCGCCCTCGGAGCGCAGTTCCTCGACGTGACGCCGCCAGACCAGCCCACGCCGCAGCGGGAACGCCAGCCGGTCGGGATGGTCGATGTCGCACACCATCGGAGACACCTCCGCCAGCCCGTGCCGCTCGGCGCAGGACAGCAACGTCTCCAGAACCGAGGCATTCTGCGGCCGGCCGTCGTCGTCGGCCAGCCACACCCAGTCGGCTCCGAGTGCCAGCGCATGCAGCATGCCCAACGCGAATCCGCCTGCGCCGCCGAGGTTTCGGCGCGATCCGAGGTAGGTCGTCGGAACCGGCTGGCCCGCCACCAGGTCGCGCACCCGCTCGTCGAAGTCGTTGTCGACGACGATGAGATGGTCGACCATGCGCGACTGGGTGCTCAACACGTCGAGGGACTTGGCCAGTTCGTCGGGGCGGCGGTGGGTGACGACGACGGCGCACACCATGCCGGTCATGCCTGGGACCAATCGTTCTTGTGCTCGTCGAGCACCTCACGCACGTGCCGCGCGGCGTCCTCACCCTCGTAGGCGCGCACCACGTCCTCGATACCGCCGGCCATCTTGATGGTGCCGTGGTCGATCCACATCGCGGTCTTGCACAGCCGGGCCAGGAACTCGTTGGAATGACTGGCGAAAACCAGGATTCCGGACCGCTCGACCAGGCTCTGCAGCCGGGACTGCGCCTTCTTCAGGAAGTCGGCGTCGACGGCTCCGATACCCTCGTCGAGCAGCAGGATCTCCGGGTCGATGCTCGTCACCACACCCATGGCGAGCCGCACCCGCATGCCGGTGGAGTAGGTGCGCAGCGGCATCGAAAGGTATTCGCCCAGTTCGGTGAACTCGGCGATCTCGTCGACCTTGGCGGCCATCTGCTTGCGGGTCTGGCCCAGGAACAAGCCGCGGATGATGATGTTCTCGAACCCGGAGATCTCCGGGTCCATCCCCACGCCAAGGTCGAAAACCGGTGCGACGCGGCCCCTTACGGTCGCCGAGCCGCGGGTGGGCTCGTAGATGCCGGACAGCAGCCGCAGCAGCGTCGATTTCCCCGCACCGTTGTGTCCGACCAGGCCCACCCTGTCGCCCATCCGCAGTTGCAGCGAGATGTCCCGCAGCGCCTCGATGACGACGACATTCTCGGTGTTGCGCCCGATGGCGCCCCCGGCCTTGCCGAGGAACGTCTTCTTCAGCGAGCGGGTCTTGGCATCGAAGATGGGAAACTCGACCCAGGCGTCGCGGGTCTCGATGTAGGGATCTGCGGACAACGGAGGCTCTGCTACAGGTACTGCCCGGTGCCGTGGCCGGGCCCGCCCGGTACGCCGGGCTGACCCATCCCGGGTGGCAGCGCACCCTGGCCGCGCATGTGCTCGAGCTGCGCCCGGGCGGCCATCTGCTGGGCGAACAGCGCTGTCTGGATCCCGTGGAACAGACCCTCCAGCCAGCCGACCAGCTGGGCCTGGGCGATCCGCAGCTCGGCGTCCGAGGGCACCGTCTCGTCGGAGAACGGGAGGGCCAGGCGTTCGAGCTCCTCGCGCAGTTCGGGGGCCAGCCCGTCCTCGAGTTCCCGGATCGAGGTGGCGTGGATCTCGCGCAGCCGGTTGCGGCTGGCCTCGTCGAGGGGAGCGGCCCGGACCTCTTCGAGCAACTGCTTGATCATGGTGCCGATCCGCATCACCTTGGCGGGCTGCTGGACCAGGTCGGTCACCGAACGTTGATCATCGTCCGAATCCGCCGACGCGGCGTCGGGTCCGGGGATGATCTCGATGTTGTCGTCGTCGGTGTTCGTCGTCATGCGTGCAGCGTTCCCTCTTTACTGGGTGTCCTTCGGCTGGGATCCGCGCCATTCGTAGATGCGGGCCTCGCCGTTGTCGTAGATCTTCGCCCACGACGCGGACTTGTCTAGTGACACTAGACCGTCGGGCATGACGAACCCGCGGACCACCCGGCGACCCGTCAGCACATATCGGATGTTCAGCGCCTTGACCACCTCGGCGATCCGCGGATCGTGGTCGGCGTCGTCGGCGTAGGCCCAGAACAGGAAGCGGTTGGGCCCCGGACCCTGCTGCACCGGATAGTCGTAATGCGTCCACAGCGGATGCAGGCCGGCCACGGCGTACATCCACGCCGTGCCGTCGGTGTTGGCATCCCCGATCAGGGTGTCGCGGGCGTCGGGCAGCGTGGCCAGGTACGCCATCGCCTGCAGCACCTTGTCGTTGACCATCACCTGGTCGTACTTCTCGCCCATCAGGTGCCGATGCCGCGGGAAGTAATGCCAGGTCATCCCCAAGATCACCACGACCAGCACCGCAGCCGTCGCGCCGATCCAGAAGCCCCGCCCCGGATCGCGACCGGCGCGCCGCCGGGTCAGCCCGCGTGCCCCGGCGACCACCAGTAGCGCCGCGCAGAACAGCGCGTACCCCGCCATCGGCATCAGCAGCATCGTGACCACCGCCGACAACCGCCGCGGGTCGCTGTAGAACAGGTCGCTGAACATGCCGGTGATCGTGCCGACCGGGCCGCCGAAGGGCGCCGACGAATGCACGATCGAGATCACCAGCAGCGCCCACACCGCCGCCGGCCACCAGATCCGCTTCATCAGCAGCAGGACGAAGCCGGCGGCGGCGAGTGCGATCAGCATGTTCTGGATCGGATAGTCGTTGAGGTGGCGGGTGTGCTGCACGACCGCGTCGAACAGGGCCCGCTTGCGGCCCTCATGGGTGAGGAAGGCGTGCCCGGCGATGATCTCCGCCTGCTGCAGCACGCCCAGGAACTGCGGCAACAGCACCGCCAGTGTGGGCACCGCGATGGCCGCCAGGGTGGCGAAGTCCCGCACCCGGCCGAGTACCGGTCGCCACAGCGCGTCCAGCAACCACCACGCCGCGACGAACGTGACCACGACCACCCCGCCGGTGAGGTGCACCGAGAACAGCCCGACCAGTGCGATCACCGCCAGCGGGATCCGGTCGCGATGCCGCAGCGACGAGGTGATCAGGACGAACGTCGGAATGGCGAGCCCGTACGCCGCCATGTTGGGCATCGAGGCGGTGTCGAACTCGACGTACGGCACGGAGGTGAACGACGCCGACAGCGCGGCGGCGGTGGCCGCGGCCCCCGCGGTGCGCCACTGCGTCCACCGCTCCCGGAGTAGGTTCCAGGTCAGCACCGCCGCCCCGACCGGAAACAGCCAGATCGCGGCCGCCAGTGAACTCAGGGTGTACGCGGTGGTGGGCGCGGCGCCGGTCAGCTGGGCCAGCACGGCGCCCAGGGCGTGGAACGTCGACGGATAGTAGAGCGGGTCGTGGGTCTCGACGTTGCGCAGCTCGCCCATGTGGGTCGGCGAGGCCTGCCCGGTGTCGAGGATCCATCGGATGGTGTTGGCGTGCCAGACGGCGTCCCAGGTGCTCGGAACGGACTGCCAGTTCGGCATGCCGCGCCAGGCCGCGTACCCGATGGCGACGGCCCCGAACAGCACCCCGGCCGCCACGGTGAGCGCGGGTCCCAGCGCGACGGGCTGACCGCCGCTCGAGCGCAACCGGGCCAGCAGCACCCGTGCCGCCAGCACCACCGCCGTCACCGCGAGCAGGGCCAGCAGCGCGGTCAGCGCGTTCCACGGGATACCGAGTGCGCCGAACGGGAGGATGGTCAGCCCGACGACGCCGTAGGTCAGGGCCGGCCCGACGGCGACGGCGACGGGCCAGTTCAGCCGCCCCGCCAGCGCCACGGCGGCACCCGGCAGGATCAGCAGCAGCACCGCGGCGAGCACGCCGAAGCCGAAGTTCACTGCACTAGTATGGCTGCCGAGGTGACCCGGACCGGATCGCCAGGGGCGCGCCGGGGGGACGCCATCTGTGTCTGGAGTGGCCGAGATCGCAGACGCATTAAGGTGGGCTGACATGGCATATGACGTCGCCCGGGTGCGCGGTCTGCACCCCGCGTTGGGCGACGGCTGGATGCGGTTCGACGCGCAGGCCGGCATGCTCATCCCCGATTCGGTGTCCACCACGGTGTCCACCGCCTTCCGTGGTTCAGCGCCCAACGCCGCCAGTCCGCATCCGTCCGCGCAGCGCAGCGTCGCCGTCCTGGAGGCCGCCCGGCAGGCGGTGGCCGACCTGGTCAACGGCGACCCCGGCGGGGTGGTGCTCGGGGCCGATCGTGCGGTCTTGCTGACCGCGCTGGCCGACGCGTCGTCGTCGCGGGCGGGCATCGGCGACGAGGTGGTGGTCAGCCGGCTCGACGACGAGGCGAACATCGCGCCCTGGCTGCGGGCGGCGAACCGCTACGGCGCCAAGGTGAAATGGGCTGAGGTCGACATCGAGACCGGTGAGCTGCCGCCCTGGCAGTGGGAGGGCCTGATCACCCCGCCGACCCGGCTGGTCGCGATGACCTCGGCGTCGGCGACGCTGGGCACAGTCACCGACGTCGGCATCGTCAGCAAGCTGGTGCACGACGTCGGCGGCCTGGTGGTGGTCGACCACACCGCGGCCGCCCCCTACCAGCTGCTGGACATCGGCGAGGTCGACGCCGACGTGGTGGCGCTCAACGCGTCGGCCTGGGGCGGACCGCCGATCGGTGCGCTGGTGTTCCGCGACCCGGCGCAGATCGACACCTTCGGCTCGGTGTCGACGAACCCGTACGCCAGTGGGCCCGCGCGCCTTGAACTCGGCGGCCACCAGTACGGGCTGCTCGCCGGTGTGGTCGCCAGCATCGAGTACCTGGCCAACCTGGATGACGCGGCAACCGGCACCAGGCGCGAAAAGCTCTCCACCTCAATGCAATCCGCCGGCGCGTACCTGAGCCACCTGTTCGACTACATGATGGTCTCGCTGCGTTCGCTGCCGTTGGTGATGGTGATCGGCCGCCCGTTGCAACACATCCCGGTGGTCACGTTCGCCGTCAACGGTGTGCCCGCGGAGCGGGTGGCGCAGCGACTGGCCGACAACGGGATCCTGGCCATCTGCAACGCCGACTCACGCGTTCTCGACCTGATCGGGGTCAACGACATCGGCGGCGCGGTTACCGTCGGGCTGGCCCACTACTCGACGATGGCCGAGGTGGACCAACTGGTGCGCGCGCTGGCGTCGCTGGGCTGAGCCCTCAGTCCCGGACTGTCAGCAGGATTTTCCCGGAGACATCGCCGGAGGCCAGCGCGCGGTGCGCCTCCTGCGCCTCGGCCAGCGGAAAGCGCGCGCCGATCACCGGCCGGACCCGACCGTCGGCGATCATCGGCCACACCGATTCGACGACGGCGGCGACGATGGCGCCCTTGCCGTGCGGGCCGTCGACCGGACGGGCGCGCAGGGCGGTGCCGATGACCTGCAGGCGCTTGCCGACCAACTTGCCGATATTCAGTTCGCCCTTGACGCCGCCCTGCATGCCGATGATCACCAGCCGGCCGTCGGCCGCCAGGGCGTCGAGATTGCGGTCGAGGTAGGCCGCCCCCATGATGTCGAGGATCACGTCGGCGCCCCTCCCGTCGGTCGCCCGTCGGACACGCTCGACGAAGTCGTCGTCGCGGTAGTTGATCGCAATGTCGGCGCCGAGTTCCCGGCACAAATCCAACTTTGCGTCGGATCCGGCAGTCACGGCGACGACGGCGCCGAGCTGTTTGGCGACCTGGATGGCGTGGCTGCCGACTCCGCTGGCGCCGCCGTGCACGAGCAGCACCTCACCGGGTGCCAGGTGTGCGGCCATGACGAGGTTCGACCAGACCGTGCACGCCACCTCCGGAAGGGCCGCGGCGTCGTGCAGAGTGACGCCGGGCGGAACCGGCAGCACCTGGGCCGCGGGCACGATCACCGACTCGGCATAACCGCCGCCCGCCAGCAGGGCACAAACCTCTTGCCCCACAATCCATTCCGATACGCCGTCGCCGACGGCGGCAATCCGGCCGGATACCTCCAGGCCCAGGATGTCGCTGGCCCCGGGTGGTGGCGGGTAGTTGCCGGCGGCTTGCAGGAGGTCCGCTCGATTGACGCCCGCGGCAAATATTTCGATCAACACTTCGTCAATTCCGGGGCGCATGCGAGTGAGGCTACTACGCACTTATTTTCGCCTCGGGTCCCCTGGCTTCGCTTACGATTGCGGGCATGGGAGGAACAATTGGGGGACGGACCGCGAGTGAGATGCCCGGCCTGGATATCGCCGAACAGAAATCCTGGCAACATTTCCTGGACGCGGCATTACGTCTGTACGGAACCTTGAATCGAACGCTCGTCGATGAGCACAAGCTCAGCCTGGTGGATGTGCGGTTGCTCGAAATCCTCGACAACGCCGAGACCGGTGCGGCCAGGATGGGCGATCTGGCGGAGCAGTTGATGTCGCTGCCGAGTCGGGTGACTCGCCAGATCCGGCGGCTCGAGGCGGCCGGACTGGTACGGCGCAACGCCAGCCCGGACGACGGGCGCGGTGTGCTGGCCAGCATCACCGATCGGGGCCGCGTCGTAGTTGCGGAGGCGATCGACACCTACGCCAAGGGCGTCCGCGAGCATTTCCTCGGTCCGCTGTCGCGCCCGCAGATGGCCGCGATGGGCGAGAACAGCCGCCGGATCAGCGCGGCGCTGAAGACCCGCGGATCCTCAGCCCGGGTCGGCCGGGTCTGACCGACCGCTACGCTTGTCGGCGGTGGCGTGGCAGAGCGGCCTAATGCACTCGCCTTGAAAGCGAGAGACGGCTAACACCGTCCGGGGGTTCAAATCCCTCCGCCACCGCAGCTCAGGGATTGTTTTCCGATAACGACACGCTCCAAGCCGAGGTTAACGGAGAGTGTCGTTGACACAATCTGACACAACCCGGAGTCATTCACCCCGCGCTGCGGTCGTTCTCACCCCTATTGATGAGGTGAGGTACCGCCCATGGCACACGACTTCCCAGTTACATCCGGCGCGTCGAAACGTCGGACGGCCCCCGCTACGAGGTGCGCGTCAATCCGCATTTCGGTGTCGAACCCCGACGTCAGCCCTCGCAAAAACGGACTACGGCGCCGGGTAGGGGCCACCCGGATCCTGGCAGTAGAAAAGCCCGCAGTTGACTGCTGGGCGCGACAGGTTCGCCAACGGAATGTTTGGCGGCGGCAGCTCGCCTTCCCAGACTCCGTTGGCCACATTTCCCGGTACGCCGTACACCCACCAATAGGTGTGGCAGACGTTCCAGTCCCAGTTGGGCCGGTAGCTTCCAGAGCCGACGGAGGCTGGGTCCTGGCCGGGGCACCAGGTTAGGGGGCCTTTGGCGCTGCCGTCGGCGTGCGCGGTTGCCGGGGTGAGGAGGAGTCCAGCGATGGCGACGCCTGCCGACGTCAGCGACCCGGCAAGTAATCTCCTTCGGCCGCGCGTAGTCTTCATGACTTTCTTACTGCGCATCTCCGCTCCTCGTCTCGGTTGTTATATCTGCATCAGCACCTGTCTCATAGCCTTCGGACGAGAGCGTACTGAGTTGAGTCCCTGGTAGTGGGCAGATTCATCCGGCCGATCAAAGTCGCTCTGCGCCTGGCGCGCCGCTGAACAACCAGTACTCCACCCACTCTCCGGTGACTTTCGGTGCGCCGGTTCGCACGTCGTTGCGTGGATGCCGCTACCGACCGCGGACGCGCTGCGCGCCGTCCTCGATGCCGCCGACCAAGTGATCGTGCCGATCGAACCGGAGCCGCTCTGCTTCGACGCGAGCGCGCGCACCATCACCAAGGTGATCCAGCCGCGGAACCTGCCCTACACGGTGGTGATCAACAACTGGGACCCACGTGACGGCCGACACGACCTCGATGAGACCAAGGAGTTCGTGAAGGCGAACAGGTGGCCGCTGGCGAAAACCGTGGTCCGGCACTACAAGCTGCACGCCCGGGCCAGCGCGGATGGCCAGGTCGTCACCGAGTACCCGAGGGACGAGATGACGCTTCCGGCGCAGGAGGACTTCTACCAACTTGCGTTGGAACTCAACAGGTTAGACGGCGAGGCGGCCACCAAGAAGCCGGCGACCGCGTTGATCTCCAGCGAGGTCTACTCGCGGCTGCTGGAATTCTCCGACCAGGAGAAGCGCACGCAACTGCGGGCGGCCCGACCCTTTGGGGTCATCGCCATGGACGCGATCGAAAACGACGCGGATCAGCTGGGGTCCATGTGGAAGCGGAGCGAAGCTCGGTCGCCGGCGTCCGGCAAGTTGTTCGCTCGGGAGAGTGGTTCGCACTACCGGCGCCACGCCCAGCCGCCGCGGTGCATCACCTTGCAGGGAGTCAGCGCGGATAACTCCAGGCTGCTCAAACGGTTGGCGAAGGCGTGGGGAGCGGGCAGCGTGTCCGATCTCGTAGAGCAGGCGCTGCGGCTCGAATTCCGCGTCCGTTGACACAGCGATGACACAATTGCGCACTCCGATGACCCGGCGTAGATTCACGAATTCTCAGATCAGAGAACTACCGCGGACGAGCGTGAACAACGCCGGAGACACAAAACCCCTGGTGCGCCTAGCTTGAAAGCGAGAGACGGCTAACACCGTCCGGGGGTTCAAATCCCTCCGCCACCGCAGCTCACGGGCAGTCTCCGAATGGGTACCTCGGCCGACGCTGGAACTTCGGCGGTCTACGGTGCGACGAGTATTGGTGTCCCTTCGATCGCATTTCGGGACGTCGTCCTCTAGAGGTGTGGCGGTGCAGCATGGCTAGCCTGTTGCACTTCGCGAGATAGAACGCAGCACCCCACTGTCTGCAGATTGGAGACCTGTCGATGCGTCGTTATCTGGCCGCAGTCGTGACGGCGATGTGCCTGGGCGTGCTAGGGGCGCTGAGCCAAGCGCCCGTCGCCTCAGCTGAACCTGGCTTCACCCTGCCACCGCTGCCCTATGCCGCAAGCGCGCTAGAACCGGTGATCGACACCGAGACCATGAGGCTGCACCACGACAAGCACCATCAGGCCTACGTTGACGCACTCAACACCGCCGTGGCTGCCAATCCGGCGCTGCAAGGAATGTCCCTGGAACAACTCGTCACCTCCGCGGGCGAATTGCCCGCAGCGGTACGCAATAACGCCGGCGGACACTGGAATCACACGTTCTTCTGGGACACAATGACCGCGCCGTCGCAGACCGGCCAGCCCTCACCTCAGCTGCGGGAAGCCATCGATCAGCAGTTTGGCTCCCTCGACGGGATGAAGTCAGCGGTCAATGACGCAGGTGCCAAGCGGTTCGGCTCGGGCTGGACGTGGCTGATCGTCGGCCAAGGCGGCCAGCTCGCCGTCACGTCAACCCCGAATCAGGATAATCCGCTGATGGACGTGGCCGAGGTTAAGGGGAAGCCATTGCTGGGCAACGACGTCTGGGAGCACGCCTACTACCTCAAACATCAGAACCGCCGCGCGGAGTACCTCAATGATTGGTGGCAGGTCGTCAACTGGGGCGAAGTTTCTGACCGTTTCGCCGCTGCGACCGGCTAGGAAGCCGGGATGGCGTGCGAGTTGGCCTTCCGGCTCAGCGCTGCTGGTCGTACGCCCACATCGCAGCGACTGCACCGGTCGAGCCGACCGGATCGCCACGTCGATGGCGGTTCCGGCGGTTGGGGCCGGCAGAAGACCCGCTACTCGCCGGTGAACTCCGGCCTGCGCTTCTCGAACATCGCCTTGATGCCCTCACCGAGGTCCCGCGACGGCAGGAACGCCGAGTTCCAGGCCGCCACGTAGCGCAGGCTGGCGGCCACGTCGGCGGTGCGCTGCTCGTCGAGGACGTCCTTGATGCCGTGCACCACCAGCGGGGAGTTCGCGGCGATCTCGGCGGCGGTGGCATGCGCGGCGGCCAGCGCGGCGTCCGCGTCGGTGAACACGTCGTTGACCAGACCGATCTTCTCGGCCCGTGCGGCGTCGATGTCCTTACCCGTCAGCGCCAGCTCGCGCAGGTGGCCGTCGGACAGGATGTAGGGCAGCCGGGCCAGGCTGCCGACGTCGGCGACGATCGACAGCTTGACCTCGCGCACCGAGAACTTGGCGTCCGCACTGGCGTAGCGGATGTCGACCGCGCTGATCAGGTCGACACCGCCGCCGATGCACCAGCCGTGGACCGAGGCGATGGTCGGGGTGCGGCAGTCGGCCACCGCGGTGATGGACTGCTGCATCCGCTTGAGCTTCTTGTGGAAGTCCGCGCGCGGGCGGGCGGACGGGCCGCCGCTCATGGTCGACGACAGGGTGTCGCCCATGGCCATCAGGTCCAGCCCGTAGCTGAAGTGCTTGCCGGATCCGGTCAGCACGATCGCGCGGACCTCGGGGTCGGCGTCGAGGTCGGCGAAGACGACCGGCATCTCCTCCCAGAACGCCGGGCCCATGGCATTGCCCTTTCCCGGGCCGAGCAGCGTTACCTGCGCGACGTTGTCCTTGACCTCGACGTTGAGGGATTCGTACGGCTCACTCATGAGCAGAAGGCTACGACGCCGTGGTCAGTATGGGGAGCCCAGGGTGCCGGCCCACCGCGGACGCGGCGCGGCACGGGTTCTTGTGATGCGGACTACATCGACCCCTAACGGGCGAATCGTCTGATTCAAAGCCGTTGTCCGGCAATCGGTGTGAGCGGTGGTGGCGTGGTCGGGGGGAGTGACCAACAGCACCCAATAATACCTAGGGGGGTATCAATGACAGGTGTAGAGTGAGGCGCACCGACCCACGAAGCCACCTTCGGCACCCTTTGGAGAGCAAGACATGAATGTCGTCGATGTCTCGCGCTGGCAGTTCGGGATCACCACCCTCTATCACTTCATCTTCGTCCCGCTGACGATCGGGTTGGCCCCCCTGGTGGCGGTGATGCAGACGCTGTGGGTCGTGACGGACAACCCGGCCTGGTACCGGATGACGCGCTTCTTAGGCAAGGTCTTCCTGATCAACTTCGCGATCGGCGTGGCGACCGGCATCGTGCAGGAGTTCCAGTTCGGGATGAACTGGAGCGAATACTCGCGGTTCGTCGGAGACGTGTTCGGTGCGCCGCTGGCAATGGAGGCCCTGGTCGCCTTCTTCCTCGAGTCGACGTTCATCGGCCTCTGGATCTTCGGCTGGACGAGGCTGCCCCGTTGGCTGCACCTGACCGCCATCTGGTTGGTGGCCCTGGCGGTCAATCTGTCCGCCTTCTTCATCATCACGGCCAACTCCTTCATGCAGCACCCGGTCGGCACGCGATTCAATCCGGTGACCCGGCGTGCCGAGTTGGAGAGCATCTGGGAACTGCTCACCAACAACACCGGCGTGGCGGCGTTCTGGCACGCGGTGGCGGCATCGTTCCTGACCGCCGGCACGTTTGTCGCGGCGGTGTCCGCCTGGTGGATGGTGCGAGCCAAGGGCTCGGCCAACCGCGCCGCGATGTTCCGCGCGGCCACCATCCTCGGGTGTTGGTTCGCTCTGTTCAGCGGTGCGGCACTGGTATTCACCGGTGACGTCCAGGGCAAGCTGATGTTCCATCAGCAGCCCATGAAGATGGCCGCAGCCGAATCCCTCTGCCATACCGAGCTCGACCCGAAGTTCTCCGTGCTCACCGTCGGCACCCACAACAACTGCGACAGCATCACCCGCGTCATCGAGGTGCCCTACGTGCTGCCCTTCCTCGCCGAAGGCAGGTTCAGCGGGGTCACCCTGGAAGGCGCGAAAGACCTTCAGGATCAGTACCAGCACCGGTTCGGGCCGGATTGGTATGTGCCCAACCTCTTCGTCACCTATTGGTCGTTCCGCGTGATGATCGGCCTGATGGCGATTCCGATGCTGTTCGCGCTCACCGCCTTGTGGCTGACCCGACGAGGTCGTATCCCTGACCGGAAGTGGTTCTCCCGCTTCGCGGTGTGGACCATCCCAACTCCATTCCTCGCCAGCGCCGCCGGGTGGGTTTTCACCGAGATGGGGCGCCAGCCCTGGGTCGTTGCACCCAATACGGACGGTGACCAACTCGTCCGCCTCACCGTGCACGAGGGGGTCACACCGCACGGCGTGGGGGTGGTGTGGGTGTCGTTGATCTCCTTCACGCTGATCTACGCGGTGCTGGCGGTGATCTGGTTCTACCTGGTGCGTCGTTACGTCGTCGCCGGGCCGCAGGAGCACGACGCCGAGCCGGCACCGTCCGCGCCGGCGGACGAGGTCGCACCGCTTTCGTTCGCCTACTGACGCCAACCGATCCGCCGCTAGAGAGGAGCTGAATTCATGGGACTGCAACAGTTCTGGTTCGTGGTGGTCGCTGTGCTGTTTCTGGGCTTCTTCATCCTCGAGGGCTTCGACTTCGGTGTCGGGATGGTGATGGGGTGGCTGGGGCGCCGCAGCGCGACGGCCGCAACGGGAGAGGTCGAATCGCACCGCCGGGCTGTGCTCAACACCATCGGACCGGTGTGGGACGGCAACGAGGTATGGCTGATCACGGCGGGTGGCGCCATGTTCGCGGCGTTCCCGCACTGGTATGCCACCGTGTTCTCCAGCCTGTATCTCCCGTTGCTGGCCATCCTGCTGTCGATGATCGCCCGCATCGTGGCGATCGAATGGCGGGGCAAGATCGACGACCCGAAGTGGCGCACCTGGTGCGACATCGGCATCGCGGTCGGCTCCTGGGTGCCCGCGGTCCTGTGGGGCGTCGCCTTCGCGGTGCTCGTCCGCGGGCTGCCGGTCGGCCCGGACAAGAACGTGGTCGCACTGTCGATCACCGATGTGCTGAACCCGTACACACTGCTTGGTGGGGTGGCCATCTGCGCGCTGTTCCTGTTCCACGGCGTGGTGTTCGTCGCGCTGAAGACGGGCGGCTCCGTGCGGACCGCGGCCGTCCGGCTGGCCGCTGTCCTCAGCGTTCCGTCGGCAGTGCTGGTCGCGGCTTTCGGCCTGTGGACCCAACTTGGCCACGGCAAGGCGTGGACCTGGATAGTGCTCGTGGCGGGGCTGCTCGCGCAGTTGGCCGCCGTGGCCGCGGCGGCCGCCGCTCGCGAGGGTTGGGCCTTCCTGTCCACCACGGTGGTGGTCGCCACGGTGGTGATCGTGTTGTTCGGATCGCTGTATCCGAATCTGGTGCCCTCGACCATCGATCCCGCGTACAGCATCACCAACTACAACGGATCATCGAGTCCGTACACGCTGAAGGTGATGACCTGGGCGGCCGTGATCTTCACACCGCTTGTCCTGGTGTACCAGGCCTGGACGTACTGGGTGTTCCGCAAGCGGGTCTTCGCCGAGTCGATCCCGCACCCGATCGGTCTGCCCCTGAGGCGCGTGCCCTGAGCCGGGCTCGGTCCGCACCGGTGGACCCGCGCCTATGGCGGGTCTCGTCCGCGGTGCGCGGCTATCTGGTCGCGTCGGTCTGCTGCGGCGTGCTGATCGCGGGCTGTGCAATCGGCACCGCCGTCGTGCTCGGCCACCTCGTCGCCGGGGTCATCACCGAGCCGACGACCCGCACACTCGAGCACTGGCGATCGGCGCTAATGATCCTGGCGGTGCTCTGGGTGGCTCGGGCCTGCGCCCAGTGGCTGCAGGCCCGGCTCGGCCAGCGCGGAGCCAGTGCGGTGATCGGCGATCTGAGTGGTCAGGTGTTGCGAGGTGTGACCGCACTGCCCCCCGCCGCGCTGGCGACCCGCCGCGACGATGCCGCGATGGTGGTCACCAATGGTCTGGACGGATTGCGGCCCTACTTCACCGCCTATCTGCCCGCCCTGTTCCTGGCCGCCGCGCTGACCCCGGCGACGGTCGTCGTCATCGCGCTCAACGATCTGCAGGCGGCGTTGATCGTCCTGATCGCACTGCCACTGATCCCCGTGTTCATGGTGCTGATCGGTCTGGCGACCGCGGACCGGTCGGCGGCCGCCATGGCGGCGATGACGACTCTGCGGTCGCGTCTGATGGATCTGATTGCGGGCATCCCCACCTTGCGAGCCCTCGGCCGCGCGGACGGCCCCGCCGATCGGATCGCCGAACTCAGTGCCGCGCAACGCCGCTCGGCGATGGCGACGTTACGCGTCGCGTTCCTGTCCGCACTGGTGCTGGAGCTGATCGCCACCCTCGGCGTAGCGCTTGTCGCGGTCAGCGTCGGCCTGCGGCTGGTGTACGGAGAGATCACCCTGGCCGCTGGCCTGACGGCACTACTGCTGGCGCCCGATGTGTTCTGGCCGCTGCGCCGCGTCGGCGTCGAGTTCCACGCCGCGCAGGACGGCAAGACCGCCGCGGACAAGGCCTTCGCATTGATCGGCCAGACCCCGGAGCTTCCGGTCGGTGCACGCACGGTGGCGGCGGCGGGGACGACGATCCGCTTCGAGCAACTGTCGGTCGCCGGACGTGACGGCATGTCGCCGCACCTGCTCACCGCGACCGTCCCGCCCGGCCGGGTGACCGTCCTGACGGGTGACAACGGCGTGGGCAAAAGCACCGCCCTGCAGGCGATCGCCGCCCTGGTTACGCCGGCCGACGGCAGGGTGACCGTCGACGGCATCGACGTGCGCGAGCTCGATCAGCCCGGGTGGTGGTCCCAACTCTGCTGGCTGGCCCAGCGACCGGTCCTGGTTCCCGGCACCGTCGCGGAGAATCTGGCGCTGTTCGGCGCGCTGACCGATGTGGAGGAGGCCTGCAGCGCAGCGGGTTTCGACGATGTATTGGCCGACCTTCCGCAGGGGATGGACACCGTGCTCGGGCGTGGGGGTGTCGGCCTGTCGTTGGGGCAGCGACAGCGGCTCGGCCTGGCCCGTGTGCTGGGCTCGCACGCCCCGGTGCTGTTGCTGGACGAACCGACCGCACACCTGGACCCGGCGACCGAGGCGACCGTATTGCGCGCGATCGCGGAACGCGCCGCCGCCGGCACCACCGTGGTGATGGTGGGCCACCGAAACAGCGTGCTGGCGATCGCCGATCAGGTCATCGTGGTGGAGGCGGACCATGATGTCGCGGTCTGATTCGTTACGAGCCACGCTGGCCCTGCTGCAGCCCCGCCTCCCGCGGTTGTTATTGGCGATCACCCTCGGCGCGCTGGCGCTGGGCAGTGCGCTGGGATTGGCCGCGGTGTCCGCCTGGTTGATCACGCGGGCCTGGCAGATGCCACCGGTGCTAGACCTGTCGGTGGCTGTGGTCGCCGTTCGTGCCTTCGGCATCTCGCGCGGAATATTGGGCTATTGCGAACGACTCGCCTCCCATGACACCGCGTTGCGGGCGGCCGGGTCCGCCCGCAGCGAGATCTACCGCCGGCTCGCGCGGGGCCCGGCGGATGCCACCGCGCGACTGCACAGCGGTGATCTGCTCGCTCGCGTCGGCGCCGATGTCGACACGCTCGCCGATGTGCTCGTGCGCGCCCTGGTTCCGATCGGCGTCGCGATCATCCTGGGCGTCGGCGCGACGACGATCATCGCGCTGATCTCACCGGCTGCGGCCGCCGTGCTGTTCGTGTGCCTGCTGCTGGCGGGCGGCGTGGCGCCCTGGCTGTCCGGGCGTGCCTCCGGCGCCCAGGAAGAGGTGGCCCGCCGACACCATTCCGGGCGTGACATAGCGGCGGTCACCGCACTCGACCATGCACCCGAGTTGCGGGTCGCGCGCAGGCTGCCAAACCTGATAGCGCAAGCCGTGGCCGAGGAGCGGAACTGGGGTAGGGCGATGGACCGGGCCGCAGCACCGGCCGCCGTGGCCGCCGCGGTACCGAGTGTCGCCATCGGGGCCAGCGTGATCGGTGCGATCACCGTCGGGATCGGCATCGCGTCCTCGACCGCGCCCACAATGCTGGCGGTGCTGATGCTGCTGCCACTGTCGGCGTTCGAGGCCACCGGTGCGCTTCCGGCCGCCGCCGCCGCATTGACGAGGTCGAGGATCGCGGCCGCTCGCGTCTTCGGCCTGGTGCCGTCGGTGCCGCCGGTGCCGCCGCGTGAGCCCGCGGCAGTCACACCGCCGGCGTCCACACCGCATCTGCGCGCTGTCGAACTCAGCGCCGGCTACCCAGCCTCGGTGACCGGTCAGCCGATGACGATCGACCTGGAGCCGGGTGCCCGGTTGGCGGTCACCGGGAAGAGCGGTGCCGGCAAGAGCGCCCTGTTGATGACACTCGCCGGGCTGCTACCCCCCGTCCGAGGTGCGGTGACGGTGGACGGCGTGCCGACCGCGATGCTCAGCGAGGCCCAATTGCGCAGCGCGGTCTGCTACTTCGCCGAGGACGCCCACCTGTTCGCCACCACCGTGCGGGACAATCTGTTGGTTGCTCGCGGTGACTGTACGGATGACGAGCTGACCGGCGCCCTGCGCGGCGTCGGCCTGGGTGACTGGCTGGACGACCTGCCCGATGGGCTCTCCACCGTGCTTTCCGGTGGTGCGGCGGCGGTCTCGGCGGGCCAGCGGCGCCGGCTGTTGCTGGCCAGAGCCCTGTTGTGCCCGGCGCCGGTGATCCTGCTCGACGAACCGACCGAACACCTCGACGCCGCCGACGCGCACCGGCTCCTGAGCGAGCTGCTCGATCAGTCGGCCGACCTACTCGGCCCGGAACGCACGGTGGTGGTGGCGACTCACGAACCGGTCGACGACATCGGATGCCCGCGACTGTCCGTTTCCGAAGCTAGATGACGGTGCCGACCGTTGCGTCGTCGCGGACCACCGGTTGGCCCGCCTCCTGCCAGGCCTGCATGCCGCCGGCGAGGTTGTAGACGGTCACACCCGCGGCGGCGAGTCGGCCTGCCGCTACACCGGATCGCTTGCCGGACCGGCACACAGCGACAACCGGAATGGCGGCGTCATGATCCTGCGGATCGAGGACCCCCAGGCGCACATGGACCGCACCGGGGGCGTGCCCGGCCGCCCATTCGTCGTCCTCGCGGACGTCGAGCAGGACGGCGCCGGAGACCTCTACGAGCCTCAGCGCCCCGGCCGGATCGACTTCCAGGACTTGCATCAGTGCGCGCCTTTCGCTCGAATGGCCGACTCGATCTCCTCGGCGGGAATCTCCCTGGTGCAGAAGAACCAGTCCTCACAGTGCAGCCCGGCGTCCTGTCCGGACATCCGCTCCGCGGCCGTGCCGCAGGAGCCCGCGGGGGGCACGATCACCGGGTCGCCGGGTCTCCAGTCCGCGGGGGTGGCCACCTCGAAATGATCAGCGGTCTGCAGTGCCTTGATGACGCGCAGCAGCTCGTCGAAGTTGCGGCCGAGGCTCAGCGGATAGTAAATGATCGCGCGGACAACGCATTTCGGATCGACGACGAAGACCGCGCGTACCGCCTTGGTGGAGTCCTCGCCGGGCATGATCATCCCGTACTGCCGCGCGACCTGCATGCTGATGTCGTCGATCAGGGGGAAGGTGACCTCGACATCGTGCATGTCACGGAAGGTGATCTTCTCCTTGATGGTGCGCAGCCAGGCGATGTGGCTGTACAGGCCGTCGACGGACAGGCCGAGCAGTTCGGTGTTGTACGCGGCGAACTGCTCACGCATCGACGCGAAGGTGATGAACTCACTGGTGCAGACGGGCGTGAAGTCCGCGGGATGCGAGAAGAAGATGACCCACCTTCCGGCGTAGTCGCCCGGGAAGTTGATCGGGCCCTGCGTGCTCATCGCGGTGAACGAGGGGGCCGGCTCTCCGATCCGCGGCATGCCGGCGATCGGAGCGGACGTCTCGGGTGTGGTCACGATGCATCTCCTGGAGTGTTCGGTTATCGCCATCCTATATACCCCCATGGGTATATCGCTAGGGCCTGCGCCTGGTCAAGATGTCGGATCCGTCACACCGGTCCGACGAGTGGGCCAAACGCAGTCTGGATCCCCTCAGATGTACATCGCCGGATCGATGTAGGTGGTCGGATCCACGCCGGACTCGCGCAGCTTCTCTGAGCGCGGCCGGATGACCGCGGGTATGCCGGTCGCGATCGACTCCGCGGGAACATCGCGGGTGACGACCGCATTGGCGCCGATCGCGGTGTCGGCGCCGATGGACACCGGGCCGAGAACCTTGGCCCCGGCGCCGATGGTGACCCGGTCGCCGATGGTGGGATGGCGCTTGACCCGCTGCAGCGACCGTCCACCGAGGGTCACACCGTGGTAGATCATCACGTCGTCGCCGATCTCCGCCGTTTCACCGATCACCACCCCCATGCCGTGGTCGATGAAGAACCGGCGCCCGATCGACGCACCCGGATGGATCTCGATCCCGGTGAGGAAACGGGTCGCCTGGCTCAGGACACGGGCCAGCCCGCGCAGCGCCGGCTTCGACCACAGTCGGTGGGCGAGGCGATGCGACCAGATTGCATGCAGGCCGGAGTAGACCAGGGCATTCTCGAGGTCACCGCGCGAGGCCGGGTCATGAGCCCGTGCGCTCTGTAGGTCTTCGCGAAATGTCGACAGCAGGCCCACGAATCAGTCCCGAATGTGTTCGTAGAGCACCGTGGAGATGTAGCGCTCGCCGTAATCGCAGACGACCGCGACGATGAGCTTGCCGGCATTCTCCGGGCGCTTCGCCAATTCCAGCGCCGCCCACACGATCGCACCGGAGGAGATGCCGCCCAGGATGCCCTCCTCGGTTCCCAACTCGCGGGCCACCCGAACGGCGTCGTCGATCTCGACGTCGATGATCTCGTCGTAGCTTTCGCGGTCCAGCACCTCGGGGACGAAGTTGGCGCCGATGCCCTGAATCTTGTGCGGCCCGGCGGTGCCCTCGGTCAGCAGCGGGGAGTCCTTCGGTTCGACGCCGACGATCTGAACGTCGGGCTTGCGGGCCTTGAGGACGTGCCCGACTCCCGTGATGGTGCCACCGGTGCCGATGCCGGCGACGAAGATGTCGACCTGTCCGTCGGTATCGGCCCAGACTTCCTCGGCGGTGGTCTTCTCGTGGATCGCGGGGTTGGCCGGGTTGGCGAACTGGTTCGCCGAAACGGCGTTGTCGGTCTCCGCGATGATCTGCTTTGCCTTCGCCACCGCGCCGGCCATTCCCTCGGAGCCCGGAGTGAGCACGATCTCGGCACCGTAGGCGCGCAACATCACCCGGCGTTCGGTGGACATCGTCTCCGGCATCGTGAGGATCACCCTGTAACCACGCGCGGCGCCGATCATGGCCAGCGCGATGCCGGTGTTACCGCTGGTCGCCTCGACGATGGTGCCGCCCGGCTTGAGGTCACCGGACTGCTCGGCGGCGTCGATGATCGCGGCGCCGATCCGGTCTTTGACGCTGTTGGCCGGGTTGTAGAACTCCAGCTTGGCCACGATCTGAGCGTTGAGTCCCTCCGTCAACCGGTTCAGCCGAACGAGCGGGGTACCCCCGATCAGCTCGCTGACGTTGTTGTAGATCTTGCCCATGGCTGGCCCTTCCTCATGGCGGGGATGACAGCACGCTCCTTCTGGCATTGTGCGTGATGCACTTTTCCCGTTATCAACCGGTGCACGCGCCGACAATTCCCGGGATGGCACCTCCTCGCCGCCAACCTCTAACGTGGCGGGTATGCCCGCCGATCCGACCTCAGGACCCGAAGCCCCGCCCGCCGACGAGTTGGCCGCCGCCGAGGCGACCCTGCGCGTGCTCCAGCAGGCCGTGCACGGCATCGCCACCGATGACCTGGCCAAGCCGACCCCGTGCCGCGAGTTCGACGTCGCCGCGCTCACCGACCACCTGCTGAACTCCATCACGTCGATCGGCTCGGTCGCCGGCGCCGAGAGCCCGCGGCGCGAGCCCGCCGACTCGGTGGAGCGTCAGCTCATCGCCGCCGCCCGCCCGGCCCTGGATGCCTGGCACCGGCGTGGGCTGGACGGCACCGTCCCGTTCGGGAACTCCGAGGCACCGGCGGGTGTGATGGCCGGCATCCTGTCGCTCGAATTCCTGGTGCACGCCTGGGATTACGCCACCGCGATCGGCAGGCCGATCAGCGCGCCGGAATCGTTGTCGCAGTACGTCATCGGCCTCGCCGAACGGGTCATCACGCCCGCGACGAGGGGGCGCGCCGGGTTCGACGATCCGGTCGAGGTGCCCGACGACGCCGACCCGCTGGACCGGCTGGTCGCGCTGACCGGGCGTCGCCCGGCTAGCGTCGGCTGATCCAATCCCGCGCGAAGGCCAGGAACGCGTCGTTCTCCTCCGGCGCCCCGATGGTCACCCGCACGCCGTCGCCGGCGAACGGCCGCACGAACACCCGTGCGTTGGCCGACTGCTGGGCGAAGTCGACCGTCCGCTCCGCCAGCGGCAGCCACACGAAGTTGGCCTGCGGCGGCGGCACGATGTAGCCCAGCTGCCGCAGCGCCTCGGTGACCCGGGTGCGTTCGGCGACGGTGGCGTTGGTGCGGGCGAACAGCTCGTCCTCGGCGGCCAGGGAGGCGATGGCCGCAGCCTGCGAGACCGTGGTCGCGTTGAACGGCACGTACACCTTGCCCAGCGCGACGATCACCTCCGGGTCGGCGATCGCGTAGCCGACCCGCAACCCGGCTAGGCCGTAGGCCTTCGAAAACGTGCGCAGCACAACGACATTGCTGTGCTTGCGGGCCAGGCCCAGGCTGTCGGGGACCAGGCCGTCACGGATGTACTCGACGTAGGCCTCGTCGATGCACACCATGATGTCGGAAGGCACCGCGGCCACGAAGCGATCCAGCGCGTCGGGGTCGACCACGGTCGAGGTGGGGTTGTTCGGATTGCACACGAAGATCAGCCGGGTGCGGTCGGTGATGGCGTCCAGCATGGCGTCGAGGTCGAAGGTGTAGTCGCGCAGCGGAACGTGCACCGGGGTGGCGCCCGCCACCGTGACCTGCAGCGGGTACACCTCGAAGCTGCGCCACCCGTACATCACCTCGTCGCCGACGGTGCAGGTGATCTGGATCAGCTGCTGGGACAGGCTCACCGAACCACCGCTGACCGCGATGTGCTCCGGCGCGAAGTTGACGTGCTTGGCCAGGTGCTCCCGCAGTTCCACACAGCCGTTGTCCGGGTAGCGGTTGACGGTCTCGGCCGCCGCGGCGATCGCGGCCTTCACGCTGGGCAGCGGGCCCTGCACCGTCTCGTTGCTGGCCAGCTTGATCGCGCCCGGCACCGTTTTACCCGGCGTATAGGCCGGAAGGTCGGCCAGTTCGGGTCGAAGGCGGGCGGTCATCGGCCCAATTGTAGGGGCCGTGGGCGCTTTGCCATTCCCTGTTCGGCCTGTGTACTCTCATCGATCGGCGGCTCCGGAGCCTCGCCAGGGCTCCGGTACGCTCAGGTGGTTCAGGAGGCGTGCCAGAGCGGCCGAATGGGGCTCACTGCTAATGAGTTGTCCCCCTCAAAGGGGACCGGAGGTTCAAATCCTCTCGCCTCCGCCACACAACTGAACATGGGTACCACCAAGCGCCCGTAGCTCAACGGATAGAGCATCTGACTACGGATCAGAAGGTTAGGGGTTCGAATCCCTTCGGGCGCGCTCGGCCGGCGCGTTTACCGTGGCCGGCGCCACATCGGTATCAATGTCGGTCCGCCCGGCACCACGATCTCACCGGTGACTTCAAACCCGAATCGTTCGTAATAGGGCACGTTGTCGGGCTTGCTCGACTCCAGGTACGCGGGCGCGTGTTCGGCGTCGCACCGGCTGAGCCCCGCGCTCATCAGCGCCTGGCCGAAGCCGCCGCCGCGCACCGCCGGGTCGCTGCCGATCACCGCGAGGTACCAGTGCGGCTCCTCGGGGTGGGCTGCCTGTGCGATCGAATCGAGGCGCAAGGCCCTTGGCAGCCGCAAACCCAACGCGCGCAACAGACTCGGCGCGGCCCGCAGTTGCTCGGTCGGCGTGTGCTGCCAGCGATCGGGTGGATCCCACAGGGCGGCGCCGCCGATCGTCGCGCCTCGGCGGGCGACGTGTATGCCGCCGCCCGCGAAGTGGTGGTAGCGAACCAGCGTGGCGAACAGCCGTGTCCGCCCACGGGGATCCGGCAGCATCCAGTTCCAGACCGGATCGTCGTGAAAGGCGCGGCTGAGCACGGTCGACAACTCGTCGACGTCACGTTGTTGTGCGGCGGATACGTCGATCGTTGACATCGTCATGTGCCTGCCCGTTCGTCCTGCGCGAATGCCGGTGCGAGGTAGCGCGCTGCCATGATCTTGGTCTGCTCGATGATCGCCGGATCACCGTCGGGGTCGCTGCGAAAAGCGGTCTCCAGCAGCGCCTGGCTCGCCTCCCAGCAGACGTAGATCATCGTCGACAACTCGCCACGCGGGACCTTCGCCTTGTCGGCCATCGCGTCGGCCACGGTGTTCGCGAATCGGCTGTTGTTGTGCTGGTGGTCGGCCCGGATGAACTCCGGATCGAGCCGCGCCCCGACCCACAACTCCCGCAACGCCGGTTCGCTGCGGTAGTACGCGGTGTAGGCATCGAGCAGCAGATCCAGCAACTCTTGCCATTCGCAGTCGGCGTCGAGTCCGGCCAAGGAGGCCTCGAGGACGTCGGCGAATCGCTGCGCGAACCGTTCGGCCAGCGCGTAGACGATGTCGTCCTTGCGGGCGAAGAACTGGTACAGCGTGCCGAGGGGGACGGCGGCCCGTTTGGCGATGTCGACGACCTTGAGGGCGTCCAGACCCTCCTCGTCGACGATCGCCGCCGCCGCATCGAGGATGCGTTCGACGCGATCGCGGCTGCGCTGCTGGCTCGGTGAACGCCGCAGGTGTGCCGGACTCGGCGAGGTCATGGAGCGAAATGATGTCATGTCGTTGGTCCGGCGCCCGCAGTCGTGCAGCGACGCGTTGATGGCCCGCAGGACCGCCAGCGATTGTGCGGGGCGGTCACTTCGACTTCCCGTCGAAGGGCGCCATGTGCATGAGGGGGACGAAGCCACAGCGGCGCAGCATCGAGAACCGGCCGCCCCGAACGGCTTTGGCTTCCTTGGTGAAATGGCCGCCCAGTCCGCGGGTGAAGCCCTGGCGGTCATATCGGGCAAGTGTGTCGTCGATCAGGTGCGCGGAGAGATCCCATATCCGGTTGCCTGCGATGTCGACCAGGGCGCCGTTCTGGATGTAATAGCCCAGTGCGCCGTCGCGTTCGACGGTGATGCCGGGTGTGGTGTGCACGGTGATGGCGTCGGCCAGGGTGGTTGTCCGCTCGTCATCGAGGTCGGCGGCCCCGGCGCATCCGGTGGCGCGCTGGGCGCTGCGCAGCGTGAAGTCCTCTCCGGGCACCACCGGCTCGATGCCGTGATCATGGAGCAGCGTGCCGGCGAACAGCAACTCCTCGTCGACATCGCTGCCGTCGACATCGGCCAGTGCGCGCCCGAAGATCCACGACCGGTAGCTGTGGGTGAGGATCACCGGATTCTGTTCGGCGGCCGCGGTCTCGACCTCGCGCGCGAAGCGGCTGTCGGGGGGACGGATTTCTCGCTCGCCCGGCCGGGGAGTGGCCGAGGGTCTATCCCGCCGGAGTCGATGCAGGAAGTAGTCCCGCTGAGTGGTCGCCACCGAGCCCAACATTTGGAGGCGCTCACGGCGGGTGAGCCGTCCCTTCGTCCGCCGCGTCCACTCCAGCCCGCCGATGCGGTTCGGGTCCGGGCGGGCGGTCATGGCGCGACCCGCAGGAGTCGATCATCGCAAAAGACGAACATGACTCATGTTCTACTCCAGCGAGAGGGTTGCGTCAAACCGGAGGATGGCGTCAGCAGAGACGGTCCTCGCAAACCCTGGCGGCGGGTTGAATCCCCTCGGGCGATGCTCACCGCAAGTCTGCTGCCGTTGGCCGCTCAACCCAACGAACGCTCGCTACCCAGTGCTGCGCGCCCGGAGGGATCTCAGCTCCCTCCGGGAACCGCACCGCGGAGCGATCCGACTATTTCTCTGCATGAGTGTGGATTGGGCGGCCGGATGCCGCCCGAACGAACGAGGGGATTTCCATGTCGGTCAATGCCGCCGTTACGGCAACGCCCGGGCGGGTGGATGTGCGGGCGACCCGCTTTGTGGCCACGGTCACCGCGACCGTGCTGGCCGTGGTCTTGATCCTGGCCGGCTTCAGTGTGCGCGCGGCCGCCGTTCTGCTTTCGGTTCAAGCGCTGGTCTTCGCCGTTGGGGCGGTGTGGGGCCCGGCAAGGCATCCGTACGGGCTGATGTTCCGAGGTCTCATCGCGCCGCGATGCGGTCCCGCGACCAAACTCGAGGCGGTGGAGCAGATCCGGTTCGCGCAACTCATGGGCTTCACCTTCTGCGCCGTCGGCGTCGCCGGCTTCGTCCTTGGGGCGCCCCTCGTCGGTCTGATCGCTACCGGCTTCGCCCTATTCGCCGCGTTGATGCGCGCGGTATTCGGAATATGCCTCAGCCGCGGCCCTTACATGCTGGTCTGCCGGCTCCGCGGCAAGGTCCCCCCCTGCTGCCAGGACAAGTGAAGAGTCGATCGCACACGGGAACTTCCCGGGGCGCGGACCTTTTCGGCCCCTGCGACTACTCCCGCGCGGCGCCATCGCTGGAATTGCCTGCAACCGAAGAGGGGACGTGAACACGTTTGAACATTGCTGAGATGGTGGGCATGCCGGGCGAGGCACTGCGGGTGCCCCGCGCGCAATGGCGCCAGTCGCTCACCGATGCGTTGCGCGAGGCCTTCGGGTACCACTACGAGAAGAACGCGTTCTATCGCGCACAGTGCGAGGGGGTGTCGCCCGCTCATATCGACGGCTACCACGACCTACACAGGATTCCGCTGTTGCCGGTCGGCATGTTCAAACAGACTGGGGCGCATGTCCTGCTGACCGCCGGCCTCGCCGATATCGAGACCGAGATTCGCTCGACCGGGACCAGTGGGGTGCCGTCGGTCGCCCGCCGCGACGCATTGACGACGACCCGCGCCTCAATCGGAATCCTCGGCGGTTACCGCGACTTCTTCGGCATCTCCAACGGAGCGGGGTTGTTCCTGTGCCCGTCGACGGCGGAGGTTCCCGAGATGGGCATGGTCAAGGTGTTCAACCTGCTCACCGCAATGCTGGACGATCACCGCTACCTCGTACACGAATACTCCTTCCACCCGCAGGACGCCCTGGCATATCTGCGTCGCTGGGAGGGCGCGATGACGCGCCACATCATCGGTCCGCCGTTCATCGTGGCCCGGTTCATGCGGTTCCTCGAACTGGAGCAGATTCCGCTGGCCCTGGACCCGGAGTCGATGATCATCATGCTCGGCGGATGGAAGCAGTACACCGGTCGCTCGATCAGCCGCGATGAGTTCAACGACAAGGCCGAACGCCTCCTCGCTGTCGAGCGCTCCCGGATCAGGGACATGTACGGAATGATCGAGTCGGACATGCTCGCCATCGAGTGCGAGCACCACCGCAAGCACGTCCCCCCGTGGTGCTACGTATCCATTCGCGACATCACCGACCCCGCAGTCGAACTCGGGCCCGGCAAGACCGGCGGTATCGCGATCCTCGATGCCCTCAACACCGCCTATCCGGGCTTCCTGCTCTCCGATGACGTCGGGGAGGTCGACGAGAGTGACTGCCCGTGTGGCCGCAC
>ERZ724512.118-NODE-118-length-30213-cov-6.528417_pt1 | contig 30213 bp, 35 predicted proteins | sample MGYA00376045_ERZ724512 | MGnify/ENA primary metagenome ERZ724512 (study PRJEB28724, sample SAMN07190883) | activated sludge metagenome | isolation source: activated sludge of sewage treatment plant in Hong Hong | place: Hong Kong | collected 2016-03-17 ... | reverse complement strand
GTCGGCGCGTCCGGTGGCCGTCCAGTGCGCGGGCAGCGGGTCGGGCAGGCTGCGGCCGCGCACCAGGTAGTGCAGCGCGGTCGCTCCGGCCAGGGCGACCGGCAGCGTCGCGGCGAGGCGGAAGGCCGAATCGCCGGTCGAGGTGAACGGCACCGACTCGGCGTCGGGCTCGATCAGGCCCAGTCGTACCGCGACCGCGCCCAGGTTGAGATCCCACCCCCAGCCCACCGCGCGAGGCAGCAGCAGCCGTTCGTCAGCCGGATTCCACCACGTGGCGGCGATGCGGCCCAGCATGCCCTTCGGCACGAACCCGGCGCCGGCCCGGTCGAGCCACGACCCCGCCTCGCCGCCCTCGGGGGCCAGCGACGCGGCGATCTGCTGCACGTCGGCGGCGGTGGCGTCGGCGTCGAGGTGGTCGCACAGATGGGCGGTCAGGTCGTCGCGCAGAGAGCCCCGTAGGCGGGCCGGGGCCGCCGCCAGGGCAGCGTCCAACGCCTCGTCAGCGGCCTTGCGGGCCGCGGCTGAGAGCTCGTCGAGTGAACGAATGGTCATCGGGGTAGGTCCTTCAACAGGTCGGTGAGGTCGTGCGAAACGGCGCGATAGGCGGCGGCCATGTCGATCAGCCGGGTGCGGCCGGCGTCGGTCAGCGCGTAGTACTTGCGGGGCGGCCCGACCGGCGACTCCTGCCACGTGGTGTGCACGAGCGCGCCCTTGGCCAGCCGGGCCAACAGCGGGTAAACCGTGCCGGGGCTGATCGCCAGCGCGGGCCGTCCGGCCAGTTCGTCGACCAGGGCGGAGCCGTAGCGGGGCCCGTCGGCCAGCAGGCCCAGCACGGCGAGCTCGAGCACTCCCTTGCGCAGTTGGGACGCCCAGGGGTCGCGTTCGGCCGTCATGTACTAGATGGTAGAACCAACTACCTTGCAAAACAAGTTAGTTGGACGAGTCGAACCATCGGAAGGCTGGGCCGAAACCTGGGGACGGTTCCGAGGTACCCCCCACCTGGGCCGAACCCCGGGGACGGTTCCGCGTCACCGACCACCTGGACCGAAACCGAGAACCGTCCCCGGGTTATCGCCCACACACTCAACGGACACCCGAACGAACGAGACGGCTGACTATTTTCGTCACATCGGCTAGAATGATAGTACAAACTTCAATCGAATCCGGTTGCAGGCCAAGTCAGGAGTGTTCTCGCCCGTGGGCAAGACGGTGTTCATCGATTTCGACGGAACCTACGCGCACAACGGGGTGATTCCCGCCGCCCATGTCGAGGCCGTCCGCCGCGCCCAGCGCAACGGCCACCGGGTGCTGCTCTGCACGGGCCGCCCCAAGGCGCTGGTGGCCGCCGACGACGTGGCGGTGTTCGACGGCCTGGTCGCGGCCGCGGGCGGCTACGTCGAGGTGGACGGCCAGGTGTTGGCCGATCGGCGCTTTCCGGCCTACCTCGCCGCGCGCATCGTCGAACTGCTCGAGGCCTACCGCGGCGTCTACATTCTCGAGGGCCCGGACGCCGCGTACGTCACCCCCGCGGCGCGGCAACGGCTGATCGACCTGCTCACCACCGGCGAACACGCCGCCAGTTTCGGCGAGGCGGCCGACGGCATTCTGGCGCCGCTGCTCATCACCGACGACCCGGCCGCCGAGTCGTTCGCCAAGGTCACCTGCTTCGACCTGCTGGTGCCCGCCGCCCGACTGGCCACCGAGTTGGCCCCCGAGATCGGCGTGGTGCCCAGCTCGATCGGATCGCTGGGCGACAAGGCGGGCGAGTTCTTTCTGGCCGAGGTGAACAAGTCGGTGGGCATCGCGGTGGTCGAGCGACACTTCGGCCTCGATCGCGCCGACATCGTGGCCATCGGCGACAGCCACAACGATCTCGAGATGGTGGCCTACGCGGGCACCGGCGTGGCCATCGAGGGCGGCGTCCCCGAGCTGTTGGCGCTGGCCGACCTGGTGGTGCCCACGCCGGAGCAGGCCGGCCTGGTGGTGGCCTTCGAGCGGCTGGGTCTGATCGATTCACCGGTGCGCGCAGCCTGAACCCTGGGTCTGGGGCAGATCGGTGACCCTCTGGAGGAACCGTCCGCCGGCGCCGACTCGGCGCTGCGACGGAACGGCCCTCCGCGTCGTCCAGGTAGGCCTGCTGCAGGTTGCTGTCGTTCGAGCACGCAACCCGCGGACGTGTTGAGCACGCTGGGCGACGACCCTCCCCCCGCGGTCGTTCGGATCCTCCCTTTCCGTCGACCGATGCGCCGAAACTAGTCACGATTCCCTTGCGACGCAAGGCTTCGACGGCTGGGTAATTCTGCCTAGCCGCAGGGCCAGCGCGGGCGAGTCAGCCGCGCAGCGTGCGCAGCCGGCGGACGGCTTCGTCGAGCACCTCGTCGCGCTTGCAGAAGGCGAACCGCACCAGGTGCCGCGCGCCGTCCGGGTCGTCGTAGAACACCGACAGCGGCACCGCGACCACGCCGCACAACCCGGGCAGCGCCCGGCACAGGTCGTAGCCGTCGGCATAGCCCAGGCTGCGGGCGTCGGCCACCACGAAGTAGGTGCCGGACGGCCGATACACCTCGACGCCCACGCCCTCGAGGCCGTCGATCAACCGGTCGCGCTTGGCCTGCAGCGATGCCCGGAAGCCCTCGAAGTAGGCGTCGGGCAGCGCCAGCGCCTCGGCCACCGCCGGCTGAAAGGGCGCTCCGTTCACGTAGGTCAGAAACTGCTTCGCGGCTCGGACGGCGGCCACCAGCTCGGCTGGCCCGCTCACCCAGCCGATCTTCCAACCGGTCACCGAGAAGGTCTTGCCGGCCGACGAGATGGTCAGCGTGCGGCCGGCCATGCCGGGCAGCGTGCAGAGCGGCACATGCGGCACGCCGTCGAAGGTCAGGTGCTCGTACACCTCGTCGGTCACCACGATCAGGTCGTGGCGCTGCGCCAGGTCGGCGACGAAGCCCAGGTCGTCGGCGCTGAGCACCATGCCGGTCGGGTTGTGCGGCGAGTTGAGCAGCAGCACCCGGGTGGCGGGGCCGATCGCAGCCGCCAAACGTTCGCGGGGCAGCGCGAACGACGGCGGCTCGAGGCGCACCGGGCAACGGACTCCCCCGGCCAGCGACACCATGGCGGCGTACGAGTCGTAGTACGGCTCGAGCATGACCACCTCGTCGCCCGGCTCGAGCAGGCCGAGCATCGTGGCCGCGATCGCCTCGGTCGCGCCGGCGGTGACCAGCACCTCGTGGTCGGGGTCGAGGCCGACGCCGTACCAACGGCTTTGATGGTCGGCAATGGCTTGACGCAGCACCGCAGAACCCGGGCCGGGCGGGTACTGGTTGACGCCCTCGGCGATCGCCTGACGGGCCCGATCGAGCACGCTCTGCGGGCCGTCGAAGTCGGGAAAGCCCTGACCCAGGTTGACCGAGTCGGTGGCCAAGGCGAGCGCCGACATCTCGGCGAAGATCGTGGATGTGAACCCGGTGAGGGCCCGATTCATCGCGCCCCGCCGGGAGTCGTCAGCCATGCCGCGGAAGGCGACCGATCACGCCGAGCGCCTCGACCGGTACCAGTACCAGCCGGCCGTGACGATAACGGCGCCGACCAGCGAACCGATCAGGCCGGACGGCCGCAGCTCGAGGCCGTCGCCCGCGATCAGGCTGATCAGCAGGCCACCCACGAACGATCCCGCGATGCCCGACGCGAAGGCCGTCGGCCAATCGATGTGGCCCCGTTTGCCGAGGATCAGTTGAGCCGCGGCGCCGACGAGCATGCCGAACAGAATGAGCCCGATGATGAGCATGCCGCCAGCCTAGTGTCGTGTCGCCCAAGTCTCTTGCCGTTTCGCGGCACCGGAGCACGCACGTCGCGGCGTTCTCCTCGATCAATGGACGACCCGGTACACCTCTCTCGTCGGCCTTGCGATGCACGCACTCAGCCACCGCCAAAGCGCAAGTCACTTGAGCGACACGACACTCGTGGCGGGAGCGATGGCACCCAGGTATCGCTCGCCGGTCAGGCCCAACGCGCCGCGCAAACGGTCAAGCGCTGCGCGCGGCCAGCAACAGGCAATCGGAATGCAGCCGCCCTGAGCCGTTCTGGTGGCTCCGCAGGTGGCGGGGTCGAATCGGCCGCAAGTACAGGTTGCCGCCGCAGTTGGGGCAGCCGTGGTCGGGAAAAGTGGCCGCACAGTCGGCGCACCAGGTGCACTCGAACGAGCAGACGTACACCTGATGATCGTCGATCGCCAGGTCGCGACCGCACCGCTCGCAGTTGGTTCGGTAGTCGAACATCGGGCTCGTCCTTTCGCTCCGGGAGGTGATCGGCGGTGCCGGGCGAAATCACCCAGGAACCGTCCACCCACACCATCGGAGCCGCAGGCCGGCCCGGTTGATACGTGGAGCTTGAACCTTCACAGACGATGTGAAGAACCTTCACAGCGACATGAGAAGGCGAGTGACACGCCGTTGACCGGATCGATCCGTTCCCCCCGGTTTGGAACGATCCGGTCTTCGGCGTCTCTATGTGTCCCCCCGACAAGAAGAACCCTAGACCTCGATAGTTGCTACGTCAGTCACCCGTGCGAGGGACTGAGCGCGCACTCGGCGCCCGGGCCAGCCGCCAGCCGTCGGCGTGCAACGCCACCAGGCCGCGCTCGCCAAGTTGGTCGAGCACGCCGAGGCACGCCCCCAACGGCACCCCCGCCCGCAGTGACACCTCACCTGTGGGCATCGGCCGGCGCGCCGGCAGCGCCTCGAACACGGCCAGTTCCTCGGTGCTCAGGTCGTCGAGCGGCCGCTGCTGGCTGGGCCTGGACGCCTGTGAGCGGCCCAGCGGTTCGATCACCTCGAGCACGTCGTCGACCCCGCTGCACAGCACCGCCTCGGCCTCGCGGATCAGCCGGTGCGGCGTGGCCGAGGTCGCGCTGTGCACCGGCCCGGGCACGGCCAACACCACCCGGTTGCAGCTGGTGGCCCAACTGACCGTGTTGCGGGCTCCACTGCGCAGCGCGGCTTCGACCAGCACGGTGGCCGGGGTCAGCGCGGCGATCAGCCGATTGCGGCCCAGGAAGCGCACCCGGGTGGGTCTCTCGAACGGCGGCAACTCGCTGGCCAGCACGCCCGCCGCCGCGACCCGCTGCAACAGGCCGCTGTTGCCGCTCGGGTACGGCTGGTCGAGGCCGCCCGCCATCACGGCCACCGTCACCGCCTCGGCGGCCAACGCGCCGGCATGAGCGGCCGCGTCGATGCCGTAGGCGCCTCCGCTCACCACGGTGACCCCATGCGCGCCCAGGCCGGCGGCCAGGTCGGTGGTGACGCTCTGACCGTAGGCGGTGCACGCCCGCGACCCCACGACGGCGACCGACCGCTCGACCGCCTCGGCCAGTGGCACCGCCCCGCGCACCCACAGCCCGAACGGGGCTCCGCCCATGTCGTTGACCGGCTCGCACCCGCTCAGGTCGCCCAACGCCGCCGGCCACTCGTCGTCGCCCGGCACGATGAAGCGCAGCCGTAGCCGATCGGTGGCCGCCTGCATGTCGGCCAGGTCGAACGCCTGGGCACGCCTGGCCCAGCGTGAGCGCGACGACGGCTGCACCAGGCCCTGCCAGATCGCCTCGGCCCCCTGCTGCTGCACCTGGCGGGTGATGTCGATGGTGGCGGGTTCGACCGTGCAGCACAGCGCCATACGGGCGTCACGCTCGCGCATCGCTCATCACCCCCAGCTGTTCGCCGCGGCGCATGGCCAGCGCCGTGTGCAGGTGGTCGCGCGTCGGCCGATCCACCCCGGCCAGATCGCCGATGGTCCAGGCCAAGCGCACGACCTTGTCGACACCACGGGCCGACAGCAGACCACGGGTGACGGCCTCGTCGACCAGTTCGATGCCCCGGGGCAGCGGCAGCAGGCGGCGCAGCGCCGGGCCCGGCACTTCTCCGTTGGTGCGCCAGCCGTGCTCGGCCAGCCGCCGACGCTGCCGGGCGCGCGCCTCGGCGACCCGGGCCGCCACCACCGCGGTGGGTTCGCCGCCCGCCTGCGCGGCCTTCAGGTATGCGCGGCTCATCGGTGTGAGGTGGTGGTGAATGTCGATGCGGTCGAGAATCGGCCCCGAGATGCGTTCGGCGTAGCGGCGCACGGCCATCGGCGCACAGCGGCACTGCGCACCGCGAGTGACGGCGTTGCCGCACGGGCAGGGGTTCGCCGCCAGCACGAGCTGAAACGACGCCGGGTACACCGCATGCACCATCGCCCGGCCCAGCACCACCCGTCCGGACTCAAGCGGCACCCGCAGCGCCTCGATCACCCGAGGCGGAAACTCGGGCGCTTCGTCGAGGAACAGCACCCCTCGATGGGCGCGGCTGATGCTGCCCGGCAGCGCCATACGCGCTCCCCCGCCCACCACGCTGGCCAGCGAGGCCGAGTGGTGCGGGTCGGCATACGGCGGTCGCCGGATCAGCCCGTCGTGCAGCGGCAGGCCCGCCAGCGAATGAATCGCCGACACCTCAAGCGACTCCGACGCGTCGAGGTCGGGCAGAATGCCCGGCAACCGCTCGGCCAGCAGGGTCTTGCCGACACCCGGCGGGCCGTGCATGAACAGGTGGTGGCGGCCGGCGGCGGCCACCTCGAGCGCCCACTTGGCCTCGAGCTGGCCGACCACGTCGATCAGGTCTTTGCCCGCGGTCGGCTGGGCCTCGGCCTCGGGTTCGGCCGCCGGGTGCTGGTCGGGCGGATTGCCCAGCAGCACCGCGACCAGGTCGAGCAGGTCGGCCACGCCCCACACCGTGAGCCCCTCAACCAGCTGGGCCTCGCGGTATTGGGCCGCGGGCACGATGGCGGTGCCGAAGCCCGCCGCCACCGCCGCTAGCAGGGCCGGCAGCAGGCCGCGCACCGGTCGCACCCGACCGTCCAGGCCCAGTTCGCCCAGCAGCACCAGGTCGTCGAGCACCGCGGGGTCGAACCGCTCGGCGGCCGCGCACACCGAACTGACGATGGCCAGGTCGAAGTGCGACCCCGCCTTCGGCAGCGTGGCCGGCGAGAGGTTGACCGTGACCAGTTGCGCCGGCCAGCCCAGGCCCTTGGAATGCACCGCCGCCCGGCACCGTTCGCGCGCCTCAGCCAGGGCCGCGTCGGCCAGCCCCACGATCACCATGCGGGGCAGCCCGCCGCCGATCGCCGCCTCGACCTCGACGATCGCGCCCTCGACCCCCACCAGGGCCACCGAGTAGGCCCGCGCGGTGCTCACGGCGCCACCCCCTGCACATGGGTGACCTGCGGCCGTCCGTCGCGCGGCAGCAGCACGCCGATCGCGTCCAAGCGGTAGCGGGGCACCCAACCCGGCTGCTCGGCCAGCCAGGTGAGGGCCAGGTCGCGCAGCTTGTTGAGCTTGCGCCACGTGATGGCCTCGAGCGGGTCGCCGAAGCCCAGGCCGCTGCGGCACTTCACCTCGCAGAACACCAGCACCGGGTCGGGCCCGGGCGTGCGGGCCACGATGTCGAGTTCGCCCAGCGAACACCGCCAATTGCGGGCGACGATCGTCCAGCCCTGTTTCACCAGGTACTGGACGGCCGCCACCTCACCCGCCCGCCACACCGCCGATCGCTCCACGCCATCAGCTTGTGCCCGCGGCGGCGAAAGTGTTCAAAATCGATCGGCGGGAGTTCAAACCCGCTAGTCAGGCGGGCACGGCCAAGGCCACCCGGGCCAGCTCGGCGGCGTGCGCCTCGGCACTGTCGATCATCGGCAGCGCGCTCTGGCCGGGAGCCAGCAGCAGACCGATCTCGGTGCAGGCCAGCACCACCGCCTGCGCTCCACCGCCGGCCAGCCGATCGATCACCCGTTGATAGGCGGCCCGGGACTCGTCGCGAATCACGCCCTGGGTGAGCTCGTCGAAGATCACCCGGTCGATCAGGTCGCAGTCGTCGACGCCGGGCACCACAACCTCGATGCCGTGCCGCGCGAGCCGGTCGGCGTAGAACCGTTCCTGCATCGTCCACTTCGTGCCCAGGATGCCCAATCTGGTGCAGCCCTGCCGGGTGGCCTCGGCGGCCACCGCGTCGGCGATGTGCAGCAGCGGCACGGTCAGTGCCGCCTCGACCGCGGGCGCCACCTTGTGCATGAGGTTGGTGCAGATCGCCACCACGTCGGCGCCGCCGTTCTGGCAGGCGAGCGCGGCGTCCGCGAGCAGCCGGCCCGCAGTCTGCCAGTCGCCAGTCACCTGGCAGGCCCGCACCTCGGCGAAGTCGAGCGACTGCAGCACGATGCGCGCCGAGGCATGCCCGCCCAACTCGTTGGCCACCGACTCGTTGAGCAGACGGTAGTAGGTCATCGTCGAGTGCCAGCTCATGCCGCCGATCAGGCCAATCGTTCTGATGCCTCCACTGTGCGCCCGTGGCTTACTCATAGCTAGACAGCACTTTGTAAGATGATCCATAAGCAATACTTTGAGCATGGATCCTCGCCGGCTGCTCCTGTTCCGATCGGTCGCGCGTTCGGGGTCGCTGAGCGCCGCCGCCCGCGAACTCGCCACCACCCAGCCCGCAGTGAGCCAGCAATTGCGGCTGCTCGAGCGCGAGGCCGGGCTGCCGCTGGTGTTGCGCGGCCCTCGCGGGGTGGCGCTGACCGAGGCCGGCGAGCGGCTGCTCACCCAGGCCGACGCGATCGCCGCCCACCTGCACCTGGCCGATGAGGAGTTGGCCGACCTGGCCCAGCTGCGAGCCGGACGGGTGCGGCTGGTCGCCTTTCCCTCGGCCGCGGCGACCCTGGTGCCCGACGCCCTGGACGCCCTCACCCGCGATCACCCCGGCGTCAGCGTCGAGATGGTCGAGGCCGAGCCGCCAGAGGCCGCCGCCGCCGTCCGGCAGGGCGAGGCCGACGTGGCGGTGGTCTTCGGCTACCCCGACCACGCCGGCCCCGGCCTGCAGGCACCCGACGACGCCGCCGATCTGGCCTGGGTGCCGCTGGGCGACGAACCGGTGTCGCTGGTGGTCGATGACGGTGCGAGCACGACCCTGGACGACCTGCGCAGCCAGACCTGGATCGCCGGCTGCCCGCGCTGCCGGGGCCATCTCGTCGACAGCTGCCGGCGGGCCGGGTTCGAGCCGAGAATCCGGTTCGAGAGCGACGACTACGTGGTGGTGCAGAACCTGGTGGCCCGAGGCCTCGGCGTCACCGCCCTGCCCCGGCTCGCGCTGCAGGCGTTTCGGCACCCGGGGGTCGCGGTGCGCGCCTCCGCCCTGTTCGGACGCCGCACTGTCGGCGCGGTCCATCGCGCGGGCGCCGAGCAGGTGCCGTCGATCAGGGCGCTGTTGGAGCGCCTGCAGCGGGCGGCCGCCCATCTGCCTGATTAGCGGACGGGTTCTGTCGGTGGCCGTTGCCATGATGGCGTCATGACGGCCGACACGAACGATCCGACCATCCTGCTGATCCCGGGCCACTGGCTGGGCGCCTGGGCGTGGCACGACGTGCAGCAGCACCTCACCGCCCTGGGTCGCCGCCCCGTGCCGCTCACCCTGCCCGGCCTCGACCCCGCCGACCCCGACCGGGCGTCGCGCACCCTCGACGATCAGGTGGCGGCCATCGAGGCGGCGATCGCCGCGGCCACGTCGCGCGACGGTGAACGTGTGGTGGTGGTCGCGCACAGCGGGGCCAACGCTCCGGTCAGCCTGCTGCTCGACCGGCATGCCGAGCGGGTGCGGCGGGTGATCTGGGTCGACAGCGGGCCGGTCAGCCCCGGCAGCGCCTTCGCCCCCGACGCGCCCGCGAGCCTCGACGAGCTGCCCCTGCCGCCCTTCGACGAGCTGGGCCGGCAGGCGAGTCTCGACGGTCTCAGCCACGAGGCGCTCGAGCGCTTCCGGGCCCGCGCCGTGCCCGAGCCCGGGCCGGTGCTGCGCCAACCCGTGGAACTCACCGACGACGCCCGCCTGCGGGCGCCCACCACGCTGGTGTGCTGCTCGATCGCGAGCGCCCAGGTGATCGAGTTGGCCAACGCCGGCCACCCGATGTTCGCGCAGGTCGCCGAGCTCAGCAACGTGCAGTTCGTCGACCTGCCGACCGGTCATTGGCCGATGTGGAGCCGCCCCACCGACCTGGCCCAGGTGATCGCCGATGCCTCAGCGCTGCCCGACGACTGAGCCGGCGGGCCGCCGCGCGTCACAGGTTCTCGGGCACCTTCAGGTCACTGTGCGCGATCTCTTCGATCGACACGTCGCGAAACGTCAACACCTTCGCCGACTTCACGAACCGCGCCGGGCGGTACATGTCCCACACCCAGGCGTCACCCATCGACACCTCGTAGTACACGTCGCCGCCCTCGGTGCGCACCTTCAGGTCGACCGCGTTGCACAGGTAGAAGCGGCGCTCGGTTTCGACGGCGTAGGTGAAGATGCCGACCACGTCCTTGTACTCCCGATACAGCTGAAGTTCCAGGTCGCTTTCGTACTGTTCAAGGTCCTCGGCGCTCATAGCGGTGCCACTCTACCCGCACCGGCCCGGCCCCCGCCGACGCCCGCCGAATCGGCTGCCCGGCGCACGTTCTCGAACACCCACCGGTGAATCTCGCAGGGCCCGTTGGCGTCGAGATGGGTCTGGTGCAGCGGCGTGCAGTAGCCCTTGTGCACGTCGAAGCGGTACTGCGGCCACTGGTCGTGCGCGCGGCACATGATGCGGTCGCGGGTCACCTTCGCGATCACGGACGCCGCCGCCACGCAGCCGGCCACCGCGTCGCCCTTCCACACCGCCAGGGACGGTGCCCCCAGCCCGTCCACGCCGAAACCGTCGGTGAGCACGAAGTCGGGCCGCAGATCGAGCCGACACACCGCGCGGCGCAGGGCCTGAATGTTGGCCACGTGCATGCCCAGCCGGTCGCATTCGCCCGGCTCGACCAGCACCACCGACCAGGCCACGGCCTTGGCGAGAATCTCGTCGTAGCACCGCTCGCGCTGCAGTGGCGTGAGCAGTTTGGAGTCTTTCAGCCCGCGCACCTGGCTGCCCGGCGTCCTGCCGAGAATCACCGCCGCGGCCACCAACGGGCCGGCGCAAGCGCCCCGTCCGGCCTCGTCGGCGCCGGCGATCAGTTCGAAGCCCGCCCGGCGCAGGGCCCGTTCGTAGCCGTACAGCCCGGCGTCACGGCGCAGCACGAACGCCATCGCCGGCTCAGCAGGTGGGTGGGTCGCCGACGATCACCGGCGTGTCGGGCGCCGGCGCGGTCGCTGCGGGCACCTGGTCGAAGGTGGCCGGCCTGCTCAGCGTGCGCCAGCGGTCGAACGGATACACCACGGCGACGGCCGAGCCCACCACGTCGGCGGTGGGCACGAAGGCGGCGATGCCGCCGGTGCCCTCGGTGAGGTGGCAGCGCGAGTCCTGCGAGTTGTTGCGGTGATCTCCCATCACCCAGATGCGGTCTTTGGGCACCACCACGTCGAACGGAAACTCCGATGGAGCGACGGTCTGGCCGTTCTCGGAATACAGGTAGGTGCCCTCGTCGAGCGGCTGCCCGTTGACGGTGATGCGGCCCTGCGCGTCGCAGCATTTGACGTGGTCGCCGGGCAGGCCGATCACGCGCTTGATCAGGTGGTTCGAGCTCTCGTCGGGGGCCAGGCCGATGAAGATCAGGGCCTTGCGCACCGGATCGGTCTCTTCGGCGGGAGCCGACAGCCAGCCCTGGGTGTCGCGAAACACCACGATGTCGCCGCGCGACCAGCCGGCCACCTTCTGCACCATGACCCGGTCGCGAATCAGCAGGGTGTTTTCCATCGAGCCCGACGGTATGACGAACATCTGCGCCACGAACAGCCGCAGCAGGGTTGAGGCGATCAACGCCCCGACCACCACGATGGCGATCTCTTTGGCCCACATGCCGGCCACCCGGCCCGCCGACGGCTTACCGGGTTTGCCGGTGGGTGCCGCGGGGGTCGTGGGACTGGTGGGTGAGTCGCTCACCGTGGTCTCCTGCGTGCAGGGGTGGCCGGCCGCAGGATCAGCGGTCTCGCTTTTCCTTGATCTTGGCGGCCTTACCGCGCAGGCCCCGCAGGTAGTACAGCTTGGCGCGACGCACGTCACCGTGCCGCTCGACCTCGATCTTGTCGATGATCGGGGAGTGCAGCGGGAACGTACGCTCGACGCCCGTGCCGAAGCTCACCTTGCGCACGGTGAAGGTCTCACCGATGCCGTGGCCGCTGCGGGCGATCACCGCGCCGGCGAAGACCTGCACGCGGGAGCGGTTGCCCTCGACGACCTTCACGTGCACACGCACGGAGTCGCCGGGACGAAAGTCGGGAATGTCGGAGCGCAGGGAGGCCTCGGTGACCTCGGCAACGATCTTGTTCATATCGGTTTCCTCGCCGGTGCCACAGGACACCTCGTGGTTCAACATCGGAGTGGTGGGTGGACGCCTTCCCCCTGTGGCAGGGGCGTCCGGCACCGAGGATCAAGTCTGCCACACGCCTCGTCCGCCCCGAAATCGAGCGGCTTGCGGAAGCGCTGATTATCGTTGGTCGAGCTTGTCGAGACCTCGTCTGGCTAGGGGTTTCGACAAGCTCAACCAGCGGTAGGGTCTGTTGATCAGCGTTTCCTCAGGTTCAGGACTTGAGCACGGGAAACAGCCCCACCAGACCCGCCACGGCCATCTCGACCGCGATGGCGGCCAGGATCATGCCCATCAACCGGGTCAGAATCGTGCGCAGCGTTTCAGACATCAGCTGCCCGATGCTGCCCGCGAACCAGAGCACCACCAGCAGCAACGCCACCACGCACAGCACCGCCACCCCCACCGCGAGCAGTCGATCGGGGCCGACGCCTCCGGTGAGCACGATCAGCGAGGTCAACGTGCCGGGGCCCATCAGCATCGGGAACGTCATCGGGTAGAACGCCACGTCGCTGACCTGGGCCCGCACCGCCTGCTGGTGCTGTTCGGGCTCGGTGCCGCTGTGCACGGGGCTGGCGCCGTTCAGCAGGCCCAGCGCGATCAGCATCAGCACGATGCCGCCGGCCACCCGAAACGCGTCGATGCCGACGCCGAAGAAGCTCAACACGGCCTGTCCGCCGACCATCACCACCAGGGCCATCACCAGGGTGTAGAGCACCACCCGCACGGCCGTGCGCCGCTGTTGCCCGGAGTCATAGCCCACCGTGAGGCTCAGAAACATCGGCAACGCGGCGAACGGGTTCATCACCGCGAACAGCGCACCGAGGGCCCGCAGAAACAACGCCACATCCACGGCCCCATCCTTTCGCACCCGAACGGCCGCGGCAGCCGCCGCGCGAGCCGCCTACTCAGCCGGACGGCCGGAGCCACGCGGGTGGCGAACCGCGGGCTCCGGCGCGTGCCTTCGCGACCGGACTGGTGCCGTCGTGAGCTACTTGCCGTCGGACTTGAACAGCGACGTCATCAGGTCGCGGTTGAGCTGGCCGATGGTGTCGAGCGGAATGCCCTTGGGGCACACCGCCGCGCACTCACCGATGTTGGTGCAGCCGCCGAAGCCCTCGGCGTCGTGCTGCGCCACCATGCCCTTGACCCGCGACCAGCGTTCGGGCTGGCCCTGGGGCAGCATCGCGAGATGGGTGATCTTGGCCGAGGTGAACAGCATCGCCGAGCCGTTGGGGCAGGCCGCCACGCAGGCGCCGCAGCCGATGCAGGTGGCCGCGTCGAAGGCCCGGTCGGCCTTCACCTTGGGCACCGGGGCCGCGTTGGCGTCGGGCGCCGAGCCGGTGTTCACCGAGATGTAGCCGCCGGCCTGAATGATGCGGTCGAAGGCGGTGCGGTCGACCACCAGGTCTTTGATCACCGGAAAGCCGCCGGCCCGCCATGGCTCCACGTCGATGGTGGCGCCGTCGGCGAACGAACGCATGTGCAACTGGCAGGTGGTGGTCGGCACGGGGGACGCGCTGCGTCCGTGCGCCGAGCCGTTGATCACCACACCGCACATGCCGCAGATGCCCTCACGGCAGTCGTGGTCGAACGCCACCGGCTCGATGCCCTCGATGGTGAGCTTCTCGTTGAGCAGGTCGAGCATCTCGAGAAAGGACATGTCGGGGCTGACGTCGGCCAACTGGTAGGTCTGCATACCGCCCTTGGCGGCCCCGTTGGCCTGACGCCACACGCGCAGGGTGATGTTCACTTGTAACTCCGTTGCTTCAGCTCGATGTACTCGTACTCCAAGGGCTCTTTGTGCAGCACCGGGGTGTCGCCGCCGTACTCCCAGGCCGCCACGTACAGATACTCGTCGTCGTGGCGCAGCGCCTCGCCGTCGGGCGTTTGCGACTCGGCCCTGAAGTGCCCGCCGCACGACTCGCGCCGGTGCAGCGCGTCGATGCACATCAGTTCACCCAGTTCGATGAAGTCGGCCACCCGGCCGGCCCGCTCGAGGGTCTGGTTGAACTCTTCGTTCTCGCCCGTCACCTTGACGTCGCGCCAGAACTCGGCCTTCAACTCGCGAATCAGGCCGATGGCCTTCTTCAGGCCCTCTTCGGTGCGCTCCATGCCGCAGTACTCCCACATGATGTGGCCGAGTTCTTTGTGGAACGAGTCGACGGTTCGTGAGCCGTCGATGCTGAGCAGCGTGCTGATCCGCTCTTTCACCGCGTTGACGGCTTCGACCACTGCCGGATCGTCCAAGGCGACCTTGGGGAACGGAGCCCCCGCCAGGTAGTCGTTGATGGTGTTCGGCAGCACGAAGTAGCCGTCGGCCAGACCCTGCATCAACGCGGACGCACCCAGCCGGTTCGCGCCGTGGTCGGAGAAGTTGCACTCGCCGGTGGCGTACAGGCCGGTGATCGTGGTCATCAGGTCGTAGTCGACCCACACCCCGCCCATCGTGTAGTGCACCGCCGGGTAGATGCGCATCGGCACCTCGTAGGGGTCCTCGGCGGTGATCTGGGCGTACATGTCGAACAGGTTGCCGTACTTGGCCGACACCGCCGGCTTGCCGATGCGCTTGATCACGTCGGCGAAGTCGAGGTACACCCCGCGCCGGACGTTCTTGACCGATCCGTCCGCCTGCTTCTCGGCCACCGCCGGCCCCACGCCGCGACCCTCGTCACACATGTTCTTGGCCTGCCGCGACGCGATGTCGCGGGGCACCAGGTTGCCGAAGGCCGGGTAGATGCGCTCCAGGTAGTAGTCGCGGTCCTGCTCAGGAATCTGACGCGGGTCTTTGTCGCAGTCCTCGGCCCGCTTGGGCACCCAGATGCGGCCGTCGTTGCGCAGCGACTCGCTCATCAGGGTGAGCTTGCTCTGGGTATCGCCGTGCACCGGAATGCAGGTCGGGTGAATCTGGGTGTAGCACGGGTTGCCGAAGTAGGCGCCCTTGCGGTGCGCACGCCAGCTCGCGGTGACGTTGCAGCCCATCGCGTTGGTCGAGAGAAAGAACACGTTGCCGTAGCCGCCGGTGGCCAGCACCACGGCGTCGGCCAGGTGCGTTTCGATCTCGCCGGTCACCATGTCGCGCGCGACGATGCCGCGAGCCCGTCCGTCGACGATGATCACATCGAGCATCTCGTGCCGGGCGTACATCTTGACCGTGCCGGCCGCCACCTGACGCTCGAGCGCCTGGTAGGCCCCGATCAGCAACTGCTGGCCGGTCTGGCCGCGGGCGTAGAAGGTGCGTTGCACCTGCACGCCGCCGAAGCTGCGGTTGTCGAGCAGGCCGCCGTAGTCGCGGGCGAACGGCACGCCCTGTGCCACGCACTGGTCGATGATGGACGCGCTCACCTCGGCCAGCCGGTACACGTTGGTTTCGCGGGCGCGGTAGTCGCCGCCCTTGACCGTGTCGTAGAACAGCCGGTAGGTGGAGTCGTTGTCGTTGCGGTAGTTCTTCGCCGCGTTGATGCCGCCCTGCGCCGCGATCGAGTGCGCCCGCCGCGGGCTGTCTTGGTAGCAGAAGTTCAGCACGTTGTAGCCGGCCTCGCCCAGGGACGCCGCCGCGGCGCCGCCGGCCAGGCCGGTGCCGACGATGATCACGGTCAGCTTGCGCCGGTTGGCCGGGTTGACCAGCTTGGCCTCGAACTGCCGCTTGGCCCACTTGCCCTCGATCGGGCCGCCGGGTGCCTTGGTGTCACGCAGCTCGTCGCCGTCGGCCCACAGCCGACCGGACTCGCCGGTGGTGACCACCTCTTGCTCAATGGTTTGCGTTGCCATCACTTCACCCATCCGAACGCCACCGCCAGCGGCGCAATCATGAACCCGACATACAACAGCACCGCGATGAAATAGGCCAGCCCGTTCCAGATCTTGCGGGACGTGGCCGAGGTGTTGGCACCCAGCGTCGCGAAAGCGCTCCAGAAGCCGTGCCGCACGTGCAGGCACACCGTCACCATCCACAGCGCGTAGGCCAGCACCAGCCACCACTGCTGAAACGACACCACGAACATCTCGTAGGGGCCCGCGCCGCTGTTCCAGCCGGTCTTGATCACCTGAGCGGTGAACTGCAGCAGGTGAAAGATCAGGAACGTGCCGAGAATCACGCCGCCCCAGCGCATGGTGCGCGCTGCGTAGGTCTCTTGGATCGTCTTGCGCACCACGTACTTGCTGCCCCGGGCCGCCTTGGCCTTGCGGGCCAGGCGCCAGGCCGAGCCTGCGTGCAGCAGAATCGCGGCCAGCATGAAAGCGCGGAAGATCCAGATGAACCAGCCCGACGGGATCAGCGGGTAGAGGATGTCGCCCTTGAGCCAGTGGGCGTAATGATCGAAGGCTTCCTCGCCGAGGAAGACCTTGAGGTTGCCGTACATGTGCATGAGCAGGAAGCCGACCAGGATCAGGCCGGTCACCGCCATCAGAGCCTTCATCGCCACAGTTGAGCGAGCGGCCCGGGCACGCGGAGAAATTGTTGTCGTCGCCACGAGCCTCAGACTATGCCCGCTGCCCCGACCCGACCGCCCAAACGGGCAGGAACTTCAGTTTGAGAACAAAGGTTTCACGTAATGATCGGGCATGGCCGCCTGAGCACGGATTTTGGCTACGAGAATGGTATCGAAATACCGGCACGGAAAGCCTTCGGCACTTCCCCGCTCAGGGATGCAATCCGCGTGTGTAGGTCTTGCCCGGCGTGGTGGGACCCAGAATGTCGTCCAGGCTCACCAGGGTGTAGCCCTTGGCCCGAATCTTTTCGATCAAGGTCGGTACGGCCTTGATCGTCCACGGATGAATGTCGTGCGCCAGCACGATCGCGCCCGGCGCCAGTTGCGGCATGGTGGCGGCCACCACCTTGGCTGCGGTGTTGTACTGCCAGTCCAGCGCGCCGGCGCTCCAGTTGACGACGGCCTGCCCGAGCTTCTTCGCCACGGCGTCGGTGGCCTTGGTGTGCGACCCGTACGGCGGCCGCATGAAGCGCACCTTGACCCCGGTGACCTTCTCGATCAGCAGGGTGTTGTCGGTGATCTCTTTGGTGGCCTTGGTGGTGCCGATCAGCCGCAGGTTCGGGTGGCTCATGGTGTGGTTGCCCAGCGTCATGCCGGGCGTCTCGGCGATGCGCCTGGCCATCGCCTTGTCGACGTTGATCATGTTGCCGACCAGAAAGAACGTGGCGGGCACCTTCTGTTTCACCAACGTGTCGAGCAGGGTGCCGGTCTTGGGCCCGGGGCCGTCGTCGAAGGTCAGCGCGACGCATTTCACCGTGCGACAGTCGACGGGTGCGGGCTCGGTCGTGGTGGCGCTGGGTGTTGCCGAGGGCGATGCGGCGGTCGAGGTTGGGCTCGCGGACGGCTGGGTAGCGGCGGACGTCACCGCGGACTCGGACGGCGTCGGCGCGGTCTGCGTGGGCGGCGTGGATGCGCAACCCGCGACCACCGCGAGCACACCGATCAGGCAGACGGTACGGGGAAGGGGCCTGCGGGCGGGAGTCACCCCTCCAGTGAACCCGCTTGCGCAACGGACTGGGCCCACGGCACACAGAGTGGACGCCGAGAGGTCGACCGTCCGCGAGATTACGTCCGATTCGGGGTGCCTTGACGCTCAGCGAGGCGCGGCGGCCCCACGATCGGACGTAATCTCGCGTGTCCGTCGGGTCCAGATCCGCTGATCGAGCTTGTCGAGATCTGGGGGCGCCTTCGTCGCACCGCGACGACGGCTCATGCGTCATCCCGGCGCAGGCCGGGATCTCCACAACCATCCGACGCTCCCCTGCACCCGTAGGACCCAGCCCACCAAGATCCCGGCGTCCGCCGGGATGACAGGCGGGGCTACTCAGCGGTGTCCGCCGGAATGAGGGAGTCGAGATCCGCTGATCAGCCGCCCACGTGCACCAGGGGACGCCTCGCCTCGTCGGGTTCGGCGACCCGCAGAATCTCGTGGGTGAGCGGTGGAATGTCACCGCCGCCGCCCATCAGGAACAGCATCACGTTCTCGGCCGGGCCACGCTCTGACCAGTTGAAGTAGATGTGCGGCGGTTGGTCGGTCATCTTCGCGATGTGCAGCATGATCGCGGCCAGCGTGTTGGGCACCGCCACTCCCCTGGCCCGCAGCACCGCGTGCCGTCCGACCAGCTCGCCGCCCAGCCGCACGTCGGCGGCGAACTCGCTGGCGTCCACCACCTCGACCTCCAAGAAGATGGCGGGCTTCTTCTTGCCCAGGTGGGTGGCGGCGCGCACGTCCAGCTCTTTGGCGTCGTACTCGGCCCGGTCGCCGGCGTCGAGCTTGTTGGCGATGAACCGCAGCGGGCCGGGGTGGGCGGCCTCCCAGCGGGCGAAGATCGCCTCGGCCTGCGGTTCGAGAATCACGTTGTTGACCCGCAACTCGGTGCTGCGCGCCACCCGCGACATCACCGAGAAGAACAGGATCGTGGCAATGAAGATGGCGGCGATCAGCAGGCCCTCGGGGCGCTGCACGATGGTGATCACCAGCCCTCAGGCACGAAGAAGCCGGTCACGCCGTGTACATGCGGGGGGGACCCCGTGAAGAGGGTGGCCAGCCCGGGGGGCGTCTGGCAACTAGGTGACGAGGGCGCCAGCGAACAGCTCACTCCCCGGCGTGCTACCGCGTCCAGATGCGGAAGACCCGAACGTGCCCGCAGCCACTGGACGATCTCATGACCCGCTCCATCGAGCACGAACCACCACGTGGTCATGATGCGAGAAGGTTCGGGAGGTCGGCGATGGAGTCGATCACATAGGTCGCCCCGGACTCCTGGTCGGCACGGTATTTCCCGGTCCGAACCTGCACCGTCGTCGCCCCAAACGCCTGACCCATCGCCACATCAGTCGACACATCATCTCCGACGACCCACACGTCAGAAGCACGGCCAGGCACCAACCCAACCGAATCAACCGCCGCCGCCAAGAAAGCCACCGCGGGCTTACCCACCACGTGAGCCTCTAGACCCGACGCGTACGGCAAACCCGCCACCACAGCCCCGTATCCAGATGTGGGCGCCCACCCGACAAGAAGAACCGCCCCGCCTGCAACGCCACCAACTCCGCGCCACCATGCAGAGCCTGAAAGGCCTCATCCAGCAGGCCGTAACTCAACGACGCACGACAGTCGCCCACGATCACATGACGAGCCGACCCCGGCTCCCCGGCCAACTCCAGCGACTGCCCGATCTGCCGAGTCACCGCCTCGCTGCCCACAACCAGCACGGGCCCGCCCCCCACACCTTCCACGAACGCCACCGCCGCGTTCACGGGCGTGAACAGCTCCTCGGCACCTACATCGAGCCCCTTGTCCCGCAACTGCCCCAGGAGCTCCACATCCGACTGCGAATCAGTGTTGGTGAGGAACCGGACACCATCAGCCAGGCCCCTCAGACCATCAACCGCCGCCACTGCCCCCGCAATCAGACCCTCACGTGTGTACAGGGTGCCCTCGAGATCCAACATCACCAGGCGAGTCACGAGCGAACCCTTTCCCCCGCCGGCGCACCGATCGCGCGGCCGGCTACGGCGTCCCGAAGGAACGACAGCTTGGAATAGACCCCTCGTTCGGACGACAGCCCTTCAGCAGCCAAGAACTGTTCTAGCCACCTCGCGACCTCTTCGAGTTCCTCGAGAACAACCGCCTCCGCCTGGCGAAGGGCCGAGCGGGTCCGGATGTACTCCAGTTCGCACTGGATCAGCTCTGCCATGGGGCCGTCCAGGATCACGCTGTGGTCGAAGAAGATGCCGAATACGTGTCCCGTGCGCAAGGACTCGAGGTTGAGGTCGTAGCGAATGCGACGGAAGGTCGGCAACTGCTCGGCGGCGGGAAGCCCCATTGTCACTCGTACGTGCTCGGCCAGATCCGCGATGCCCGCAGGCGCGGGCTGATACTTCTCACCGCGCCGGGTGGCATCTTCGTCGAACCATTTCCGCTTGATGGTGTACCCGCCCACCGACAACGGAATGAACGAGACATACCCTCGCTCCTCAGCAGGCTCGGGGATCGCGAACAGGTGGTTGAGATAGTCCCAGGCCTGGAACTCATCTCCGTACTCCGGAATGAACCCGGGCAGCTCTCCTTCGCGCACGACAAGCTCGACCAGCGGAGGAATCAGGCCAGCAGATCTGGACGACGCGAGCGCGTCCGCTCCTCCGCCTGCGCCCGGCGCCACTTCGCCACCTCGCCGTGATGGCCCGACAGCAGCACCTCGGGCACACCCAACCCTCGCCAGGTCTCGGGCTTGGTGTAGGTCGGGTACTCCAGCAGGTGGTCGTGCCCGGGGGCGTGCGACTCCTCGACCAGAGATGCCGGGTTGCCCAGCACCCCCGGCAGCAGCCGCACGATCGCCTCGACCATGGCCAGCACCGCCACCTCGCCGCCGTTCAGCACGTAGTCGCCGAGGCTGACCTCGCGCACCCGCATGCGACTGGCGGCGTGCTCCATCACCCGCGCATCGATGCCCTCGTAGCGTCCGCAGGCGAAGATCAGCCGCTTCTCGGCGGCCCACTCGTGGGCGTACTCCTGGGTGAACCGCTCCCCCGACGGCGTCGGCACGATCAGCATCGGCTCGGCCTGGTCGGGGGTCGGGTCGAGCAGCAGTTCGTCCAGTGCCTCGCCCCACGGCTCGGGCTTCATCACCATGCCGGCGCCGCCGCCGTAGGGGGTGTCGTCGACGGTGCGGTGCCGGTCGTGGGTCCACCGGCGCAGGTCGTGCACGCCCACGTCGACCAGCCCGCGCTGAATCGCCTTACCGACCAGCGACAACTGCAGCGGCCCGAAGTACTCGGGAAAAATCGTCACGATGTCGAGTCGCATCATGCCTCCACGTCTTCGAACAACCCTGCCAGCTCAGCCACCTCGACGTAACCGCCCGCCACGTCGACCACCGGCACCAGGGCCGACACGAACGGCACCAGCCGCTCACCGTCGGCGGTCGAGACCACCAGCAGATCCTGCGCCGGGTGATGGGTCACCGACGCGACGCGCCCCAACGCCACTCCCCCGCGGCGTACCTCCAGCCCCACGAGAGCGGCGTCGTGAAACTCGTCCTGCGCGGTTTCGCCGGCCTCGACCCGGGCCCACAGCTCCACCCCGCGCAGCGTCTCGGCCCGCGACCGGTCGGTGACGCCCACGAACGACACCAGCAGCACGTCCCCCTGCAGGCGGCTGTGCGCGACCTCGATCGGGTCGCCCTCGACCCCGCCCCGATGCAGCACCGATCCGGCAGCGAACCGCTGTTCGGCGTAGTCGCTGTGCACCCGAACGGTCACCTCGCCGCGCAGCCCGTGCGCGCGTCCGACGGTGCCGACGATCACGTCGACTTCGGCCATGGGTGTCCTCCTGAAAAACCGTGACGCCCCCGAGTGCAACTCAGGGGCGTCAGTCGGACGGGTGGTCAGCGCCGGCGGCGCTGGTTGTTGCGGCGATCGACGTCGACGAAGTCGACCCGGACGGTTTCGCGTCCGGCCAGTGCCGACACCACGGTGCGCAGCGCACCCGCGGTACGGCCCTGCCGTCCGATCACCTTGCCGATGTCTTCGGGGTGCACCCGCACCTCGAGGGTGCGCGGCCGGCGCCGATCTGACTCGGTGACCCGCACGTCGTCGGGGTTCGAGACCAGACCGCGCACCAGGTGCTCCAGTGCGTCGGCGAGCACGATCAGGCCTCGTCGGCGGTCTCGGCCTCGGCCTCAGCCTCGGCGGCCTTCTTCTTGCCCTTGCTGATCGCGGCGGTCGACGGCTCGTTGTCGGCCTCGGCCAGGGCGGCGTTGAACCGCGCGACCTTGTCGACCTTCTCGGCCTGCGGCTCGACGCCCTCGGCGGAGGTTTCGCCGGTGAACTTCTGCCAGTCACCGGTGCGCTTGAAGATGGTGACGACGGCCTCGGTGGGCTGCGCGCCGACGCCCAGCCAGTACTGCGCCCGCTCGGAGTCGACCTTGATGACCGACGGATCGTTCTTCGGCTGGTACAGGCCGATCTCTTCGATCGCGCGGCCGTCGCGCTTGGTGCGCGAGTCCATGACGACGATGCGGTAGTGCGGTGAGCGGATCTTGCCGAGCCGCTTCAGACGAATCTTGGTTGCCACTTGTGTGGTTTCTCCTGTTGGAAAGCCTGGGCAACGACTGCCAGGCTGGACGGGTGAGGCGAACCCCCACTGTGGGGAATGGGTGCGAACCTCGGGTGAATCCTCGGCACCGGCGTTGAGAGGGCACCAGCGCAGAAGACGCGCCCAATATTGTGCCAGACCGGCCCACCAATCAGCGAACCGGGGCCGCCCGGTAACCTTCGGCGCATGTACTCGCCCGGGCACCGGCCTCGCGTGGGGGCCGGCTGGGCGCTGCTCGGGCCCGCGTTCGTGGCGTCCGTCGCCTACGTCGACCCTGGCAACGTGGCCGCCAACCTCACCGCCGGCAGCCGGTACGGTTACGCCCTGGTGTGGGTGCTGGCCGGAGCCAGCCTGATGGCCATGCTGATTCAGTACCAGTCTGCCAAGTTGGGCCTGGTCACCGGACGCACCCTGCCCCAGGTGATGCGCGCCAAACTCGAAGGCAAGCCGTGGCGCGGCGTGGTGAGCGCCGGCTACGGCGTGCAGGCCTTCGTGATCGCGGTGGCGACCGACGTGGCCGAGGTGGTCGGCGGCGCCCTCGCTCTGCACCTGATGTTCGGCACCCCGCTGTGGCTGGGCGGGGTGATCGTCGGGGTGGTCAGCGTGGTGCTGCTGTGGGCGCTGCGCACCCATGGCGAGCGCACGTTCGAACTGGCCATCACCGCCGTGCTGGCGATCATCTGCGCCGGCTTTCTGGGCGCGCTGTGGTGGGCGCCGCCCGACTGGCGCGCCACGACGGCGGGCCTGGTGCCGAGCGTTCCCGACGCCGACGCCTGGCCGCTGGTGGCCGCCATGCTGGGCGCCACAGTGATGCCGCACGCGATCTATCTGCACTCGGCCCTGGCCATCGACCGGCACCGGCCCGACGGACGGCTCGACATACCGCTGCGCCGGCTGCTGCGCATTCAGAAGGCGGACGTGCTCGTGGCGCTGCTGCTGGCCGGATCGGTGAACATCGGCATGCTGCTGCTGGCCGCCGCCGCCCTGCGCGGCGAGGCGGGTGACACCATCGAGGCCGCGTTCGCCACCATCAGTGACCGGGTCGGCAGCGCGCCCGCCCTGGTGTTCGCGATCGGGCTGCTGGCCTCCGGCGTCGGTTCGGCCGTGGTCGGCACCCACGCCGGTTCGCGCATTCTCAAAGACATGATCGGCGTGCCGATCGCCCCCACCGTGCGCCGGGTGATCACCATCGGCCCAGCCGTGCTGCTGCTCACGCTCGGGGTGGCACCCACCCAGGTGCTGGTGTGGTCACAGGTGGTGCTGTCGTTCGGCGTCGCACTGGCCGCCGCGCCGCTGGCCGACTTCACCGGCGACCGGCGACTGATGGGCGAGTTCGTCGACCCGGTCTGGAAGCGGGTGCTCAACTGGACGATCGTGGGCACCATCGTCGCCCTCAACCTGGTGATGGTGCACTGGACCCTCACCCAGTGACCCGCCTCAGCCGAGCCGAGGCACCTCGCCGAGTTCGCGCCACAGGGCGCTGAGTTCGTCGTCACGTCCGGCGTTTCGGGCAGTCGGCACGCGCGGCCAGACGTCGCTCGCCAGCAGCACGGCGGGGTCGGCGGCGATCGAGCGCAGCAGCAGCTCATCGGGAACCCTCTGCAGGGCGGCCAGCACGTCGTGGCGCGACATGGTGGTGGGCGGGTGCGGCGCGAAGGGGTCGTTGGTGGCCCACTTGAGGCCCTCCTGGTTGACCGCGTCATCGAGCGAACGCCGGCCCAGCGCGTCGATCAGGTCGGCCCGCCGCTGCTGCGCGGACGGCGCTTCGGCGGCTCGCGCCTCGGCCTTGCGTCGTTTCGCGCGGGCCTCCACGTCGAGCAGGTCGATCACCTGCCGGCGGGCTTCGCCTCGGCACGTTTCAGGCGTTGCAGGTTGTCGGCACCGATGACCTTCTCGAGGTCCTGTGCCAGCGTGTGCCGAACGCCCATGGCGTGAGCCTATGCATCGGCTGTGCGAATGAACGGTTAGGCGTGGGCGAGCCCGGGGATCCGGGCTAAGTTATGGGCCACTGGTGAAGGGTGGGGGGCCATGGCGCAGTGGGACGCGTTCATCTCCTACGCCCGCTCGGCCTCGACGTTGGAGGCCCAGCGCCTGCAGACCGCCATTCAGACCTTTGCCAAGCCGTGGTACCGGCTACGCATGGTGCGCATCTTTCGTGACGACTCGTCGATGTCGGCGAACCCGGCGCTGTGGTCGTCCATCGAGCAGGGATTGCGCGAGGCCCGGTACCTGGTGGTGCTGCTCAGCCAGGCGGCGGCCCGGTCTGAATACGTGGCGAACGAGATCGCCTGGTGGCTGCGCCACAAAGACGCAGCATCGATTCTGCTGGTGCACGACGACGGCACCCTGGCGTGGGACCGACAGCGCAACGACTTCACCGCGAACAGCGACTGCGTGCCCGCCCCGCTGCGCGGCGCCTTTCGCGAAGAGCCGCGCTGGACCGATCTGTCATGGTTCGACGCCCCCGGGTCGGCGGGCCCGGCCGACCCACGCTTCGCCGAGAAGGTGGCCGATCTGGCTGCGACCATTCGCGGCATTCCGCGCGACGAGCTGGTGGGCGACGACGTGGCGCAGCACAAACGCGCGTGGCGGCTGGCGAAGGTCGCCATCGGTGCACTCAGCCTGCTGCTGATCGCCTCGGTGGTGGCCAGCATCGTCGCGATCGCCCAACGCAACCAGGTGCAGCGTCAGGCGACCGCCCTGCTGGCCAGGCAGCTCGCGGTGACCGCCGACTCGCTGCTCGGCCGCGACCTTCGCCGGGCGCAGTTGCTGGCGGTGCAGGCCTACCGCACCGAGGCCAACCCCGACACCCGGGCCGCCCTGCTGCGGGCCACCCTGGCCAGCCCGGCCCTGCGCCGGTTCGTATCGTTCGCGGCCCCCATCTCGGCGCTCTCGCCCTCATCGGACGGACGCTTCGTGGCCGTCGGCCTCGACAACGGCGAGGTGCACAGTTGGGACGTGGCCACCGCGGCTCCCGTGGCCCGGCTCACGTTGGCGCACCGGGTGCTCGCAGTCGGTATCAGTGACGACGGGCAGGTGGTGGCCGCCGTCGACGGGACGTCCACCCAGGTCGCCACCGCCGGCGGGGTGAGCAGTCTGGTGACTCCTGCCGGTGCCTCACCCGAGTTGGTGGCCGTCAACCCGGCGGGCACCGGTATCGTGATCTGCTCTGATACGGCCACAGACCGGCCGGTCACGCTCGTCGACCTGGCCAAGCGCAGCCAGCGCACCCTCACCAACACCGTCGAGTTCGGCCCGCACGCCCTGCAGTTCGTCGGCAACGACGAGGTGGTCCTGTCCAATCCCGGCGCTCAGCGGCGCACCTTTCCGGGCTTCGGGTTGGTGCAGTCGGGCAACTTCAACTACGGCAATCACGAAACCGCCAGCCGCATCTCGGGCGACGGACGGTTCGCCGCCGGCACCAACAACGCCGCCGAGGTGCCCGTCTGGTCGACCATGGCAGAACGCGATCCACCGGCCCGGTACGCGTTCGTGCCGATGGCGAACGCGACGGCGTCGGCGCTGAACCACGACGGCACCGTGGTGGCGGTGGCCGACGCCACCGGCATTCACCTGGCCACGGTGCAGCAGGTCGATTCGCCCGCCGGCTTTGGGCATTCGGTCGATCCGCCGCGGCTGTTCCAGGGCACCACGCAGGTCAACCCCGACGGGCTGGTGTTTCTCGGCACAACGAACCGGTTCGTGGCGGCGTCAGGGGCAGACCTGAGCCTGTGGAACCCCGACTCGGTCGGCCGGGGGTCGACCAGCACGGCGATCGATCTGCCGAGCGGCTCGATGGCGGCCGGGTCGCCGTCGGTGGCCCTGTCGTCCGACGGCACCACGATGGCGATACGCGACGGCGATCGCGCTCGGCTGTCGGTGACGGCCGCGCCGGGGCGCTCGGGCAACCTGAGCCTGGACTACACCCCACAGGCCGGTTACCTGGCGGTTCCGGTCTGGCTCGATGCGAGCACGGTGCTGCAGGTGGCGGCCGGCTCCGACGGTGGCACACCGGGGTCTGCGCTACCCGACCTACCCAACGGCGTCGTCGGTTGGGCGCTCGGGCGCCCCGACCAGCAGGTGCTCGCCGTCGCAACGGCACCCGACGCCGCGTCGGTGCTGGTCGTCGGCGAGGCCGGCCACATCGAGCGTCGTGACCCTCGCACGGGGGTCGTCCAATCAGCCACCCAGGTCATCGCCCCCAGCGACGACAAGAAGTGGTTCGACGCTGCGGTCGACCAGTCCACGGCGACGGTGGCGCTGACCCCGGCCTTCGGCAGCGAACTGGTCGTGGTCGACACCGCCACGGGGGCCCGCAGATTCACCGTCGCACAGCCGGGCGACACGGTGTCACGCAGCCTGTTCGCCGACGGCTCGCTGTGGGTGCGGTACAACTCCGGCGTCATCGAGCGTCGCGACCCCACCACGGGGGCCTTGCAGCGCCGGTTGCCTGCCCGGCTGTCGGCCACCGGTACCGGCGAGCTGGCGCACGCCTCGGGCGTGCTGGCGATTCCGACCGACCAGGGGGTGACGCTCTACGACACCAGCTCGGACGCCACGCTCGGGTCGATCGAGACCCCCCAGGGCAGGGACGACCGGCGCCGCGGCAGCACCCTCAGCGCCGACGGGTCTGCCCTGGTCACGGTGTACGAGTCGAACGGCGAACCGGGCAGCACCGGCTTGGCGGTCACCACCACCCTGGCGGCCGACGAGCTGGTCGGCGTGGCCTGCCGCACCTCGGGCGGTAGCCTCACCGCCGCCGACTGGACGGCCCTGATCGGCCCCGACGTGCCCGCGGACCTGACCTGCCGCTGACACCCGACCGCTGGTCGAGCCCGTCGAGACCCCTCCCAAGATCTCGACAAGCTCGCCCAGCGATCTCGTCATCCCCGCCAGATCTCGCAGCGTCCCCAAGAGCAAACCCGCGACTTGCGCTCGAGAGATCCCGGGTCAAGCCCGCTCGATCAACTGTTTGGTGCCACTCTCAGTCGTCCGAATCGGCCAGTTCCAGGCCCAGCCAATCGGCCAGGGAGCGAATCTCTGCGTGCACGTCCGCCACCTCGCCGGTCGTCCAGTCGCGGTCGCGATGCACAGCGAACACCCGCAGCACCCCTGCCTTACGGTCGGCTTTGGCGTCCAGCTTTCCGATCAACTCGTCGCCGCGCAGGATCGGCAGCGCGAAATAGCCCCACCGCCGTTTCGCGGCCGGTTTGTACATCTCGAGCACGTACTCGAAACCGAACAGTTCCTCGGCGCGCACCCGGTCGAACACGAGCCGGTCGAAGGGCGACAGCAGCGCGGTGCGTCCGTCGAAAGGCACGCCGAGTTCGTCCAGGCCGACCTCGTCGACCCGCCACTGCCCCGGCACGCCGTCCACCACCGCCGGCACGCCGACGTCGCCGACGTCCATGCGTTCCAGCGGCACCTCGGTCTGCTTCGCCCGCGCGATGCCGAGGGCCTGCAACCGACGCACGTTGCGGCTGGCGGCGGCGGTTTCGACGTTGATCTCGGGCACGTCCGGGTAGACGCGTTCGGCCAGATCCCACCGGCGCTCGCGCCCCTCGCGACCGGCGATGGCCACCTCACCCAGCCGCACCAGCAGTTCCATCATCTGAGTGACGTTGCGATTGTTGGTCCAGCCGGAAGATCCCCAGGACACGGCCGCGGTGTCGGGAATCTCGGCCGTGAGCAGCGGTCCATCGACGAGTCTGGCCAGCACATCGGCACGGAAGGCTGCGTTGGCAGCCAGCCACTCCTTGGGCTGGGCGTACTTGAGCGGTTGCCGCATGAACGCCCGGTACAACGGCAGGTCGGCGATCGCGCGGTACATGCCGTCGTACTCGAAGGCGACCCGCTCGACCTCGACCGCTTCCTTCAACTGCGCCGGCTCGTAGCCATTGCCCAGCCGGGTCCACAGAATCAGATCCTCACTGGGGGCGATGGCGTTGGTGGGGTCGATGTTCAGCACGGTCAGCTCGTCGATCACCTCGGCCACCGAGGCTGGGCGGCGGGCGTCGAGCAGTTGGGCACGCACGGCCAGTCGGCGAGCGTCCCGGCGACTCAACTGCAGCGGTGCCACGGCCGTGACGCTACCGCCTGTTGACGAAATGTGCGCGCCAGTGAGCCGGTACCCGCCCGACACGCCGTGACTGGGTTCACTGGCGCGCACATTTCGTCAGGGTCGTCCGGTGACCCGGCTCAGTTCGCCGCGGATCCGCCCACCACGCGTCCGTTCAGGATGATCAGCACCGGCTCACGCACCACCGAGATGGTCACCCGCGGATCCTCGGCGAACACCACGATGTCGGCGGGTGCCCCCTCTTCGATGCCCGCATGGCCCAGCCAGGCGCGGGCGTTCCACGACGCGGCACCGAGTGCGAAATCGTTGCCGCCCACTTTCGCGAGAAGTTCGATCTCGCCCGCGATCAGCCCGTGCCCGTGCACTCCCCCGGCATCTGTGCCCGCATAGACCGGCACGCCGGCGTCCACCGCCTTGCCCATGGTCTCGAAGCGCCGCTCGTACAGGGCCATGATGTGGGCGGCATAGGTGGGGAACTTGGCCTCACCGGCGGCGGCGAACTGCGGAAAGTTCTCCAGGTTCACCATGGTCGGCACCAGCGACACCTGACGCTCGGCCATGGCCGCGATGGTGTCGTCGTCGAGGCCGGTGCCGTGTTCGATGCCGTCGATGCCGGCGTCCACCAGTTCGGTCACCGAGCGCTCGTCGAAGCAGTGCGCGGTCACCCGGGCGCCGTGCTCGTGGGCGGCCTCGATCGCCTCCTTCGCCACGTCGGTGGGCCACAGCGGCGACAGGTCGCCGGTGTCGCGGTCGATCCAGTCGCCGACGATCTTCACCCAGCCGTCGCCGCGTTCGGCCTGGGTGACCACCTCGTCGACCAATTGGTCGGGTTCGACCTCCTCGGCGAAGTTGCGCGAGTACCGCTTCGGACGGGCGATGTGCCGGCCGGCCCGAATGATCTTGGGCAGGTCCTCACGACCCTGCAGAAAGCGGGTGTCGAGCGGCGACCCGGCGTCGCGGATCAGCAGCGTGCCCACCTCGCGATCGGTCAGCGCGTGCTCTTCGGCGCGTTCTTCACTGACGGCCCCGTGCGATTCGAGTCCGACGTGGCAGTGGGCGTCCACCAGGCCGGGCATGATCCAGCCGCTGGTGGCGACGGTGATGGCGTCCGCGATCGGCTCGAGACTGATCACGCCGTCATGCAGCCAGAGATCCCGCTCGTCCCCCTCGGGCAGCACCACGCCATGCAGGTGCAACCGCTGCGGCGGGCCGTCCGGAACCTGGCCGGACACGTGGGTGTGGGTGTGGCCGTCGTGGGTGTGCGTCAGCGACGTCAGCGGTCCCAGGCCGGGCGGCAGGTCGTGGCGGTGCGTCATGGGTCGATCATGGCACTGCCCGCCGCCCCGCTTTCGGGTTATGGGGCCATAGGCTGCCCCGATGGACGCAGGGACGGTGGCGCGACGGGCCTGGGCGAACAGGCTCGGCACGTCGCCGGACGTCTTCGAGCATGACGGGTTGGTGATGCTCGCCCGGCCCTGGGACAGCGTGGTCGTGGTCGAACTGGGTCGCGGCTGCGTGGTCGCAGGTCCAGGCACTGTCATCGATGGCCCGGCCCACGTGGATCGGCGCGTCATGGGCGACGCCGACTCTCTGGCGGCTTTGCTGGGTGGCCCGCCGACGGCGCGCGCCATCGGCACCGCAGACCTGTGGTTCACCGGCACGCCGGTGGGGGCAGACCCCTGCGACACCACGGAGGCGACCGACGCCGATC
>ERZ724512.115-NODE-115-length-30552-cov-7.319146_pt1 | contig 30552 bp, 29 predicted proteins | sample MGYA00376045_ERZ724512 | MGnify/ENA primary metagenome ERZ724512 (study PRJEB28724, sample SAMN07190883) | activated sludge metagenome | isolation source: activated sludge of sewage treatment plant in Hong Hong | place: Hong Kong | collected 2016-03-17 ... | reverse complement strand
CGAGGCGCTAGCCGAGCAGTCCCGCAAGGGCGGGACAGGGGCGACGCTGCTCCGCGGCACCCAGACGCAACCACGGGAGTTGATAGAGGGCGGCCGCCGCTACGCGGCACCAGACGCAACCACGGGGTTGGATAACTGCAACAGGCAAGGGTCCTGGACAAGCGCGACCAACAGGGTCTCGACAAGCGCGACCGGCAGGCTCAGATCGCAGGCCCAGGAATCACGGGCTCGTCTGACTTCGGCTGGCGTGACTTCCACCATGCCACGGCGATCATGCCCACGATGATCGCGATCGACAGGTACCACAGCCATTGCCCGTAGGCGTTGATCAACTCGACCGCGGGTTCACCGATCTGCCAGCCCAGGTACATGTACAACCCCGAGCTGATCACCGACGAGATGAAGCTCACGATCAGAAACTTCGACAGCTTCGTGCCCGCCGCACCGAGTGCCGCGTACACCACGGCGGCCGGCATCGGAATCGGCAGGTAGGTGACGAAGATCGCCCACGTCTCGTACTTGTGCGTGAACGCGATGGCCCGCTGGTTGCGTTTGCGCGCCCTCTCGGAGCGTCCTGACCACACCTCGATCAGCCCGTGGCCCCACAGTTTGCCGGCCCACCAGTAGATCCAGTCGAATTTCATCGCCATCAGGCTGCCCAGCACCAGCACCAGGGGCCACCAACGGTCACCGGTCGCGCCCAGCGCCCCGGTCATCACCAGTCCGGTGCGGTAGCCCAGCGACCCCAGCAGATGCGGCGCCAGGCCCAGCATCACCGGCCGCAGCGGCAGCAGAATCAGTCCGTACACCGAGGCGATGCCCATCCAGACCAGGCACGAAATGTCGGCCTTGGTCGGCTTGTGCTTCCAGGGCAGGCCGGGGTCGTCCCACCACTCGCGGGCGGCGGCATCGTCCGACTGTTGGCCCGGCGGCTGATCGGCGGGCTGGCCGTCGCCCGGGGTCGTACTCACCCTGCGGAGCCTACCCGTCCGTCGCAGCGACTCCGTGCCTTGCCTTTCGGCGCAGCGGACGAAAGCCGCGGCGGCCAGCCCATCGGCGCACGCGACACCTTGTGTCCACAGATCAACGCCCGTTTTTGATGAAATCCCTTCGATCGTGCGACGATGGGCCTGTCGCGAGACCTCGCGGCACTGTTTCCACTACGGATCGTCGGGCACGTACCTGCCCGTGGAAAGGATTGTTGGCATGGCCACAGTTAGTTTCAAAGACGCGACTCGCGTCTACCCCGGTGCCGATCACCCCGCGGTTGACAAGCTCAACCTTGAAATCGGCGACGGCGAGTTCATGGTTCTGGTCGGCCCCTCGGGTTGTGGCAAGTCCACCTCGCTGCGCATGCTGGCCGGCCTCGAAGAGGTGAACGCGGGCGCCATCTGGATCGGCGACCGCAACGTCACCGACCTGCCGCCCAAAGACCGCGACATCGCGATGGTGTTCCAGAACTACGCGCTCTACCCGCACATGACGGTCGGCGACAACATGGGCTTCGCCCTGAAGATGGCCGGCGTGCCGAAGACTGAGCGCGATCAGCGCGTCATGGAGGCCGCCCACCTGCTGGGCCTCGAGAGCTTCCTCAGCCGCAAGCCCAAGGCCCTCTCGGGTGGCCAGCGCCAGCGCGTCGCCATGGGCCGCGCCATCGTGCGTCAGCCGCAGGTGTTCCTGATGGACGAGCCGCTGTCGAACCTCGATGCCAAGCTGCGCGTTTCGACCCGCACCCAGATCGCCGCCCTGCAGACCCGCCTCGGCGTCACCACCGTCTACGTGACCCACGACCAGGTCGAGGCCATGACGATGGGTGACCGCGTCGCGGTCATGAAGGACGGCGTGCTGCAGCAGTGCGACAGCCCGCTCACCCTGTACGACAAGCCGAACAACATCTTCGTCGCGGGCTTCATCGGTTCGCCCGCGATGAACCTGATCAGCGGCAACGTCAACGAGAACGGCATTGTGGTGGGCGACTGGACGGTTCCGGTCGAGCGTTCGGTGCTGGCCAAGGCCAGCGGTGAAGACACCCTCACCATCGGCATTCGCCCCGAAGACCTCGAACTCGCCGATCACGGCATCGCCGTCGACGTGGCCGTGGTCGAAGAGCTGGGCGCCGACGCCTACACCTACGGCACCCTGTCGGGCCTGAGCGAAGACGAGAAGCTGTCGGCTCCGCAGATCGTGGCGCGCCTCAGCGGACGCACTCCGCCCGAGCGTGGCACCACCGTCCGCTTCGCGGCCGGCGAGGGTCACACTCTGCACGTGTTCAGCAACAAGACCGGCGACCGCCTGTCCTGATCGATCGACGCGAATGCCCCGGGCCTCATGCCCGGGGCATTCGCATGTGCGCGACGTGGTGACCTCAGCGGCGTTCGACCCGACCACGGCGTCCACCGCCGTGCGTGGGCTGGTCGAGGTCGTCGATCGACGCGACTCCGTCTGATCTGCGATCAGGCGAGATGCTTGCGCTTTGTGCCCAGGCGACCGGTGACCCGGCGTTAACGACCTGCGACTGCGTGGTTTCGGTGCCGGGAGTGCCCGCTCGCCGAGGGTGACCGGCATTGTCGGACGGGGCTGGCAGAATGTAGCCATGCCCCGCATTCTGTCGGCGAAGCCAGATTCCCGGCTCATTCCGCTGCCCTGGCAAACGCCGTTGGCACAGTGGCCTGAAGACCATCTGGTCGCCCTGCCGCGAGGCATCTCGCGTCACGTCGTCCGGTTCATCAAGGTCGGCAACGACGTCTACGCGGCCAAAGAGGTCATCGAAACCGCGGCCGTGCACGAGTACCGCATGCTGCAAGACCTGGCGCGTGAAGACACCCCTGCGGTCGAGCCGCTGGCCGTGATCACCGACCGGCGCAGTGTCGACGGCGAACCGCTCGACCCGGTGCTGATCACCCGGCACCTCGACTTCTCGCTGCCGTATCGGTCGCTGTTCAGCCAGGGGGTCAGGCCCGACACGGTGAACCGCCTGCTCGACGCCATGGTGGTGCTGCTCGCCCGGCTGCATCTGATCGGGTTCCTGTGGCTCGACGTGTCGCTGTCGAACATTCTTTTCCGGCGCGACGCGGGCGAGTTCGCCGCCTACCTGGTCGACGCCGAAACCGCTGAGTGGCACGAAGAGCTCAGTGAGGGGCAGCGCGAGCATGACCTGATGATTGCCACCACCAACCTGTTCGGCGAGTTCAGCGACCTCGAGGCGGGTCAACTGCTCGACGAGTCGCTCGACCCGCTGGTGCTGGTCGACACCATCACCAGCCGTTACCGCGACCTCTGGGCCGAACTCACCGGGGTCGAAGAGTTCGCCGGCACCGAGCTCGACCGCATCGAGAGCCGGGTGCGCCGGCTCAACGCGCTCGGCTTCGACGTGGCCGAACTCGACATCACCACCTCGGCGGACGGCTCCCGCGTGCGCATTCAGCCCAAGGTCGTCGACGCCGGTCATCACACCCGCCGGCTGTTGCGGCTCACCGGGCTCGACGTCGAAGAGAACCAGGCCCGCCGGTTGCTCAACGACCTCGACACCTTTCGGTTTCGCACCAACCAGCAGGGTGTCGACGAGGCTCTGGTGGCGCACCAGTGGCTCACCCAGAGCTTCGAGCCGGTGGTCACGGCGGTTCCGGCGCACCTGCGCGGCAAGCGCGACGCGGCACAGATCTTTCACGAGGTGCTCGACTACCGCTGGTACGCCTCGCAGCGCGAGAACCGCGACGTGCCGCTGATCGACGCCACCCACGGCTACGTGCGCGACGTGCTCGAAGGGCTGCCCGACGAGGCGATGAACAGCCGTCCGCTCAGTGAGGGCAGCAGGCAGTTGGCCAACCCGTTCGACCCGTCGCAGGGTTACCTCGATGAAGACGGTGCGATGCCTGACGATCCGTGGGAACTCGAAGCCGAAGACGTTCCCGAACCCACCGGCGTGCTCGACATCGCGGCATTGCGCCGAGGCAAGGGCTGACGTTTCTTCGGTGATCGGGCTGGTCGTGACCCCTGCGTCCGGTCACCCCGCCCGCCCCGATACAATCGGCCGGTGAGTTTTCACCTGTACGACAGCCTGCGGCGCGAGATCGTCGAGTTCCAGCCCCTGGAGCCCGGACGGGTGTCGATCTACGTCTGCGGCCCCACCGTGCAGTCGGCCCCGCACCTGGGGCACATGCGCAGCCGGGTGAACTTCGACGTGCTGCGGCGGTGGCTCGCCCACACCGGGCACGAGGTCACGCTGATCAGCAACGTCACCGACATCGACGACAAGATTCTGGCCAAGGCCGAGGCGGCGAGGCGTCCCTGGTGGGCGCACGCGTTCATCTTCGAGGCGGCCTTCGACGCCGCCTATCGGGCGTTGGGCGTGCCCGCGGCCACCTACGAGCCGCGCGCCACCGGTCACATTCCCGAAATGATCGCGCTGATCGCCGACCTGATCGAACGCGGCCACGCCTACGCGGCACCCGACGGTTCGGGCGACGTGTACTTCGACGTGGCGTCGTGGCCCGGCTACGGCTCGTTGACCGGGCAGAAGGTCGCCGACATGGAGCCGGCCGACGACGCGGAGCCTCGCGGAAAGCGCGACCCGCGCGACTTCGCGCTGTGGAAGGGCTACAAGGCCGGCGAACCCGAAACGGCCTCGTGGCAAAGCCCGTGGGGTCGGGGGCGTCCGGGTTGGCACATCGAGTGCTCGGCGATGGCGGGCAAGTACCTGGGCGACAGCTTCGACATTCACGGCGGCGGGCTCGACCTGCGCTTTCCGCACCACGAGAACGAACTGGCGCAGTCGCAGGCAGCCGGACGGCCGTTCGCCCGGTACTGGATGCATCACGCCTGGGTGACCATGGCGGGCGAGAAGATGTCGAAGTCGCTGGGCAACACCGCCGACGTCACCGCCGCGGTCACCACCTACGGCGGCCGGGCCGTCCGGCTGTGGCTGGCCGGGCCGCACTATCGCTCGGCGATCGAACTCAGCGAGGCGGCGCTGGCCGAAGCGGCGGCACAACTGGCCCGCATCGACAGCTTCGTCGACCGGGCCGCGTCGGTGCTCGGTGCGCCCACTGGGGCCGCCGACCTGCCCGACGCCTTCGTCGCGGCGATGAACGACGACCTGGGCACACCGAGCGCGCTGGCGACCTTGTTCACCACGGTGCGTGACGGCAACGCTGCGCTGGGGGCGGGCGACCGCGCTGCGGCCGAGCAGGCCAGGGCGAGTCTGCTAGCCATGTTGCACGTGTTCGGGCTGCGGGCGGACGCGCCCGAGTGGGCCGGCGACGCCGGTGCCGACGACCTCACCCCCGTTGTCGACGGCCTGGTCGGCGCCCTGCTGGAGCAGCGCGCCCAGGCCCGCGCCCGCAAGGACTGGCCCGCCGCCGACGCCGTCCGTGACACCCTGGCCGGCCTCGGTCTGAAGGTCGAGGACACCCCGAACGGTCCCCGCTGGAGCTTGGAGAACTGATGCCCGGAAACTCATCTCGTCAGGGTGCCGTCCGCAAGCGGGGCAAGGGCACCGGCAGCGGCAACACCGCCGGTTCGGGCGGTCGCGTGCGCCGTGGGCTCGAAGGCAAAGGCCCGACACCCAAGGCCGAGGATCGTCCGTACCACAAGGCGTATCGCAAGCGTGGGCCGAACGAACCCGGCAAGACCCAGGCCGGGCAGGGCCGCGGCAAGCCGCGTCGCGACACGCCACGCGCGGGCGACGACTGGGTGTTCGGGCGCAACCCGGTGCTCGAGGCGCTGCAGGCCGGCCTGCCGGTCAAGCGCGCCTACGTGGCCGACGGGGTCGAGCGCGACGACCGGTTGCGCGACATTCTCAAGTACGCCGCCGACCACGGCATCGCGCTGCTGGCCGCCACCCGCGCCGAACTCGACAAGCTCACCGGCGGCGGCGTGCACCAGGGGGTGGCCCTGCAGTTGCCGCCCTTCGAGTACGCGCACCCCGACGACCTGCTGGCCGAGGCGTTGGACGCTCCCGACCCGGCGCTGGTGATCGCTTGCGACCAGGTCACCGACCCCCGCAACCTGGGCGCGATCATTCGCTCGGCAGCGGCTTTCGGAGCTGCTGGAGTGATCATTCCCGAGCGGCGATCGGCTCAGGTGACGGCCGCGGCCTGGAAGACGTCAGCGGGCGCCGCGGCCCGCATTCCGGTGGCGCGTGCCACCAACCTGAACCGGGCGCTGAAGCAGTACGCGGACGCCGGCTTCGTCGTGGCCGGGCTGGCCGGTGAGGCCGATCTCGACGTCAGCGGCATTCCGGGCGTGGACGGCCCCGTCCTGCTCGTGGTCGGCTCCGAGGGCGAGGGCCTGTCGCGGCTCGTCCGTGACAACTGCGACGTACTGGTGTCGATTCCGATCGACTCCGACGTCGAGTCGCTGAACGCGTCGGTGGCGGCGAGCATCGCGCTATATGAGGTCACCCGCTGCCGCGGCTGACCTCCTGGTGGGCGCAGCGTCGCAAGCTCCGCCGCTTGACATGAGGTCACCCGCTGCCGCGGCTGATTGATCAAGCCAACGTAGCTGCCTGTGTGACACCCAACTGCCCGCACGCAGGCAGTTATGTGTCACAAAGGCAGTTACGTTGCTGATGGCGCCGCTGCGCATCGGCTCGACCTGGGACGGTGCTCACACATCGACTCAGCCTGCCGACAACACCGCCACCACGAAGTTCGCCTGGTCGGTGAACGGCCGCAGGTCCCACGTGGCGAAGGTCTGCTCGCGCGTCAACCCCACCGCGTCGACGTCGGCGAAGAAGTCATCGAAGTCGTAGCCGCGGCCCGCGCCGAAGCCCACCACGCCCCGTCCGGCAGGGGCCAGCCGGTCGCGAAAGCCCGCAAGCACCGGGCGCCGGGTGGCCGGGTGCAGAAACCCCATGACGTTGCCGGCGCACAGGATGGCGTCGAAGGTCTGCGGCCCGTCGGACGGCAGTTCGAAGCCCGCGAGATCGCCGACGACGTAGTCAGGTCCGGGTTCGGCCCGCCGGGCTTCGGCGATCAAAGCGGGGTCGAGGTCGACGCCGACCACCCGATGGCCAGCCCGGTGCAGGTACCCGCAATGCCTGCCGGGGCCGCAACCGGCGTCCAGAATCGTCGACCCGCGCCCAACGATGGCGTCGATCAGCCGCGCCTCGCCCACCAGATCGGCGCCCTGGGCGGCAAGCATGGCGAAGCGGTCGATGTAGCGCTGGGAATGGCCCGGATCACGGGCGATGATCGTCGCCCACTGGCTCTGCCCGGCGGGCGGTTGTGCGGTCACGAGCCTCCGACAGGAATCGAACCCGCGACCATCCGCTTACAAGGCGGGCGCTCTACCAACTGAGCTACGGAGGCAACGCCCGGTCAGCCCGGGCCTGCACCATTGTGCCGTACCCGGCACAGTCGTTCGCACACCGCACCGCTCAGCGAATGCCGGACGACGTGCCGTACACCTCAGCCGAACCGGTCGCGAACACGTCCTGTTCGTCGGCCGACAGAAAGGCCGCGTGCCCGCGGGCCAGCGGCAGGCTGGTGTGGCCGTCATCGAGCACGCACTCGCCGGAAACCGCCAACAGAATGCGCGCCGAACCACGGCCCGGCACCCTGATGGGCCCGGACGACTCGTCAACGATCATGCGCCAGGCCTCGAACTCGCTGCATGGGGTCTGGTATTTCAGCACGCCGGTGCGGGTCAGGGTGGGGTGCAGGATCTCGGGCAGCCACGGATTGAAGTCGACCACGGTGATCAGCTCGCCCACGTCGATGTGCTTGCTGGTCAGCCCACCGCGAATGACGTTGTCGGAGTTCGCCATCACCTCGACTCCGGTGCCGCTCAGGTGAGCGTGCATCATGCCGGCGGGTACGAACAGAGCCTCGCCCGGCTGCAGCCGCAGCCGGTTCATCAGCAGTGCGGCCAGAATGCCAGGGTCGGCAGGAAACACGGCGTCGAGCTCGAGGGCGGTTCGGGCGAACTCACCGACCGGGTCGTCGTCGTAGCGGTGGTGCATGGCCGCCGCCACCGTTTCGTCGATGAGGTGCCTGCGCTCATCGCCCAGGCTGAGCACATCGAGAAACACCTCGGCCATCGCCGCCGGGCCCTTGCGTTCGGTGAGCGGCCCGATCACCGAGTAGAGCGGTTCGGCCACGCCCAGGGCGGCGAACAACTCCGCCGTCTGGTGGGGATCGCGAAAACCGGCCAGGCTGTCGAACGGTTCCAGCGCGATGAGAATCTCGGGCTTGGGCCAACTGTCTTTGTAGGTGCGCTCAGGGGCGTCGAGCGGGGTGCCGGCCCGCGATTCGCGCGCGAACCCCTCGATGGCCTGTTCGCGTGAGGGGTGCGCCTGGATCGACAGGGCGTGCCGCGCCGACAGCAGCTTCATCAGGTACGGCAGGTGTTCGCCGAACGCCGCCCGGCTGCGATCACCCAGTACGCCCGGGGCTGCGTCGATGTGCTCGCTCAGCGTGCCGGTGCCCAGCAGCGAGGGTGACGAGGCGTGCGCGCCGAGCCAGTACTCGGCCATGGGGCGTCCGTCGTCAGGCTGGCCGAGAATCGCCGGAATGGCGTCGGTGGTGCCCCACGCGTACCGCTGAACGGTGCCGACGAGCGGCTGCATAACGTGTCCTATCGATGGGGTGCGCCGCGCTCACGTGCCGCGCCGCCACCTCACTGTAGCCGACCCCATAAGCCCCCTTCGGTGGACGATCGAACTCGCGCCGGCGAATGACAGCGGTGTGATTTCAACCTAGAATGGGCGGCATGTCCGACCCCGTGAGCCGTCCGGAAGCGGCGCTCGACGAGCGCTCCGCAGCCATTCTGGAGTTCGAGAAGCACTGGTGGTCGTTCGCCGGCACCAAAGAGGCCGAGATTCGCGAGCGCTTCGACCTGTCGGCTCCTCGCTACTACCAACTGCTCAACGACCTGATCGACACCCCGGCCGCCCTGGCGCACGACCCGCTGCTGGTCAAGCGGCTGCGTCGCCAGCGCGCCACCCGTCAGAAAGAGCGCTCCGCCAAGCGGCTGGGTTTCTCGATCAAGGTCTGAAGCCGCCCGCGCAGTCGCTTGAACCCGATGTTCGTGATCGGGGCCTCGCGGTAGCCGCCGCGCACCAGACCTGCGTTGCGCTCGAAGAAGTTGGCCGACGCCAGATCGCCGGTGCGTAGCCACGACCAGCCGGCGGCCAGTGCGTACAGCGGCAGAAACGGCAGGCCGCCGCACCAGAAGTACTGCCAGGCGTGGGCGCTCTCATGGTCCATCACGTGGGGCTCGCGCGCGGTGAGCGACTCGAAGTCGGTGCTGGTCAGAATCACGTTACCCACCGTGAACGCCCCCGCCCGTGGTGGAAAGTTCAACCGGTAGCCCTCGGCGAGCAGCAGCCCCTGGGGGCCGGGGCGCAGCCGGGCCCGACCCAGCCGGGCCGCGGTGAGGCCGAGCGCCGACGACAGGTTCATCAGGTTGCCGACCTGCCGCACCCGCTGGGCCCGGGTCAGCGGTACCTGTTGAGACGTCGCCATGTGGTCAAGTCTGCTCCCGGCTCACCAACCGCCGCCACCACCGCCGCCCATGCCGCCGCCGGACGACCCACCACCCGACGAGCCGGACGAACTGGACGAGCTCCACGAGCTGGACGATCCGCCGCCCGAACCCCACGAGCCACCGCGATCGTCGTCGCGCGAGCTGGCCCACGAGTCGAAGCCCTGGCCGAGGGCCTGGCCGGCGTGCGACACCCAACCATCGCCCCAGGCTGGGCGGGAGTCCCAGAAGCTCTGGGTGCCCTGGCGCCGGTGCTCGAAGTCACGCCGATAGTCAGGGCTGTCGGCCCACGCCGCAGCCAGCGCGAGCGCCCAGGGCTGACCTTCGGGCTTGTCGGGTCGTTCGGGTTTCAGGTCGTAGAGGTCACCGAGGGCCTGCCGCCAGGTGTTCTCGACACCGAAGATGATCGCGTAGGGCAACAGCGGTTCGTACAGGTCCACCAGGCTCGTGTCATCGGGCCCGGTCAGGCGCGGGGCGTCCACGGCGTTCTGCATCCAGGCGATGCGGTCGGCCTCGGCCATCGTGACGAACCGGTGCAGCCCGGCCAGGTGATCGGCCAGGGCACTGCCCTCGTCGGTCAGGCCGCCGAGCGTGGGGTAGTAGTGCGCCATGGCGACCAGCAGCACCACAGCCAGACTTCCCAGGCCGAGGAACGGCCAGGCCAGGCCGCTCAGGCCGAGGGCGAGCTGCCACCAGCCGAACCCGATCAGCCCGAGGTAACCCACCCAGAACAGGGTGGTGCCCAGCCAACTCTCGCGGCGCAGGCCGCTCTGGCGCAGCAGCTGCCACCGCTCGGCCGACGCGCCCGCGACGTCACGTTCGCCGACGCTGGCGAGCGCGACCGAGCGGGTACCGCCGAACAGGGCCGTGCAGATCGACCGGACGCTTCCGTCGATGTCGTGGGGGTCACCCAACTGCACCCGTAGCTCGCCGGCCTTGGCCAGGTCGGCTCGGCCGAGTCGCGAGCGGGGCTGGGGGGCGGTGCCGACGGGCACCCCGTCGGCGGTGATGGTGGCGTGCCCGTCGAGCACCAGTTGGGTGAGTTGTGCGGCGGCGCCGCGTTCGGGCAAGCCCAGAAAGTCGGCCGCCAGAATCGGCGGCACATCGGGCGCTGTGTACTGAATCGGAGCATCCTCGCGCAGCAGCAGGTTGCCCAGCCGCCGTGCTCGTACGACCAGGGCCAGGCCCAGTAGCAGCGCCGCGACCACCGGCATGGCGGCCAATCCCCACCAGCCGAAGCCGGTCAACGGTGCCGGCACGGTTTGTTGCACGGTGCCCGGCACGAAGCCGACCGCGATGGTCATCGACTCGCGCGGAGCCAACGACACCGACTCGGTGCTGATCGCGTTACCGGTGCGTGCGATGCCGCAGCGCGCGGTCGAACCGGCCGGGCCGCGGTAGCAGGCCTGTTCGCCCAGCAGGCTGCCGGCCAGGTCGGGGGGCACGTTGACGGTGGCCTGCACCCGGTCGAACCGCTGCTGCCACCCGGTGCCGTTCACGTCGAGGTAGATCTCTTGCCGGTCACGCGCCTGCACCATGGCCCGCGTGATCGTGTAGCTGATCACATAGTCGACTCGTCCGTAGACGTAGGTGCCGGCGCTGCCGATGCGCAGGGTGATGTCGCCGTCGTCCTCGGTACGCCTGGTGAAGGGCATCGACGTGCCACTGGGGTCGGTGACCCGAAAGTTCGACAGGCCGATGTCGGTGCTGCCGAAGCGGGCGTCCAGTCGGCGTTCGATGCCGCGGTTGGTGTAGCGGTTGGGAAAGTTGGCGGTGATGCGCTCGGTGACGTCGAGTGCGAGCCCGTCGCCGCTGCGGCGGGCGTCATAAGTGGCGACGAAGCTGCTGATGGTGAATTGGTTGGTGCGCGAAACGGGCCCGGCGTCGGCCCGAAAAGCGTCCACCACCATCGGCACGATCATCAGCAACAGCCAACACAGCGGGTACGCGATCCAGCGTGAGACGCGAGCGAACACGTGCTCAGGGTAGGCGAAACAGGTCTCGAAACCGTTTGCACTCGACAGGGTCGAGTGCTAAACATGTATTAGCACTCTCACTATGAGAGTGCCACCCGGTCAGCCGGTGAGGCCCCCAGGGGCCGTCCGTCGCGGGCATCGACGCTGACCGTCGAACCAGACCAACCGTGGGCCGCTGCCCACCGATGCGAAGGATTGCCTGTACCGATGGCAAAACTGATCGAATTCAACGTTGAGGCGCGCCGCGGCCTCGAGCGGGGCATGAACGTCCTCGCCGACGCGGTGAAGGTGACGCTCGGCCCCAAGGGCCGCAACGTCGTGCTGGAAAAGAAGTGGGGCGCCCCCACCATCACCAACGACGGCGTCAGCATCGCCAAAGAGATCGAACTGGAAGACCCCTACGAGAAGATCGGCGCCGAGCTGGTCAAAGAGGTCGCCAAGAAGACCGACGACGTCGCCGGCGACGGCACCACCACTGCGACCGTACTGGCCCAGGCCATGGTGCGCGAGGGGCTGCGTAACGTCACCGCCGGTGCCAACCCGATGGGCCTGAAGAAGGGCATCGAGAAGGCCGTCGCCGCCATCGTCGAGTCGCTGGCCGCGCAGGCCACCGACGTCGAGACCAAAGAGCAGATCGCTGCGACCGCGTCGATCTCGGCCGCCGACTCCACCGTCGGCGAGATCATCGCCGAGGCGATGGACAAGGTCGGAAAAGAGGGCGTGATCACGGTCGAGGAGTCCAACACCTTCGGGCTGGACCTCGAGCTGACCGAGGGCATGCGCTTCGACAAGGGCTACATCTCGCCCTACTTCGTCACCGACCCCGAGCGTATGGAGGCCGTCCTGGACGACCCCTACGTGCTGATCGCGAACAGCAAGATCAGCTCGCTGAAGGACCTGCTGCCGGTGCTCGAGAAGGTCATGCAGAGCGGCAAGCCGCTGCTGGTGATCGCCGAAGACACTGACGGCGAGGCGCTGGCCGGACTGATCGTCAACAAGATCCGCGGCACCTTCAAGTCGGTGGCCGTGAAGGCTCCCGGCTTCGGTGATCGCCGCAAGGCCATGCTCACCGACATCGCCATCCTCACCGGCGGTCAGGTGATCTCCGAGGAGGTCGGCCTCAAGCTGGACGCCGTCACCCTGGAGCTGCTGGGCCGGGCCCGTTCCGTCCTGGTCACCAAGGACGAGACGACCATCATCGAGGGCGCGGGCGACTCCGACCAGATCGCCGGCCGGGTGTCGCAGATCCGCAAAGAGATCGAGAACTCCGACTCCGACTACGACCGCGAGAAGCTGCAGGAGCGGCTGGCCAAGCTGGCCGGCGGCGTCGCGGTGATCAAGGTCGGCGCGGCCACCGAGGTCGAGCTGAAGGAGCGCAAGCACCGCATCGAGGACGCCGTTCGCAACGCGAAGGCGGCCGTCGAAGAGGGCATCGTCGCCGGTGGCGGCGTGGCGCTGCTGCAGGCGGCCAAGCAGGTAGCGCTCGACGACCTGTCGGGTGACGAGGCCGTCGGCGCGCAGATCGTGCTCGGCGCGTGCTCGGCTCCGCTGAAGCAGATCGCGTCCAACGCCGGCCTCGAGGGCGGCGTGGTGGCCGAGAAGGTGAGTCACCTGCCCGCCGGCGAGGGTCTCAACGCTGCCACCGGTGAGTACGTGAACATGCTCGACGCGGGCATCATCGATCCGGCCAAGGTGACCCGCTCGGCGCTGCAGAACGCGGCGTCCATCGCGGCGCTGTTCCTCACCACCGAGGCCGTCATCGCCGACAAGCCCGAGAAGGCTCCGGCCATGCCGGCCGGCGGCGACGGCGGCATGGGCGGCATGGACTTCTGAGTTCAGCCACTCCCGCAGTACCCAAGGGGTCGGACGCTTCGGCGTCCGGCCCCTTCGTCGTCTGCCGTGGGGAGGATCTGGCGGGCTGGAGGGATGAGCCATTGGGTGGACGTAGCTGCCTTTGTGACACCTGACTGCCTGCGTGCGGGCAGCTACGTGTCACAAGGGCAGTTACGTGGTGGACGTCCGGCGCACAGTTCGCGGGAATACCGGCGAGCTGGCCGGGGCTGGTACAAGGGTGAGCGTGGACGAGAACAGCACGCAGACCGGCGATCGGGGTCGCTCGGTCGGATTTCGGTCCGACCGGGGCAAGGTGCTGATGTCGCTGATGCTCACCACCGGTCTGATTGCGGTGGACGCCACGATTCTGGCCACTGCGGTGCCGTCTGTGGTGAAGGAACTGGGCGAGTTCGAACAGTTCCCGTGGCTGTTCTCGGTGTACCTGTTGGCGCAGGCGGTGTCGGTGCCGATCTACAGCAAGTTGGCCGACACCATCGGGCGTAAACCCATCATTCTGGTGGGCGTCGGCCTGTTTCTGCTGGGCTCGGTGCTCGCCGGGCTTGCCTGGAACATGACCTCACTGATCGTCTTTCGGGTCGTGCAGGGCCTCGGCGCGGGCGCGACCGCCCCGATGGCGATGACGATCGTGGGCGACATCTACACCGTCGCCGAGCGGGCCCTCGTGCAGGGCTACATCGCCAGCGTCTGGGCGGTGGCCTCGGTGGTCGGCCCTGCACTGGGCGGCATCTTCAGTCAGTTCACCTCGTGGCGCTGGATCTTTCTGGTCAACATTCCGCTGTGCCTGCTGGCCGGCTGGGCGCTCGCGCGGTTCTACCGCGAGAACGTCGAGCGGCGGCACCACACCATCGACTATCTGGGCACCGGGCTCCTGACCGTGGGGCTGACGGCGGTGATTCTCGCTCTGCTCGAAGGCGGCAACGCCTGGTCGTGGCTTTCGTGGCAGAGCCTGACCAGCTTCGGTATCGGCATCGCCGCACTGGTCGCGTTCGTGCCTGCCGAGCGTCGCGCGGCCGAACCCGTGCTCGACCTGGCTGTGGTGCGCCGTCCCCTGATCATGACCACCACGGCCATCTCGCTCGGCGTGGGCGCCCTGCTGATCGGCGTGACCAGCTTCGTGCCCACCTATCTGGAGAACGCGCTGGGTGTGGTGCCGTTGATCTCGGGCGTCGCAGTCGCGGCGCTCACCCTGGGCTGGCCGTTGTCCGCCTCGATGGCGGGTCGGCTGTACCTGAGATTCGGGTATCGCACCACGGTGCTGACCGGCAGCGCGATCGCGGTGGTGGGCTGCGTCGCCCTCGCGGTGTCCGGACCCTACCCGAACCCGTGGACGGTGGGCGCCGTGTCGTTCGTCATCGGCTTCGGCCTGGGCTGGACGGCGGCCCCGTCGCTGATCGCCGCGCAGGCGTCGGTCGACTGGAGCGAGCGCGGCGTGGTGACCGGCATCAACGTGTTCGCCCGCTCGGCCGGCAGCGCCATCGGCGTGGCGGTGTTCGGTGCCATCGCCACCAACGTGATCGCCGCCGGCCGGGGTGAGCACGATTACGCCACCATCGTCACCGCCAGCACCTGGGTGTTCGCCGCCGTCGCGCTGACCGCCGCGTTGATGCTGCTCGCCGCCCTGCGGCTGCCCCGTGGCGGCGTCGATTCGACGGCCTACGCGACGGCGACGCCGACGCGCTGAGCCGTACGCCGGGGCGTCCGCGTGTCCAGCACCCAACGGCCCCGACGCTCACCCATGATGGGCACATGAGCGGGCTGCTCGAAGTGATCGCGCTGCATGCGGCCGATGCCGAGCGCGCCGAAGCGGGTGGTGCCGACCGCATCGAGTTGTGCGGCACCCTCGAAGACGGTGGTATGTCGCCCGAACCGGCGCTGGTCGAAAAGGTGCGGGCCGCGACGTCGGTGCAACTGCGGGTGATGGTACGGCTGCGGGCCGGGTTCGGCACCGACGGCGGTGAGGCCGTGCGGCTGCGCGGACTGATCGCCAGCTACCTCGACGCGGGCGCCGACGGCATGGTGCTGGGCTTTCTCAACGGCCTGGGCGAGGTCGACCCGCAGGTGGTCACCGAACTCGTCGCCGACGGCGACTGGCCCTGGACGTTTCACCGCGCCATCGACTCCTGCCTCTACCCCGACCGGGGCTGGGCCGTGTTGCGGCGGCTGCCGCGGCTCGATCAGGTGCTCACCGCGGGCTCGGCGCGCGGGCTCGAACACGGGCTCGAAGACGTGCTGGCTCGGGCTCGCGCCGATGCGTGGCAGGCCGGGGTGATCATGGCCGGTGGGGGACTGCACCCCGACCACGTGCCCTGGTTGGCCCGAGCCGGCGTGCGGGCGTTTCACATCGGGGGCCCGGCTCGTCCGCTGGGGTCGTACAAGGCCTACGTCGACCCCGAACTGGTCGGGTCGTGGCGCCGGCTGATCGACACCGAGGTGCGGCACGCGGCAGGCGGCGACGAGCGCTGAGCGCTCGCCGATGGGGCGCCGGCGGACGCACGGGAATCCCGCCCACGCCGGCAACCCGAACCGCAGTCGACTTCAGGTGCGCGCGCCGAGATCCCGACGTTCGTCGGGATGACGAAGCGGGCCCGGGATGACGTGGGACCAACTGGCGGTCAGTCGGCGGGCTCCACGTGCACGAACGTCACCGTGCCCGGCAGTACGTGTTCGACTTCGCTCTCGACCCGGTCGGCCAGGTCGTGGCTGCGGCGCACGGTCCAGTCGCCCGGCACGGTGAGTGTGGCCTGCACGAACCGCTGCCGCCCCGATTCGCGGGTGCGCAGGTCGGTGAGGTGTACCCGCGGGTCGTCGGTGAGCGGCACCAGGGCCTGCTGGATCTGCGCCACCTCGTCGGGCGGCAGCGTGGCGTCGAGCAGGCCGACCACCGAGCGCCGCACCAGCCCGTAGCCGGTGAACACGATGTTCACGCCCACCGCGAACGCGATCACCGGGTCGAGCCAGTACAGATGGGTGATGCCCACCACCGCGATGCCGGCCAGCACCCCCACCGAGGTCCACACGTCGGTCATCAGATGCCTGCCGTCGGCCTCGAGGGTGATCGACCGGTAGCGTTTGCCGGCCCTGATCAGCAGTAGTCCGGTGACCACGTTCAGCGCGGACGCGATCGTGGCCAGCACGATGCCCAGCCCGACGCTTTCGAGCGGCACCGGGTTGAGCAACCGCTGCGCCGCGCTCCAGATGATTGCCGCGGCGGCCACGATGATCAGCGTGCCCTCGACCGCTGCCGACAGGTATTCGGCCTTGCCGTGACCGAAATCGTGGTTGTGGTCGGCCGGCCGTGCCGACACCCGCAGGGCCCACAGGGCGATGCCCGCGGCCAGCAGGTTCACCGTCGATTCGAGTGCGTCCGACCACATGCCCACCGAGTTGGTGATCACTGCGGCGGCCGCCTTCAGCGTCACGGTGGCGAGCGCGGTGGCCAACGACAACCACAGAAAGCGTTCGAGCAGCCGGTGTTCGTCTGGGGGGTTCGTCATGGTGCCTCAGGAGTCGGGGAAACCGGGCCATTCTAGAGCGATCCGCCGGCCGAGTTCGCCCGCGTTCACCGTCGACTCCTCGACCACGCCGGCGTCCACGGGCCAGGCCGCGGGCTGCCCGGCCAAGGCCACCAGTTCGGCGAGATCGCCCGGCCAGACCGGTTCGGTCAGGGCGGCCAGTTGGTCGATCGAGTGCCAGTCCCACGCCGCGATGGTGAGCTTTTCCTCCTCGGTGAAGCCCGAGGTGTCGAGTTCGAACGGCGCGGGCACCTGCAGCACGTAGAACAATTCCGACTGGGCGAGCACCTGGTCGCTGTAGCCGTGAATCACCAATCGGCGCAGCAGCGGCCCGCCGAGATCGAGCGGTTCGACGATCCGTCCGGTCTCTTCGGCCAATTCGCGGCAGGCGGCCTGCACCGGCTGCTCACCGGGGTCGATACCGCCGCCCGGCGTGACCCACCAGCGGGTGCCCGGAGCGCCGGGGTCGGTGTCAGACAGCAGCAGCACACTGCTGCCGTCGGTGACGATCACCCGCACCGCAGCGCGCTGGCGCACGGGTCGTCGGTGCGGCTCGACGGCGACGAACGAGCGGGTGCGGAAGGGTTCGCTCATCAGCCGGGAATGTCGATTGTGGCGACCGGGTTGAGCAGCTCGTCCAGCACCCGGAACGTGACCGCTCCCTTGGGCAGGGCGAAGGCGACCTGCCCGGTGTTCGACTGGCCGGGCTTGAGCGTGCGCATGCTCAACTGGTTGCTCAGCGAGGCACCGATGGTCATCATGTGGCTGTCGCCGTTGGCGTCGGTGACCGCGGTGAAGAACGGCCCGGTGGTCACCGTTCCGGTGTCACCCATGAAGGTCAGGTTGACGATCAGGTACGACTCGCCCTCATCGGGGGCGATCACGCCGTTGTCGGCCCAGTCGACGCCGGTGACGGTGACCTTGCCGGTTCCGTTCGTGGTGCTGAACTCGACCTGCTGACCGATGCCGCCACCGGTGACGGGGCTGCTGGTGGTGGGCTGCGCCGAGGGTGAGCCGCGCACCACGGTGGGTTCAGGGCTGCCGGTGGGCGAGGCGGGCGCCGTGGTTGCGGGCGCGGTCGGGGCGAGGGTGGGTTCGGTGCTGGCTTGCGGACCCAGAAACTGCCAACCGAGCAGGCCGACGATCAAGGCCACGATGACGGCCCCGGCGATGATGTAGCCGCGGGTGCCGCCGGGCCGTCGAGCCGGCGGCCGGCCCTGGTTGCCCGGCACCGGTGGCGGATACCCGCCGGGGCCGTAGTGCTGCTGACCCTGCTGGCCGTAGTTCTGGTGCCCGTAGCCCGGCTGCCCCGACGGCGCATACCCCGGCTGGGACGGCGGCACGTAACCCTGGCCGGGTTGTGCGTGGCCGCCCTGGCCCGGTTGGCCGTACTGGCCCTGGCCAGGCTGGTCGTACGTGCCCGGCTGTGCGTACGGGGCCTGCCCGGGTGCGGTGTAACCGGAAGGACCGCCCGGTTGCTGCCGGTACGGGCCCGGTGTTTGGTGCGGAGCTGGCTGACCCTGGGCCGGTTGACCCTGACCGGGCTGGCCGTACGACTGTGATCCGTAGGGGGTCTGGCCCTGGCTGCCCGGGTCCGAGCCGGGCGACGACCACGACGGCGGGGGCTGATCGGCCGGCTGCTGGCCGGCGGACGTGTTGCCGGCTTGCCACCCCGACTGAATGCCGTCGCCCTGACCCGATCCGCCCTGCGGCCCGTCGAAGTCGGGCGAGCCGGGGGTGGGCCGGCCCAGTCCGGAAGAGGAGTTCATCTGCTATCTCGTTCAGTAGGGCCGCGACGGCGGTTCGTGGGCGCGAATGCCTGCGCCGACCAGCAGCAGCACGATCAGCGGAACCGCCCAGCTCAGCAACTGGGCCCAGCCGGACATCACCGCCCACGCTGCCTCGAGATCGAAGTCGTTGTTCACCAGACTCAACAGTCCCACCGCGGTGATCAGCCCGATCGACCAGCCGAACACCCGCCGCACCTGCGCCACCCGGTACTGCACGCGTCCGGCCAGCAGGGCAGCGACGCCGAACATCACCACCGACAGCGGATTGAGCAACGCTCCGACGATCAGCGGAATCATCACCCCCGGCGTGGCTGCGCGCCACATCTGCCCCACGGTGACGGTCTGGTCGGGCGGCCGCCACTGGCCCTGGGTCGGCGGCGCGAACCAGTCGGGGGTGCCGCGCTGGGGGAAGACCGGCGGCTGCGTGGGGGGCGGAAAACTGAGCCGCGCGGGGGGAGCCGCGGTCGTGCTCGAATCGGTTGCGGTCGGCGTGATCGCTCGCCTGGGTGCACCGGTGGGGGCCGGCCACGAGGCGGCGTCGCCGTTGGGGCCCTGGGCACCGGTGACCGGAGCCGAGGTGCGCAACGGTTGATCGGGCGTCCACCCCGGTTGGTCGAGGGTGCCGGTGGCCGAATGTGCCGAACCCCACGCAGAACCGGCGGTGGCCAGTGAGCTGGTCGTGGTGAACGCGGTGCGCGGATCGCGGGTGTCGAGTTGGGTGCGCGGCACCAGGGCGTGCAGCGGAATCGCATCGCCCTGCGGCGGCTGCCAGACGGGCTGCACCACCGGAGCGCCGGCGGCCGGGTTGGGCACCACAGGGGGTGTTTCGAGCGGGGCCACCGATGGCGTCTCGAAAGCGGCCGGACGCTGCGTGGGCGCGTACTCCGGGCCGTCCGTCCAGTTCGCCATGGGCTCATGATAGTCACCGGCGCTCCACCGCTCCCGATGCGTGTGCCTGGTCGCGAGCGGTTCGATACGCTTGCAGTCGCGGGTGTGAGCACGTCGGCACTTTCGGCGCGTCCGCAAGCAGTTTCGAACAGGAGAAGGTCATGCCAACAGGCAGGGTGCGGTACTACGACGCGGAGAAGGGCTTCGGTTTTCTCTCCAAGGACGAGGGTGGCGACGACGTGTTCGTGCGCTCATCGGCGTTGCCCGACGGTGTGACCACGCTCAAGCGCGGCCAGAAGGTCGAGTTCGGAGTGGTCGACGGCAAGCGCGGCGAGCAGGCGCTCAGCCTGCATCTGCTCGAGGCGCCGCCGTCGCTGTCGAAGGCGTCGCGCAAGTCGCCCGACGCGATGGCCGTGATCGTCGAAGACCTGATCAAGATGCTCGACGGCGTCGGCAACGGCTACAAGCGTGGACGACACCCCGACCCCAAGTTGGCCGGCAAGGTGGCGGCGGTACTGCGCGCCGTGGCCGACGAACTGGAGCTCTGAGCGATGCCGGTGGCCGAGGTTCTCGATCGCGCCTGCGCCGAGGCCGTCGACCTGGCCCGCGAAGCGGCCGAGGGGCGCGCCGGTGTGATGGGCGTGGGTGAGCACCTGGGCGTGGTCGCCGACGACGTGCGGGTGGCCACGCACTTGTTCGCGTGCACCCACCCCGGCTACCCGGGCTGGACCTGGCAGGTGACGGTCGCGCGCGCGTCGCGCGCCAAGGCCGTCACGGTCAGCGAAGTCACCATGCTGCCCGGCGTCGGGTCATTGCTCGCTCCGCGTTGGGTGCCCTGGACCGAGCGGGTCGGCGCCGGCGACCTCACGCCCGGCGTGCTGATGCCCACGCCCGACAACGACCCGCGCATAGAACCAGGTTTCACCGCCGCGAACCTGCCCCCCGACGCCGAGCCGGCCGAGTGGTCGGCCACCCGCGCCGTGGTGGCCGAACTGGGACTGGGCCGCGAACGGGTGCTGTCGCCGTTCGGACGCGACGAGGCCGCCGAGCGGTGGCTGCACGGTCTCGGCGGGCCCGACAACCCGATGACCAGCCAGGCGCCCGCCCTGTGTGAGACGTGCGCGTACTTCATCGCGTTGACCGGGCCGATCGGCCGGTCGTTCGGCGTGTGCGCCAACGAGTACACCCCCAGTGACGGTCGGGTGGTCAGCCGTGAGCATGGCTGCGGCGCGCATTCCGACGTCACCGAGCCGAGTCGCGGCGAGCAGCCGTCCACGCCGGTGTGGGACACGGTGACGGTCGACTTCGGTCTGTTCTGACCCATCGATCGCCTGCACCGTCCCCGAACCGAAGGAACCGTCCCCTGGGCCGGACGGTCGTCGGCTCGCCGTTCTGGGTGGTCCATGGGCCGCAGACTCACACGCACACGTGGCGACCCGTTACTGTGTGCACGACCACGACGCGTCACGAGGAGACCACATGCCTGAAACCGCCCGACTCGAACTTGATGGCAAGGTCTATGAGTTGCCGACCTTCGTGGGCAGCGAGGGGGAGCGGGCGATCGACATCGCCAAGCTGCGCGACGTCACCGGCTACATCACTTTGGACGACGGCTACGGCAACACGGGTTCGTGCCGCTCGGCGATCACCTACATCGACGGCGACGCGGGCATACTTCGCTACCGCGGCATTCCGATCGAAGACATCGCGGGGCGGTCGTCGTTCGTCGAAACCGCCTGGTTGGTGATCTTCGGCGAATTGCCGAACGTCGAGCAGCGCGACCACTTCGCGGGTCTGCTTTCTGAGTCGGCGATGATCGATGAGGTCATGCGCAAGCACTTCAACGCGTTTCCCCAGACCGCGCCCCCGATGGCGATCCTCTCGGCGATGATCAACACCCTGAGCGCCCACGACGCGGGGGTCACCGATATTCGCGACGACGCCGACATGGAGCGGGCCGCGGCGGTGCTCATCTCGAAGGTGCGCACGATCGCGGCCGCCGCCTACAAGGCGTCCATCGGTGAGCCGCTGGTCTACCCGCGCTACGACCTGAAGTACGCCGAGAACTTTCTGCACATGATGTTCTCGGTGCCCTACCGCCAGTACGAAGCCACGCCCGAGGTGGCGGCGGCGCTCAACCTGTTCTTGATGCTGCACGCCGACCACGAGCAGAACTGCTCCACCTCGACGGTGCGCATGGTGGGGTCGTCCAAGGCCAACCTGTTCGCCAGTTGCGCGGCCGGCGTCTGCGCGCTGTGGGGGCCGCTGCACGGGGGCGCCAACGTGGCGGCGGTGCAGATGCTGCAGCAGATTCACGATTCGGGCATGCCGGTGGCCGAGTTCGTGCGCAAGGTCAAGAACAAAGACGACGGCGTGAAGCTGATGGGCTTCGGGCACCGCGTCTACAAGAACTTCGACCCGCGCAGCAGAATCTTGAAGAAGGCCGTGGACGACGTGCTCGCCCAGTTGGAGAAGACCGACCCGTTGCTCGACATCGCCCGCGAACTCGAGACGGCCGCGCTCGAGGACGACTACTTCGTCGACCGCAAGCTCTACCCCAACGTCGACTTCTACTCGGGCATTCTGCTGCGCGCGATCGGCATTCCGCTGGAGATGTTCACCGTGATGTTCGCGATCGGTCGCATGCCGGGCTGGATCGCCAACTGGAAAGAGATCAACGAAGACCCCAAGGGCCGCATCTACCGCCCACGGCAGGTGTACGTCGGCCCCACGGACGTGAAGTGGCGGCCCCGCGACGAGCGCTGAGCCGACGAGAAGGTCGTTCCGGCGAGGGCTTCGTCATTCCGGGCTTGCCCCGAAATCTCTACCGTGGGACGCCTGAACCGGTGTCGAGATCCGGGCGTTCGCCGGGATGACGAGGATCGGGTCTCGACAGGTTCGACCAGCGAACTACGCGCGCAGCCGGCGCCACCGTCGAATCAGCAGCACGACCAGCGCCAGCACGCCGATGCCGGTGCCGACCAGCGTCGTCGAGAGCCACCATCCCTTGCCGATGGCTTCGAGGGCGGCCAGCTGCCACCAACAGATCAGCATGCTGATGGCGAACACGACGGTGCCCAGCCCGACGATCTGAACCCCGTGCGGGTCGAGCGCCTTCACCGGCGCCTGCAACGTCGGCAGGTGGACCTCGTGGTCATCTTGGCTCACGGACATCACTCTAGGCGGACGGGGCGTCGCAATAGCCTGAGGCCATGGTCAACTCGTCCCCGAAGGCGGCTCGTCCGACCGCCCCGGCGCCGTCCGGAATGGACTCCTATTTCGAAATCAGCAAGCGTGGCTCGACGCTCGGTCGTGAGGTGCGAGGTGGCCTGGTCACGTTCTTCACGATGGCCTACATCATCGTGCTCAACCCGCTGATCATCGGCACCACACCCGACAAGGCCGGCAACCTGATCACCGGCGTCGCGTTCGCCACTGCGACCGACGCCGACAAGGGCGCCTCCATCGCCGCCGTCGCGGTGGCCACTGCGCTGATCGCCGGCCTGACGACCATTCTGATGGGCGCCTACGCCCGCTTTCCGATCGCGCTGGCCACCGGCCTCGGTCTGAATGCCGTGGTGGCGTACACCATCGCGCCGCAGATGACCTGGCCGCAGGCCATGGGCCTGGTGGTCTGGGAGGGCGTGCTGATCACCATTCTGGTGATCACCGGCTTCCGCCGCGCGATCTTCAACGCCGTACCGCGCACGCTGCGCTCGGCGATCTCGGTGGGCATCGGGCTGTTCATCGCCTTCATCGGCCTCGTGGACGCCGGCGTGGTGCGCACCGGCAACCCCATCGTGCAGTTGGGCATCTTCGGTTCGCTGCAGGGCTGGCCGATTCTGCTCTTCGTCGTGGTGCTGCTGCTGCTCGTCACGCTGTTCGTGCGCAAGGTCAAGGGTGCGATCCTGCTCGCCATTCTGTCGGGCACAGTGCTCGCGGTGATCATCGAGTCGGTGCTGCACCTGGGCGGCAAGACCGACGACAACCCCACCGGCTGGATGCTCAACGTGCCCACGCTCGGTGAGTTCAGCGCGCCGAACTTCACCCTGCTCGGTCGGGTGGATCTGTTCGGCGCCTTCGCGGGCGGCCCCGCGGTGGTGCTGGGTTTGCTGTTGCTCGTGTTCTCGCTGCTGCTCAGCGACTTCTTCGACACGATGGGCACCATCGTCGCGGTCGGTGCCGAGGGTGACCTGCTGGCCGACGACGGCAACCCGCCGCGCACGCAAGAGATTCTGCTCGTCGACTCCATCGCCGCCATCGCCGGTGGCGTGGGCTCGGTGTCGTCCAACACTAGCTACATCGAGTCGGCCGCCGGTGTCGGTGAGGGCGCTCGGACGGGTATCGCGTCGCTGGTCACCGGCGCCGGGTTCCTGCTCAGCATCTTCCTCGCCCCGCTGGTCGACATGGTGCCGTCGGAGGCAGCAGCCCCGGCACTGGTGTTCGTGGGCTTTCTGATGATGTCGCAGGTCGTGCACGTCGACTGGGAAGACCCCGAGCAGGGCATTCCGGCCTTCTTCACCATGGCCCTGATGCCGTTCACCTATTCGATCACCGCCGGCATCGGCGCGGGCTTCATCAGCTACGCCCTGATCAAGCTGGTGCTGGGCAAGGCCCGCGACGTGCACTGGCTGATCTACCTGGTGGCGGGACTGTTCGTGGTCTACTTCGCCCAAGGCGCGATTCTGGAGTTTCTCGGCTGAGCAACCGCTGATCAACGCACGGGCCGCTGGTTGAGCTTGTCGAAACCCCTGGCCGCGACTGGTCTCGACGAGTTCGACCAGCAACTGCCGCCGTCAGGCGCGGTAGATCACGACCAGATCGGGCGCCGGACGTGCCTTCTGGGGTGCCATTTGCCCGTAGTGGTGAAACTGCGCCAGCCACGCCGCATAGGGCTCGGCGATCGCGCGGTTCTCGGCCGACAAATGGTTGAGCACGTTGCGCCACGCCGACGCGGCCTGCAGCGCCTGGTCGTGCTGAATGCAGCCGGTCGACAGGCCCCGGTAGGTCTGCAGCGGTAGCCGCAGTTCGTCGTTCACCAGCCTGGTCAGGCCGAACTGTGGGTGCAGCCCGGCACGAGCGAGGTCGAACTCGAGATCGTTGAACCGGTTGACGTCGAGGTCGAGGCGGTGTCGCCCCCACGCCTGCGCGTCGATGTACGCCTCGAGCAGCCGCCACGCCGCCGGCTGCCGCTCGGGGCGAATGAAGCGTGCGGCCAGCAGGTCGGCGACGTCGGCCTCGACGGGTGTGTCGGGGCTCACGACGGGCGCTCCGGCAGGTCGACGGAACAGCGGGCCGAGCTTGCCCAGCAGCCCGGGCGCCGGCGGTGTGGTCTTCGGCGGGTAGGCGGTCTCCGCGACCCGGCGCAACTCCGCGGCGAGCTCGGGTGAGGCGCGAAAGACGTCGCGCACCTCGTCGATGCCGATGGCGTAGAGCCGCAACTCGCCCATGTGCACAACGTACCCCGGCGATCGAACCGCCACATAGATTGGCCTGGTGAACCCTCGAACGCGCCGCTTCATCGTCACCGGGGTGCTGGTGGTGCTGGTGCTGATCGCGCTGGTGGGCGCCTTGGTGCACTGACTCGGCATTGCTCCCTGGCGAGTCCGCCGATTGGGCTGGAGCCACACCGCTAGGCTGTGCGTCGCGTCGCCATAAGGAGTTCAATGTCTGGGCAGAACCTGGTCGGCCGCGCCGCGGTGGCTGCCGCAGCGCTGCTCGTACTGCTGATCGGCCTCGTGCTGCCCATCACCGGTTCGTCGGCGCAGCCAAGGCCGCAGGCGACCACCGCAACGCCCAGCCCGTCCAGCAGCGTGCAGACGGGCAGCGCCAAGGCAAGCCCGTCGGCCACCGAGTCAGACACCGATGTCGACCCGGCCGACGAGCCCGGCGACGACGGCACAGACATCACTCCCGACCAGACCGGCACCTGGCTGGCGGTCGGGGGCGCGGCGGCGCTGGCGCTACTGGCCGGCCTCGTCGTCGTGCTGCGCAAGCGCTGAGCGGGCCCGAGCGGCGTCGTTGAGCACGATCGGAACGGCGAGAAACCGGGGCAACGACGCGCGCAGCACCGTCACGTTGGGGTCGGGCACGGGCAGCGCACGTCGCGGGTAGCGGGCCGCCAGTTGGGCAAGTTGCGCCAGGCCGGGGGAGTTCAGCACATCCTGCACCGCCCGTCCGTCACCGCCGAGCATCAACCCGTCCAGCTCGCCGACGCGCGGCAGCAGCACCGACCGGGCCGCGTCGGCCGCCTTCGCATGGGCCCGCTCCGCCTGGTTCTCGCGCCGCCGGGCGTAGCGTTGCTGCGACCAGCCCCCGGCCTTCGTACGGCCCTGGACGTAGTGCCGCCCGACCGCATGCGCGACCAGTTCGGGCCCCTCGAAGACTCCGGCCGCGTGCGCACCCTTGCGGATCAGCAACGCCCCCAGTCGACGCGGCTGCGTCACCTGCGCCAGCAGCTCGCGCTGCGCATCGTGGCCGGGCAGCGGGCCCCAGATCAGCTCGATGTCGGCCTCGGCGTCGTCGGGGGAAACGAGTGTGAGGTGGGTGTCGGTGAGTACCGTTCGCGCGGTTCCGTGGCGCTCGTCGAAACCGGTGAGCCAGCCGGCCAGGCGCTCTGGAGCGATCAGCACGCGGTGCGGCTCGGCCATGCTCGCAGCCTACGGGGCCGGCGCCGATCAGCCGTTGACTCGCGCTGGGCAATCCATGATCTGCCTGGTCTGCGCCGCGCGGGCGGGCCCACCGGCGGCGAGGGGTCACGCTCACCGGACTCAGCGGGCACCCATTGTGCCGACCGAGTGGGCAGGCGCACCCGGCGTGGTAGGTATGGCCTAGTCTGGCAAGCAGACTTCAGGAGGGTTCCGGTGAGCGATCTCATTGATACGACGGAGATGTACCTCCGCACCATCTACGAGCTCGGCGAAGAGGGCGTGCCGCCGCTGCGAGCCCGCATCGCCGAACGGCTCAAGCAGAGTGGTCCCACGGTGTCGCAGACCGTCGCTCGCATGGAGCGTGACGGATTGCTCACCGTCGACGCCGACCGGCAGCTTCGGCTCAGTGCTGCGGGCCTCAAGCTGGCCACACGGGTGATGCGCCGGCACCGGCTCGCCGAACGTCTACTGATCGACGTGATCGGGCTCGACTGGGTGCACGCACACGAAGAGGCCTGCCGGTGGGAGCACGTGATCTCGACCGACGTGGAGCGTCGGCTGGTGCATCTGTTGCACGAGCCCGTCGAATCGCCTTACGGCAACCCGATTCCGGCGCTGGCCGAACTCGGCGCACCGCCGGCGCCCGAGGCCTTCCTCGACGGCGCGATCCCGCTGTCCGAGGTGCTGGCTCAACATTCCGCCGCCCGGGTGACCGTGCGACGGCTCAGCGAGTACCTGCAAACCGATCGGCAGTTGCTGTCGATGTTCGACGCCACCGGAGTGGTGCCCGGTGCCACGCTCAGGGCGAGTCGCGACGGTCACACGCTCGTTCTGCGAGCCGACGAGGGCGCTGAGGGACGGTTCGAGGCGCAGGTGGCGGAGCACTTGTTCGTGGCCAGCGATGCCAGTGCCGCTTGAGCGCACGCCGCTCGCGCAGGTGCCGCTTGATCCGGCACCGCTGCTGAAGGGCCACTGGTACGACGCCCTGGCGGCGATCCTCGACACCGAGCTGCGCGCCGGACACGTCACGTCCGCTCGGCAGCAGGCCTTTCGGCTGGCGGTGGCGGCCAAGCGCGTGCTCGACCTTGACGCCGAGGACTACTGGCCGATCAGCCGCGAGTTTCCGCAGCGGCGCTGGGCCGAAGAGTTGGGCGCCGCCTGCTTTCCGCTCGAACCGCGCTCCCCTCAGCGGGGTGCCCTGGCTTCGCTGGTGCCGCTGTACCGGCTGATGCTCGAGGTGCTCGACCTGCGGGCGCTGCGCCACGAGCCGCTGCAGGTCGTGGTCACGGCCCACCTGATCGGCGAGTACCTGCCCCAGTTGGCTTGGGAATCGACGCTCGGTCACGCCGGTGATCCACTGCGAATGGACGAGTACGTGGGCGAGCGGTGGGGCACCGATGACCGCAGTTGCCCGCACAACTCGGCGCTGCGCACCACCGCCAAGCGGTCGCTCAACGCCGCCAACGGCGACCAGGCCGGCTTCACCGCCTACCTCGACCGGTTTCACTCTCGGTTGGGTTCAGCGCTGGCCATGTGCGCGATGAACCACGAAACGATCGCAGCCGGGGAACGTCCGGACGTGGCGGGTACCTGCGCGGCGCCCTGTCGGTGGGCGGTGCGGGGAGAGCTCGCCGATCGTCGCGACCTGGACGCCCGGGTGCGATTGGCCTTGCTGTACCGCGATTCGCCGGTGGTTGCGCTGCGCCATCACGCACCGGTCGGGCACTTCTTCGGAGTGCCGTCGACCTCCGAGATCTCGGAGGCTTGGTTGCGCACCTGGACGCGGGTGTCGGCCCCCTGGCCGGACGGTTCGAACCCGCTCGCGGCCGGCGGTGGCGGCGCGCCTGAGCCTGGGGAGGCACTGCCGGGCATGTCGGCTCTGGTCAGCGCGGTCGCTGGACGCACGGTCGGCCCGGGCACGCTGATTCGCGACATCGGCGACGACATCGCTCAGGCGTTGGCGGAATAGCACCGATGGCGTGGGCGTTTCAACGGTGAACCAGAGAGGAACCCATGGCTACCCAAGCTTTTGACCAAGAGACCTTCGCTCAGGCGATCGAAGACAACGACACCGTGATCGTCGATTTCTGGGCGGACTGGTGCGGCCCCTGCAAGCGCTTCGCGCCGGTGTTCGACGATGCCTCCGACAAGCACCCCGATGTTGTGTTCGGCAAAGTCGACACTGAAGATCAGCGCGCTCTCGCCGGCGGCCTGGGCATTCAATCGATCCCCACGCTGATGGCCTTCCGTGGGGGGTACCTCGTCTACCGTGAGGCCGGCGCGATGAGCGGCCCTCAGTTCGAGGAGCTCGTCAAGGCGGTCAAGGCTCTCGACATCGAGAAGTTGAAGGAACAAGCAAACGCCCAGCAAGAGGGTGCCGAAGCCTGAAAGACGTGACGGCTTGTCGCCCGCGCGGGTGACAACTGCGACACAATCGGCCTATAATGAGACAGGTCCCTGCCCCATCCCCCCGGGCAGGGACCTTCTTCTTTGTGGCGGCCCCAGCAAGATTCGAACTTGCGACACAAGGTTTAGGAAACCTCTGCTCTATCCCCTGAGCTATGGGGCCGGGCGGCCAGGGCAAGCCCAGCATAGGGGTCGGGCGGGCGGTCTCGCGCATCGTCCGTTGTGTCGCAGGGGGCACGCCGACGGGCCACGATCGAAGCCGTGGAGCCATCCCCGATGGTTGAAAAGTCTTCGATCCTCAAAAAGGTGACCAATCAGACGTGCATTTTGCTGATGCACCGTCTAAGCTCTTATACAGAGAGCGACGCCAGCTCGTTGATGTCTCCTGGGGGTGGGTAGACGGCTTTGGCCCTTCGATAGGCGTCGCTCTCGTCATGTCTACACACGGCATCGTGGCCAGTGGGCGGACAGTGAACTTTCCCGATCGAACATTAGTTGTTTAGACTAATATCATGAGTGAACATGGACTCGCCGCAGCGGTCGCCAAAATGCGCGCGGCCGGCGCCAACGAACCCGCCATCGACGTCTTCGCCCACTACTACGCCGAGGCCGCGGCCGGTGTCACGGGCATGATCCCCGAGAGCACCATCAGCCCCCTCACCGACCCGCCTCAACTCAGCGACGCGGCCGTCGATCCCGACGCCGCCCGTGCAGCCATCGCTCGCACCGTGATCATCAAGCTCAACGGGGGCCTGGGCACGTCCATGGGTCTCGACCAGGCCAAGACCCTGCTGCCGGTGCGCGAAGGGCTGACCTTTCTCGACCTGATCGTGCAACAGATCAAGGCCGCCCGCGCCGAGTACGACGCGCCCCTGCCGCTGCTGTTCATGAACTCGTTCCGCACCCGGGCCGACACGCTGGCCCACCTCGAGCGCTACCCCGATCTGGCGGTGGACGGGCTGCCGATCGACTTCGTGCAGAACGCCGAACCGAAGATCACCGCAGACACCTTTGAGCCGGTCGAATGGCCGGCCGACCCCACCCTGGAGTGGTGCCCGCCCGGACACGGTGACGTGTACACCGCGCTGGTGGGGTCCGGGGTGCTCGATGCGCTGCTCGCGGCGGGCATGAAGTACGCCAGCATCAGCAACGGCGACAACCTTGGCGCGGCTCCCGACGCCGAACTGGCCGGCTGGTTCGCCGGCACCGGCGCCCCTTACGCGGCCGAGATCTGCCCCCGCACGATCAACGACCGCAAGGGCGGGCACCTGGCCGTTCGCAACGCCGACGGCCAGTTGATTCTGCGCGACACCGCCCAGACGCCGGCCGACGACATGGACTTCTTCACCGACGAGCACCGGCACCCGTACTTTCACACCAACAACCTGTGGATCGACCTCGAGCAGTTGAAGGCGGCGCTGCAACAACGCGGAGCCGTGCTGGGGCTGCCGCTCATCTACAACGTCAAGACCGTCGACCCGGCCGATTCGAGCTCACCGAAGGTGATTCAGCTCGAAACAGCGATGGGGGCCGCGATCGAGGTGTTCAAGGGCGCCACGGCGATCGCCGTGCCGCGCTCGCGCTTCCAACCGGTGAAGACCACCAACGAACTGCTGCTGTTGCGCTCGGACGTGTTCGACCTGGGCGCCGACAGCCGGCTCAATCAGACCGTGCCCGACGTGCCGCGGGTCGATCTGGACGGCCGCTTCTACAAGCTGATCGACGACTTCGAGGCCCGGGTCACCGTGGCGCCGTCGCTCAAGGCGGCCACCTCGTTCGTGGTGAAGGGCGACTGGACATTCGATCGTCCGGTGGTGGCCGAGGGTGCCGTCACCTACGCCGACCTGGGCCGGCCGGCCGTGGCCGGGGTGGACGACCCGGCGTGAGCGAGGCCGACCTCGTCGCCGCGGTGTTCCGCGCCCTGACCGGTGGCCGGCACGACGACGGCGGCGGCGATCTGCACGCGGTGCTCGCCGACGAGGGCTGGGAC
>ERZ724512.108-NODE-108-length-31128-cov-8.000451_pt1 | contig 31128 bp, 33 predicted proteins | sample MGYA00376045_ERZ724512 | MGnify/ENA primary metagenome ERZ724512 (study PRJEB28724, sample SAMN07190883) | activated sludge metagenome | isolation source: activated sludge of sewage treatment plant in Hong Hong | place: Hong Kong | collected 2016-03-17 ... | reverse complement strand
CCCACACGTTGAGGCCGTGCTCGTAGTGCGCGTCGAGGCGACCGGCGGCCACCATGCACAGATCCAGCGCAGCCGAACCCAGCCGCCGCACGTCGCGGACCTGGGGCAGCAGGGCGGCCAGCACCTGTCCCTGCACCGCGCGGCGGGCCGGCGCATAGCCGAATCCGGTGCCCACCAACGCCATTGCCAGATCGGTGACCCCGCTGCAGCACAGCCGGCGGCGGCCGGCGGCGTCCTGCACGTGGGCACCCCCACCCCGCGCGGCCGAGTAGACGTCGCCGGAACTCACATCGGCGACGGCGCCGGCCACCGACTCGCCGTCGACCTGCGCGGCCACCGACACGGAGAACGCCGGAATGCCGTAGACGAAGTTCACCGTGCCGTCCACCGGGTCGACCACCCAGGTGACGGTGCCGGAGCCGACGGCGCCCGGGCCGCCGCCCTCCTCCCCCAGCACCACGTCGCCGGGCCGCAGGTCGGCGATGCGGCCGCGCAGCAGTTCCTCGGTCTCGGTGTCGACCACGGTCACCGGATCCGTCGGCGTGCTCTTGGCGCCGACTCCTCCGGTGCTCGCCGCATCGGGCCCGAACACCTCCCGACGACGCGCCGCCACGTAACCGGCCGCCTCGGCGGCCAGCGTCTCGGCGATGGCTCGCAGCGTCTCGGGCTGTCGGGCGGATGCGCTCACCACACCATCGCACCACAGCCGGCGGCCCTGATCGCCCGGCAGCCCGCCAACGTCCCGCCGACGCACTAGGGTTCTTGGCGCACCGAGGTTTCTGTCGCCGACCGCCTGCCTCGCCGAGGAGCCACCATGACCGAATCCAGTCCGCCAGCGTCCAACCGCGGGTTCGGCATCGACGTCGGCGGCAGCGGCGTCAAGGGCGGCATCGTCGACCTGGACACCGGACAACTGATCGGCGACCGCTACAAACTGCTCACCCCGCAGCCGTCCACCCCGGACGCGGTGGCCGCCACCATCGCCGAGGTCGTCCGGCACTTCGACTGGACCGGCCCGCTCGGAGTGACCTATCCGGGCGTCATCACCCACGGCCTCGTCCGCACCGCGGCCAACGTCGACAAGACCTGGATCGGCACCCGCGTCGACGAGGTCTACAGCCGTGCGCTCGACGGGCAGCCGGTGACCGTCCTCAACGACGCCGACGCGGCGGGCGTAGCCGAGCAGCGCTTCGGCGCCGGCAAGGATGTCGACGGTGTGATCGTGCTGCTGACCTTCGGGACGGGTATCGGCTCGGCGGTCATCCACCACGGCCTGCTGCTGCCCAACACCGAGTTCGGTCACATCGAGGTCGAAGGCAAGGAAGCCGAGCATCGCGCCGCGTCTTCGGTCAAGGAGATCAGGGGCTGGAGCTACGAGCGCTGGACTCGGGAGGTCACCAAGGTCCTGGTCGCCGTGGAGAACGCGATCTGGCCCGACCTGATCATCGTCGGCGGCGGCATCAGCCGCAAAGCCGACAAGTGGGTGCCGTTGCTGGGCAACCGCACACCCGTGCTCGCCGCGGCCCTGCAGAACTCCGCGGGGATCGTCGGCGCGGCGATGGCCGCCGCCGACGCGGCGCTCTGAGCCGTCCCGCGGAACCCACCAGCGCCCCGGAAACCCGGCCTGAATCCAGCGGCTTGGCGCGGGGCAGGGTCTTTCTGTCGTTACAATGGTCGAGGCGGCCGCAACACGGATAGCGGCGAAGCTCCCGCAGAGATCACCCGCCGACAGTCCACATAGCCGACCCTGTGGTGGCGCGCGTCCGTGCCCACTGCAGCCAGCAGACCGAAAGGGTGTACGTGGCAGCCACGAAGGCAAGCCCGGCGACCGAAGAGCCGGTGAAGCGCACCGCCACCAGAACATCTGCCGCCAAGCGGGCTGGCTCCGAGCCGAAGGCCGCCGCGTCGGCTCCGGCCAAGGCTCCCGCCAAGCGCGCCACCAAAGCCGCCGCGACCAAGGCCACCGCCACCAAAGCCGCCGCCAAGTCCCCGGCGGCACCGGCCAAGCGCGCCACCAAGGCCGCCGCCGCCAAGGCCGCCCCCACAAAGACTCCCGCGACCCGTAGCCGGGCCAAGAAGGCCGTCCCCGCCGACGAGGCCGCCCCCGCCGCGGAGGCCGTCACCACCGACGACGATCTCGACAACGACCTCGAGGACCTCGAATCGGAGCCCACCGATCTCGAGGAGGACGCCGAACTCGACGTCGAGGACGACCTCGAAGACCTCGAGGACGAGGCCGAGGCGACCGACGGCGCCACCGAGGACGACGAGGAGTCCGACGAGACCGCGGCGGCCGGCCCGGACGCCGAGGCCAAGCCCGCCGACGCGGCGGCCGGCGAGGACGAGGAGATCGCCGAACCGTCCGAGAAGGACAAGGCCTCAGGCGATTTCGTCTGGGACGAAGAGGAATCCGAGGCGCTGCGCCAGGCCCGCAAGGACGCCGAGCTGACCGCCTCGGCGGACTCGGTCCGCGCATACCTGAAGCAGATCGGCAAGGTCGCCCTGCTCAATGCCGAGGAGGAGGTCGAGCTCGCCAAGCGGATCGAGGCCGGCCTGTACGCCACCCAGCTGATGGGCGAACTCACCGAGAAGGGCGAGAAGCTGCCCGCCGCCCAGCGCCGCGACATGATGTGGATCTGCCGCGACGGCGACCGCGCGAAAAACCATCTGCTGGAGGCGAATCTGCGTCTGGTGGTGTCGCTGGCGAAGCGCTACACCGGACGCGGCATGGCGTTCCTGGACCTGATCCAGGAGGGCAACCTCGGTTTGATCCGCGCCGTCGAGAAGTTCGACTACACCAAGGGCTACAAGTTCTCGACGTACGCCACCTGGTGGATCCGGCAGGCGATCACCCGGGCGATGGCCGATCAGGCCCGCACCATCCGCATCCCGGTGCACATGGTCGAGGTGATCAACAAGCTCGGCCGCATCCAGCGCGAGCTGCTGCAGGACCTCGGCCGCGAACCCACGCCCGAAGAGCTGGCCAAGGAAATGGACATCACGCCGGAGAAGGTGCTGGAGATCCAGCAGTACGCGCGCGAGCCCATCTCGCTGGACCAGACGATCGGCGACGAGGGCGATAGTCAGCTCGGCGACTTCATCGAGGACAGTGAAGCGGTAGTGGCCGTGGACGCCGTCTCCTTCACGCTCCTGCAGGATCAGCTGCAGTCGGTGCTCGAGACGCTGTCCGAGCGCGAGGCCGGTGTGGTGCGGCTGCGGTTCGGCCTGACCGACGGCCAGCCGCGCACGCTCGACGAGATCGGCCAGGTCTACGGCGTCACCCGCGAGCGGATCCGCCAGATCGAGTCGAAGACCATGAGCAAACTGCGGCACCCCAGCCGTTCGCAGGTTCTTCGCGACTACCTGGACTAGGCGACACTCCGGTTCGTTGGTTTGACCTGCTGGCGTGCGCCGTCTTATTTCCAGCTGGTGCTTGCCCGGGCAGCTACAGTGGCCGGCGCGCCTAAACTGGGTACGCACCCAGAGGAGGTGTGTGCCATGAAAAAGATCTTCGTCACCTTGGCCACGCTCGCGGTGTCGGCGGAAATCGCACTCGCCGGAGCCGGGAGTGCCCGGGCCAACGACGACCCCAGCCTGTGCTGGAACGGCTGGATCTGGAGCGCCTGCGTGTCAGCACCGGGCTGGGTTGACTGGGACCCGTGGAATAACTGGAATCCTGGGCACGGGCCCTGGGATGTTCATCACGGCGGGAAGCACTGGAAGTAGCTACCGCCGGGTCTGATCTGTCCTGCCCGCGAGCGCCGGGAACGACCCGTCGGCCCCGGGCGGATAATCTGTGACAGCAATCACAGCGGCCGCCGGCAACGGTCCGTACAGGTGCGGGAAGAGCATCGACGACGGGTCCGTGGGTGCGCCGGGCTCCCACCGCAGCGGCGCGTTCAGGCGGCCCGGGTTCAGGTACAGCAGTACCAGATCCCGACGGCCGGCGAAGAGCCGGTTGGCGGGCAGGTGCACCTGTTCAACAGTCGAAAGGTGAACGAACCCCGCGTCGGACAGTGACGCCGGGCGGTGCTCCCCGACTGACGAGGCGACCGCCCAGTCGTCCTGTCCGCACAGGTGCACGAGGGTCTGCGAAGCCGGACTCATACGACCAGCGTGCCGCATCCGCAAATTGAGCTGTCGGTGAAACACGACACACCCGCAAACGGACAGGGAACAAGGCCGAAACGCCAAACGTCTGACACAGTAGTAATCACGCGAGGAACGGAGGCGCCATGACCGCAACTCTGACCAGTCCTGAACTGACCCGGGCTGATCGCTGCGACCGCTGCGGCGCCGCTGCCCGGGTGCGCGCGAAGCTTCCGTCGGGAGCCGAGCTGTTGTTCTGCCAGCATCACGCCAACGAACACGAAGCCAGGTTGATCGAACTGGCCGCCGTGTTGGAGGTCAGCGCCGCCGAGGCCTGACCGGAACGCCACGCCGGCCTGCGAAGCTGGGCACATCGCCCCGTTTCGGGGATGCTGGGTAGGTCATGACCGACCAGCCCGTGAAGCCGAATCGCCATCACGTCTGGCGAATCTTCAAACGGACCCTTTCCAAGGCGTGGGACGACTCGATCTTCTCCGAATCCGCCCAGGCGGGTTTCTGGTCGGTCCTGTCGTTGCCTCCCCTGCTTCTCGGCCTGCTCGGCAGCCTCGCCTACATCGCTCCGCTGTTCGGGCCGGACACGCTGCCGACCATCCAGGCCCGGCTGATCAGCACCGCAAACAGTTTCTTCTCGAAGAACATCGTCAACGAGATCATCGAGCCGACCGTCCACGACATCGTCGTCGGAGCCCGCGGCGAGGTGGTCTCCATCGGCTTCATCATCTCGCTGTGGGCGGGTTCGTCGGCGATCTCGGCGTTCGTCGATTCGGTGGTCGAGGCGCACGACCAGACCCCCCTGCGCCACCCGGTGCGACAACGGTTCTACGCCCTGGCGCTCTATGTCGTGGGCTTGGTCATCGTCATCGTCACCGCGCCGTTCTTCGCCCTGGGGCCGCGCAAGATCGCCGGCTACCTGCCTGACAGCTGGGACAACGTCCTGCGGTACGGCTACTACCCGCTGATGGTGCTGTCGCTGCTGCTGGCGATTACGGTGCTCTACCGGCTGTCGTTGCCCAAACCGCTGCCGACCCATCGGCTCGTCCTCGGAGCGGCGCTGGCCAGCATCTTCTTCGTGGTGGCCACCGCCGGGTTGCGGATCTACCTGACCTACATCACCCGCACGGGCTACACCTATGGCGCGCTGGCCACACCCATCGCGTTCCTGCTCTTCGCGTTCTTCCTCGGCTTCGCGATCATGCTCGGCGCCGAGCTGAACAACGCGATCCAGGAGGAGTTCCCCGCGCCCGACACCCACGCCGACCAGTTGCGGTCATGGCTGGAGTCACGGAACGGCCGAGACGACGAAGGCGCGGTCACCGATGCCGCCGCCACGGATGCCCCGGCTATGGATGCGCCGGCCGCGGAATCCGAGCCGCAGCGGGTCAGCCCTTCTTGAGGGTCTCGTAGATCTTCTTGCAGTCCGGGCAGACCGGAGAGCCGGGCTTCGGCGAGCGGGTGACCGGGAACACCTCGCCGCACAGCGCGACGACATGCGTGCCCATCACCGCGCTCTCGGCGATCTTCTCCTTCTTGACGTAGTGGAAGAACTTCGGAGTGTCGCTGTCGCTGCCGTCGTCCGCGCGGACGTCGGCGTCGGTGCGCTCGAGGGTGTCGGTCTGCATGGTCGCCATTGTGCCGGGAATCGGGCCGCCGGGAAACCGCGGCCCGACGCCGGAATCCTGCCCCCCACCCGGACACGGTTTGTGGAAGAGTGGAGGCATGAAGCACAGCCAGGAGCTGGGTTTCGACGACGAGGGCCGGCCGGTGCTCATCACCAGGGCCGCACCGCCCTACGAGGAGGAGCACCGGCAACGCGTCCGTAAGTACCTGACGCTGATGTCGTTCCGGATTCCTGCGCTCATCTTCGCGGCCATCGCCTACAACGTCTGGCACAACGGCTGGATCTCGCTGGCCATCGTCGCTGTGTCGATTCCGCTGCCCTGGATGGCCGTCCTCATCGCCAACGACCGGCCGCCGCGGCGGGCCGAGGAACCGCGGAGATACGACGACGCCCGCCGTCGCACTCCGCTGACGCCGACGGCCGAGCAGCCGGCGCTGGACGCCCACCCGTGGGCACCGGACTCCGGGGACGCGCCGCCCGGTCGCGAGCACTGAGACGCGTCTTTAGCGATTCTCAGGCCATTCTCAGGTCAACGGCGCATTTGCGCACGTCAGAGTGTGTGAACCAAAGGATTCTTGGGAACTCTGCGGTGGACTGAAGCGTTGAACGACGTGAACGCTCGAGCCACTGAGGAGGCCGAAATGGCGAATGCCACCGCATACCGGGTTGACAGCGATCTGGATGCCCAGAGCCCTGCCGCGGACCTCGTGCGGGTGTATCTGAACGGCATCGGCAAGACGGCGTTGCTGACCGCGGCGGACGAGGTCGAACTCGCCAAGCGCATCGAGGCGGGACTGTACGCGCAGCATCTGCTCGAGACCCGTAAGCGCCTGGGCGAGGCCCGCAAGCGCGAACTCGCGGCGGTGGCGCGGGACGGTCAGGCCGCCCGCAGCCACCTGCTCGAGGCGAACCTGCGACTGGTGGTTTCGCTGGCGAAGCGCTACACCGGGCGCGGTATGCCGCTGCTGGACCTGATCCAGGAGGGCAACCTGGGCCTGATCCGGGCGGTCGAGAAGTTCGACTACACCAAGGGCTTCAAGTTCTCGACGTACGCCACCTGGTGGATCCGGCAGGCCATCACCCGCGGCATGGCCGACCAGAGCCGCACCATCCGCCTGCCCGTGCACCTCGTCGAACAGGTGAACAAGCTGGCGCGGATCAAGCGTGAGATGCACCAGGCGCTGGGACGGGAGGCCACCGACGAGGAACTGGCGGAGGAATCCGGCATCCCGGCCGAGAAGATCGCCGATCTGCTGGAGCACAGCCGCGACCCGGTGAGCCTGGACATGCCCGTCGGCAGTGACGAGGAGGCCCCGCTGGGCGACTTCATCGAGGACTCGGAGGCGTTGTCCGCGGAGAACACCGTCATCGCCGAGTTGCTGCACACCGACATCCGGTACGTGCTGGCCACGCTCGACGAGCGCGAGCAGCAGGTGATCCGGCTGCGCTTCGGCCTCGACGACGGGCAGCCCCGCACGCTGGACCAGATCGGAAAGCTGTTCGGACTCTCCCGCGAGCGGGTTCGGCAGATCGAACGGGAAGTGATGGTCAAGCTGCGCCAGGGCGAGCGCGCGGATCGGCTGCGTTCATACGCCAGCTGAACAGCCTCATTCCTGATTGCATAGTGTGCCCGCCTCCCCTCTGGCGGGCACACTGCTATGCGCGCAACGCCGGGACGTTAGGTGACCATAAGCATGGGCCGCCAAGTAGACTCGACGCAGATGGAGGGCGCCGTATGAACGATCTGGTCGATACCACCGAGATGTACCTGCGCACGATCTACGACCTCGAAGAAGAAGGCGTGGTTCCGCTGCGCGCGCGTATCGCCGAACGTCTGGAGCAGAGCGGTCCGACCGTGAGCCAGACCGTCTCGCGCATGGAGCGTGACGGCCTGCTGCACGTGGCGGGCGATCGCCATCTGGAACTGACCGACAAAGGCCGCAACCTGGCCGTCGCCGTGATGCGCAAGCACCGCCTGGCCGAACGGCTGCTGGTCGACGTCATCGGCCTGCCCTGGGAAGAAGTCCACGCCGAGGCCTGCAAGTGGGAGCACGTGATGAGTGAGGACGTCGAGCGTCGCCTCGTCGCCGTCCTCGACGACCCCACCGTCTCTCCGTTCGGCAATCCGATCCCCGGCCTGGCCGAACTGGGCCTGGCCCAGCGGTCAGCAGAAGAGGCCGCCCTCGTTCGGCTGACCGAACTGCCCCCCGGCTCCCCCGTCGCCGTCGTGGTCCGGCAACTGACCGAACACGTGCAGGGCGATGTCACCCTGATCGCCCGGCTCAAGGACGCCGGCGTCGTCCCCAACGCCCGCGTCACCGCGGAGATCAACCCGCTGGGCGGGGTGACGATCATCGTGCCGGGCCATGAGAACGTCGACCTGCCGCACGAGATGGCACACGCCGTCAAGGTCGAGAAGATCTAGTCACCCGGCGCGCCGGCCGAACCGCTCACGCGGCGGCAACTCGATGCCGATCCGGTCGGCCACCCGGTAGCCGGTCAACGCGAGTTCCCCGATCTGCTCGGGGCGCATACCCGACTGCAGCGCCTTGTCGAGCATCCCGGCCATTCGATGTGCCGGATTGCAGCGCAGGGCCTCGGACAGCGCGATACCGGCCAGCGGCCCGTCACCCCGGACGTACGCCGAAAACGCCAGCAGCACAAGCGCTTCGAGCCTCCACGGCTGCGGCAGCCGCCGGGACAGCAACGTCCACAGCGCCTCGGCCCGACCCGCGTCGCGCCCGACGGCGAGCGCGTAGAGCGCGTCACGGGCGGCCGAGTCGGTGAGATGGTGGGCCAACTCGGCCAGCACCGCATCGGACAGCCGCTTACCCGCCGCGACGCGGCCGGCCGCGCGAATCGCCGCCAGCACGGCACGGCGGGTGCAGCCGTCGGGATCCTCGGCACGGCCGGCGCGAGTGTCCTCGTCAACCTGCTGGATTCGGCTGACCAGGGAGTCCGCCCCGTTCTCCGCGGCGATCACCTTCTGCAGATCCGCCCGGCTGCCGTAGAGTCGGCGCCCACCCACCACCGCGGCGACCGCCAGCGGCGACACCTCCGGGTCGTCGACCAGTCCCCGCTCTCCGCAGCCGTCCGCGCAATGCCAGCGCCCGCCGGACTGCACTCGATCCACGACGTGCACCGCCCACAGGTCGATGGCCTGCGCGCGCAGGGCGTCGCCCAAGTCGCCCGCCAGCATCCGGTACTCGTCGTTGCACACCGGACAACCCGCACCGTCGGCGTCGACGATCACGGCGACGGCCCCCTCGGGTGACGCGGAGGCCAGGATGTCCGCGAGCGGATCCAGGTCCTGGGCAAGCGCATCGGGCAGATCGACCCGCATGACGGCGCCGAGTACTCCGTCCTCGATCGAGACCAGCACGAGGGACTTCTCCGGGACGAATCCGAGGACGGCCGGCAGCGCCGCGATGAGCGAACCCGGTCGGTTGAGGCTGTAGTCGAGCGGTTGGTGTGTCATGGCCCCGAGAGTCCCCGGCTGGTCCGTCAACGCGCCGCCGACCAGCCCGCCCCGGGCGCCGGGCTGTGGATGAACACCACACTGTGGAGAAGACGACCGCATGAGCTGGAATCCCCGGTCGTCGGCCGGACGTTTGGCCAAGTGGGACAATGGTATGCGAGGAGGCATCGCAATGGCCGAACATGACCGGCACTACGAACCCGACAACAGCGGTATGTACGAACTGGAGTTCCCCGGCCCGCAGCTGTCGTCTGCGGATGGACGGGGCCCGGTACTCGTCCACGCGCTGGAGGGGTTCTCGGACGCCGGGCACGCCGTGAAGCTGGCCGCCGCGCATTTGCGCGATTCCCTCGACACCGAACTGGTGGCGTCCTTCGCGATCGACGACCTGCTGGACTACCGCTCGCGACGGCCCACGATGACGTTCAAGACCGACCGCTTCACCGCGTACGAGGATCCCCAGCTGGGCCTCTATGCCCTGCACGACAGCGTCGGGACGCCGTTCCTGCTGCTGGCCGGGATGGAGCCCGACCTCAAGTGGGAACGCTTCGTGACCGCCGTGCGACTGCTGGCCGAGCGACTGGGGGTGCGCCGCACGATCGGCCTCGGCGCCATCCCGATGGCGGTGCCGCACACCCGCCCTATCACCATGACGGCGCACTCGAACGACCGCGCGCTGATCTCCGACCACACCGCGTGGGTCGGCGAGGTACAGGTACCCGGCAGCGCGTCGAGCCTGCTGGAGTACCGGCTGGCCCAGCACGGCCAGGAGGTCGTCGGCTACACCGTGCACATCCCCCACTACCTGGCCCAGACGGACTATCCGGCGGCGGCTCAGGCGCTGCTGGAACAGCTCGCCAAGACGGGTTCGCTCGACATCCCGATGAGCGCACTGACCGAGGCGGCGGTGTCGATCCGCAACCGGATCGACGAGCAGGTCGAGGGAAGCTCGGAGATCGCTCAAGTGGTGACCGCGTTGGAGCGTCAGTACGATGCGTTTGTTGCCGCCCAGGAGAATCGCTCCCTGCTGGACCGCGACGAGGATCTCCCCAGCGGGGAGGAACTCGGTGCCGAGTTCGAGCGTTTCCTGGCCCAGCAGTCCGACGACAAGGACGGGCTCCGGGACGACAACGGCGGCAGTTGACGGCGCCACCGTGACCGCCGCGCCGTGACACGGCCGACGACGGGAGTCGCCCATGGCGGGAAGCACGACCAGACTGCGCCCGGTGCGCGAGGTGGTGCCCAAGCTCGAGTTCCAGACCATCCACGGTTACCGGCGCGCCTACCGGATCGCCGGGTCGGGCCCGGTGCTGCTGCTGATCCACGGGATCGGCGACAACTCGACGACGTGGAACACCGTCCATGCGAAGCTGGCGCAGCGGTTCACGGTGATCGCCCCGGATCTGCTCGGCCACGGCCAGTCCGACAAACCGCGCGCCGACTACTCGGTGGCCGCGTACGCGAACGGCATGCGCGACCTGCTCAGCGTGCTCGACATCGAAAAGGTCACCGTCGTCGGCCACTCCCTCGGCGGCGGTGTCGCCATGCAGTTCGCCTACCAGTTCCCTCAGCTGGTCGAGCGGTTGATCCTGGTCGGCGCCGGTGGCGTCACCAAGGACGTCCACATCGCGCTGCGGTTCGCGTCCCTGCCGATGGGCGGTGAGGCGCTCGCGCTGCTGCGGCTGCCCATGGTGCTGCCGGCGGTCCAGCTGGCCGGCCAGGTGGCCGGCGCGGTGGTCGGCTCACGCGGGCTGGGCCGAGATCTTCCCCATGTGCTGCGCATCCTGCGCGACCTTCCCGAGCCCACCGCCTCCTCGGCATTCACCCGGACCCTGCGCGCGGTCGTGGACTGGCGTGGCCAGGTGGTGACGATGCTGGATCGCTGTTATCTGACCGAATCGGTTCCGGTGCAACTCATCTGGGGTGAACATGACGTGGTCATCCCGGTCGCGCATGCCCTGATGGCCCAGGCCGCGATGCCCGGCTCGCGGCTGGAGATCTTCGAGCGGTCCGGCCACTTCCCGTTCCACGACGACCCCGACCGCTTCGTCGAGGTGGTCCAGCGCTTCGTCGACTCGACGGGACCCGCCGAATACGATCAGACGGCCCTTCGTCAGCTGTTGCGCACCGGCATCCGCGAGCGCGCCCTGTCCGGTTCGGTCGACACCAAAGTCGCGGTCCTCGACGCGATGGGAGCCGACGAGCGCAGCGCCACCTGACGGGCGCGCCTCCACGTACAGTCGATTCATGGCTGTCGATGTCACGGTGCTTCGGGTGTTCACCGATTCCGAGGGAAACTTCGGAAATCCGTTGGGCGTGGTCGACGCGGCGGCCGTGCCGCCGGCCGGCCGCCAGCAGTTGGCCGCCCAATTGGGTTACAGCGAAACGATATTCATCGATCTACCGGCTACGGGCTCGGCCACGGCAAGCGCCCACATCTTCACACCCGTCGTGGAGTTGCCGTTCGCCGGTCATCCCACCGTCGGAGCGGCCTGGTTTCTGAAGTCGCTCGGAGCGCCGGTCCACACGCTGGCGGTACCGGCCGGAATCGTGCAGATCAGCTATGACGGCGAACTGACCGCCATCCGTGCGCGCGCCGAATGGGCACCGGAATTCGCCATCTGCCAACTGGATTCCGCCGACGCGGTGATGACGGCCGACCCCGACGATTACGCCGAGGAGGCCGAGGTCTACCTGTGGGCCTGGATCGACGAATCAGCGGGTGCGATCCGCGCCCGAAGCTTCGCCCCACACCTGGGCATCCGCGAAGACGAGGCGACCGGTGCCGCCGCGGTGCGGATGACCGATTACCTGAGTAGGGATCTCGCCATCACTCAGGGCCGTGGTTCGCGCATCGACACGCAGTGGAGTCCGGAGGGGTGGGTGCGCGTGGCGGGCCATGTCGTCAACGACGGGACGACGCAGGTCGACCGTGAGTCAGGAGGCTGAAATCTCGCGGTGCTCGCGCAACGCGCGGATCTCGCGTTCGAAATCGTCGGCCGAGGTGAACGACCGGTAGACCGACGCGAAGCGCAGGTACGCCACCTCGTCGAGTTCGCGTAGCGGACCCAGAATCGCCAATCCGACCTCGTTACTGGGAACCTCGGGCGATCCGGCGGCGCGTACCGAGTCCTCCACCTGCTGGGCCAGCAGATTCAGGGCGTCGTCGTCGACCTGCCTGCCCTGACAGGCGCGGCGGACACCGCTGATCACCTTCTCGCGGCTGAACGGTTCGGTGACCCCGCTGCGTTTGACGACGGCCAGTACCGCGGTTTCGACGGTGGTGAATCGGCGTCCGCATTCCGGGCATGAGCGGCGGCGTCGAATCGCCTGGCCCTCGTCCGTTTCCCGGGAATCGACCACACGCGAATCCGGATGCCGGCAGAAAGGACAGTGCATGACCTCTCCTTCGACGCGGCGGACCCGGCTCGGCCCGGACTTCACCGAGCCTACCTGCGCGATCGGTCGACGTACCAGCGCGACCACCGGTGTGGCGCTGCCGAGCATCGTCAGCTGACCGGCGCGATGAGCGTCTGACCGGCCTGCAGCGAATCGGATGGCAGCGCGTTCAGTTCACGGATGCGGTCCACCACGCGCCCGACGGGCGTGTCCGGGGCGACCCGAGCCGCCACGTGTGCGAGCGTCTCACCCGAGTGCACCTGAACGACCGCGAGCCGGTCGGGCGCCGGCGCCGAGTCGTCGGCGGCACCACCCATGTGGGCGACCACGCCCAGCCACAAGGTGATGAGGCCGGCGAGCAGCGCCAGTCCGATGGTGGCCGCGGTGGTGACCGGACGCCGCCGCGCCCCGCGGGCGAACGAGAACCGCACACCGGTACCCCGGTGCGCCACCGCCGCTCCGCCGGGCCGGCGCTGCGCCCGGACCCGCTGTGGACGGGCCGAGCGGCGCTGCCGTTCGGCCGGCGCGGTCATCAGCTGCTCCCACAGCACCAGGTCCTCGAGGTCCCAGGCGTTCAGAACGGTACGTTCCCTGATATCAGTGCCAACCATGTCGATACCTTTCCTCTGACCACTCTCGCGGTGCGCCATCTGTGTTCGCTCCTATGTTCGAACTATATCGACCATATGTTCGATTGAACAGCCGTATCCGAACATGTGATCGATTCGTGTCCGAACGATAAATCGGCCCACCGACAAGTCCGGCGGTCGCCGCAGGCGTGGACCTTTCGCCGACACGCGGATCGAACACATGTTTGATTCTTGTCGGTCGCGCGACTACATTCGGCTGCATGGCCGATAAGAACACCCCCGGCACCGACTCCCCGTCGGGCCCGGTGGACACCACGCTGACCGAACGCCAACGGACGATTCTGGAGGTCATCCGCGCCTCCGTGACTTCGCGCGGCTACCCGCCGAGCATCAGAGAGATCGGCGACGCAGTGGGTCTCACCTCGACATCGTCGGTGGCCCACCAGTTGCGCACCCTCGAGCGCAAGGGCTACCTGCGCCGGGACCCGAACCGGCCGCGTGCGGTGGACGTGCGCGGCGCCGACGACGCCGCCCAGCCGGTCCTCACCGACGTCGCCGGATCCGACGCCCTGCCGGAGCCGACTTTCGTTCCGGTGCTCGGCCGGATCGCGGCCGGCGGGCCGATTCTGGCCGAGGAAGCCGTCGAGGACGTCTTCCCGCTTCCCCGCGAACTGGTCGGGGAAGGGTCACTGTTCCTGCTCAAGGTGGTCGGCGAATCGATGGTCGACGCCGCGATCTGTGACGGTGACTGGGTGGTGGTCCGGCAACAGAACGTCGCCGACAACGGCGACATCGTGGCGGCCATGATCGACGGTGAGGCGACGGTGAAGACGTTCAAACGCACGGGCGGGCAGATCTGGCTGATGCCGCACAACCCGGCGTTCGATCCCATTCCCGGCAATGACGCCGTGGTCCTCGGCAAGGTCGTCACGGTCATCCGCAAGATCTGACCGCGGAGGCCCGGTCAGCGGACGTAGTGATGTCCCCGGTTGGGGTGCAGGTAGTGCTCCGGGGCGCCCGGCGTGGACGGAGTCCAGCGCGGGGTGCTGTGCGACGGAGCGCTGACCGCCGGGCCGTTGTCGGTCGGCGCCGTCTGGGCATGGCCGGCGGTGGCGGTGGCCAGGGCGATGACGGCGGGGGCGATGGCCAGGGTGGCACCGGCGGCGATGCGGCGGGCGATGGCGTTCATGTGAGTCCTCCTGTGTGAGTGTTCTGCTGGCTTCGGCGCCGCGTTGTTCGGCGATGACTGAACAATGCCGGGAGGACGCGGACACCAGAATCCGGCGAACGGAGGACGCACAGGCGGAATCCGGTGTCCCCCAACCGGGGGACGCTCGATCAGGGAACGGTCACGAAGGGCTGACGCGCAGACAACACCGCGACGGATGGCGGCCGCGCGTCATCCGGCCCGTGAGCTTACGAAAACGACTGCAGCTGTTGGCAATTCAATGCATGCCGCTGGGCACGCAGGATGATCAGTCCGCCTGGGCGAACCCGTTCGCCTCGGCATGCTGGGCATCGGCGAACCAGATTTCGGCAACCACATCGTCGTAGTGCGGACTGTCCGGCAGGTAGTAGACACCGGCGCTGATGCTGCCCTTGATCGGGTAGCCCGCGGGCACCGCCGCGGGATCGTCGAGCGGCAGATGTATCGCCGGCAACGGCGGTTCGTTCCCCTGGTCGACGTACTCCTGTTCGAGGTATGCATCGTCGGCCACCGCGTCGGGTTCGTCGTCGTACTCCGGTTCGGGTGCGACGACGGCCTCCTCCTCCGCGACGACCGCGTCGGCCTCATCGGCCTGGTTTGAGGCGTCCTCGTCGACATCGGGTTCCTCGGCCGGCTGAAACCGGGGTTCGAACAGCGAACCGGGCGCGGCTGCCCAGGGGTCATCCGGGAATGGAGTCCAGGCCGGGCGGTCGATCGCCGCGTGGCGACCGGTCGGGAACTCTTCGTCGACGTCTTCGGCGTGCACCCGCGTCGGAGCCGTGTCCACGGCGTCCTCGTCCTCGGCGGCGTGATGAGAGCCCCGATGGGTGAACAACTCGTGGTCCGCCGACGTCGGCTCGGCGATGCCCGGCCCACCGGCGTCGGGCACCTGCGGGACGCTCCAGCGGCTGGCCGGAACCGCGGGACCCACGGGCGCTTCGGGTTCCTTCCAGATGGGTGTCGGTGGCCGTGGGGTGTCCGCCTCGACGGCAGGCCGGCGCGGCTCCTCGTCACCGGCGCCGCCGAGCCCGACCGCCGCGCGCCGGCGCCGGCCGGACAGCACCGCGAGAACGGAACCCAGCAACAGCAGGGCCAGCGGGATGATCCACCACAACCACCAGGTGTGGAAGCTGAACGCGTTGTCCTTGGGCGGGTTCGGCACCTTGGGCGGCGCGGAAGGCGCCTGCGTCGCCTGCGGGGCCTGCGGGGTGGGCACCTGCAGGCCGCCCAGCGACTCGGCGAGATTGGCCGGGTCGCTGGTGAACGAATTGTTCTTGGCGTCCCAGGTCAATTGGCCGCCGGTGAACTTCTGGGTGACTTTGTCGCCGTCGGTGCTCTGGTCGGCGACCGGCACACCGAGCGCACCGGTGGCCCCACCGAGCTTGTCCCACGCCGCCTTCATCGCGCCGCGGACGATCACCGCACCGTGGTCAGCGGTGGCGAAGATGACGGGATTGTCTTGCGCGGCAAAGGAACTCATCCGGCTGTCCGGAACACCGCCGTCGGCCTCGGGCGCGTTGGGCAGCCCCAGACTGCCGGTCGGGCCGCCGGCCGCCTCGTACTTCTCCAGGATGGGGCCGGTCACGGCGTACGCACCCGTGGCCGGGCTGAAGAAGATCTTGCCACCGGCGAATGCCTGGCCCAGGCCGTCGGGCTCGATCGTGAACTGCTCGCCCTGGCGGGCGCCGAGCGGCCCGGTGACGCCGCCGGCCGCGCGGTAGGCCGCGTTGATCGCCGACGTGGCATCGCCGGGGATGGTGAGGTCCCCGAGCTGACCCGCCAGGTCCGGCGGCTCGGTGCTGAAGGTCTTCGTGCGCGCATCGAAGCTGATCTGGCCGCCGGTGAACTTCTGGGTCACCACCGAGCCGTCGTAGGTCTCGTCGCCCGTCGGAACACCGAGCACGCCGGCCGACCCGCCGAGCCGGTCCCAGGCGGCGTTGACCGCGCCGCGCACCACCCAGGCGCCGGTGTCGGGCGTCCAGAAGATCACGGGTTGGTCGGCGGCACTGAACGTGGAGTTGCGGCTTTCCGGATTGATCCGGCCCGGCCCCTCGTCGATGGTCGGGAAGCCCAGATCGCTGTCGGCGGGTCCGCCCAGCGCGCGGTACTTGTCGAGAATTGCGCCGTACATGATCTTGGCGCCGGTGTCGGGCGAGAAGAAGATCGCTCCGCCGGCGAAGTTCTGGCCGAACCCGCTGCCCGCGGGGTAGAGGTCGCCGTCCTTGGCGCCCAACGGCGAGCCGTCGCCCCCGGCCGCGGTCCAAGCCGCCGTGATCGCGTCCGTGGCGTCGCTCTGGGGGTCGGCCGCCGCAACCGGGGCCAGTAGCGTCATGCCGGCCAGTGCCGTGGCCATCGCCACCGTGACGCCGCCGATCAGGCCCGTGGCCCATCGCCGCGTCGCGCCTCGCCGTATCCTCATGCACCCTCCTGCGGTTCCAGGCCCGGTGCCGCGCTACGCATCCGCCAAGCGGTGTCAGTATGCGAACAATTCCCGAGCCAAAACGCGGTCAATTCGGGACAATACCGATCCGTTACCGAAATACCGGGTAGCCGCGACGAACCGGTGCGTGTTCATTTCGCGATCGCGGCGTCCGAATACCGCGGAATCCGACGCCCGGAGAACGACCGACGATCTCGTTCGCGATTTCGGTGGTGCCACCATAAATGCGGCGAATCAGCCGCGCCGGCCGACGGAATTCGCCACCAGATCGATGAAGGCGTCGACGATGCGGTAGGCGTCTGCCATCGGACGTCCGTGCAGCACGGCACCACTGAGCATCGTGTTGATGATGCCCCACAACATGACCGCGGCATCTTCGGCCGCCGGAATGCCGAGCGCGGCGAAATCGCCCGCGAGGGTCTGCTGCGCCGTGTCGGCGAACTGCTTCATGATCTGCGCGGCGTTGGGATCGGTGGTGTTCTGCAGCATCATGCAGACCTTGAAGAACGCCGGCCGGCGCTCGAAGCTGACGATGATGCCCCGGACCTTGTCCCGTAGACCGGACTCGTCGAGCGGTGAGTCCGCCTGGCCCGCAACGAATACCGGTTGCGCCCACTCCATCAGAACCGCGGCGTAGACGTGTTCCTTGGAACTGAAATACCGGTACAGCGTGCCGAGTGCGACGTCGGCGGCCTCGGCGACGTCGCGCATCTGGATCTGCTCGTACTCCCCGCCTCTGAGGGCGTCCATCGCGGCACGCACGATCTGCGCCCGCCGCACCCGCTTGTAGTCGGGCAGGTCAGCGGGGACGCCGACGACGCTCATCGGCGCGGCAATCCCAGGATCATCGTCGCGATGATGTTGAGTTGGATCTCCATCGTGCCGCCGCCGATCACCTCCGCCGGCATGAACAGGCTCTGCTGGACGGCCGGTTGTCCGGGGCCGCCGACCATGGCCGCCCGGCCGGTCAGTTCCAGCGCGGCGGCGGTGACCCGGCGGGTGAGCAGAGCGGTGGCGACCTTGCCGATACTCGACGCGGGCCCGGGTCCGTGGCCGGCCAGCCGACCGAGGGTGTCGCGAATGGCAAGGGCGCCAATCGCATTGGAGCTCGCCCGGATCTCGCCGAGCGCCCGCGTGACGTCGCCCCTGTCGGTCCGCGGCGCCTCGGCCAGGGCGCGCAGTTCCCGTTCCTTGTCCAGCTTGACGTAGGCGCCGATCGCCACCCGTTCGTTGGCCATGGTCGCCAGCGCATGCGACCATCCCGCGGTCGGCTCCCCCACCAGCATGTCGTCCGGCACGAACACGTGGTCGAAGAAGACCTCGTTGAAGTGCGCGTCGCCGCTGGCGGTTCGCAGGGGCCGGATCTCGATGCCGGGGCTCTTCATGTCGACCAGGAAATAGCCGATGCCCTTGTGCTTCGGGGCGTCCGGGTCGGTGCGGGCCAGCAGCGCGCCCCAGTCGGCCAGCTGGGCCGAGGACGTCCACACCTTCTGGCCCTGGATGAGCCAGCCGCCGGCCACTTTGGTGGCGCGGGTGGCCAACGACGCCAGGTCGGACCCGGCCCCCGGCTCGGAAAACAGCTGGCACCAACATGTTTCGCCGCGCAGCGTCGGGACGGCGAACCGGTCGCGTTGCTCCGCCGTGCCGGCGGCCAGGATGGTCGGCAGGATCCACTCGGCGATGCCGAGCGACGGCCGGATCAGGAAGGGACGCTTGTCGAACTCTTCGTCGATGATCAGTTGCTGCGCCGGGGAGGCCGCCAGCCCCCAGGGCCGCGCGAAATGCGGTGCGACCAGACCGGCATCGGCCAGTGCGGTGCGCTGCGGTCCGGTGCTGAACTCCGGGTAGTCGGGGTTCTGCCGGCCGGGGCTGTCGTTGTGCAGGGCCGCCGCGGCGTCGAGCGCACCTTCGATGCGGGCCCGGAAGTCCGGTTCCCCGATGTCGACGCCGGACAGGTCGATCGCGAAGTCGCGTGCCGGACCGGTCGGGTCGCCGAGGCGCCGGGCCCAGTCGGCGGCCGGCCCGGCCGCGGCGGCCAGGGCGATGGCCCGCTTCCAGTACAGGTGCAGGTCGTGGTCCCAGGTGTAGCCGATCGCCCCGAACATCGTCATGGCGTCCACCACGAGTTCCGGCAACCGGCTGAGCGCGACGATCGCCGTACCCGCCGCGGCGATCTGCTGTTGCGCCGGGGTCTGCGTCATCGCCCGGACCGCGTCCCAGGCCGACGCCGCGGCCAGTTCACTGCCGACGTAGAGCAGCGCGGCCTTGTGCTGCAGCGCCTGGAACGACCCGATGGGCCGGCCGAACTGCTCGCGGACCTTGAGGTAGGCGACCACGGATTCCACGCACCAGCGCAGGATCCCGGCCGCTTCAGCCGCCATCAGGCCGATCGTGATGCATTGCGCGCCAACGGAATCCACACCGTTGACCACGTCGGCGTCGGTGACGTCCAACCGGTCGACATGCAGGGTCCCCACCGCACGGGTCAGGTCGGTCGGAGTCTCGGTGACGACCCGCACGCCGGTGTCGTCGGCGGGCAGCGCGAACCAGAGTTGCTCTCCGTCCGCGGTGCGCGCGCTGATGAGGATGTGCGCGGCGCCCGGCAGGCCGATCGCCGGGCCGGCGGCCCCGCTCAGGGCCCAGCCGGAATCCGTCGGCGTGGCCTGCAACTGGGCGTCGTCCGGCAACACTGTGACGGCCGGGTCGCCGTCGGCGATCGAGCGGAGCAGCCGCAGCGCCGCCGGGCAGCGGTCCGCGGCCGCGGCGACGGCCCCCGTGATGACCGTCGGCAGCAGCGGCCCGGCCAGCAGTGCGTGACCGGAAGCATCGATTACGCAGGCGGCGTCGAGCAGGTTTCCGCCGTGCCCGCCGACGTCCTCGGGGAGGTGGACGGCGTGCCAGCCCTGCGCGACGAGCTCCGCCCAGAATTGCGGCCGCACGCCGGCGGCCAGCGCGTCGAACTGCGAGCGGCTCTGCACCAGCGGCGCATGCCGCGCGGCGAATCCTCTTACCGCGTCGGTGATCTGGAGTTGTTCGTCGGTCAGGGCCAGAACCATGCGCGCGCCTATCGCTTGGCGGTGTAGCGCAGCAGCGTCACACCCGCGTCGGGGTCATCGGCGAACACCGGCGTCACCGGCATTCCGATCTGGAGTTCGGCCGGGTCGACGTCCACCAATTCGGTGGCGAACCGCGGGCCCTCGTCCCATTCGACCACCGCGGGCAGCAGCGGCACGGTGCCGGCGAATTGCGGGGCCACCGGACGCTCCGCGACGGTGAAGCTGACCAGCCGCCCGGCACCGGCGATCCGGCGCCATTCCAGATCGTCGGCCAGCGTGCCGGGCGCCAGCACCCGCGGATAGAACACATAGCGGCCCAGCGACGGCGAGAACTGGATCCACACCTCGTGGCGGGCCAGGCCGTCCCAGTAGGGCTGCGTGGTGGGCGTCGGCAGCGGAACCGGCCGGGTCATGGGCGTCGTGTCGGTCATCGCTAGTCCCCCACCAGGATCAGGGCTTCTTGTTCACTGAGCACACCGCCGTTGCCGGAGACGAACGCGCGGTTGCAGTCGGCCACCTGGGCGGCGCCGGCCCGGCCCATCAACTGGCGTGTGGCGTCGCAGACGTGGTGCATGCCGCCGGCGTTGCCCGGCTGGCCGTATCCGAGTTGACCGCCGGCAGTGTTCATCGGGAAATCACCGCGGAAGGTCAGGTCATGGCCGGAGACGAACTGCATGCCCTTGCCCTTCTCGCAGAAGCCGGCGTCCTCGAGCGTGAGCAGCGCTGTGATCGTGTAGCAGTCGTAGATCGACACCATGTCCATGTCGGCGGGCGTCAGTCCGGCCATGCCGAACGCCTTCGGGCCGATCTCGGACATCGGTGTGCGCAAGGGGTTCTCGGCGTACACAGGTGACTTGTAGGGCACCTGCTCGCCGAAGCCCTTGATCCAGACCGGGCGGTTGCGGGCGCGGCGGGCCAACCGCTCGCCGGTCACCAGCACCGCCGAGCCGCCCATGCAGGGCATGACGATCTCGAGCATGTGCAGGGGCGCCGCGATGATCGGGCTGGCCAGCACGTCGTCGACGGTGACCGGCTTGTCGTGGAACACCGCACCCGGTGTGTGGTTGGCGTTGACCCGTTGGTCGACGACGATCTTGGCCATTGCCCGTTCGTCGTAACCGTATGCGGCGCCGTACATTTGGGCTACCTGGGCATAGGGACCGTTCTGCCCGAGGTAGCCGTAGGGAATTTCGAACTCGGCCTGCGGTGAGCCGTAGCGGATGCTCGAGGCGCCGTAGTACATCGCCTCGGTCATGTCCAGGGGGCGGTCCGGGTGCGTCGGGGTCAGGAACCTGGCCGGGATCGCACACAGCACCGCCTCGCAGATCCCCAGCTCGATCGCCGCCGCCGCACGCCAGACCATGGCGGCGGCGCTGGCCCCACCAAGGTCGACGTACTCGGCGAAGTTGACCTTGAGGCCCAGGTAGTCCACCACCGTCGACGGCACGAAGATGTTGGACTCGAAGACGCCGGTGGTCACGAGGCCGTCCACGTCCTCGACGGACAGACCGGCGTCGGCCACCGCGGCGGCGGCCAGCCGGGCCCACTGTTCGATGGTGAACTCCGGCTTGCCGGTGGGAATGCGCTCACACGGCAGTTCATGGAGGCCGACGATGGCGGCCTCCCCTCTCAGTCCCATGGCCGGGACATTACAAGAATGAGAACCGTATTCCTATTTTGGGCGGGGTTTGTGACGCACATCTCGCCCTCGTCGATACCGTCGAGCCGTTGAGGTAGCGCGGACGTCGAAGCCCCGGGAGAGTTGAGGAACGATGACAATTCCTGCGAGTATCAGCGCGACCATCGAGGGCCGGGCCGTCGTGCGCCGCGAGGTGGAAGCGTGGGAGTCCCGCCGGGCGGCCGCGGTGCTGAAGAAGATGGCCGCGAGACTGGGTGCACGCGCATTCGCCGAGCTCCTACCGGGCCGCACCGTCGGCTCGGTGCTCTCGGCGAGCCTCGAAGAGCGACGAGCGGCGCTGCTCACGCTGAAGACCGGGCTTGGGCGCGCCGGGATCTACGCGATGTTGGGGCGCGAGTTGGCCGCGGCCGATCGAGCGGCGCGACTGGCCGTCAAGGCAAGTCGCGGCGGCACGGCCCACAGCGTGACCAGGCTCGCCGTCCCGGGATGTTCGGCCGGGCGGTTCGCCGCGTGGTTCGACAACCTCACGATCGACAACGCGGAAGCGGACATGATCGACGCCTGCCCCGACCACTATCTGCTTCGCCGCCTTCCCGACGGACGGCAGGAGGTCGTCGAGACCACCGGCGGGTCGCCGGCACCCACCCGGTTCCTGGTCGATTACGCCGACACCGGCGCCGTGTCGATACCCGTCGACCCCGATTACCCGGTCCAGATCGTCGGACAGGCGGTGCTCGACGACGGCTTCGTCGTCGGCGGTGTGCGACATCAGTTCCGCGACCGCGACGGCACCATGGAAGCTCTTCTCACGGTGGAGTTTCCGGGCATCTTCCCGAAACGCCTCGTCAACGCGCATTGCTGGCACCTTGCCACCGAGTTCAGCAACTGGGTGACCGCGTCACAGCGGTGACGGTCACTGACGCATGTGGGCGGCCCCGCCGATGTACCAGGTCTGACCGTTGATCCAGTCGGCCTCGTCGGATAACAGAAAGGTGACGACGGCGGCGATGTCCGCGGGTCGGCCGAGTCGCGTGGTCCTAGCCGCGGCGACGAACATCTGCTGCATCTGGACATCGTTCTGCCGCTCCTGGGTGTCCCCCATCACCAGGCCCGGCATCACGCAATTGCTTCGAATCCCTTCCCCGCCATAGTTGTTGGCGACGTGGCGGGTCAACTGGTTGACCGCGGCCTTGGCGGCGTTGTAGGCGACGTGCATCGGGTCGTTGCCCAGCGACCCGCCCGACGAGGTGTTCACAATGCTGCCGCCGCCCTGAGCACGCAGATGCGGCAGCACGGCGCGGATGGTGCGGACGTACCCCAGCAGGTTGACGTCCAGTGTCCGTCTCCAGACCTCGAGGTCGGTGTCCAGCACCGTCGCGTCGCGGCCGAGGTTCTCCTCCGAAAGATCCGCGCCGACGTTGAAAAGCCCGTGCACGGAGCCGAATTCGGTCACCGTCGCATCGACGAGGTGGCGGACCGAATCGTCGTCGGCGAGGTCGAACCCGACCGCGATGGCGCGACCGCCGGCGGCGTTGACGGCATCGGCCGTCGCCTCGGCGCCGGCGACGTTGACGTCACCCACGGCGACGTTGGCACCGTCGGCGGCCAGTCGCTTCGCGGTGCCCGCGCCGATTCCGGTGGCGCCGCCGGCCACGATGAACGTCTTTCCGCTGATTCCGCGCATGCTCAGGTTTCGATCTGCGACAGCGGATTCGAGCGTTCCAGCATCCCGTAGGTTTCCTCGCCGTCCCAGCGGTAGCGCACACCGGCCTGTTGCAGTGCGGGGAAGTTCGGGTTCTCCTTCTTCATCTCGCGCACCGAGTAGGTGTCGTCGTCGTGGTGGATGTCGTGGGTTGAGTACACCGTCTCGCCGTCGATGTGTACGGTGCCGTCGGCGGTTTCGAGCACCACCGAGACGTCTTCACCCACCTCTCGCAGCCGTCTGAGCCACGGCGCCCGCACCGCCCGGGCGGGAATCAGTTCGCCGTCGCCGCGATAGAGGTAGCCCTCGTTGAAGGTGGGCCGGCCGTCGGGGCGGGGCGGATAGGCGATGTACCCGAACGCTTTTCCGCTGGGGAACAGCGCCGACTGCCAGGCGTGGCCCCAGAACTGCGCGAGGCGCCGCACACCCTGGCGCCGGATCCGCAGGCCGGATCCGGTGAAGTGCTCGGTGTGCCCGTCGATCGTGACCGAACCCGTTGCGCGGTAGAGCTGTTCGTAGCGGGGGCCGCCCATCAGTTCTCCCTCGACGGAGTTGTCGATGCGGTCGCCCGCGTCGTGCCGCAGGGCGCCCTGGATCCAGGGCGGCACCGCCATCGTCGCCTCGACGAACACGCCGACGTCGACCAGCGGTCCCGCGGCGCGGCCGGCGATCAGATCCGACGACGAGGTCTGCACGGCCTTGCCGTCGTAGGTCATGGTCCAGGTGCCGAAGGGTTCGATGCAGCGGAACGCCAGCCCGCCGGCCCCGAGAACGGTGGGCTTGCCGTCGGGCCCACCGGGCGGCAACGACGGTCCGGCGCCGCGCAGGCGGTACACCCGACCATCGGGGAACGCGATGTTGAGCTGGATCTCGTGGTTGGCCCAGTTGGCGGCGACGGCTTCGATGCCGATGCGCGGCAGGCCGAACCGGCCGCGGTCGTCGACGGTCCAGAAGCTCACCGAGTCGCGCATCTCGGAGTTGTCGGGGCGTTGGGCGAACACGTATTCGCGGGAGGGGTCGATGCCGCCGGTCAGTTCCGTGGTCATGGGAGTCCTTCAGGTGTGTGCGGTCCAGCGGGCGGCGTGTTCGACGTAGTCGGCGAAGCGGGGCCGCACCGCATCGAGGTCGATGCCGAATTCCGCCGCGTCGGCCCGCGTGCTCGGCTCGCGCTCGGTTGCGGCCCGCGTCCACCAGCTCTGCATCCGGGCGGCGAAGTCGTCGCCCACCGGCTCTCCCAGCCAGGCGTACAGCCCGGCGACCTCGCCGACGGGGTCCTTCTGCATCGCGCGAAAGTCGATGTCGTAGAACCGATTTTCGGCGCCGCGGGCACGGAATCCCAGGGTGCGGTCCATCCCGAGCGACCAGTGTTCGACGTTCAGCCGGCCGATGTCGGCGCGGTCGATGTCGTCGGTGAACGTCGCGATGATGTCGGCATACAGATCGGCCACCGACAGGAGCACGTCGGTCGGGTCACGGTGCGTCATCACGTAGCGGGCGTCCGGGAAGGCCGCGTCGACGGCGTCGAGCCACAGCACGTGCGACGGGCATTTCAGCCGCCAGGGCCGAATGGGCTCACCCCACTGCAACAGCTTGAGCACCCGGCGCTCGTAGGCCAGCGCCGAGCGCAGGTCCGCGTCGTGAACGAGCCAGTCCGAATAGCTCGGAATCTGGGCGAAGGACTGGAAGATATGGGATTTGAAGTCCAGCGCCATCAGTTCGTGGCACTCCATCGGGCCGTGGGTGTCGGTCGGCACGTGGTAGCGAGTGCCGATCATCTCGCCATTGTCCGGCGGGATCCGGGGATCCGCACCGACCACGGTGGACGGCGGTGGACATGGTTGGGTGGACTCCCACTTGCGCAGGTAACGCACATCCGGGTCCTGTGCCAACAGCGCCGACAATGCGGTGGAACCCGTGCGCGGCAAGCCGATTCCGATGAGCGGGGCGACGATCGGCACGTCGTCGATCTCCGGGTGGCGCCGGTACCAGTCCTCGACCTGCAGCCGCTGGGCGAGGTAGCCGGTGATCCGCGGGTACAGGAAACCCTCGCCGCGCGCATTGAGGTTCGCCTCGGTGGCCAGCGCGCCGAGCAGGACGGTCAGGCCCTCCTCGAACGAGGGGTCCCCGAAGTCCGTCAGGCCGGTCTGCTCGATCGCGGCCTGTTCGAGTTCGGCGACGGATGCCATGTCAGTTCATCCACTGCCCGCCGGCGACGTCGATCGTCTGCCCGCACAGGTAGTCGGCGGCCTCGGTGGCCAGAAACGCGACCATGTTGGCGGCCTCTTCGGGCAGTGACGCGCGGCCGAGCTGGACCTGCGTGGTGATCGCCTCCAGGATCGCGCCGCGGCCGGCCAGTTGCGCCGGGGTCGTCGGGTTCGTCAGGTACTCGATCATCTCGGGTTTGATCATGATTCCGGGCGCGACACCGAGCACGTTCACGCCGCGCGACGCGACCTCATGCGCCAGATTGCGGGTGAAACCGATGACACCGGACTTGCACGAGTTGTAGACGACCAGTCCGCGCTGCTGGATCCGGCCGCCGACCGAGCCGATGTTGATGATCTTGCCGGACCCCTGCGGCAGCATGAACTGCAGCGCCGCATGCGCGCCGTACATCATCATGGTGAGACTGCCCAGCACCGTGTGGTCGATGTCCTCCTTGGTGTGGTTCTCGAAGGGCCCGCCCACCACCATCACCGGGTTGTTCACCATGATGTCCAGCCCGCCCAGCTCACCGTGCGCGGTCCGCACCGCGTCGTGCACCTGGTCCCAGTCGGACATGTCCGCCCGCACCGGGAAAGCCTTGACGCCCCAGCGCGTTTCGATCTCCTTCGCGCGGCGCTCCACCTTCTCGAACGTCCGGCCGATCAGCGCCACGTCGGCGCCCAGGCCGGCGAGCCGGTTGGCGATCGCCTGCCCCAGACCGTCCCCGCCGGCGCCCGTGACGAATGCCCTCTTGCCGGAGAGATCCATCAGGTCGGTGACGCGCTTGTCGATGATGTGCCGGGGCAGGCTGTCCAGATTGAGCGCGGCGATCGCCTCGGCGTCGTCGTGGATGGTCATCGGGTTCCCCTCGTAGTTCGCTTCGAATGCCGACCCTAAGCCGCACCACCGGACCGGAGGTAATACCGATTTCGATGTCTGGCGATGCCTGTTGTCGATGGCTGCTAAGTTCCGGTGCGATGGACACCCACCGGCTCAAGTACTTCCTGCGGATCGCCGAGGAAGGCTCGATCACGCGTGCGGCGGCGCTGACCGGAATCGCCCAGCCGGCCCTGAGCCGGCAGCTGCAACTGTTGGAGGAGGACCTCGGTGTCACGCTGTTCAGGCGCACGCGCCGCGGCGTCGAACTGACCGAGGCCGGTGAGCGGCTGCGTTCGGCGACCGCCGGCCCGCTGCGACAACTCGAACTCGCCGTCCAGTACGCCGGATCACCGTTGGCCCGGCTCAAGCGGGCCGTGCTGCTCGGCCTGCCCGACACCACCGTCGACCTACTCGCCGCCCCGCTTGTCGGCAGTTTGAGCGCCGCGCTGCCCACGGCGCAGTTCTCCGTGACCGTCGGCAGCACCGATCAGCTGGTCGACGCGATGTTGAAGGGTTCGGTCGACTTCGCCTTGATCAACCCCGTACCCGACGACCGGGTGTTCTACCGGCCCCTGCTGAACGAGGAGCTGATGCTCGTCGGCGGCCCTGCCGCGGACCTCGATCCGGCCCGGCCGGTGAGCTTCGCCGACCTCGTCCGGCGGCCGATCGTGGTACCGCGCTCCGGAACCGGCCTCGGACGGATTCTGCACAACGCCGCACTGCGGGCCAAGGTCACGATCGACTACCGCACCACCACGGACTCGTTGCGTGTCGTGCTGGCACTCATCGAGGCGGGACTCGGCTACGGCGTGCTGCCGTTGTCGGCCTGTCGTCGGGCCGTCGACGAGTCCCGGGTGCGCTACGCCCCCATCGAGGAACCCTCGGTGGGCCAGCAGCTCGGGGTTGCCGCGACCAGCCAGCTCGACCTGCCGCGTGAACTGATGACGAAGGTCGGAAACGTTCTGCGAGAAGAGGTCTCGGCTTTGATCGCATCGGGGGCCTGGCCCGCGGAGTTGCTGGCGACGCAGCCGTGGAACCCGAGACGCTCTTAGGGTCGATCGGAGAGTGCGTGTTGCGCGCAGAGACCCGACACTGCTGGCGACCGGCGCAAACGGCTCGCGGAACCGGATGATGTTGGCGATGTATATTGGATCCATACATAGCCAACATTGGAGGCGACGTGTCCGTGACGCAGATCGATCTCGATGACGAGGCCTTGACCGCGGTAATGGGGATCGCCGGCGTGCACACCAAGAAAGATGCCGTCAACCTGGCAATGCGTGACTACGTCGAGCGATTTCGGCGCATCGAAGCGCTGGCACGGTCCCGCGAACAGGCGATGAACTGGGACTACGATGGCTGGATCGCCGCACGCGGGGACGAAAAGGCAATCGGTCGTTGATCCACTTTCTCGCAGATTCTTCGGCAGTGTGGCGGCTCCAGCGACAGCCTGAACTCGTCGAAGCCTGGGACTCGTCGCTTGTCAGCGGGGCAGTCGGTTCATGCGAACCGCAACGCGCCGAATTCCGTCGATCGGCCCGTAATGCAGACGAACTCGACCAGATGAACCGTACATTTCGGGACATCTATCCCGATGTGCCGGTGCCGAATTCGGTGTGGCGGTGGATCGAATCTGCGCAGCACCGATTGGCAGTCGTAGGCGCGCTGCGTGCCCTGTCGGTTGTCGATCTACTCATCTGTGGTACTGCCGCCGCCAAGGGCCTGGTGGTCCTGCATGACGATGCCGACTACGACCTTGCCGCGCAACATCTTTCGGACGTCACAGCACGCCGGGTCGTCGCGTGTCGGCAAACCGCTGCACGCTCGCCGGGGAACGCTACGACGAGATGAAATCGCTCAGAGCGGCGGCCAGCGCGACGGGCACCTGCGCCTTGATCCGGGTGCCGCCCTCGGTGTGCTCGGTGGCGTCCACCCTGCCCACCTCATGCACCCGCGCCACCAGGTCACCCCGGTCGTAGGGAATGGTGACGTCGACGGCGACGTCGGTGGGCTCGACGAGTTCACCGAGCCGCCCGCGCAGCCGGTCCAGTCCCTCGCCGGTGTGGGCGGAGACGAACACCGCACCCGGCAGCGCCCGGCGCAGCGTGGCCAGCGTCAGATCGTCGGCGGCGTCGATCTTGTTGATCACCAACAACTCCGGGGCGGGCTTGATGTCATGCGAGGCGATCACGTCGTTGACGACCTCATGCACCGCGTTGATCTGACCCAGCGGATCCACATCGGAGCCGTCGACGACGTGCAGCAGCAGATCGGCGTCGACGACTTCCTCGAGGGTGGACTGGAATGCCTCCACCAGCTCGGTGGGCAGATGACGGACGAAACCGACGGTGTCGGTCAGCACGAAGGGTCGCCCGTCGTCGAATTGTCCACGGCGCGTGGTGGGCTCGAGGGTGGCGAACAACGCGTTCTCCACCAGCACACCCGCCCCGGTCAGCGCGTTGAGCAGACTGGACTTGCCGGCGTTGGTGTAACCGACGATCGCGATGGCCGGCACCTCGCTGCGGCGCCGGCCGCTGCGCTGGGTGTCCCGGATCTTCTTCATATCGCGAATCTCACGGCGCAGCTTGGCCATTCGCTCGCGGATACGTCGCCGGTCCGTTTCTATCTTGGTCTCACCGGGTCCGCGGGTGCCCACGCCGCCGCCGACCCCACCGGCCCGGCCGCCGGCCTGTCGTGACATCGACTCACCCCAGCCGCGCAGCCGCGGCAGCATGTACTCCATCTGCGCCAGCGACACCTGGGCCTTGCCCTCGGCGCTGGTCGCGTGCTGGGCGAAGATGTCCAGGATCAGCGCGGTGCGGTCGATGACCTTGACCTTGACCGCCTTCTCCAGCGCGGTCAGTTGCGCGGGCGACAGTTCGCCGTCGCAGATGACGGTGTCGGCGCCGGTGGCCACCACGATCTCGCGCAGCTCCCGGGCCTTGCCCGAGCCGATGTAGGTCGACGGGTCGGGTTTGTCACGGCGCTGGATCAGGCCTTCGAGCACCTCCGAGCCGGCGGTCTTGGCCAGCGCGGCCAGTTCGGCGAGGCTGGCGTCCGCTTCGGCGGCGCTGCCTTGAGTCCAGATGCCCACCAGCACAACGCGTTCCAGCCGAAGCTGGCGGTATTCGACTTCGGAGATGTCTTCCAGTTCGGTGGACAGGCCGGCGACGCGGCGCAGCGCGGCGCGGTCTTCGAGGGCCAGTTCACCGGCGGTCGGGTCGCGGTAATCAGTCATGGCTGACACCGATCGTGTCATGCGGGTGGCCCTGTGGCGAACGAATTATCACCCCTGGGCCCGCCACCAGCCGTCGGCGATCTCGCCGTGAGCCAGGATCACCGACGGCCCGCGCAGGTAGCTGGTGGCGTCGGTGACGGTGACGCCGACCTGCCCGCCGGGCACCCGCACCGCCAGGGAACCGGTGTCCGCGTCGAGGTGCCGCAGTGCGGCCACGGCGGCGGCCACCGTACCGGTGCCGCACGACCGGGTCTCCCCCACGCCGCGCTCGTGCACCCGCATGCTGACCCATGCGCCGGCGGCATCGTCCACGGGCGCGGTGAGGACCTCGACGTTGACGCCATGCGGGAACCGGGCGGGGTCGAAGCCGACCGGCGCCGCGACGTCCAGGGCGGCCAGCGCCTCGGCCGTCAAACCCGGGTCCACGCAGGCCAGATGCGGGTTGCCGACGTCAACAGCCAAGCCGGAGAACACCCGGCCGCCGACGGTCGCCGAACCGGAGCCCACCACGTTGGCCTTGCCCATGTCGACGGTGACCTCGGCCTCGACGGGGTCGTACGACTCCATTACCACCGGGCGCGCCCCGGCGCGGGTCCCGACGACGAACTCGCGGTGCCGTTCCAGTCCGGCGGCCCAGAGGTAGTGCGCGAACACCCGGACGCCGTTGCCGCACATCTCGGCGATCGACCCGTCGGCGTTGCGGTAGTCCATGAACCAGTCGTCGGCGCCGACGCCTTCGGGCAGCGTGTCGAACACGCCGGCCTCGCGGGCCGATCCGGCGACGGTGACCCGCAGGACACCGTCGGCGCCCAGGCCGCGGCGCCGGTCGCACAGCGCCGACACCGCCGCCGGGGTCAGGTCGATCCCGGCGGGCATGTCCAGCAGCAGCACGAAATCGTTCTGCGTGCCGTGGCCCTTGGCGAACTTCACCTGATCAGGATACGTGCCGCCACGCCGTCACCGTGGCGTCCAGCAGGCCGCCGGCCGCACCGTCGAGCCAGTGGACCCGGTGGTCGCGGCGGAACCAGGAGCGTTGCCGCCGCACGTAGCGCCGCGTCCCGACGAACGTCGGTTCGAGGGCTTCCCGGCCGTCCAGGCCGGCGTCGAGGGCCGCCAGCACCTGCGCGTAACCCAGCGCGCGGGCCGCGGTCACCCCGTCGCGCAGGCCGGCGCCGATCAGCGTGTTGACCTCCTCGACCAGGCCGGCGTCGAACATCGTGTCGGTGCGGCGCCGCAGCCGTTCGTCGAGAGTCGTTGTGTCCCAGTCCAACCCGACGATCAGGGTGTCCCAGCGCGGTGCGGCGCCGATGCTGGGCGCCGACGCCGCATACGGCCGCCCGGTCAGTTCGACGACCTCCAGTGCCCGCACGACGCGGCGGCCGTCGGTCGGCAGGATCGCGGCGGGGACGAAGAACAACATCATCGGGGATGATGCCGTCCTCGAGCTCACCGTCCGCACGTTCTCGGCGGGGAACCGAGCTTCAATCGCCACCGAGATCGACCGGGTCGCCACGGGCATCGCCTCCGCCCATGCGATGTCGGCGACCGTGGGCTTACACGAGGGTTA
>ERZ724512.106-NODE-106-length-31366-cov-6.847019_pt1 | contig 31366 bp, 26 predicted proteins | sample MGYA00376045_ERZ724512 | MGnify/ENA primary metagenome ERZ724512 (study PRJEB28724, sample SAMN07190883) | activated sludge metagenome | isolation source: activated sludge of sewage treatment plant in Hong Hong | place: Hong Kong | collected 2016-03-17 ... | reverse complement strand
GGAGCCCGCCGAGCACCCACCGGGTGGGCGCCTGCGTGCCCGGCGCCGTCTCCTCGACCTCGGGAGGCGGCAGGGCCGGGGCGGGGGCGCTCACCGGGCCACCTCCGAGAACCGGGTCCGGCGAGCCGGGAAGGCGTCGGTCATCACGACCGCCTCGACGTCGTCCGGCAGGGCCACGTCGGCGGGGACCTCGACCGTCACGGTGGACGTGTCGGCCGCGGCGTCGGTGGTCAGGTGGGTGGCGCTCTGGTAGTCCACCGGTAGGGGCTCCCCGGTCGCCGCGTCCAGGAGCAGGATCGACACCACATGGTCGCCCTCGGCGTAGCCGGCCGGCGACAGCCGCGCGCTGAACCGGCCACGGTCGCGGGTCACCGGCGAGACCGTCAGTCCCGGAACCCGGCGCAGCATCGGCGTCCGGGCGGACTCGCCCAGGTACGTCCCGCCGGCGGTGATCACGCCCTGGGCGTCACACATGCCGGTCAGCGGCATCTGCCCGCCGTACGACGGGATGTCGGCGCACACGGACTCGGCCAGGAACTGGGCGTCGGGGTCCACCCGCCCCCGCGCGTCCATCGTGCCCCGCAGGTCGAACCGCTGCAGCGGCACCGGGCCGAAGGTGAACCACAGCGTCGCCTGGGCGGCGCTGAGGGAGAACGTGCCATCGCGGCGCACGCCGGAGACCGGGAACGAGAACCGGGCCTCGGGGTCGGCGACCAGCCGGCCCGAGGCGTCCTCCTTGGCGCCGACGAACCACACCACGGTCGAGTCCGCGGCCGTCCGCACGACCCCGCCAACCCAGTCGTAGAAGTCGAACCCGATCTGGTTGACGCTGGTCAGCATCGGTGGCAGCGGCACGGCCAGGCGGGACAGCCGGATCCCCGACACCGAGGCGGCGCCGACGTGGGGGTGCCACGGTGTGCCGTCCGAGCCGGTATGGACCCCGAAGGTGCCCTGCACCGCGCGCATCGCTCCCGTCCCGAGATAGACGTTCCCCAGGCGCGGGCCGCCGGTCGTGGCCACGGCCGACACCGTGACGGTGAAGTCGCTGTCCGCCGGCAGCAGCTCGCGCGGCCGCACGAACACGTAGCGGCCGTCCCCGGAGAACGACACCGCCACGTCGACCGGGGGGTCGACCGTGACCAGCTGCGCCGGGTCTGGGCCGGGCACGAACCGCGCCGGGACGGTGCGTCCGCCCTCGCGGACGACCAGCCGCCCGGTGAAGTAGCCGGCCGGGGAGATCGACACCGGTCGGTCGGCGGGGACCAGCCGGCCGCCGGCGTCGACGCCGTACACGAAGGTGCCGTCGGCGGGCAGGTCGTCCTCGGGCGGGACGCAGCGTTCGTCGTCGGTCGTGGCCCGCAGGCAGTAGTCGTAGGGCACGAACCAGACGGTGCCGTCCTGGCTTCCGGTCACGACGCCGTTGGTGGTCAGCGCGGGCGAGGAGTTGAGCTGGTTGCGGGCGGCCAGCCAGGGGTCGGCGGCGGTGGTGTCGAACGCCCAGCGCCGGGTGCCGTCCGTGCCGTCGATCGCGACCAGCAGGCCGTTCGCGGCGCCGACGTACACCACGGGGGTGCCGTCCGGAGCCCGCCCCACGGCCGGCGAGCTGCGCACGGGCGCCCCGGTGTCGTAGGTCCAGAGCAGGTCACCTGCGGGGGACAGGGCATAGACCAGACCGTCGGTCGAGCCGACGATGACCTCCTGGAGCACGCCTGCGTCGTCCTCGACGAGCGCCGGGGAGGAGTAGATGTGGTCGCCGGTGGCGTACTTCCAGAGCACGGACCCGTCGGTTCTGTCGACCGCGTAGAGCGCGCCGTCGAAGGAGCCCTGGTAGATCGTCCCGTCGGTCGACAGGGCCGGCGAGGAGGTCACGTAGCCCAGCGTGGTGCGCTGCCACAGCTGCTTGCCGTCGCGGTCCAGGGCGAAGAGTCGCGCGTCGATCGAGCCCCAGTAGGTCGTACCGTCCTCATCGACGGCGGGCACCGTCCACACCGCGTTGGCCGCCTCGTGGGTCCAGGCCACCGACCCGTCGGGGTGGACGGCGTAGGCCTGACCGCCGGTGTTGCCCTGGTAGATCGTCCCGTCCGGGCCGACGTTGGGGCTGCCCTCCCACCACGACACGAGCTGGGGGCTGTCCGGCGCCGGCGGGTCGGCGGTGAGCTCCCAGACGACCCGGTCGTCCTCGGGCACCGCCGGGTCGGTGCGCACCCGGCGCAGGACCTCGTCGCCGGAGCCGACGACCAGGGAGTCGCCCACGCCGGGCTCGGCGGCCAGCAGCGCCGGCGCGGTGTCGATGATCCCGCCGGTGCGCAGGTGCCACACCTCGCGACCGTGCGGGTCCAACCCGTGCAGCACATGGTCGGCGCTGCCGACGTAGATGGTCCCGTCCGCCGAGACCACCGGGGTGGAGAAGATGCCGCCGCCGGTGCGGAAGGACCACGGCTCGGTGCCCGGGTCGCGGCCCACCACCGAGGATGCCCCGGTGTTGCGCAGGTCGTGGCGCATCGTCGGCCAGGGCGACCCGGCCTGCGTGGCCGGCGAGGTGGTCGGGATGTCGGCGGCGGTGGACGCCGGTCCGGCCGTGAGGTGGATGGCCGAGGCGGTGAGGACGCCGATGGCGGCCAGCGCCGCGGCGCCGATCGACCAGCGTCTGGTGCCCACGCGCGGAGTCTGGCAGAGAGGACGGCCGCACGAGGCCGATCCAGAGACGAACGGTGCTCGTCGGACCCGTGCCGGTCGGGTGGTGTCGAGGCTCGGCGCTGGCGCGCCTCGCGCCTCGATCACCGACGGGCATCAGATGTCGTATCGAGCTCGAACATGACTGTCATGCAGGCGCGTGCGGCGCAGTGGGAGAGCGACTCAGCCGCCGAGTGACTTCCTCGCGTCTGCGAGCAGCAGGTACAGGTGAAGTTGATCCGTGGGGGAGCGCTTGAAGCCCAGCTTCTCGTAGAAGGTGGCGGCGTCCTCGTGCAGGGCGTGCACGAGCAGGATGCGTACGCCGATCCGGTCTGCGGCTGCCAGGGTCGAGAGGATCGCGTCTCGGACAAGGAACCTGCCGAGTCCCGAGCCTTGCGCCTTGGCGTCGATGGCGAGGCGTCCCATCAGCACGGCTGGCACGGGGTTCGGCCCGTTGCGGCGCACCTTGCCGGGAAGGTGCGCCTGCTCGATCGCCACGGCAGACAGCGTGTGATAGCCCAGCACCTTGTCCGTGTCGCCATCGACGCAGACGTAGCACCGTCCGAGATCGGCGAGGTGGTTGGTGAAGGCTCGGTCGGAGAGGTAGCGGTTGAGCGAGATCTCGCCGGAGTCGAAGTCGGTGGTGTTGTCGCTCGCCTCGATGGGGCGCGGCTGCTGCGGATTCACTTGTCCCAGGGCGCAGGCTCGTTGAGCAGCTTCGCCAGCTCGGGGATGCGCTTGGCCGGCCGGTCGAGGATCGCAGCGAACTCGGTCCACGCGGCATCGTCGAGTCGGAACACTCGGCGGTCGGCGAGGGTGTCCTCGGCGCGGGTCACGGCCGCGGTCGTGACGAACTCGGTCAGCGACTGCCCGGTGACGGCCGCAGCGTCACGAATCAGAGCGTCCTGATCCGGGGTGAGGCGCATGGCAAGGCGGGCTTGCTTGCGGCGAGTGGATTCGTGCGACGCGGTCATGCGACCGAATGTACGCCTGTTGTGCATACAACGCGACCTCGGGGCTGCTGGTCCGTCAGCATGGGTCCGCAAGGGAGCGTCTTGCGGACTGCTTCCGAACTGGAGCAAGACAAGCCAGCCCCTGAAACTGCGTTTCCACAGGTCAGGGGCCGGCTTGCAACGACCGACGGATCAGATGTCGTGGTAGAGCTCGTTGTATCCGGCCGGTGTTGGCTGGTGTTGTGCGGTATCGAGAAGGGCTGCTGACCTGGGCAAACGCCTATCGCCGGTGTTGACCTCTACAACGACAAGTCGGCTCGTGACGGATCTCCTGCGGTATCACTGCGGTACTTGAACGACTCCAGATCAAGCCGCCAGACGTTGCCGGACTCGCCGTCGGAGCCGAGGGAGACGACGTGGGTCAGGTGCTCGATGCCGGGGAGCTGGAGTGTGCGCTCGCCGAAGACGTGGTGGTGTCCGTGGACGAGCAGTTGCGGCCGAGCGGCCTCGAAGACCCGGTTGACCCGGGCACGCGAGACGGCCGCCCACGACAGTGATTCCTGCGGCCAGCCCTGCGGGTTGTACGCGAGCGTTTCGCGCACGGCGGGCACGCACCACTCGGGCTCGGGGGAATCGTGAGTGATGAGTACGTTGACCGAACCGCCGGCGATGGCGGCACGGACGTCATCCTCCGACGGCATCTCTTCGGGCCACCAATCGACGCCTTCGGTGCGGAGGTGCTTGTCGACCGAAGCGGCACCGCCGAACGACATGAAGCTCACGCCGTCGATCTCGAAGCGGTGGCCTCGCGGCAGCACCCGGATGTGGTCGGTCAGGTCGAGGGGTAGAGCTGCGCCGGTGTCGGGGTTCCGTTGCTTCGGATTCGCCCAAAGGCTCGTCAGGCGAGACCAGTCCTCGTGGTTGCCGGGCGTCACCAGGATCTCGACGTCGTCGCGGGCGCAGGTGTTCTCGACGGCCTGCAGGTACCGCTTGCCTGACGCGCCAGGCCAGATACCGAAGTCACCGACGTGCAGGATTGTCGTGACGCCGGAGGCGCCGATGGACTGGATGCGACCGATGGCCCAGGGCAGGTTGCCGTGCCAGTCGCCCGCGAACACCACCTGCACCATGGGCAACAACGGTAGGCGGAGGACGCCGCTCGCGCCCAACGAGTTTCTTTCGACACGCCCGCGGACCGCCCGAACGCATGTGCGGGCGGACCGTAGCTTGTTGGTGATGCCGGGCGACTACGTCTTGGCAGTGATCAGCCCTTCGGGCGTCCCGTGAGAAGAACATCGACTGTCTCGTGATCTCCGGCCATCGTCGGAAGGAGCAACACATGAGCATCGCAAGCATCCTTGGCGTCGAGAACATCGAAGCGCCCCTCATGGCAGCGGCGCGGGCGGCATGGCCGCTTTTGTTCGTCCACCGTTGTATGCGACGAGGTTGCGGAACCGGCCCACGCGGAAGAGTCGCCCGAACCGCAGTGGGTTCTGCGCGTGGTGCTCCACCACCTGCTCGACGTTGGCGTCGTCACGCTCGTCGAGGCGAAGATCCTTGCCTCCGCTTCCAAATCACGCCGACTGGCTGAACAGGCCCATGCGCGGACGAGCCGGGCTCACCTCCGCCGATGCGCTGGAGGTGTTGACCTGGCTGGAACCGACGAAGGCGCGAACGATGCGCCGCGACGTCGGGAAGCTCTTGGATCGCATCGCTACGGCTGTCCGCGACCTCGACGTCATCGAGTTGCTGGAGCAGGAACCTGACGACGATGTCCCCTTCCAGGACTGGGCTCTCGGTCTCGGTGACCCCAGGGAAGTGTGAGCTGTAGCCGGGTTCAGGGAGTTCGAGGTGTCGGCGGCCAAGTTCCACGTCGCCACATGGGATCCGGACGGAGCGATGCGGCGCGCCGGGCATGTGTCCGCAGTGCGTCCGTGCCGAGTACGCCGCGGGAGTCGTCGACGTCAGTCGACGTTCCCGCGGCCTCGTCTGCGGAGCCGCTTATGCGGCTGTCGCGGGCTCTGCGAAGGCACGGACGCCGAGGGTGTCCTTGCTCAGCATCTCGGTGAGCAAAGCGTCGAGCGTGTGGGCGACCCGAGCGTCAAGCCAAGTCTGGCCGCAGGAGTCGCAGACGGTCACGGGGACGCCCGTGACGACGGCGACATGGCCGTTCTTCTCTACGACGTACGGCCTGGTGGTGGGCACGCGCTCGCCGTTACCGCAGACGTTGCAACTCATGACCCACCCTTCCTTCGCTTGAACTCGTCGTCCCAGTCCGAGGGCCGCGGCTCGTACACGGTGACGAGGCGCTCTTCCTGCTGACCGGAGTCGACGGCCACCAGGAGGTGCAGCGGCCGAGTCCATTCTACGAGAAGGACGATCTCCCGCGTCTGCTCCGGTGAGTCCTGAAGCTCCTCGATGACCTCGCCGCCGCCCAGGAGTTGCTCGAACTCGGCCAGCCCGAGGTCGATCAGGCGCAGCTTCTGGAAGACGTGAAGGCTGTAGACGTAGTCGAAGCGTTTGACGTATGGACGTGAGACGGGCCGCCGTTGGTAGCTTCACCGGGTGAGCGACGGACCGTTCTACTACGTGCGCTCGACCGGTTCTCGGGTCGCCCATCACTGGGACTACCGGCGGGACCGGTCGACCCACGCACTGTGCGGTCAGGCTCCTCTCCGAGATGGCCACGGTAGATCTGAGCACCGACGGCGTCGAGGTGCTGTGGTCGGTGCTCAGCGTTGTCCGGTGGTGCCTTGCGTTGGTGACCGCGCGGGAGCGGTCGAGCGCGAGGTCAGGGGCCCGGCCGGACGAGCTTGATGGCGAGGTCGACCAGCGTCTCGGCACGCCGTAGCAGCGGGTCCACCTTGGCGGGGGTGATGAGCTTGGCGCCGTACTCGACCTCTGCCTTCGCGGCGATCAGGTCGCGGAGCGCCTTCTCCGCGGTCGCCGCGTCGGCGTGTGCCCCGAGTGCTCGGCGCAGCTCGCGGGCGGCCGCAGCGTGGTCCTTGGCCTTGCTGGTTGCTCCGGTCAGGGCGGTGACGATGGCGTCCTTGGCGCTGATGCCGGCATGGATCGCATCGCCTGCAGCGGGTGTCGCGCGCTCGAGGTCGTGGTTGTCGTGAGCGGAGTCGAGGTACTCCTGGGCCTTCTGTAGGAATGCCCGTGCGTGGTTCTTGCTCTGCGCGCTGGTCATGAGGCGACCCGGGAACGACGGGGCAGACGGCCGAGAAGGGCGACGCCGTCGCGGAGGACGTCGGCGACGACGGGCTCGCGGGTCGCCGCGTCGTCGGAGATCTGCTCGGGGGTGAGGTGGAGGACGTCGCAGTCGTTGCCGAGCCGGGCGCGCACGCTGTCGGCGAGCGCGACGCGACCATCCCACTCCTCGGGGGCGATGACGGCGAGGTCGATATCGCTGTCCGCGTGGGCCTCGCCGCGCGCGGCCGAGCCGAAGAGGATGACGGCATCGACGCCGCTCGCTGTCTCCGTGACGACGCGGGTCAGCATGGCGAGCGGGCTGGCAAGCAGGCGCAGGGGATCGACCGCGTCGTGCTGCTCGTTGACCCGGTGGACGCCGGCACGGCCGACGGTCTCGGTAGTGATGATGCCGATCTGCGCCAGATCGCGCAGGGCCTGCTGGACGGCGCCGAGGCTGTGGCGATCGCCCACCAGCGCGTGCACACCCCGCCCGGTCAACGGCGCGCCAGTGTGCAGCAGCGCGGCGAGCACCGCTCCGCGGGCTCCGGGCATCAGGCCGCCGAAGGGCTCACCAAAGTTCACATGAACAGAATAACAGTCATATGAACGTCGTGTTAGTCATTGGCGATGGCAGTAGTGCTCGCTTCCCCTCACCAACTACGCACCTCATGCACTGTCGGAGTCAACGTAACGTTACCTAACGAAGCAGGCGTAGGTTCGTGGCCATGGGCGACACGAGTCGGCGGGTCGAGAAGGCGGCGCGAGCGCGCGACGAGCGGCCCCTGCTGCGCTGGCTCAAGACCAGCGTCCCCGCGACGTGTGCCGGACCCGGCTGCGGCAAGCCGTTGCCGACGATCCTGCCGGACACCGGCTCCGGGCGGACCCGGACCTGGTGCTCCGACGCCTGCCGCCAGAAGGCGTACCGGGCACGGAAGGCAGCGGCCGGTGCTGCGCTACCGACGCCACCCACAGCTTCGACCGAGACGCCGATGGGCACGGCACATTCCGCCGACGACTGCATCGTCGCTGTACTCAACTCGACGAGGTCGACTGCTGCGGTGCTCGACGTCGCACGCCGCGCGCTCCACGACGGAGTCCTGGATCGGCGCGAGTACGTCGACGTGCAGGTGGCGCTGATCGCCCTCGTGGAGGAGATGGGCACGTAGTTCGCCGTCGTACGTCCGCTCGCACTGGTCGCTTGCTGCTTCTCCTCGATGAGGGGCGGTGATCGCCGTTCCTCCCCACGACGGAGGAGACCTGTGATGAGCATCAAGGACCGTGACACCGATCAGCCCGGCTTGTGGCCGGCACCGGATTCGGCCGCGCGAGGAACGCAGCCCGCGGTGCCTCCCGCGCTGCCGTCGCGCCGGAGCTCAGCGCCGCGACGAGACGTTCCTGGTCTGTGGCACATCCAGGTCGTTGCGGCCTACTTCGACGTGTCCGTCGACACGGTCTACGGATGGCGCTCGAAGACCTACGGCCCGCCGGCGATCAAGGTCGGCAAGCATCTGCGGTGGCGACCCGAGGTGGTCGTCGCCTGGGCGAAGGAGCAGGAGATGCGGGCCGAGTGAGAGCCTGCGCGGTCGACAGTGGGCGTAGACTGATCTCAAGGATTCTGTAGATCTCAAGAATCGAGTAGCCATGAACCTTGCGAAGCTCTCCGCCAACGGACAGATCACTGTCCCGGCTGAGGTGCGCCGTCGGCTGCATCTGGTGCCGGGCGACAAGGTTCTGTTCCTCGAGAAGCCGAATGGTGAGGTCGTCGTCGCCAAGGCTGGCGTCTCGGCACTCATCGACGCCCAGGCTGCGTTCGCCGGCGCGTCCGCCGACTTCGGCGTGAGCGACGAGTCGGACGTCGACGAGCTCGTGGCTGAGTCTCGCGGCCGAGCGTGATGCGGGTCCTGCTCGACACCAACATCATCATCTCGGCGCTGCTCCTCCGATCCTCGACACCGTCGACCGTTGTCGAGGTCGTGCTGCAAGATCACCGGCTGGTTCTCACCGACTGGGTGATCGCTGAGCTGAGGGAGGTCGTGGGACGCAAGCGCTCCGATCTGCTTCCGGCGCTGGAGACGTTCTTGTCCTCCATCGACTACGAGCTGGCCGGTCCTGGCGACACGGCTGTGGCGATCTCGGATCCCGACGATCAGCCGATCCTCGACGCGGCGACAGCATCCGCCGTCGACGTGATCGTCACCGGGGACAAGCACTTCCTCGCGCTGGACATCGAGACGCCCCGCATCCTGACCGCTCGCGCGTTCGTCGAGGCTTACGTTCAGCCCACCTGAGGTAGCGGTCGCTCCATGTACCACTCATGTAACAAGCCAGTGGAGAAGAACGAGAAACGCCGCCGAACGACCATGAAGGTCGTCGGCGGCGTATCCGCAGGTCAGAGGCTTCTTCTGGTCAACGCTTGGCGTTGCTCTCGGCCGTCCCTGGTAGCCCTGAATCAGATGTCGTAGTAGAGCTCGAACAAAGTGTGGCCGTTGCGGCTGTTGTTGATCGTCGTTGGTTGCCGCTGAAAAGTGGCTCTGACCTGCGCAAACGTCCTCACGGCGTCGGTGTTCGTTGTTGGCTGTCGTGGACCTGAAACGAGAATCTTGCGGACTATTTGCGGACTGAGTTGAACGAACTTGGCCGACGATCGAGGCGCTACACGTCGGCTGGGTCTTCGATCCCGGCCTTGACCAAGGCGCGAGCGATGGCACGGTCGCGCCAGTTCTCGATCCACTCCGTGACGCTCTTACCTCGCCAGAGTGTCACGATGCCGAGGAGGAAGCCGACGAGTGCGCCTCCACGAATCCAGGGGCTGCTCCACGCGGGTAGCCAATCACTTGCTGCTGCAAAGTAGCTACCAGCACCAACGATGACGGACGCGAAGACGATGATTGCGGCTACTGCCTTGGCCGTGACTGCGATGGCAGATGCTCGGCGAGCGATTCGGTTCCGAATCGATGACTCAGTCCGGGCGTTCTGCGCCTCGAGGCGCGCGACCCGGTCTCGGAGTTCCCGCGATTCTGCTTGGCTTTGTTCGGCATCAAACCTCGCCTCGACCTCGTGCGCCTCTGCTTGTGCTGCGCGGGCCATCGCCTGATCGCGTGCGTCTTCTGCCGGCTTGGCAGCGGCTTCTCGCGCTCGCCCGAGGGCGGTGGTAATCGTGGCCTCCGTTATGTTGCGGGGGTCACCGTAGGTGGCGTCCATCACGGCCCGCTGCGCCTCGCGCGAATACCGCAGCAAGGCCACACCGTCAGCGTCGATCGTGCCGCGACGATCCAGCCGATCGACCTCGTCAACAAGCTTTGTCCAGAGGCTTGCAGACGGAGCAAGCGCCGAGTAGCAGTCGGCGATGATCTGTCGGCGGGGGAGTTCAGGGGCAGACGTTGGTGTCTTCACCCAGAGCAGGGTGGTGATGGCGTTGTCGAGCATCGCCAATGGCCATTCGTGACGGCCGGAGTTGAAGAACGATCGGCTCGCCTTGACCAGGTTGTAGTTGTTCGTCACCAGGACCGCCTTGCATGTTTCCAAGTGCGAGTCGCTGACGCCGTGGCGAATGCGGTGGATGGCAGTCAAACTGTCGAGATCGACACGGAGAGTGGACTGATCGCGGTAGCCCACGGTCCGTTGTAGGACGTCTTCGAACGCAATCTCATCGACGTTGTAAGCCGACGTGTGTGGCGGTGGCGCAACGACACTGATGCGCTGCGCCTGGATGTCCTTCTCCAGGGTCGCGATAGCCATGTCGAGGTCGGCTGGTGTAGCACCCGACTCCCGATAGTGACGGGCTACACCCCGTATTGATGACTCTGCTCCAGGGCTGCGTGCGAGGGCAGCGCGAGCCCCCTTCAGGATGCCGCGCATCTCCTTCATGGAGTGGTCGAAGCAGGCGAGGTCCGCACCTTGAGACCGGGCGAGCAGGAGCATGGCCGTGACTGCCTCCCTCGCCTCCTCTCCCTCGTGTCCGAGGGCCCTTAGGCAGATTGGCGCGTCGAGGTACAGCGTGGTGTTTCGGAACCGTCGCGTGACCTGGCCGGTGGACTCGACGTACAGCGCAGACGCAAGCATCGAGCCCTTGATCATCTGATCGAGGTAGCTGAATGTCACCGGCTCGTTCTCAAACACCTCGGCGACGTACGCAGCGACGACGTATCCACGGCCTTGGAGGGGATCGTCACCGTCGGCGTATCGCGATCCACGGACCGAGGAAGTGAGAAGGGGCAGGACGTGCTGCTCGATGTACTCGACCAGCGCTTCCTCGGCAGCGTCTGCTGTCCACTCCAACTCAAAGCGGTCCTGTGCGAAGGCGACCAGTGCTGTAACGACGCTGTTCTGCTGGCGTCGGAAGTCCGCTTGTTGCGAGACGAGGTCGGGGAGCTCGTCGGCGACCCCATCCACAAGGCCGACGGCGGACGAGCGCTGGACTCGCTTGATCTTGCCCCTGCGGACCCCGCGGTCGACCAAGGACTTGATCACGTTCGTCGGGAACTCAAGCCCGAACCGAGTCAGGACGGTGTCACGGATCTGGGACGGCTCCTGGGCACTGGGCGACGTTCGCAGCACTTCAAGCACGAACGGAACGAAGTTGTCCAGGTAGCTTGCGTGGCTCGCCTCCCAGGTGACGTTGATGTACGCCAAACTGGCCAGAGTGACGTCGCTGTTCGTTCGCGGAGCGGCCGCAGTTGCTTCGAGTTCTTCGGTCATGCGATCAGATCAGCTCTCCTCGAAGCCCGACTGGTCGAACTTGAGGGTGCGAGCGTTCTCCGAGACGGTGCGGACCTTGCCGTCCTCGAAGCCCGAGGCGTTGTTGGCTTCGATCTCGATGCGGACGGTCAGCTCGGTGCCGTCGGCGGCACGGAGGTTGGCGATGACCTCGTCGGCGATGTTCTTGAAGTCCATCGCGATCTTGTCGGAGTTGAGGGTCTTCACGCCGTAGAAGCGGGTCTTGGGCTTGGTGAAGACGATGTCGACCTTCGGTGCGTTCGGGTCGAGCGGCTTGACACCGCCATTCTCCTCGATCAGCGCCTTGAGCTGCTCCTCCGGCGTCGCCTTCGGTTCGGCCTCAGCCTCGCGCTGCTTCGTGGCGACATCGGGCCGCACGAGCAGAAGCGTGTCGGTGGCCACGGGCGCCGCGCCTTTGTCATCGGGTGTCCACAGGCCGATGTAACGGCCGGCGGCTTCGTCATAGCCGGTGGCGAGTGCAAAGGCATCGGTCACCCAGATCATCGGGAGGTCGACAATGCCCTCGTTGAGCACCCTCCGATCCCGCAGACGTGGCATGTAAGGGTACTGCGAGTACAGACCCCACAGCGCGCCGAGAGAGACGTGACCGTCCTTCCAGATCTGCGGAACCTTGTTGATCGCCAAGCGGATGGTTGCGGCAGCCTGCCGAGTCGAAAGGTCGCCGTCGTTGCCAAGTCGACGTGAGACACGCTCGGCAAGCGACTCTGACTGACCCTCAACCTTGGTCTCGCGGATCACGAACGGCGAACCGGGGTTCGGCTGAGTCGGCACCAACGCCCAAGTGAAGCTCTGCAACAGGCGCGCGGTCACGGTCTGGTCGGCCTGGTCACGACGCTGTGCAGCTTGGTTCTTCTGGTTCTGTGTGAGGTCGAGGTCGGCCTCGTTGTCGAGAACGTGCTTCCAGCCGAGGTAGTCGCGCGTCGCAGAGTTCAGCTCTTCGAGCCGGGCCTCGTCGGCTGCGAGGTAGACGACCGTGTTGCGGTTGGTTCGGTTGGCACTGCCGCGCTGCTCGGTGGCCTTCTGCGCGAACGCCTTGGCCTCGGACTCGGCCTTGCCCTTGTGCGCGAACTTCGGGTGAAGGATCACCAGCCGGGCCTCATCGGTGTCAGGGATGTCCGCATTGGACTCCGGGCACACATGCACTCCGGCGAAGTCACCTCGCGTCCGCCCCTGGCCCTGGAGCCTTCGGACGATCTCGGCCCAGACGTCCTCCTTGTGGAGGCGCTCGGCTTGATCCTTGGCGGTGCGGGTGATGTTGGGCTGGAGGTCGTACCAGTACTTGCCAGACCCGGAGTAGAAGTACGTCGCACGGTCACCAAGTTGCGTCAGCGCGGCGTGGAAGTTGCCCGGCACATCACCGGGAACAGCGGTGCCAAGGAAGACCCGCTGGGTGCCGATGCCCTTGTGCGTCGATCCCGGAGCAATGGTCGGTGCCGCGCCGAAGAACACCGTCCGGGCGAGGCGCTTGGTGAGTGCCCGCTGCCCGAAGAGCGGCTTCTCCTTGTCGATGCGCCCGGGCTCGGAGTTCGGGCCGTCGACGTCGGCGTCGATGATCGTCTTCCAAGAGTCCTGGAGGTACTGCGTCAGCTCGGCGTTCACGTTCGCGGTGGCGAGCGGGATCGACCCGGGCATGATCAGCGGTGATGCGTCCTCGCCCGTCCAGAGGGCGTGGATGACCGTGCTCATCAAACGCAGGACACCGCGGGTGCGCTGGAATCGCTCCAGCGACGACCATTCCTCGTAGAGGGTGTCGAACAACTCCGGGTGGATCGGGTAGGTCCGCTTGATGCGGTCCTCGTACGCCGCGTCCCTGGCCTCGCGGGGGAAGTCGTCGGTGTACTTGCGATACATCTCGACGTACGCACGGGCGGTCGCACCGATCGAGGCGAGCGCGGCGGCGTCAGCGTCCTTGAACAGACGCTGCTTGACGATGTGGTACGCCTCGTCCGACGAGGCCGGCCGCCACTGGTCAGCCACACGGCGCACGACGTTCTGGAGCCGCTTGAGCGCCTCCAGTCCGTTCGCACCGCCGACCTCCTCGGCGTTGCCCGCGACGATCTTGTCGCCGCTGTCCCCGCTCTCGGAGGCGGGGATCGAGATGGCCAGCAGGACTCCGGACGTGCCCTTTGCTGCCTCGGTGAGCGACTGGGCGAAGGTGAACTGGTCGTCGAACGTGCCACCCGCGAGGTCGTCGCGGCCGACGAGGGATCGGGCGTAGGCGACCCACTCGTCGATCAGGATGACCGCGGGCGCGTACGTGTGGAGCAGCTCGTGGAGCTTCTCGCCGGGGTGGGTGCGGTCGGCGTCGGACTGGGCTACGAGGACGAAGGCTTCGGGGCCGCCGAGCTGCCAGGCGAGCTCTCCCCAGATCGTGTTGACCTGCGTGCCGTCGTCCTTGACCACGCCCGAGGGGCTGAAGTGGTTGCCGACGATGGCGACGCGGTTGACCTTGTCACCTTTGTAGCCACTGGCGAGCAGCAACTCTTGGGTGGCCTGCGGGAACTCGCCGACGGGGAGTCCAGCGGCGACATGCCAGAGCGAGAGCATGGAGTGCGTCTTGCCGCCACCGAAGTTCGTCTGGAGGTTGATCACCGGCGATGCGTTGTCGTCACCCGACAGCCGTCGTACTGCGCGGCCGATGAGGTCGCTCAGACCCTCCGTGAGATACGTCCGCCGGAAGAACTCGACCGGGTCTGCGTAGTCGGAGTCCGCCTCGCCGCCGGTGGCGACCTTGTAGAGGTCGGCCGCGAACTCGGAGGCGTGGAAGTTGCCCGTGGCGACGTCGTCGTGGGGCTGGAGCACCTCGCGCCATGGCTTCAACCCGCCCACCGCTTCGGGGTTGTCGACGGCGGCCTTGAGGACCTTCTTGTCGTCGCGGTCAGCCGTCACACGGCGAAGGTTGAGACGGACGTCCTTGATGAGGTCGCCCTCGCCGGGCTTGCTGAGCAGGCGCATGAGCCGCTCGGCCGTGTCGAGCACGCGGTAGGCGTCGTCGTCGGTGAAGGAGCCGTTGTGCGCCCAGGTGTTGCGGGCGTTCTTCAACTCTGTGGCGAACGCCTCGCCGACGCGGCCGAGGGTGTCGGAGAAGGGGTACCAGCGGGGCTTCACGTTGGTCGTGATCGCCGACTCGGTCAGGATGCGGAGCTGCACCTGCGGGTCCAGCGGGTCGTACACCTTGCCCGCGTGACCGTCCTTTGCGGCGACGAGCTGGACCCAGTTGGCACCGGCTGACGGGTCGACAGCGCCGATCACCGAGGAGATGTAGTCATCGAGCGCCGGCGCGATGATCTCGAACATCTTCCCTACGCGGTCGCGGTTACTTAGTGCCACGGTTCAACCCTAACGATGGTGACTGACAAGAAATGGGAGTTCATCAGGCTCACGACTCCTCTGGCCCGACGAGCACTGCTGTGAAGAATGGATTGATGTCGGACCATCGGACGCGGCCCGGTCCACCTCGGTAGAACCACCAGTCATCGGGGTCGCTGACGTAGTCGCGATCGTCGTCAACGGGAAGCTGGTCGCGGCCGAGTTGGATCGTCTCCGCGAGCGCGCTCACATACGACGGAAGCTCCTCGCGCCTGAGCAGCCGAGCTTCGGGTTGCTGCCACGACTCGGCAAGACCGAGCAGCGCTGCCGGAAGGTCGGGCGTTGGCGCGTCCTTTCCGACTCCGCCACCAGGGCTGCCGCTCCCACTTGGGCCGCCGGCTGAGGCGCCTCCGCCGCCGCTACCCCCACCACTCCAGTGTCTGACCAGGCAGCTGAGCGGCGAGCACAGCACTTCAACGTCAGTCCGCGCCACGGTGCTCTTCAGGTGGGGCGTCATCAAAGTGGCGCTCGCGATGTTGATGCCGTTGATGTCTGGCGCTCCGTCGCCGTGGCCGCATACCGATCGCGCGGGCTGCGATCCGCTCAGTCCGTTGTAGAAGGCATACCCTGAGAGCACGCCGTCGCGGCTGCCCGCGTCGATCAACGTCTGATGCTGCGGACCCCACCGGTTGGTGCGGTTCAGGCCGCGATAGGTGTCGTCCCTGCGGAGCACTTTCGCTTGGAGGTAGACACCTGCGAACTGACCCGCAGCATTGACGAACCACAGTGCGATGTCGGCGCCGTAGAGTTGCGCCTCCTGGCGCTTGGTGAACTCGTTTGCCCTCGCCCGCATCTTCGACCGGCGGACCTTGGCAACGTAGTCACTGACAAAGTTCTGTGTCAGCGTCTCTTCGTGCGGGTCGATCCCGTTCCGGTGGTCGCGGCGAACCCTCTTCGTCGTGGCTTTCGCGCCATCGTCAAGGATGCGTGCTTGTGTTGCGACCACCGAGGATCACTCCTCGTCATCGAAGTCGAACGCACCTTGCGTCTGCGTGGGCTTCCTGGCGGACCGCGCGACCTCAAGGATCTCCGGCCAGCTCGTCACGAGACTGTTGAACGAGAGTGCGTCCTTGGTCCACCCGTTGCCCTCCGCGACGCGGAACAGGAGGTGCGCGAGCTCTTTCACCAGGTCAGCGTCCACGGCACTATCGGGGCGGCTCAATGCTGCCTGAAGGAAGTCACCTGCCGGCGCGATTCCGTCTCGCTCCAACACCTTGATGAGGTGGTGAAGGGCTTCCCAGTTGTTCGTGTGGAGATCCTCGACCGGGTCGTAGTCCCAGCTCAGGTCAGCGGGCTTGATGAGCTGCACCTTGCCGGCCCGGCTGGTGAGGATGCCGTCGCGGTCCATCACGTCCACGGTGGTGTTGCGCGCGTTGGCGAGGTTGTTCGCATCGCCAAACGCGCCCACGTCGTAGCCATGCTGGCGATACCACGCAATCGCGAACCGGGAGGGAGCATCGAAGTCACCCTCCTGCTCGTTGAGCACCTGATCGAGGATCTCGTTGATGCGCGCGAGAGCCGACCGGACCGTCATCTTCTTGCCGTCCGGTTCAAGGACGGCGCTATAGCGGCTAAAGACCGCCATGCCCGGTCCGATCGCGGCCTGCGGAAGGTCGACAGGTGCGATCTGCCCCTGCTGTAGCTTCCTGAGCGCGTCGGGAAGCTCAGCTTCAAGCGCAGCGATGAAGCCGCGGCGATCGGTGCTCGGCGATGCTTCGGGCCTTGGACGCAGCGACAAGATGATGGACGAAGCCAGCGCATTCGTCCCGATGCTGATCATCCGACCCCCACGCTCGCTCCGGAGCGGCCACGTAGAGGTGATCTCCCAGCCGCTCCGGATCATGCCTTCAAGAAGCTTCTCCCAACCCGTGGAAGCCTCACCCCGGTCGTCGGCGTCACTCTGCTTGAAGGCGTAATACACGGTGATCGGGAACTCATCAGACGCCGAGGATCGCGCGTGCGCAAAGACGCTGCGGAAACCGTCCTCGAAAAACCTCTCAGCTCCTGCCTTTCCGCCGTGCCGGAATTGGTTCGCGACCAGTTCCGCCGTCTTCGGCACCAACATCGTCGACAGTAGATCGGGATGAACCGACCGCAACGACCGACGAAGCCACACATAGAAATAGTCCGACAGGTCGGAGTACCCGATGTTGTCGTAGTACGGAGGATCGGTTGCGATGACAGCGTGATCGTAACTCCGGACAGCCGCATCTTCCTGCGTGACGATTCCTTGGGGGCCGTTAGCTGGAAGGGACTCGATCGCCGCCACAATCCATTCAAAGTGTCCAGAAGCGTTGCCCACCGAGTTCGAGAACGGATTGATCTCTACAAAGTCCCACACCATAGGCAGCGCCTGCCGGGCGAACGTGTCCCTGACACCTTCGATTTGCGGGATCCAGCTACAAAGCGAAGAGAGCCAGTCTGCAAGCTTTGAGCCAAGGAACGCGAGGTATGTGGCGACTGCGTCCGCGTACGCGGCATCACCCGAGTCCGCAATGACGTGCTCGCGCGCTTCGCCGACAAGATCGCTGAAGGTCGTCAGAACCGCCAACTGCCGATTCGTGTACAGATCAACCCATTTGTTCATCCCGTATGCCTGCACACGAAAGCTGGGAGCTTGTGGCGGGATGTCGGCATCAGGCAGGTCTGCAGGACGATCAATGGCCGCCGAAGCGGCATGCTCCGGACTCGGGGCCAAGTACACCCGTCGTCGGGAGCCCTCAGCCACTGTCGCCATCAGTTGCTGGCCAATCCGCCCGGCCTGGCCCTCCGCACGGATGTATTTGAGATCCACGCCCGCCGAGCAGGAGATGCAGGTGGCACCAGTTCGACCCACGGTTCCGTCGTTGCTCGCAGTCGGCGCATTAGACCGATCGTGCGCGATCGCGTAGTCGACCCGCAGCCCAGACGGGTGAGTCGGGTCACCGACAACTTGTGGTCGTACGTACGCTTCGCGCCCCTTCTTCTTGCCCAACCACCATGTGCGGACAAGAGGGAGGTCTATGCCGCAAGCAGGGTTCGGGCAAACTACAGTCCGCGCCCAGATCCATGCGATAACAGTCGCGTTCGAGCCGTCTTCCAGCTTCGCCAGCGGGAAGTGCGAACCGATCCTCCGGAATGCTTCTTCCCGCATCCAGGCGCCGTAGGCCCGAACATCGGCCGCCAGGCCCTGCGTGCCTGACCAGTCGCGGATCTCCGAGTTCGCCAACCCGGGGAACACTGGCGCCTTATTCCTGAACGGAACTGGAATGTCGATCAGTGACCTATTGATCAGGCCCGCAACAGGGTTCAGATCGGAAGCCAGCGCTTGAAGACCGAGGCGCTGAGCTTCGAGCGGAATGGTTCCTCCGCCGGCGAACGGATCGACGATGAGTGGGATTGAGTCGCCGGTCGATCTCACGATCTCCTCGTGCGCCTCGGCAAGCAACCGATGGTCGGTCGTGCTCTCCCACTTTGAGAGGCGAACCACCATCTTGTGCAGCCGCTCCCGCTCGGCCCGCTGCTCACCTTCTGTCGGAAACAGATCTGGACGCGCGCTTGGGTCATCAACGAGCTGCGCGAAGAGTAGCGCGCGCGCCGCAGCCAGCGGGCGACGCGCCCACCATAGGTGGAGTGTGGCGGGGTGCCCCTTCCGCGGCACCGACTTTTCGTGTGCGGACTCACTGTTGACAGCCTCCAGCGGCAGCGCCACCTCGATCAACTTGCGCTTCTGAACCACATCGACCCCTCTGCCCGTCCCCTGGGCATGACCAAGCGGCGCCGGAGCGCCGCGACTTGCATGGTCCAAACCTATCGGCGGCGGCCGACAGAAACGTGGGCGACGTGCAGGTTCGCCCGATATGCGCCCCCGCAGTGGCGGGTCTCGGCAGACCGTCAGGGAGCGTCCAGCTGTCGTGCCATCGGTTGACACCCGCGCGACGAGCCCGACCAACTCATGGCGCTGTGCCTCCTAGCGACGCTTCTTCTTCGTCTGCCTCGCGGCGCGTTCCGCGGCCCGGCGCCGCTGTGTCATCTGCGCTTGAGTGTCCATGTCGCCGAGCGGCCTGAGAGAAGCGACCAGCTCGGCGAGGATCTCGGGGGGTACCTCGGTCTGCCCCGAGTCGTAGGACGCCCCGATGATCGAGCCGGTTGGCTCGTCGTACACGAATGAGGCACCGCGCAAGTAGCCAAGTTGGTGCTTCTTGGCGACCATGTAGGCATGGGCGCGTTGGACGACCTTTTCGCCGTCCATCGGCTCGGGTCGTGTCATCCACACCAACAGCCAGCCGTCCTCCTTGGTAAGCCCCCAAGGCGTAGCGATACTCCGCGGCTGGCCGTTGGGCGCTGGGTGGCTCGTCAGGTCTCCTGGGTAGTCCGCAAGCTGCTGCTGGGCATCCGAGGAGCCTTCGAGAAGCGTGGCGCCGATGCTCAGCCAAGCGAAAATGCCGTTGTCGCGAAGCCAGTCGATGAGCGGAGCCAACGGGGATGGAACCATCCGTGGCTTGGGCGCGATGACCCCAGTCTCGCCGCCAGCGGGAGTGTGCAGCGAGAAGTACCACGCGTCGAGGTCATCGGTGTGGCTTGTGACGAGCCCGGGGACTTGCTCTCTGTGGCGTCGCACGTCCGCCGGCCGAGGCTGGCCGAGCCACGGCATCTCGCGCGCTACCAGAACGGGGTCAGGTTCGACGTACAGACCCATGCGGAAGAAGAGCAAGAACAGGTCCAGCTCATCAACTGCCATGAACATCTCAGTGGCCTTGGGCTCAGTTCTCCGCCTCACGTACAGCAGGAACTCCGCAGGGCGGTCAACAAGCTGCGCGATGAGATCGAGGTCGTTGAGCGAGACGGTCCAAGGGATGTCTTCGCGCGAGAGAAGCCCAGCCCCAACCAACTTGGCTGTCGCCGTGGCGATACCTGGCATGTCGTCAAGACTTGTGACGACGGAATGGATCTCACGAACGTCGGTCAAGTCGATCCAGGAACCATCACGAAGACGAAGACCGTGATCCTGGATGATCCGCTGCTTCACTCGACTGGCTTGCTCTGCTCCCTTTGCGATGGCAGCTGCAAGGTTGCGACGTAGAGGGCTCAACTCGCCGGTCCGTGAGCGGTCACTGAGCGGGATGGCCTTGTCCTCGACGATGAAAGCAACATCGTGGAGAACAAATAGGTGATCCCCTTCCACGAGCTTCGTATATCCCGCGGGCTCACCAGAGGCCTCAGACTCAGTGGCGGGTACGAAGTACTCGACTCCGTGGTGCTCCGTGACCCCAGGGACAAGCGTCCTGAAAAGGTCCGCCACTCGGTCCTCCAAGAACTTGCCGCGATGGGCTGCGTACGTCTCCCAGTGGGCCGAGTTCTTCAGGGCATCCTCGAAGCCGGACTTCACCGCATCGGCGATCAGAGCTGGGTGAATGGCCATCACGAGGTCGTCGCCAGTCAAGAGTGGGTGCGCGCGTACGGGCGAGTTGCCGTCCAGGTAGGTCCGCAGTGCTGCTTCCGCGCCTCCTGATGGGGCAGAAGCAGCAAAGAACTCTGCCACCTTCCTTCCCGCTTCTTTCGACAGTCCAGCCGCGGTCGCGACGTCGGCGATGGGGACGGCCGCTTGCTCAGCGGACGGGTTGAAGAACCGGGTGAATCCGTCGATCGCGACGCGCTTCTCTTCATCCGTTGGGACATGCGTGGTGCTCATGTCGATCGAGTTGAATGCGTCAGCGAGACCTTGACTCCGTGCATTGAACTGGTCCATCTGCATCTGATGGCAGGTGTTGAGGAACGCCAGCGCATCTTCAACGCCGAAGCCGACGAGGGCCTTGATTCCCGAATCGACAGCGGGAGCGCCAAACAGACCCGTCAGCGTCTCCTCTTGCATCTCGGGGTAGGACGTACCTCGCATCCAGCGTCCGTTGCCACGAACGAATGCCGCCACCTGCGCCATGTCGTCGAACTTGTCCGCGGCGAGTAGGTCGCGGACTGTGGCGAGGTTCAGAAGCTCATGGGCAAGAGGGATCAGTCGCTCGCTGATGACCCCGCACAACTCCTGGTCGACCCGCTTTGGAACGAGGCTGCCATCCAACTCCGCCGAAGCACAGAGGAGAGCGACAGCCAGTATTTCGGAGACGGCTGGACCGCTCTGTGCCCCCGCAGCCGGAATGACACCCGCAGGAGCGAAGGGCAAAGTCATCATCCGGATAGCCTCAAGGGTCCCAAGAGGGTCGTAACCAACGAGCCCCTCCACGAACTGTTTCGCTGAATCGTCGATCCGTCCTTCAACCTCTGCCTGAGGGTCGGTTGCCTTGAGGATGTCCGAGAGCAGGTCGGCCGTGTCGAAGGTGCTGTTGAGCACGACCTCGACGTGCTGATCCATCTGCCCGACCTGGGGCTTGCTGCGGCGGGACTTCTTCCGCCGGTTCCGCGAGGACTTGGACGCCATCAGAATGGCGCCTTCCCCTTGGCCCACTGCTTGGCCCAGTCGCCTCGGATGCCGGTGGCGTCGAAGTCGCCGAGGTCGGTGGTGGCGAAGGGGTCGTTGAGGTAGCGGACCTCGTCGTGTTGGGCTCCGCGTGGGTCGACCCGGACGAGGGCGAGTCGGTAGCGCGGGACGGCGTTCTTGCCGACCATGACCTCGTTGTGGGTGACGAAGAAGTCGGTGGCGCCGTCGATGCGGGCCTTGACCTCGATGCGGTAGGTGTCGCCCTTGGCATCGGTCGAGAGGATGTCGAAGCCGGGGTTGTTGAACGCCTGCTCGACGGGCTTGCGGCCAAGTTCTCGCTCCCGGGCGAGGACGAGGTCGACGCCGCGACGTTCGACCTCCTTGGTCTCTTTGGCGTGGATGGGCGCGGTCGCGGGCAGGTCGCCCTCCAGCATCCCGACCGGCAGCACGAGGGCTGCGGTGACGATGCGGGGCGGCTTGGTCGACATGAGTTGCTGTTGGTCGAGCAGTTCGAGTCGCTGGCGCAGCCGGACGTCGAGTTCGACGGCCTTGCGGTTCAGGCTTTCCGAGGACTCCTTGGGCTTGTCACCGGCCTGCTCCTTCTCCGACGCGATGGCGGCGTCGAGGAGGAGACGGTCGCGCTCGCCTTCGAGCCGTTTGGTGACGAGGTCGCGGGCCTTGCTCAACTCGGCAAGGCGACGCGGCTGGACCTCAGCGAGATAGGTCGGGAGCTGGTTGGCGATGATCCAACTCGTCGCCTTGTCCTCGGCGTCGGCGAGCCACGGCAGAGCGCGGGCAGCGTCGGTGACCGGGCTCTCGGGTGCGGCCACGCAGTCGAGGTAGGGCGCGGGGCCGGCCGGAGTGACGGTCCCGAAGGAGTCGACATAGGCGTACCCGAAGCGACGTGAGACGGAGCCGCCGGTCGCATCGGCGACCTCCTCGACCACCCCGACGAGCAGGTGGGGTTCCTCCAACGTGGATGAGACCAGCACCGTGCCGCGGTTCAGCGAGCCGCCGAACTGCCGTACGGCCTCATCCATGACTGCGTCGTGCAGTGGGTGACCAGGTGCAAGGAGGTCGGCGCGGCCGAGTTCGTCGGCGTGGACCTTGCCGAGTTCGAAGGTGACGCGGTCGTACTTGGTGGCGATCGGTCCCTTGCCTGCGGCGCGGACCTGCTGAGGCACGTTGGCAATCTCATAGCGACCCTGCTCCCGCTTGGCGATCCGTCCGCCGAGGCGGGCGAAGGCTGCCTTGAAGGCCATCTCGATGTAGTGCGGCTGGAGCCTGCGGGCGCGTGCTTCGTCCATTGCTGCGCGGAGGGCGTGGAGGTCGGCTTCGGCGAGGTTCTCCGAGGCGAGTGCGCGCTCGTCGAGGAGGTCTTTGAGTCCGTCGCCGACGGTGGCGTCGATGACCTCGTGCATCTTGGCGCGCACGTCGGGGCGCTCGCCGTACTGGATGGCGTCGAGCAGCAGGTTGCGCAGCGGGGTCTCGCTGAACGCTTCACCAAGGACGTCGAAGACTTTGCCGCCGTAGGTCTGACGCATCTGCTCAAGCTTCTCCAACAGTCGGGTGAAGACCTCACCCTCGCGCGTGTTGGCGGCGACCAGGTTCCACAGGCGGCAGACCTCCTCCTGGCCGATTCGGTGGATGCGGCCGAAGCGCTGCTCGATGCGATTGGGGTTCCACGGCAGGTCGTAGTTGACCATCAGATGCGCAGCCTGAAGGTTGAGACCCTCACCGGCAGCGTCGGTGGCCAGGAGGATCTGGACGTCGCGGTTCTTGGTGAACTCCTCGGTTATCTGGCGCCGTTCCCCTCGTCGTACGCCGCCGTGGATTGCCTTCACCGCTTCGGGCTTGCCGAGCAGCGAGCCGATCTTGGATTGGAGATAGTCGAGGGTGTCGCGGTGCTCGGTGAAGATGATGAACTTCCGCGGCCACCCGTTGCCGTCTGTCACCAGGGCGTTGTCCTGGAGGATCGTGGACAGCTCGGTCCACTTGCGGTCGGTGCCGGCCTCGCGGACCTTCTTGGCGGTCGCGATCAGGTCGGCCAACTCGATGAGTTCGGCGTTCAGTTCCTCGACGGTCTGCGCGGCGGTGGCCGCGTCCATCACGTCCTCTTCGAGCTGCTCCAACTCCTCGGCGTTGTACTCGTCCTCGTCGAACTCGGACAGATCGACGCCCGGGTCGGCGTCCTTGTAGGTGCCGTTGAGGATCTCGGTCTTCCTCCGCTCAAGCCGCTCCGAGCGTCGGACGAGGCTCTTGTAGATCGCCTCCGGAGACGACGCGAGACGGCGTTGGAGCACGGTGAGAGCGAAGCCGACGGTGTTCTTGCGCTTGCCGCCGAGCTTCTCGGCGCGGTTCATGCCCTCGCGGACGTAGTGAGTGACATCCTCGTAGAGGTCCTGCTCCAGAGCAGTGAGTTCGTAGGGCACGGTCTCGGCGATGCGCTCAGGGAACAGCTTCTTGCCCTCGAAGGTGAGCAGGTCCTCCTTGACCATGCGACGCATGACCCCCGAGACGTCCACGCTCTTCTTCTGCTTGCCCTCGAACCGGTCCCGGTCCAGCAGGGTGAGGAAGAGCTGGAAGTCCTCCTCCTTGCCCGAGTGCGGAGTCGCGGTCATCAACAGCAGGTGCCGGGTGATCTGCCCGAGCATTTCGCCGAGCAGGAACCGCTTGGTCTTCTCCAACTTCCCGCCGAAGTAGTGCGCGCCCATCCGGTGCGCCTCATCGACGATGATCAGATCCCACTCGGTCTCCTTGAGCTGGGCCTGGAGCGCCTCATTGCGCGAAAGCTGATCCATCCGCGCGATCAGCAGCGGGTTGGTCTCGAAGACGTTCAGGTTGATGTTCGCGTCGATCAACTGGTTGGTCAGCAGGTCGAACCGGAGCCCAAATTTGAAGAACAACTCGTCCTGCCACTGCTCCACCAGACCACCCGGCGCGATGATGAGGCACTGCTTCACGTCATCGCGGAGCAGCAACTCCTTGATGTAGAGGCCAGCCATGATCGTCTTGCCCGCACCCGGGTCATCGGCCAGCAGGAACCGTAAAGGCGTCCGGGGCAGGAGTTCGCCATACACCGCGCGGATCTGATGCGGGAGCGGCTGCACATCACTCGTCGCGACCGCGAGCATCGGATCGAACAGACCAGCCAAGGTGATGCGCTGGGCCTCCGCCACGAGTTTGAAGTCGCTCGCGCTCGCGTCGAACGCGCGGGAACCGGTCTGTGCAACCGTCAGGCTGCCCTCGTCCTTGCGGAACACGACCTGCTGCCCGAGGACACCCTTGGAGTTCTTGTAGGTCAACTCAAGGGCGTCGGTGCCGTGCCACTGCGTCGCGATGACGGTGATGACCTCGGCGGGGATGAGCCCCTCGACCCTCAACCCGGGCTTGAGTTCCTCAAGTTGCACTTCTGACCTCCTGATCGACAGTCGGCCAACGTTACGGGAGCGGTCCGACAAGGTGGGCAGCGGCGACTGCCCACAGGTCAATCTTGGCAGCGACCACCGACGCATGTGGGATTGCGCGCGGAGTCCAGCAAGATCTCCAGGCTGAGCCCGTCGGGCGTACCGAGGCGGTGCATGGCGTCGACAGCGACCTCCAGGCGGTCGAGGAGTTCGGTGTTCGTGCCGGTCATCGGCGAGCAGGCCGGCCCGACATCACCGGTGACTCCGTCGAGCTCGATCAGCAGGTGGTCGTAGTGGATGGCCAGGTCGAAGTCGTCGGTCGAGTCGGCGAGCGCTGCGAGGCACGAGCGGGCTTCGCCGAGGGCGATGAGGAAGGCGTAGGTCGTGGTCATGGAGCCCACGGTCGGCGAGTTTGGCGGGACGGGAGACCATCTCTCGGCACTCTGTGGACGACTCCGCAGTCACTCGCCCCGTGGACCCTCGAAGACGCCGAATCACCTGCTGCTGTTGGCTATTGCCGGTCGTCCGACACTCCCCGCCGAGCGCCCTGAAACACGCCGTTCAGACCCTCCAAAGCGTCGGCACACATGCTACGAAGGACGTAGATCGGTCCGCCCCTCCTGGGCGGGCCGAAGCGCATTTCTGGGGGTCCGTTGGTTGTCGACGGACGTTGTTGAGGCGGTGATCGGGATGCACGGCGGGATCAAGTTCTACCGTGGCGCGGCGAAGGCTGCCCGCGCCTACGTCGAGTCCGATCACTCACGCGCTGACGACTACTACCTTGCCGAGGGGAGTGGTCTCGCACATCGGCTCGTGGCGACGCCCGACGGCGTGGCACGGATGGTCGACATGGAAGGCGACGAGTTCGAGTCGTGGGTTGCCGGTGTCGATCTGGCCACTGGCAAGCCGAAGGGTCGGCTGCGGCACGACGCGAACGCGCTGCGCTACGTCGAGGTCACCGTCAACGGGCCGAAGACATGGTCGCTGGCAGCAGCGTTGCACCCGGAGGTGTCGGCGGTGTTGGATGCCGCGCAAGACCGCGCGGCGGAGCAGATCGTGGCGTTCGTGGCCCAACACGCGACTACCCGGGTCGGACCGCGTGGTCGGCAGGTGCAGGTACAGGTCGAGCAGATCGAGGCAGCGGTCATCCGGCACTACACGTCAAGGGCCGGGGACCCGCACCGGCATCTCCACTTGCAGATCAACGCCCGGGTGTGGGCCGAAGGGAAGTGGCGAGGTCTGCACTCGGTCGGACTCCGGGACATGATCGAGGCGATCAACGGTATCGGCCACGCCGCCGTCGCCACCGACCCGGGGTTCCGCAGGGTGCTCGCCAAGCACGGGCTCACGCTCGACTCCATGAGCGGGGAGGTCGCACAGCTCGCACCGTATGTCGGTGCGTTCAGTGCGAGGACGAGTCAGATTCACCGCAACATCGACCGGTACGAGGCCGAGTGGCGGCGTGAGCATCCCGGCGAGGACCCTGGTCCTAAGTTGCAGGAGATCTGGGATCGGCGGGCGTGGGCCGACGCTCGCCCGGACAAGGTCGCCCCGTCGAGCGGGGCCGATCTCGTGGCGCGGTGGAACGCCGAGTTGCGCGATCTCGGCTACCGCGACCCGACTGCCCCGGTCGAGGTGGAGTCGACTCAGGTCGCGTGGATCAACCGTGATGGGACCGCCGAGTGGGCGCTCTCCCAACTGAGCGCGAAGCGGTCGGCGTGGAACGCGGCCGACATCCGTGGCCGGGTCGAGGTGCTTCTGGCGGAGGCGAACGTGGTAGCCGAACCGGCGGCGCGGATCGAGTTGGCCGAGGACATCACCGCACGGGCAGTGGCCCGCTGCACACCGCTGCTCGTCTCGCCAGAGGAGGTGCCGGAGCACGTCCGGGCACTGACGTCCGACGCGGTGCTGGCCGTGGAGGCCGACATCGTGCGTCGCCTTGCCCGCAGGGGAGAGCAGCCTGCCAAGCGCGCCCGCGCCACCACTCGTGGTCTGGTTCGAATCGACCCGAGCCAGGCCGCTGTGGTCGGCGCGCTGGCCGGCGACGGACGACTCGTGGTTGTCGAGGGCGCTGCGGGGGCAGGCAAGACCACCGCGCTACGGGCGACACGGGAGTTGCTGGAGGTCTTCGGTCAGCGGCTCGTGGTGGTGACGCCGACGTTGAAGGCGGCCGAGGTCGCTGCCGCTGAGACCGGTGCGGAAGGCCACTCGGCAGCGTGGTTGATTCACCAGTACGGCTGGCGGTGGGACGGCGAAGGCCATTGGGCGCGCAAGCCCGACGCTCAACCGGTTGAGGGAGCATGGTTGCGGCCCGGTGACCTGCTGCTGGTCGACGAGGCAGGGATGCTCGACCAAGACACCGCCCGCGCACTGCTGACCATCGCCGACGAAACCGGCGCACGAGTCGCGTTGGTGGGGGACCGGCACCAACTCCCCGCCGTCGGACGAGGTGGTCTGCTGGACCACGCGATCGCGTGGGCACACCCCACAGCGGTCGTGACGCTGGAGAAGGGGCACCGGTTCGCCGATCCCGACTACGCGGCACTGAGCCTGAAGATGCGCAAGGGCGACGACCCCGAGTCAGTCTTCGACGCTCTGCATCGTCGTGGGCAGATCGTCGTCCATGCCAGCGACATCGAACGCGACGCCGTACTCGCCTCAGCTGGGGCCGTCGGTGACCTCGTGGTCGCCGACACCCGCGAGCAGGTTGCCAGCCTCAACGCAGCCGTTCGCGAACAACGACTGGGTACGCCGACCGGCGACTCCCTTGTGACGGCTCGGGGTGAGCAGATCGGCCTCGGTGACCGTGTCGCCACCCGGCGCAACGACACCGAACTCGGGGTGGCGAACCGGCAGACCTGGACCGTCACCAGCATCGGCGGCGACGGCAGCCTCACCCTGCGTAGCCACCGACATGGGCACGGCCGCGACCGGACGATCCCAGCGGAGTACGCAGCGAAGTTCGTCGAGCTCGCCTACGCCACCACGATCCACGGCGCACAGGGCGAGACCGTCGACCGCGCCCACGTCGCCGTCAGTGACGCGACTGGCGCGGCAGCGGCGTACGTCGCGATGACCCGAGGACGTCACGGCAACACCGCCCACCTTGTCGCCGAGAGCGTCGAGGACGCCCGCAAGCAGTGGGTCGAGGTGTTCAGCCGCGACCGGGCCGACCTCGGCCCTGCCCACGCGAAGCAGCAGGCGCTCGATGCCGTCGACCGTTACGGCACCAAGAAGCGCCGTCGGCCTGCTCAGCCCCTGCCCGAGAGCCGTCGCCAGACGTTGTACGGCGAGTTCGGGTCGCGCGGCGGGATCTCCTTCTGAGGCCGGGGTTTGCGTTTGCGGATCGGCTTCCACTCGACGCCGACCTCTTTGGTGATCCAGGCGCTGAAATCGCCGGGGTCGCGTGGAGAGGTGTCCTGGGAGGCGGTGGCCGCGTCGATGACCGGTTGCCACGCCGCCCGGATCACGTCGGGGATGTTGAGGCGGTCCCACACCTGCATGAGCAAGATGCCGTCGACGGACTCGACCATCAGGCTCTCCATGCTGCGGGTGATGACCCACTCGTAGTAGCTGATCCGTTCGGTCTCGACCGACAGGTCCCACACCTTGGTGCGCTGGGACTTCACCAAGATCCCCGCCACTTGGACCTTGCTGAAGCAGTCCGGCATCGGCACCGACCAGAGCCTCTCGGGCACGACGTAGGTGCCGATCTCGGGGTCCTCGTGGTCGGTGAACGCGATCAACGGCTTGATCGCCAACTCGAAGTCGATCACGTTCAAGAGACGCTCGACGACATCCAAGGTGGGGGACTTCTTCCGTGACTCGTACTCCGAGATCGACGACTGCTGCGTGTCTGCCCAGCGCGCGAGTTGCTGCTGCGAGGCACCAAAGGCTCGGCGGGCCTGCTCGATCACCGTTCTCGTCGTCGCCACCACCGTAGATTATCGCTGATCATCGATAGGGAGTGCGGAACACCTAGTAGGTGAGGTTGGGAACCGCTTGGCCTCATCGACAAGCAAGGAGTACGACCATGACCGCACAGCCGAACCCCGATGACGGCATCCGCAAGAACGTCGGCGACGAGATGCTCAGCCTCCAGGAGGCGGCCAAACTCCTCCGCGTCCCCGAGGGCACCCTGCGCTACTGGCGCCACCTCGGTTACGGGCCGCGCGGCTTCAAGGTCGGCCGCCACGTCCGCTACTGGCGCACCGACCTCATCATGTGGCTCGCCGAGCAGACCAAGCGTTCACAGGACGGACGATGAGGTCCCGCCTGCCATCGGCGTCCTGTCGGTGGTCAGGGGCAAGATGGACCCTGAGCCCGAGAGGAGACGCCGATGGCAGGCAACATCGCCAAGCGACCTGACGGGAAGTGGCGCGCCCGCTACCGCGACGAGTCGGGCAAGGAACACGCCCGGCACTTCCTGCGAAAGATCGACGCGCAGATCTGGCTCGACGAGCAGACCTCGCGCCTGCTCACCGGCACGCACGTCGCACCCAAACACGCGAAGCTCACGGTGGGGCAGTGGTGCGACACCTGGCTCGACGGCTACCGAGGCAACCGAGAGTCCACCGTCCGGCAGGCCGAGACCCACCTCAAGCGGATCATGGCGGCGTTCGGCACGATGCCGCTCGGGTCGGTGCGGCCGTCGCATGTGCGGACATGGTGCGCGCAGCTCTCTGGCGAGGGGTTGGAGGACTCCTACGTCTACGCCCTGCACTCTCGGCTCGCGCAGGTATTCGCTGACGCAGTGCACGACGGGCTGGTGGCCAAGTCGCCGTGCTCGCGGCGGACGTCGCCCTCGGCCGGCAAGCAGCGGCCCTACGTCTGCGCCACCGAGCAGATGTGGAAGTTACACGACGCGCTCCCGGAGCGGCTGCGTGCAGCGGTGTTGCTCGGGGCGTTCGCGGGGTTGCGCGACGCCGAGGTCTGCGGGCTGCGCGTGGATGACATCGACTTCATGCGCGGCATCATCAACCCGGCCGTGCAACACCCAGCGCAACCCCTCAAGACCGACGCCTCGCGGGCAGCGTTGCCGATCCCGCAGAGCCTTGCGCTGGCTTTGTCGGCCCACGTCGCGCAGTGGTCGGCCGAGGGATTCGTCTTCGTCAACGAGTGGGGCGACCAGCTCGCGCCCTGGACGCTGCAACGAGCCATACGCACCGCACGCGAGAAGGTGCCCGGCCTGCCGACTGACTTCCGCTTCCACGACCTGCGGCACTACCTCGCCAGCATGCTCATCGCCAGCGGTGCTGATGTGAAGGTCGTCCAAGCTCGACTGCGTCACGCTTCGGCGAAGACGACCCTCGACACCTACGCCCACCTGTGGCCTGACTCCGACGAGTCCACCCGCACCGCCATCGACGCGGTCATGCAGGCTCGGGCCGAAGCGGTTCAGTCGGCCGAGTCCGACACGCTCTGAGGCCCGGCCGTCACGACGGCACGGACGACGGCAGTGGCTTCGGCGCCGATCTGGTCGATCAGGATCTCGAAGACCCGCTCCTCACTCTGCTGGCGCGAGTTGAGGCCGAGCCGGTGGGCCTCGCGCAGGATGTCCGGGTAGTCGGCAGCAAGTCGCATGAGGAGCGTGCCCGCGTTGACCAGCTCGATGCCGCGCTTGGCCATCCATTCCCTCGGGAAGTGGCGGACGTTCTGCGTCAGCAGCAACTCGGCATTGGCTGAGAGCGCTGCGGCGAGGACATGACGGTCCTTGTCGTCCATCTCGACCTTGGCTACCCGTGTCTGGTCACGCTTCTTGACCTCCACGAGCGCCGTGGGGATGAATGCGCTCAGACGGTCGACGAGGACCTCGGCATCCTCCTGGGTGAAGTCGAACTTGCCGGTGAGGTTGCGGGTCGTCTCATCGAGAATGCCTTCGCTCCAGTGGATGTCGAGCGCACCCAACTTCGCGGCGTACACGAAGTAGTCGCGGAGGGTCCGAGAGATCAGGATGTTCGCATCGGCGAGCGTGACCGACAGACTCAATCGACGTTCCCGTACTTGTTCGCCAGTTCGGCCACGACGGCCATGTGGTCCTCGTCGAGGAACTCGCGCAGCTTCTGGATCGAGGTGGCCGGGATGCGGTGGTGCTTGCCGACCATGCGGAACTCGATGCCCCGACGCTCGATCATCCGCATGAGGGTCGGGCGGGACATCCCGAGAATCTTGGCTGCTTCCGTGGTGGTGAACTCCTGCTTGGCCGGGACGACGACCGCGCCGGTGGTCTGCTCGGCATCCAGCAGGGCGAGCACCTTCTTGGCGCTCTCGCGGGGGAGGCGCAGGGTCACCTCGATCTCGGACTGGTCACCAGCCAAGCCCGAGCGCAGGACCTCGACGTCCTCGGTCAGTGCAGTGCTCATGTCGCCTCCCACAGCCTTGGAACTCCTAAGTGCTCTAAGTGTACACGGCTCCGGAGTGCTTGCGGCGAGCGGGAAGCGACGGTCGTCGTTGGTCCGCAACGAACTTCCTGCGGACTTTTCGCGGACTAAGACGAAGCAAACCGGCCCCTGATTCTGCGTTTCCGCAGGTCAGGGGCCGGTTTGCTAGGCGGTATGGCCTAGATGTCGTAGTAGAGCTCGAACTCGTGCGGGTGCGGGCGCAGCTGCACGGGCGCGATC